>Ga0070704_100000884_pt1 | contig 15006 bp, 11 predicted proteins | sample KBSK5252metaG_FD_65467 | JGI IMG/M metagenome (GOLD analysis project Ga0070704, IMG submission 65467) | Corn, switchgrass and miscanthus rhizosphere microbial communities from Kellogg Biological Station, Michigan, USA - KBS K5-25-2 metaG | ecosystem: Host-associated > Plants > Roots >...
CTGCTGTATGAAAAGTTTTTGATGGGAGAAAAGCTGCTGGACGCAAAGAGCAAGAAGGACGTGGAGGAGAGGATCGATACGCTGCTGGCGGCGGAACGGGAGTTTGCGGAAAATTCGCCGATGCCGCCGCCGGAGTTTGCCGCGACTGGCGTTTACTGCACGGGCGACGAGTGTCACAAGATCCGTCCGAAGTGGGAGCGGCCCGTTGCCGAGGTGACGCCGCCGAAATCGAGCGTCAAAGCGGTGTGGACGGTGGCGGGATTCGGATCCGGGAAAAGTTCAGGCAGGGCGAACGCGCCGATTCATTTCGGCGACACAACGAATACGATCGAGACCCTTGGGAGCAATGGCAAGGGCGCTGCGAAAAATGCAGCCAAAGTTCCGGCGAAAAAGACTGAAAAAGCGGCGGGTTCCGGCGCCACGAGAAAGGCGCGGAGGTAGCCATGGCGGGGACCAACGGAACGCAAATCACCTTTCTCGAAGCCATCAAACAGGCGATGTTTGAAGAGATGGAGCGCGACCCCGCGGTAGTGCTGCTCGGCGAGGACGTCGGCGTATACGGCGGAGCCTTCAAGACAAGCGAGGGGCTGCTGGAGCGATTCGGATGGGAACGGGTGATCGACACGCCGATCAGCGAAAGCGCTATTATTGGCGCGGCTTGCGGGATGAGCTACATGGGGCTGCGGCCGATTGCGGAGCTGCAGTTCATCGATTTCATTGTTTGCGCGTTCAACCAAATTACGAATTTCGTCGCCAAGGGGCACTATTTGTGGAACGCACCCGCGCCGATGGTGATGCGCGGACCATCGGGGGGCGGCGTGCACGGCGGGCCGTTTCACTCGGCGAATCCGGAAATGTATTTCGTGCACACGCCGGGACTAAAGGTGATTTATCCTTCGACCCCGTACGACGCGAAGGGATTGTTGAAGGCAGCGGTTCGCGACAACAATCCGGTGCTTTTCTTCGAACATAAGTTTCTTTACCGGCGGATCAAAGGAGAAGTTCCAAGCGGGGATTACACCGTGCCGATCGGGAAGGCCATTGTGCGCCGCGAAGGCAAGCACCTCACGATAGTTTCCTACGCGGCGATGATGCACACGTCGCTCGAAGCCGCGGAGGCGCTCGCGAAAGAAGGCATCGAAGCGGAAGTGATCGATTTGCGGACGCTGCTGCCGCTGGATGAAGAGACGATTTTGCAGTCGGTGAAGAAAACCAACAAATGTTTGGTGGTACACGAGGACACCAAAACGGGGGGAATCGCGGGCGAAATTGCAGCGATACTTTGCGAAAAGGCGTTCGGCGATCTGGACGGCCCGTTGATGCGCGTTACCGCGCTGGATACACCGGTGCCATATTCGCCGCCGCTCGAGGAATATTTTTTGCCGAACGCCAGGAAGGTGTTTGACGCAGCAAAGGAATTGGCGAGGTATTAGATCGTGTATCGGAAGCAAAGCTGGACAGGAGAATGCATATGGCCACCGACGTAGTGATGCCACAAATGGGCGAAAGCATTTTTGAGGGAACGATCACCAAGTGGCTCAAGAAGCCCGGCGACAAAGTCGAACGGGACGAGCCGTTGTTCGAGATTTCGACGGATAAAGTGGACGCGGAAATTCCTTCGCCTTCCGCCGGCGTGCTGAAGGAGATCAAGGTCAACGAGGGGCAGACCGTGCCCATTCAGACGGTTGTCGCGGTGATCGACGGCGCGGGCGCGGCAGCAGCCGCGCCGGCTCCAGCTCCGGCGAAGGCGGCAGCCCCAACACCCGCACCGGCTCCCCCGGCGGTTGCACCTCCGCCACCACCTGCACCGAGACCCACCGCACCGGCATCCGCAGCTTCCGCGCCTTCCGCTGCGCCCCAGCGCGCTGCGGGGGAGCGCATTCACAGTTCGCCGCTCGTGCGGCGCATGGCCGCGGAGCACGGGATTGATTTGACGATTATTCCAGGAACGGGCGCAGGCGGGCGCATCAGCAAGCAGGACATCGAGGCGGTCATCGCGGCAGGCGGAGCTCCTGCTGCGGCGCCGCCGAACGTTCCGGCGGCAGCCCCTGCGCGTTCCACGCCACCGCCCGCTCCGTCCGCGGCACCGCCGCCTCCGGGTGTTTCCGGCGGACAAATTCACCCGGCGTTCGAATCGGCTGTTCCGCGCGAGAAGATTTATTTCGGCAACTACACCGTCGAGCCCATGAGCAACATGCGGCAGCGCATCGCGGAGCACATGCTCGCTTCAAAGCGCGTGTCTCCTCACGTTTATTCCGTGGATGAGATCGACATGACCAAGGTGGCTTCGTTGCGAGCCAAGTCCAAGGAAGAGTTCGAACAGCGCTACGAAACCAAGCTGACCTTCATGCCGTTCTTCGTGAAGGCCGCGGTGGCGGGGCTGCGAGCTTTCCCGACGGTGAACGCGTCGCTCGATGGCACGAACGTGGTGTTGCACAAGGAAATCAACATCGGCATTGCCGTAGCGCTCGATTGGGGCCTGATCGTGCCGGTGGTGAAAGGCGCCGACGAGAAAAATCTTCTCGGCATCCAGCGGACGCTCAACGATTTGGCGGAGCGCGCCCGCTCGAAAAAGCTCAAGCCGGAAGAGGTGCAGGAAGGCACCTTCTCGATTACCAATCCGGGCGTTTTCGGCGGCCTGTTTGGCCTGCCGGTCATCAGCCAGCCGAACGTGGCCATTCTGGGCCTCGGGGCGATCGAGAAGCGGCCGGTGGTCATTAACGACTCGATTGCCATCCGCTCGATGTGTTACGTCACGCTGAGCTACGACCACCGCGTGGTCGATGGCGCGGTCGCGCACCAGTTTCTGCACAAGGTCAGGGAAACATTGGAGAATTGGTCGGAGCCGGTTCTCTAGCGAGGATCTTCCAAAGTTGGAGGCGAGTGGACCGCCTCTTGCGTGGCGATCAATTCGAAGATGTTCCTACGGATAGGATTGGCGCGGGAAAATTCCTAGATTCGGACACATGTTCGATTGTGGGACGTCGATTCCCGTAATTGGGCGTTATGAGACCTCAGCTGCCCTCGGATAGCTCGGCAAGGTATCCAAACCAAATGCTTTACATCAGATGGAGGGTGGAAGTGGGCCTGCCACTTCTCTGATGTGACGACCGCTATGATGGCTACGACTCCACCTCGAATCCTCATTGCCGATGATCAGCCCGATGTGCTGAACGCGCTGCGCTTGCTTTTGAAAGGCCAGGGCTACGAAACCGAAGGAGTGACTTCGCCGGCCGAGTTGCTGCGGGCCGTGGCGGCAAGCGAGTTTGATCTGTTATTGATGGATTTGAACTACGCACGGGACACTACTTCGGGACGGGAAGGGCTGGACCTGCTCAGCCATTTGAAAGAAACCGAAGACGCTCCGGCGATTGTGGTCATGACCGGCTGGGCGACGGTGGGACTGGCGGTCGAGGCCATGCAATACGGAGTGGCCGATTTTGTGGAGAAGCCCTGGACCAACGCCCGGCTTCTGGAAATTCTGCAAAAGCAGATCGCCCTGGGACGCGAGCGGAGGGCGTCTCGACGCCGAGTGGCGCAGGAGAACCAGGACCACAAGGAGATCGCTCTGCAGTTTCACCTGCAGGAGCGGGAAGTTGCGGAGGCGCGGTCCATTCAGCAGGGGCTTCTGCCCGGAAGCATTCCTCAGCTGGCAGGATGCGAAATCGCCGGCGCGTGGCAGCCGGCTCAGAGCGTCGGTGGAGACTACTATGACGTCCTGGCCTTCGACGAAGCGACGCTGGGATTGTGTATCGCCGATGTAGCAGGGAAAGGTTTGCCAGCGGCCTTGTTGATGTCCAATCTGCAGGCCGCGGTCCGGGGGCTCGCCTCTCCTTCTCTACCTCCCGGCGGCTTGTGCTCGCGGCTGAACTCGCTCGTTTGCCACAACACCGGCAACGACCGCTTCATTACCTTTTTTTACGCGCAACTCGACGGCCCGTCGCGGCTTCTGCGTTATACGAATGCGGGGCACAATGCGCCGATTCTATTGCACCGCGACGGCTCGCATGAGCGCCTCGAAGCCGGTGGCGGAGTGCTGGGCGTTTTTCCGCATCAAACGTTTGCAACGGGGACCGCGCAGCTTGCGCCTGGCGATCGCGTCATTCTGTTCACGGACGGCGTGACCGAAGCTTACGACTCCGCGGGCGAAGAATTTGGCGAGGCGCGGCTGCTCCATTTGCTTCGGGAAAACCGGGTCGCGGGAGCATCTGCTTTGCAGGATAAGATTCTCGCCGTGGCAGCGGAATTCTGCGCCGGCCACTGGCATGATGACGCGACGCTGCTCGTTCTCGCCGTTGACGAGCGGTGATCCAGGGCTGCCCCATCGCTCACTGAATCATGGGTTTGAGTTTGGCCACCCACACGGCAAAGCCATCCACCGGAATGGCCTCAATCCCCACTTCGCGAAGCGTATCTCGAACAAAGCGGTGCCGGAGGTCTTCCTCATTCAACCGTATGTCCGTGACGGCCGCGAATTCGCTGGCAAAACTGGCCTTGGCCTGAATTTTCCCGGCCGTGTATGCCAGGACTTTGGCCTCGGCGGGAGCACGAGTCACCGAGAGCGTCTGGACGAAACCGCGCCTGCCGTTGCGCTGGTAAGCGAAGTCGAGGCGCATGGGATCGCCGGGAAAGGTAAACTCCTCGGCGTGAACTCCTCGTTCGATGCGATTCCAGATGCGGGCTTGTTTGAAGACCTGCGTACAGTAAGAGCGGATGGCCCCCCGGCTTTCGGGAACTCCGACCCGGCCAGTTCCGCGCACGAGGGCGACGTGATCCGTATAGAGGCGTTCCAGTTCGGCGTCCAGGTCGCTGGAAATCACTCCCTTCTGGGGAGCCAGTTGCAGCACGTTGGCTAGAGTTTCATCCCATTTGCGCAGGAGTTCCTCCAGTGCTTTCCCGTTGGAGCCGCCGCCGTTTGAACCACGGCCCTGAGATCCGCGCGCCGACTCGAAGCGGTTTTCCAGATCATTCCGAAGGGCGCGGAGCACCCGCTCGTCGGCCTGCGGGTGGAGCCGGCGCACCCGCGCGTACTCCCCGTCTTCATCGATGAGACGCAAGCGGCGTTCGCCGGACGACGGATCGAACACCAGCACTCCGATGTTCACCCACTCGTCGCGCACCAGGTTGGGCGTGTAGCGCAGGATGCGGTACGCGCAGTTTCTTTCCGTCTGCACAGCGTCGGAAGCATTTTCAGTCATGGTTCACATCCAGTTGGGAAATGGCTGGCGATTGGATTTTTTTGCGTCCAGGATGAACTCCGGAACTCGTGAGCGGCGCCGCAGGAGTTGTTCGGACAGGCGCAAAAGTGCGTCGTAGTCGTCTTCATACCAACCCGGAGGAATTTGCCTGGTGATTTCGTCGAGACCGCGCTCGGTCATCTGCTTTTCGAGGCGCTCGAGCCAGGGCGCGAAAGACTCCATTCCGGTCACGCCTTCATATACCCGGTTTCGCGCATACAGCCCTCGCAGCGGCGCGTCGGGGAAATTCCATTCCCCGGCATTAAAGCAAAAACCCTGGTCGATCATCAGCGTGCTGTAAGGCATTCCCGTTGTTTCTCCTGTCACAGAATCCCTGGCCGGGGGCGCGCCGCGAAGCGCCTCTTGAAAAAAGAGCGTCTGGCGGCCGTTCGTATTGCAGGTCCACTTGTCAAAGACCAGCATGCCCGCGAAATCGTGGAGGTTCGCGACTTGGCGAAGCTGCTCGTCAGGGAGAAAATCGTGCAACGCAAGCCGCCGCGGGTCACCCGGATATCGCGAGGCGAATTGCAGCCCCGGCTCGCAAGGGATGCGATGGCGCGGCATTTCCATCACTAGCTCGTGCGTCAGGCGGATGAGTTCCTCGGACACTTCGACAATGGCCACCGGCGTCGTCGGAAGCCCCAGCCGCGCCGCCAGCTTGGTTCCTAGCAGTTCATTGACCAGGATTCGGCGATGCTGCGGGTTATTTTGGAACTTGACGACGTAATAGTTCCCGTCCGAGCAGCGCATCAGGTGAGACTGCGCGCCGCCGCGCATCCGGCGTATCTGTTCCAGGGCTCGTAACATCCGGCGCTATGCTAGCGGCACTTATTCATTTCGGCAAGCTAGCTCTTTGTGAAATCGCCAGATTCCCGATTCGAAAGACTTGCCGTGCATAAATGGAAACACTTTCAGCCACGCCAAGTGCCAAACTGGACTTGAGCCGTTTTCAAATGGAAAAGGCCTGGGCGATGGCCCAAGCCTTTTCCTTTCTGCAGAAACCGAGCTCAGCGCGAGGCTTTAGCGCCGCTTCTTCTTTTTGACTGTTTTCTTCGCCTTCTTTTTCGCCTTTGGCTTGGCCTTGGCTTTCTTGGCCTTCTTGGGCTTTGGCTTGGCCTTCTTTTTGGGAGACGCTTTCTTGGCCGGCTTGGCCGCGGGCTTGGGGGCCGGTTTCGCCGCTGGCGCGGCCGTTACGGGCTCTTCTTCGGTGATGAGAATCTCTTCCTCTTCGGTCTCCACGATCTCATCACCGCCGCCCAGCTCGTCTTCTTCCTCCAGCCGTGACAGCTCATTGTCGTCTTCGAAGTTGTCCTTCTCTAAATCCATACTATCCTCCCGAGGGGCAATCCAGGGGCCTAGGGCCCGCGTGGGACGCTGTATCAGCCGGAGTCAATAAACCCCCTCCGTCGCAGCGCCGTTGTTATCGTACTCCTGCAAAGTTGTCAAGCACTCTGCAGCTTGTCCGCGAAAAATCGGCGCTGCTGGAGCGGGGCCGCGCACTACTTATTTCCGGCCAGTCGGCGAAGCCTGCACCGCATAATCCATAAAGTGTTGTTTATAAATGACTTAGTAATGAATTGCCGCGGAGGCCTGGCCTGCTGAGGCGACTGGCCGAGGAGTACCCGCTTTTGAACCTGTTTTCGGCCGTCGGCCCGCGGGAGCGATCTCCGGCGCACCCCCGACGGTGTAAATGCGCAACACCATGCCGCGGCTCACACGGTTAGTCCTCATGTGATTCCACTTGCGCACCGATTCTGTCGGCACGCTGAAGCGATCCGCGATACCGCCGAGTGTGTCGCCCTTGCGCACGCGATAGCGCACCAGACGGCTCTTGGATTCCTTGGGTGGAGCGGCGGGAATGATCAGTTTTTCTCCGACGTCGAGCGCCGCACGGCGTTCCATATTATTTGCTTCGGAGATCGCCACGGGAGTCACATGATATTTTTTGGCGATGGAGGTGAGCGTCTCGCCCGCTTCGATCCGGTGCCGCCGCCAGCTCACCCACTTGTCCGGAGGAATGTCTGCAATCTCCGCGGAAAATTTCTCCGCCGTACCCACGGGCAGATGCAGCTCGAACGATGGATCGTCCGGGGTCGCAAGACGCAGAAGAGCGGGATTCAAACTCCGCAGCGTCTCGACGTCCACGTCGATGGTTTCGGCCACCAGCCGCAGATCGATGGCACGGCCGGGCTTAACGACATCCGTCGGAACAGGCTGCTCCGGATCGGCCTGTATGCCGTAGTGCGCGGCGTCCTTGGCGATGAGCGTGAGCGCCAGAATAATGGGCACGTAATTTCTTGTTTCGCGCGGCAGGACGTTGCGTTTATAGAGCTCCCAGAAATCGGCGTAGCCCGTGCGCTCAATGCCCTTCTGCACATTTCCCGGGCCGCAGTTATACGCGGCCATTGCGAGATACCAATCACCAAATTGCCTGTACAGATCGCGCAGATGCTGCGCGGCCGCGCGCGTGGCCTTTTCCGGATCCTGCCGTTCGTCCATCCACCAGGTATGCCGCAGGCCGTATTCCATCCCGCGATACGCTACGAATTGCCAAATTCCGCGTGCGCCAGCCCTCGACAGAGCGAGCGGCTGGAACGCGCTTTCCGCTTGCGCCAGATAAATCAAGTCCTGCGGTACCCCTTCTTCATGCAGGACGCGCGAAATCATTTCGCGATAACGGCCCGAACGCCGCAGCCCCGTCTCCACAATGGCTCGCCCGCGCGGAGTCTGGAAAAAATTGAGGAAGGACAATACTTCGTCGTTCACCGTAAGCGGCAGGTCATGCGAAATGTTCTTGGCCGCTTCCTCGGCCCGCTCTTTCAACCGCGGATCGACGGGGAACGTCATCTCCGCCACTTCGTCGATGGCCGCCGGCACCGCCGGCGCTTCCTGAAAACCGTCCCCCTCGCGGAAGGCCTGCAATTCGTAACCGTAGACTGTATCGACTACGCGGCGGAATAATTCACCCAGCTTCGGATCACTGCTGGGGTCGTAACCGCTCCCGAGCATCCAGTCGACGGCCTCGTCAAAATCTCGCCGCGCGGCTTCCAGGTGTCCGGCTTTGTAGTTCTGCTCACCGGAAGCAAATTTCGCCTCCACTTGGGCGATGAGATAGTCTTTGGGTGAAGGAACCCGCGGCGCCATCGCGGCCAGCCACGCGGGCGAAAGTTTTCGGAGCGGGAGCTCTCCCACCTGGGCGGAAACCTGCGCTGCCGCAGCCTTCGCGGGAGCCAGCGCCGGGACGTGCGCCTGCACGCCATGTTTGGCGGCATCCTCGCAACCACCTGCGGCCACGGAGAGCGTGGCCAAGAGCGTCGCGTACAGCAGTGTCTGGAGCTTGGAGCGCATCCTCTTATGTTAAGTAGCTGTTACAGTCCAGGTCAACGTTTTCCGCCAGGGGAGGGTTGACCTACTCAATACACGGCCGGAGGCCCGGTTCCCCTTGATTGTCACAGCCGCAATTCCCGTTTACACGCGCTTTGCCCCGATGTTAGTGTGCCACCGAATCGTTGTAGTTCGCGGATTCCGCATTCTTTGACGGGAGCTGCAGATCACCTCTCGGATGGACGAACCATGAAAATGAAGGCGAGTTTTTTCGCTTGGGCATTTCTCTGCGCCGTGATGTCTCCACCGCTATCCGCCCAGCAAGCGACCGAAGACGCGCCGTATCGGAATCCCAAGCTTCCCATCGAGCAGCGTGTAGATGAACTGGTCTCTCGCATGACGCTGGAAGAAAAAGTCGATCAGCTCGGCCATATTGCTCCCGCCATTCCTCGTCTTCACGTTCCCGCCTACAACTGGTGGAATGAAGGTCTTCACGGCGTCGCCCGCGCCGGCTTCGCCACCGTGTTTCCGCAAGCCATCGGCATGGCTGCCACGTTCGACGAACCTCTCATGCACGACGTCGCCGACACCATCAGCACGGAATTTCGCGCGAAATACTCCGCCACGGTGCACGCCGATGGCTCGACAGACTGGTATCGCGGCCTCACCGTTTGGTCCCCGAACATCAATATCTTTCGCGACCCACGCTGGGGACGCGGCCAGGAGACTTATGGCGAAGACCCGTTCCTCACCGCGCGTCTCGGCGTCGCGTTCATCACCGGCCTGCAAGGCACCGATCCGAACTACTTCAAAACGATCGCAACGCCGAAACATTTTGCGGTTCACAGCGGACCGGAATCCACGCGTCACAGCGTGAATGTTGAGGCTTCTCGCCACGACATGGAAGACACCTATCTGCCCGCGTTTCGCGCGGCGATCATTGAAGGCAGAGCCGAATCCGTCATGTGCGCATACAACCGCCTGAATGGAGAGCCCGCCTGTGCAAACTCCGCGCTGCTCGGGGAACATCTCCGCAAAGACTGGGGTTTCAAAGGCTACGTTGTCTCGGACTGCGGTGCTGTCGCTGACGTGTACAAGGGCCACCGCTTCACGCCAACTCCCGAAGCCGCCGCCGCTGCCGTCTTCAAAGCCGGCATGGATCTTATTTGCGGTGACTCGCGCAACAATATGAATGCGGATCCTCAGGGGATTTTGGGCGCCGTGCATCAAGGCCTGCTTTCGGAAGCGGATCTTGACCGCGCATTACGCCGATTGTTCATCGTACGTTTTCGGCTCGGCCTGTTCGATCCGACCTCCTCGGTCCCCTATTCCCGCCTCACCGCGGCCGACAACGACACGGAAGCGCACCGGCAGCTCGCGCTTCGCATGGCGCGCGAATCCCTGGTATTGCTCAAAAATAAAAACAATCTTCTTCCTTTGAAACATGCGCCCGCAACCATCGCCGTCATCGGCCCTGACGCCGACAGCATCGACGCTCTGCAAGGAAACTACAGCGGCACGCCTTCGAAACCGGTCACGGTGCTTGCCGGCATTCGGAATCGGTTCCCGCAATCCAAAATCGTATTCGTCCAAGGCACCGGCCTTGTTGGCCCCGTGACGAAATCCATTCCCACCGACGCGCTTTGCACCGACGCTTCGTGCAGCGCGCACGGATTGAAATCCGACTACTTCTCCAACATAACGCTCGAAGGCACTCCCGTGATGAGTCGCGTCGATGCGGCCATCGATTTCGCCTGGGGCGATACGGGGATCTCGCTGCAACTGCCGAACAAATATTCGGTGCGCTGGACCGGCGTGGTTGTTCCGCCCGAATCAGGCGACTACTTGTTCGGCTTCACTGGCGAGGACGGCTTTCGTGTCTCGCTCGATGGCGTTCTGGTCGCCGAAGACTGGACTCTTCATCGTCCCGCCAACACCGAAACTAAAAAAGTGCATCTCGAAAAGGGCCGCCCCTATTCCCTGAAGATCGAATACTTTCAGAACATTCGCAGCTCGGAAGCGCGCCTCATCTGGAGCCTGCCCGGCGGGGAAGACGCGAAAGCCGTCGACGCGGCGCGCAACGCCGACTTGGTCATCGCCGTCATGGGCCTTTCTCCGCGCATCGAAGGCGAAGAGATGAAAGTGAACGCCGAAGGTTTTTCGAGCGGCGACCGCACACGCATCGACTTGCCCGCTCCACAAGAACAACTCCTCGAACGGGTCGCCTCCGTCGGCAAGCCCACGATCCTCATCCTTACAAACGGCAGCGCTCTCGCCGTCAACTGGGCCGACGCCAATCTCCCCGCCATCCTCGAGGCTTGGTATCCCGGTGAAGAGGGCGGAACCGCAGTCGCCGAGGCGCTCGCGGGCGATTTCAGCCCTTCCGGTCGTTTGCCTGTCACCTTTTACAAGTCCGTGGACCAACTTCCGCCCTTCGATGACTATTCCATGGCCCATCGCACGTACCGCTATTTCGACGGCCAGCCGCTTTATCCCTTCGGTTTCGGCCTGAGTTACACGTCCTTTGCCTACGATCAGCCGCGCGTCGATCACGCAAGTATTTCCGCAAATGAGGCCGTCATGATTTCCGTCGATGTAAAGAACACCGGCTCCGTTGCCGGTGACGAAGTCGCGCAGTTGTATCTGACGCACCCCGGCGTCAGTGGCGCACCGTTGCGGGCGCTGCAAGGTATCGCGCGCATCCATCTTGAACGCGGTGAAAAAGAGACCGTGAAGTTTGTTCTCCGCGATCGCGACTTATCGATCGTCGACGAATCCGGCAAGCACCGCATCGTTCCCGGCCGAGTCAACGCCTGGATTGGCGGAGGCCAGCCCGTTGCAACCCCCAGCCTCGTCAAACCCGCCGGCGCCGCCACGCATTTCACCATCACGAGCGAAGCCACTTTGCCGGACTAATCCGCTGATCCGCACTTTGGCTTCCCCATTGCTCCCAGAGAAAAACTTAAAAATTTCGCTTTGCAATGTGCCCGAACTGTAGTATCCTGTCTTTGCGTTTGTTGCTCTTGTATCGCCTTTGGATGTGTAAAGCGGTCGCAAGGTCAAACTTGCGGCCTTTTTTTACGTCTGAGGACGGCCGTAACTCTTAAGAGGGGTTCGGATCTCGAGGCACCAAATAGCTCAATTTAGTTATGCTCGGTTGCAACCCAACCGACAGAAAAGAGTACAGCAGTGAGTAAAGAACAAGGAACAGTGAAGTGGTTCAATGCCAGCAAGGGCTTCGGTTTCATCCAGCGCCAGAGCGGTGAGGACGTTTTCGTCCATTTCTCCGCGATCGTGGCTGATGGCTACAAGTCGTTGAACGATGGCCAAGCGGTTGAATTCGAAGTGACCAAGGGCCCCAAAGGTCTGCAGGCCTCGAACGTCCAACCCCTCTAATTCCACTTCACAAAATCACAGAACGGGCGGTGCGCTTCGGCGTCCCGCCCGTTCTTGCTTTTGGTTGTGCAGACTTCGGTCTGTGTTCCGGTCGGAATTTCTCTCCCTACGCCAGGCCCCCGCTAACCTGAATCGTCTCACCCGTGACCCAGCGCCCGGCATCGCTCGCCAGGAAGCACACCACCTCCGCGATGTCTTCCGGTCTCCCTAGCCGCCGCAGCGCCGTTCGTTGCACAAGCGCCTCTTTGTATGCCGCGGGAGTGTCGCTTGCGAGTTCCGTTTCCACAAAGCCCGGCAGAACGGAGTTGATCGTGATCCCGCGCGCGCCCAGCTCTTTCATGTAGCATCGCGCTATTTGTTCGAGCGCGCCTTTCGACATTTGATACACCGCCAGCAGTCCGGTCACCTGCGCTATATGCGTGCCGCACGACGAAATATTGATGATGCGCCCGCCATCGCTCATCCGCGGCACAGCCGCCTGAATGGCGAAGAACGGTCCACGCGCATTCACAGCCAGCGTCCAATCAAACTCCTTCTCGGTCATGTCGGCCATCGCGGTCCTGTTTCCGACTCCCGCGTTGTTGACCAGAATGTCTAGCCTGCCGAACAGTTCCATCGTGCTGTTCACAAGCCGCCGCACGTCCTCAACCACGCCCATATCCGCCGGCAGCGCAACGGCTCGTCCCCCGGCATCTTCAATCGCCGCAACCACGTCCGCCGCTTGCCCGGCACTCGCGCGATGATTCACCACGACCGCAGCGCCTTCGCCGGCCAATCGTTCCGCGATGGCTCGTCCGATCCCTCGCGACGCGCCCGTAACTATTCCCACTTTTCCTTCGAGCGATTTTCCCATCCAGTCTCCATTCACAATTATATCGATCGGGTACAGAGATCTCACAAACTTGAAGAGATCGTGAAGTTGCCTCTTACTGAAAATCAGAAAGCACAGCGCGCGGGACTTTCCCCGGCAGTCCGTGCCCGCGAAGGATTTTTTCGTCCCTCTATCCTAGCTGCATCTCCAGCGGCAGCCCCGCGTTCATCAAGGAGGCTCCGCCATCCACGGCAATGGTCTGGCCGGTTATCCAGGATGCCTCTTCCGTGCAGAGGAGCGCCACCGCGTTACCGATGTCCGCCGGAGTGCCAAGCCGGCGCATCGGCGTCCATCCGGCTTGATTCCATTCCCGAATCAGATCTTGCGCTTGTTGCGGCAACGTGTTCAGAACGCTGTCTTCGATCCAGCCGGGGCTGATGGCATTGACGGTGATTCCGCGTTTCGCAAGCGCGACCGCGAAATAGCGGCATAGAGACTCCAATGCGTTCTTCGCCGATCCCATCGCTACCCAGGGTTGCCAGCTTCCCGTTCTGCTGCCTGGAGAATAGGTGATGGCTATAATCCTGCTGCCATCTTTCATCAAGCGGTCCGCTTCCCGCACCGCCGCAAGGAAAGCTTTCGCTTGAGAGTCCATTGCCGTGTCCCACTTTTCGAATGGGATGTCCATTGGTCCTTGAAAGAAAGTGGCAACATCGGTGCGAGCATTACTCACGAAAATATCGAGTTTGCCAAACTCCGCTTTGACGCGCTCAAACATTCGTGCGATCTCCTCCATGCGGCAGACGTCCGCTTTTACAAGGAAACCGTCGGAACCCAGCTTCCTCACTTTGTCCAGCGTATCTTTCGCGGCACTTTCGTTCTTGTGATAGTGGATTGCGACCTTGGCGCCTCGTTCCGCCAGCTTCAGAGCGATTCCCCGCCCAATTCCGCGCGAACTGCCCGTCACAAGAGAATGTTTTCCTTGAAAGGACATGAGAACCTCCTTACCCAGGCTGTTTGAACTTGGTCGGTGGCCCTACAGGATGGAACCGGCCGAATCTTAGGCTGCAGCGACAGAGTAGTCAATGCATGTCCGCGCAGAGGAATTCCGAAGAAACTACGCGAGCGCTTGTTTCAGATCCTCGATTAAGTCTTCCGCTTCCTCCAACCCGACAGACACTCGCACCGTGCCGGGGCTTACGTCCGCGCGCCGCAGCTCTTCGGCGCTCATGTTGTAGTGCGAACTGAAGATGGGAAGAATCACCAGCGACTCAACACCGCCAAGGCTTGCCGCCAGCAGAAACAACCGCACGCGGTCGCAGAATCGCCGCGCCGCAGCCAAACCACCCTTCAAATCAAACGCCATCATGGTTCCAAATCCGCGCATCTGCTTTTTCGCCAGCTTGTGATCTGGGTGCGATGCCAATCCTGGATAGTGGACACGCGCGACCTTGGGATGTTTTTCCAGGAATTTCGCAACCGCCATGGCGTTTGCGCACTGTCGTTCGACGCGCACTCCCAGCGTTTTCATCCCGCGAATCAGCAAGTAGGCCGCTTCAGGGTCCATCGAGCCCCCGAGGTAGATCACCATGTGGCGAATGCGCTCCATCCAATGCTTGTTGCCCACGGCCACGCCGGCGATCACATCAGAATGCCCCGCCAGTGCTTTCGTGGCGCTATGCACCACGATGTCGTAACCGATCGCCAGCGGATTTTGCAGCACAGGGGTCGCGAATGTGTTGTCGATGATCGAAATAAGCTTGTGTCTTTTCGCAAAGGCAATCGCTTTGTGCAGATCGACGAGCCGTAAGGTGGGATTGGTCGGCGTCTCCACGTAGAGACACTTCGTACGCGGCGTGGCGAGATCCTCCAGTCCTGCGAGATCGGTGCCCACCTGCCGGACCCTGATTCCCATGTCCGGAAAAACGTCCCGCATCAGCCGGTAGCTGCCGCCATAAACTTGCGCCGTGGAAATCAGCTCGTCGCCGCACTTCAGCACGCCCAGCAGCGCCGAGGAAATCGCCGCCATGCCCGAAGCTGTCACCACCGCGGCCTCTCCGCCTTCGAGCGCCGCAATTTTTCCTTCCGCCACGCTCAGCGTTGGATTGCCGTACCGCGTATAGATGTACGCTTTGCTCTTGCCCTCGGCCCACAATTTCATCTCCGCCGTCGAGGAAAAGGTGAACGTCGATGTTCGGCACATCGGCGTGCCCACGGGCGCGCCAATGCCGTGGCGCT
>Ga0070704_100000888_pt1 | contig 14984 bp, 23 predicted proteins | sample KBSK5252metaG_FD_65467 | JGI IMG/M metagenome (GOLD analysis project Ga0070704, IMG submission 65467) | Corn, switchgrass and miscanthus rhizosphere microbial communities from Kellogg Biological Station, Michigan, USA - KBS K5-25-2 metaG | ecosystem: Host-associated > Plants > Roots >...
CCCGCGCGTGGACGTGTTCGGCCTGCTCGAGTCCACGGACCTAACCAAGATGCTGCCGAAGGCGTTGGCGGCGCGGGGAGATTGATCCATGGCGCGTTTTCGGACGACGAAAAAGCACGAACAAACCGTGACCACGGTCATGACGACCGTTTGCCTGTCCTCGAAGGACGTTCGGGCCGCGCTCCGGGCCTTGGCCGGGGTTCCGTCCAGTGTGCTCGATCATGACTTGCGGATTGAAGGCGAGTACGGTGAGGACCTCCCGACCACGAACGTATACGTGGGTTGGACGGTTGAGACCCGCACCGAACGGGGCCTGGCCGAATGACCTTCACCGACCGCGAGGTCGCCCTCGAGCAGGAGATGACCGACCGGGGCGTCGAGCGCCGCCGGGCCCAGGCCTCGCGCGTGAGGGCCGCCGGGCGAGCGTCCTTGACCGGGCCCGGTCATCGCCTGGTGCGGGCGGCCATGCTGCGCACAGTGGCCGCGCTCGAGGAGTGGACCAAGGCCCGCAAGGCGTCGAAGACCGAGCGTCCCCTGTACGCCGCGGTGAAGGCCATGCCCGCGCGCGTGATGGCCCTGCTGGCCCTGCGCTGCGCCCTGGACGGAGCGTGCGCCGGCAAGTCGTGGCAGGCCGTGGTGCACGACATCGCGCGCCGCCTGGACGAGGAGCGGGCCGCTCGCTGGCTCGCGAAGGAGCACCCGGGCCTGTGGGCCTCGGCCAAGCGCCGCAGCAAGGCCATCCCCGAGCGCGCCGCGTCCCGCCTGCGCCGGGACGTGCGCCAGCTGATGATCGACCGCAAGTTCGTGCAGTGGACCACGGGCGAGCGCATCAAGCTGGGCGCGCTCCTGCTCGCCCTCATCGACCAGTCCGCGGGCCTCATCCGCATCGACCGCGTGCAGACCGGGCCCCGCCGGTCGGTCCTCATGCTGGCCATCCTGCCCGAGGTGGCGGACTGGATCGCGGCCGCGGACCGGCACGAGGAGGCCCTGGCGCCCCTGTACATGCCCATGGTGGACGTGCCCGGGGACTGGGGCAAGGGCCTCCTGGGCGGGTACTCCACGCCCCTGGTGGCCAGCAAGTGCCTGGTCAAGAACCGCAGCCGCGCCACGCGCGAGCTGGTGGACGGGGCCGACATGCCGGCCGTGTACGGGGCCGTGAACGCCCTGCAGCGCACCGCCTGGGAGATCAACCCGGACGTTCTCGAGGTCGCGCGCACCCTGTGGGACGCGGGCACCGAGGCCCCCGGCCTCGAGCGCGCCGACGCCGACCCGTACCCGCCCCGGCCCGGCGACGGCCGGCCCACCACCAGTTGGATCAAGGCCCGGTTCCTGATCCGAAAGGGCAACCTGTACCGCCAGTCCCGGCGCGTGGAGGCCGCGCGCGTGCTGTGGCTGGCCAAGCGCATGGCGGGCGAGGGCCACTTCTTCTACCCCCAGCAGCTGGACTTCCGCGGGCGCGTGTACCCGATCCCGCAGTTCTTGCAGCCCCAGGGCCCGGACCTGGCGCGCGGCCTGCTCCGGTTCGGGCAAGGTGAGTGGATCGCCGCCACCTGCGAGGCCTTCTGGGTTCACGGCGCGAACTGCCTGGGCCTGGACAAGCTGCCCCTGTGCGAGCGTGTGGCCGGTATTCGGGCGCGCATGGCAGAGGTCCAGGCCGTGTACGACGACCCCCTCGAGAACCGGTGGTGGCAGGGCGCGGACAGGCCATGGCAGTTCCTGGCGTGGTGCCTGGAGGCCGGCGAGCTCGTCCGCACCGGGCGCGTACTCACGCGCGTGCCGTGCTACGTGGATGGGACCAACAACGGCCTGCAAATCCTGTCCCTGCTCCTGCGGGACCCGGCCGGGGGCGCGGCCACCAACTGCGGCGAGGGCGAACGCCGGGACGTGTACCAGGACGTGGCGGACGAGGTCACGCGCCGCCTGAAGGACGCGGACGACGGCACCGCGCGCGGGTGGCTGTCCTGGTTCCCGAACCAGCGCATGCCCCGGGCCGGGGCCAAGCGGTCCGTGATGACCCTGCCGTACGGGTGCACCCCGTACAGCGTGAACGACTACGTGGCCGACTGGTTCGAGGACGAGGTACGGGCCGGGCGCGAGAGCCCGTGGGGAGACGCGCCGTGGGGTCCCCGAGCCAAAGAACTGTCGGCCCACCTGTGGGCGGCCATCGAGGCCCGCCTGGGCAAGGCCCTGGAGGCCATGCGCTGGTTCAAGGACGTGTCGCGCGTGAGCATGGACGCGGGCGTGGGGCCCGTGTGGGCCGCGCCCTCGGGCTTCCCCGTGCGCCAGTCGTACACCAACTGGGAGGTGTCCCAGGTGCGTACCAAGTTCGGGGAGCGGGTGCGGTGGGTCCGCACGCGCCGCGCGGGCGAGCGCCTCAACCGGCGCCGGCACGTGAACGCCCTGGCCCCGAACTTCGTGCACTCGGTGGACGCGGCCATCCTGTGCCGGGTGGTGGCGCGGTTCAGTCCGGACGGGAGTACACCTGTGTCCACCATTCACGACTCCTTCGGCAGCACGGCCGGGCGTATGGACGCCCTCGGGCGGGCCATTCGGGAGGAGTACGCTGCCGTATTCGCGGGCGACTTGCTCGAGGATTTCCGGCAACAGCTCGTCGCCAACGCGGGCGGGCGGGTATCATTTCCTGAGCCCCCCTCTCGGGGGACCTTAGACCCTGCGGCCGTGCTCGGCTCGCAATACCTCTTCTCCTGACCATGGCCAAACGCAAGAAGACCGAACTCGTCACCCCCTTCGGCCGGGCCGCCTGGTGCGCCCTGGCCCGCCCCTCGACCACGTTCAAAGCCGACGGCGAGTACAGCGCCCGAATCCTGCTCGAGCCCGGGCCCGAGACGGACGCCTTCATCGCGCAGCTGGATCAGCTGTACGAGGACGCATACCGCGAGAACCTGGCCACGGTCCAGAAGGACCGGCCCAAGATCGAGTCCATCAAGCGCGCGGACAAGCCGTACAAGCACCAGGAGGACCCGGACACGGGCGAGACCATGCCCGGCTTCCAGCTGAACGCGCGCCTGGGCGCGGTCGTGCGCGGCAAGAGCCCGGGCAATGACGCGGACGGGAACTCCATCCCGGGCCCCAAGCTGTACACCCGCCAACCCCAGGTCAAGGACGCCAAGAACCAGGCCATCGTGCCGACGCCAGAGATCGGCGGCGGCTCGATTATCCGCCTGGCCATCGACGCCGAGCCTTTCTTCACGGCCTCCATCGGGTCTGGCGTGAGCCTGCGCCTGATGGGCGTCCAGATCCAGAAGCTGATCCCGTTGGGCGTGCGAGACACGCAGTTCGGTGAGGTGGACGGGTACGAGGCGAACGCGGTGACCGCGTCCGATCCCGTTGAGACGATGCACGCGCCGGCCACGGACGTGCCCAACAACGACTCCGCCGAGGGCGATGTGCCCACGGCCTGGTAACCGAAAGACGACCATGAAGACGAAACTGACCGACAAGCAGAAAATGAAGATCGCCGGCCTGTACATCGACGGCGCGTCGGGCCAAGAACTGGCCACGAAGTTCGGCGTGTCCCTGTCCGCGATCTTCAACGCCCTCCGCCGCCTCAACGTGAAGATCCGCCCGCGCGGTCGTCCGGTCAAGGCGTAGTGAACTCCCGCCGCAAGGGCAAGCGCGGCGAACTCGAGGCGGCCCGGGCCCTCCGCGAACTCTTCGGGGTGGCGGTGACCCGGGCCGCACAACACTCGGGCAAGGAGCAAGCCGACCTCCGGGGCACCCCGGGGGTGCACTGGGAGGTGAAACTCTACGCTAAGATTAGGGCCTGTCGGTTCATGGACCAGGCCCGGGCGGAGTGCGGGGACGACGTGCCGGTCGTCCTAATGCGCGAGAACGGCGGCACGTGGATGGTGATGGTCCCCCTCGATGAGCTCCAACGACTCAGACAGCGTCTTCCTCCGGCACGAGCCGTGTGAGAAGTGCGGCTCGAGCGACGCCCGGGCGGTGTACTCGAGCGGGGTGACGTACTGCTACGCGTGTAAGAATGGGACAGCACCGGCCCCTGAAGGTGCCCCCTCGCCGGGGACGGTCGAGCCACGTTTGCGCGAGCGTGGACTTCTGGGACCGGTGCGTTTCTCCGCCATCCCCGCGCGCTCCCTGACCGCCGCCACGTGCGCACGGTACCGGTACGGGTGGGCCAAGCACCGGGGCGAGTGGGTCCAGGTGGCCCAGTACGCGGCCAAGGACGGGCCCGAGGTCGTGGCCCAGCACTGGCGGTCCGAGGCGAAGAACTTCGGGTGGGTGGGCGAACCCAAGCGCGCCGAGACGCTCTTCGGCCGGCACCTGTGGGGCCGGGACCACGGCAAGCGCCTCATCATTACCGAGGGCGAGCTCGACTGCCTGTCCGTGGCCCAGGTCCTGGACCTGAAGTGGCCCGTGGTGAGCCTGGCCAACGGTGCCGGATCGGCCGAGTCGGCCGTGCGGGCGAACTCGGAGTGGCTCGAGGGCTTCGAGGAGGTCGTCCTGATGTTCGACATGGACGAGCCCGGGCAGGTCGCCGCCAAGGCCGCCGCGGCTGTCCTCCCGCCCGGCAAGGCCAAGATCGCCATCCTGCCCCTGAAGGACGCGAACGACATGCTCAAGGCCGGGCGAGTGCGTGAGCTCGTGGAGGCTCAATGGAACGCCCGCCCGTGGCGCCCGGACGGGGTGCTGACGGGCCCTGAACTGTGGGCCCGAGTCACGGCGCCCCTTGACGCGGGCGGGATCCCCTTCCCCTGGGCCGGCCTGCAAGAGAAGGTGCACGGCCTGCGCCGCCGGGAGCTCATCACCGTGTGCGCGGGCACGGGCATCGGCAAGAGCACGCTCGCGCGCGAGCTCGCGGTGCATCTCATCAAGGCCGGCGAGAAGGTCGGCGTGATTGCCCTGGAGGAGTCCGCGCGTGAGACTGTTCTCGGCATGCTGGGGGTCATGGTCGGTAAGTATCTACGTCTGGGAGATCCGGATTGGGCCGCCCTGGAGGGTACGTGGTCGACCGGCCTTGCCGATAGGCTGGCGGTCTTCGACCACTTCGCCACACTCGACCCTGACGTCCTCCTCGCCCGCATGCGTTACATGGCTGTCGGTCTCGGGTGCGGATGGATCCTACTGGACCACCTGACCATCGCCATGAGCGGGGCCGAGGATGGCGAGGAGCGCCAGGCCATCGACCGCCTCATGAACCGGATGGTGAAGCTGAAGGAGGAGCTGGGCGTGGGCCTGATCGTGGTGTCCCAGCTGAAGCGCCCGGGCCAGGGCGTTCAGTTCGAGGACGGGCGCGTGCCGCGCCAGGCGGACCTGCGCGGGTCGAGCTCGATCGAGCAGGGGTCCAACGTCATCATCGCCCTGTCGCGCAACCAGACGGCCGGCGAGTCCCAAGTCAACCTGACGGTCCTGAAGAATCGGTTCAGCGGCGAGACCGGCCCGGCCGGCGCGCTCGAGTGGGACCTGGGCGAGGGTCGGTTCAGGGAAGTGTCGTTGTTCCAGGAGGCCCAATGATGGTCCAAGTATTCGACGCCGTCTTGGTGAAGGCGATCTTTCTGATTCGGATGCACGGCTGGCGACAGCGTGCGTTCGGGAACGAACGAGATGGATTTTGCGTGGTGGGAGCCCTGAATCGGGCGCACGAGCAGACCGGGTTTCGGACTGGAGTGCTGGGATTACTACAAGAGCTCGTCGGCGGCGGTAAGGTCGCCGAGTGGAATGACGCCCCTGGTCGGACGGCGGTCGATGTCATCGCGTTGCTGGAGCGCGCCCGACAGGAACTGCCGCGCTGGGTTGACTCGTGAAGGTCGTCATCGCAGACACGGAAACGAACGGCCTCCTCGACCCCAAGCCGGGCGAAAAGCGCATGGACCGGATCCATTGCGTGTGCCTGATCGAGCCGGGCGGGGCCCAGGTCCTCCGGTTCCACGACCAGCCCGACCTGTGCCGGCGGGACGGGTCGATCCGGGACGCACTCGCGATCCTGGCCGAGGCCGAGGAGCGCTGGTTCCACAACGGCATCGGGTTCGACGACCCGGCCATCCGCCTGGTGTACCCGGACTGGGCCCCCAAGGGCGTCATGCGCGACACCCTGGTGATCGGGCGCACCGTGTGGCCGGACGAGCACCTGAAGCACCTGGACATGACGGCCGTGAAGCGCAAGCGCCCGTTCCCCAAGAACCTGATCGGGCGGCACTCGCTCGAGGCCTGGGGCTGGCGCCTGAAGGATTGCAAAGGCGAGGCCCCGGAGTCGTGGGCCCGTCTCACGCCCGAGATGGTAAACTATTGTTCGCAAGACGTAGTGGTGCTCGAGCTCCTGCGCCGCCGCATCCTGGCGCACGAGCCCACCCTACGCCAGATCGAGCTCGAGCAGGCCTTCGCCCCGATCGTGCAGGGCCAGATCAACCGCGGGTTCCGCCTGGACGCTGGGCGCACGCACGAGTTGGTGGCCCAGCTGACCGCCCGCCGGGCCGAACTGGACGTCGAGATCCGCGCCGCATTCCCGGACTTTATCGACCACTACGTCACCCCGAAGAAGCAAATCCGGAAATCGCGCGTGGTGGTCTTCAATCCGAACAGCCGCCTGCACATCGCGCGCGCCCTGGGCGAGAAGCACGGGTGGCGGCCGGCCGAGTACACCGAGAGCGGGGACCCGAAGGTGGACGAGGCCGTCATCACGGCCCTGCCGTACCCCGAGGCCAAGCTCTTGGCCGAGCGCATCAAGGTCCAGAAGACCCTGGGCACCGTGGCCGAGGGCGCCAGCGCGTGGCTCAAGGTCCAACAGGCGGACGGGCGCGTGCACGGGTACATGGCCCACAACGCGGCCGTGACCTCCCGGTGCACGCACTCGCGCCCGAACCTCGGGAACGTGGACACGCGCCCGGCCCTGCGCCGGTGCTGGGTGGCGACCCCCGGCAACCGCCTGGTGATCGGGGACGCGTCCGGCCTGGAGGCCCGCGTCCTGGCCCACTTCGCGGCCCTGTTCGACGGGGGCGAGCTCGGGCGCCTCCTGCTCGAGGGGGACGTGCACAAGCGGAACCAGGACCTCGTGAAGTCCCTGCTCGGGTGGGAGCCCGCGCGCGTGGACGCGAAGCGTGTGTTCTACGGCATCCTGTACGGGGCGCAGGACGAGAAGGTCGGGGCCATCCTGGGCAAGCCCGAGGCCGTGGGCAAGCGCGTGCGGGACGCCATTCTGCTTGGCCTGCCGGGCCTGGGCAAGCTGATCGCGGCCGTGCAGTCGGACGCGAAGCGCCGCGGGTGGCTGCGCCTCCTGGACGGGCGCCGGGCGTGGGTGCGGTCCAAGCACGCGGCCCTGAACACGCTCGTGCAGGGGGGTGCAGCCATTCTTATGAAGGAGGCCATCGTGCGCCTGGGCGGGTGGGCCACCAAGTACCAGGTGGCGTTCGTGCACGACGAGATCGTGCTGGACGTCCCGGCCGCCCTGGCGGACGAGTGCGCGGTACACTTGAAGGCGGCCATCGTGGGCGCGGGCGTGGCGTACAAGCTGAGCGTCCCCCTGGACGCCAAGGTCGTGGTGGGAGAGGACTGGAGCGCGAAATGACGACGATTCTCCTGGACGGCGACATCTATATACACCGGGCCGTGGCCGTGGCCACGACGTCCGTGACCTTCGGCGAGGAGTCGTCCCTGGTCATGAACCAGAAGCACGCCGAGGTGTGGTTCAAGTCCGAGGTGGCCAAGCTGCGCAAGCGCCTGGGGGCCAAGGCCGTCCTGATCGCGCTGGGCGACCGCACGGCCAACTTCCGCAAGGAACTGTGCCCCACCTACAAGGCCCACCGGGCCACGTTCAAGCCGGCCGGGTTCCTCGAGTTCGAGGCCACGGTCGTCAAGAACTGCAAGACCGTGCGCGAGCCGCGCCTGGAGGGGGACGACATCCTGGGCCTCCTGGCCACCAGCCCCAAGATCAAGGACGGGATCGTGGTGTCCATCGACAAGGACATGCGCCAGGTCCCGGGCAAGCTGTACAACCCCGACCACGACCAGCTTATCGACGTGGACGAGGAGGGGGCTGAACTCGTTCACCTGCACCAGACCCTGACCGGTGACCGCGTGGACGGGTACTCCGGTCTGCCCGGGTGCGGGCCGGTGAAGGCCGCCAAGATCCTGGCCGGAGACCTGGACACGGCCTGGGAGCGCGTCCTGGAGGCCTTCGAGAAGAAGGGCCTGACCGAGGTCGACGCCCTCCTGCAAGCACGCCTGGCGCGCATCCTGCGCTACGGCGACTACAACCGCGAGACGAAAGAGGTGACTCTGTGGACCCCGATGTGATGCCGACCGTTCCGACCGACGCCAAGCAGCGCAAGCTGATGCCCCTGTGCACCGGCTGCCTGGACTACTTCCCGGACGCGCTCCTGGCCGTGGCCGAGCTCTCCCGGATCGGGAACGAGCAGCACAACCCCGGCCAGCCCCTGCACTGGGACAAGAGCAAGTCGCAGGACGAGGCCGACGCCCTGCTCCGGCACCTGATCGACCGCGGCACGAAGGACACGGACGGCGTGCGCCACTCCGCCAAGGTCGCGTGGCGCGCCCTGGCCCTCTTGCAGCGCGAGATCGAGGCGGCGAGCCGCTGATGCCGTACATCCCGGCCGCTGACCGATTCCGCCTGGCCAAGGGTGGAGGCGCGCTTACCATGGGGGAGTTGAACTTCCAGTTGACGCGGATCGTGATGGACTACTTGCGCGCGTCGGGACGGTGCTACGCCACCATGAACGATATTGTTGGCGCCCTCGAATGCGCGAAGGCCGAGTTCATCCGACGCGTGGTCGCGCCGTACGAAGACGCGAAGTGCGCCGAACACGGAGACGTGTACTAATGCGCATTTACTTGGCGGGGCCTATGCGCGGGCTGCCCAACAACAACGCCGAGGCCTTCGCGCGCGACGCGGCCTACCTTCGGTCCCTCGGGCACGAGGTCTGGTCCCCGGCCGAGCACGACGAGGCCCTGGCCGTGGACGCCGAGTCCTTCGACGTGCGCCGGACCTTCGTGCGCGACCTGACCCAGGTCCTGGCCAGCGACGGCGTTGCCCTGATGCAGGGGTGGGAGTTCTCGGACGGGGCGTGCCTCGAGCGCCACGCGGCCGACGTGTGCGGCGTGCCCGTCTTCCTGATCGTGCCCGGGATCGACGGGGGCCTGTTCCCGCTCCGGCCCCACACGTGGCGCCTGGCCACGCGCCGCGCCCCGAGCGCCCGTTGATGCCGCCCCGTGACGCCCGAGACCCCCGCCGGGCGCGCGGGGCCTACCACCAGTTCCACGTGGTGCGCCGGCCCGCCCCGCCCACCGACCCCACCGTGGTGGCGTGGGTGGCCGGCTTCAGCGACGCCGAGTCGTGCATGATGTACAAGGAGGGCACGCCCGTGGTGAGCGTGTCCAACTGCCACCTGCCCACCCTGTGCCAGCTGTGCGACTGGTACGGCGGGGCCGTGCGCCCCCTGCGCGACGGCACGGCGTCCGTGCGCCCGTGCTACCAGTGGTCGTGCGCGGGCGGGAACGCCCGGTTCTTCCTGGCGGCCGTGCTGCCGTACCTACGCGAGAAGCGCGCCCAGGCCGACCTCATCCTGGGCGAGCCCGTGCGCGACCGGCGCCAGCCCCTCACGGACGAGGACTGCGCCCGGCGCGTGGCCCTGCGCAAGGCCCTGGCCGCCCTGAAAAGGGTTCGGTCCTACCCCACAGGAAAGAAGTAGGGTCGCCCGATGTCTGCCAATCTGGCAGGGGGTCCGCCCCCCATTCCCTCCGCCCTGGTCGAGCACCTGGAGGCCGTCTGGCCCGACAGGTTCCCGGACAAGATCGTCGGGTCCGACCCGAACGCCCTGGCCGCGGACATGCACCGCCACGCCGGGCGCCTGGAGGTGGTGCGGTACCTCCGCACGCACCTGGCGCGCCAGGCCCACGCCAGCTCCCCGAACCCCACCGCCACCGCGACCTGATGTGCTTCGCCTCCCCCGGCTTCACCAAGAACGCGCCCGCCCCGCTGGCCCCGCCTCCCCCGCCCCCGCCGTCCGCCACCGAGCTCGAGCCCGCGAAGTCCGGTAAGCGCCTGCGCCCCGGCCAGACCACCCTGGACAGCCTGCGCATCCCCCTGAACCCCACGGGCACCGCCCGCCAGCCGCGCATCGGCCTGTAAGAAATGCGCGACGCGGGCCGGACGTACCTCGAGGGGGCGTTCGACCGCGAGCCCTTCCTGCGGCGCGCGCGCACGAGCTCGAAGGTCACGATCCCGTCCCTGGTGCCCGACCTGGGGCACAACGCGGACTCGGACCTGCCCACGCCGTACCAGGGCCTGGGGGCGCAGGGCGTGAACAACCTGGCCAGCAAGCTCCTCCTGAGCCTGTTCCCGCCCACGCAGCCCTTTTTCCGCCTGGTGCCGCAGGACCCGGAGGCCCTCCGCGGGGCCGGCCCGAAGGTCCAGCAGGAGGTGGAGGAGGGCCTGACGCGCATGGAGAAGGTCATCGCCTCGGAGTTCGAGGTCATGGCCCTGCGCGTGAAGCTGTTCGAGGCCCTGAAGCACCTCCTGATCGCCGGGAACGTGTGCCTGCACGTGCAGGCGGACGGGTCGAGCCGGGTCCTTGGCCTGGAGCAGTACGTGGCCCGGCGCAGCCCCATGGGGTGGCTCGAGTGCCTGGTGACGAAGGAAGAACTGGATCGGGAAACGCTCCCGCCCGACCTGGAGGCCCTCGTCAGCTCGAGCGCGCCGACCGCGAACCCCATTCAGGAGGGCGTGTCCGCCTTCGCGAACGACCGCGCCGGTCGCGGGCGCCCCGCCGTGTGCCTGCACACGTGCGTGGAGTGGGACCCCGCGGACGAGAAGTACCACGTGCACCAGACCCTGGAGGGGAAGTACGTGCCCGACTCGGCCGGGTCGTACAGGCCCGAGCTCCTGCCCTACCTGGTCCTCCGGTACGCCACGGTCGACGGCGAGGACTACGGCCGGGGCATGGTGGAGGAGATCGTGGGCGACCTCCTGTCCCTGGAGGGCCTCATGAAGGCCATCCTGGAGGCCGCGGCCATCTCCGCGCGCCTGGTGGGCCTGGTGGACCCGGCCGGCGCGGCCACCGCGGACGACCTGAACAACGCCCCGAACGGCGCGTTCGTGGTGGGCCGGGCCACGGACGTGACCTACCCGCAGGTCAGCAAGAACGGGGACCTGCAGGTGGCCTTCAGCACCAAGGCCGGGATCGAGGAGCGCCTGGCGCGCGCGTTCCTCCTGAACACGGCCGTGCAGCGGAACGCCGAGCGCGTCACGGCCGAGGAGATCCGGTACGTGGCCCAGGAGCTCGAGTCCACCCTGGGCGGCGTGTTCTCGGTCCTGTCCCAGGAGCTCCAGCTGCCCCTGGTCCAGATGCTCATGGACCGCCTGACGCGCCAGAAGCGCATCCAGAAGCTGCCCCCGAAGACGATCCGGCCGGCCATCGTGACCGGCGTGGAGGCCCTCGGGCGCGGGCAGGAGCTGGCCAAGATCAACGTGGCGACCCAGGCCGCGGCGTCCGTGGTGGGGCCCGAGGCCCTGGCCCAGTACATCAACGCGCGCGTGCTCATCGGGGCCATCTTCACGGCCGCGGGCGTGGACACGACCGGGCTCGTCAAGAGCGAGGCCGAGGTCGCGGAGCAGAACCGCCAGGCCCAGATGATGGCCATGGCCCAGCGCGTGGGCCCGAACGTCGTGAACCAGTTGGGCCCGGGCGCGGCCGAGCGCATGGGCCTCGGCCCGTCCCAGGGCACCAAGAACACCGAACCCCCGAAGGCGACCCCAGCATGACCGAGTTCTCGTCCGTGCCGTTCACGTCCCCGGCCCCCGCCGCGCCGCCCGCGGCCCCCACCGAGACCAACGTGGCGGTCACGTCCCAGCCCGGCGGGAAGACCACCAAGGTCGAGTTCTCGCCCGCGGGCGCGCCCGTGATCCCGGACCAGCGTCCGCCGTCCCTGCCCGAGAAGTTCAAGACCGTGGAGGACCTGGCCAAGGCGTACGGCGAGCTCGAACGCCGCATGGGGTCGGGCCAGCCTGCCATTCCGGCAGCCCCGGCCGCCCAGGCCCCCGCGCCGGCCCCGGTGGAGGGCATGCGCCTGCCCGAGGGCGCCCCGGCCGCGCCGGTGGCCCCGGAGCCCGTGGGCCCGGACATCGTGGCCCAGATGACCCAGGAGTACGCGCAGACGGGCCAGATCAGCGAGGCCTCGCGCCAGGCCTTCGCCAAGCAGTACCCGCGCCTGCCCCCGTCGTACATCGACAACCAGGTGGCGTACATGCGCGGCCAGGAGCAGCAGGCGAGCCAGATCGCCATGCAGCGCCTCGGGGGCGAGGGCGCCGTGCGCGAGCTCATCGACTGGGCCGCCACCAACCTGAGCGAGGCCGACCGCAAGGCCTTCAACCAGGCCGCGTACTCGAGCGACCAGGCCATGGTGAACCTGGCCATCGACGGCCTGGCCGCGAAGTACGAGTCGGCCGTCGGGCGCGCGCCTCGCGTCATCGCCGGCCGCAAGCCCCAGTCCCAGTTCGGGGGCGCGGTGCCCTTCCAGTCGCACGCCGAGTGGACCGCGGCCCGGCGCGACCCGCGATACAAGACCGACCCCGCGTACCGCGACGCCCTGGCCGAGCGCGTGCGCGCCAGCTTCTCGCTGGGGACGCTCGAGTGAGGATCTCCATCGTGGACTACTCCGACCCGGTCAGCCGAGGGGACATCGACCACCGGCTGGGGAACTCGGGCTGCCCCGTCCTGAACGAGGACCAGGCCAGCCGCATCCGCACCCTGCGCGAGAGCGCGCGCCTGTTCGCGCGCCACGTGCTGTCGTCCACGCCCCCGTCCTGGGAGCGGGACGAGGCCCTCCACGCCATCGACAACGCCGCGAGCTACGTGGCTCGGGCAATCGCGAGACACGAATGACCCCGCCCAAGATCCCCGCCTTCCTCCGGAACGACCTGGTCGCGTACGCGTGCATGCTCATGACCCTGCTCGGGGTCATGGCCATCGGCATGGCCCTGGCCGGGTGCGCGAGCACGGACCGGGCGTCCGTCCCTCCCGACATGCGCCAGGAGTTCGACGACCTCGAGCTGGCCGAGAAGGTGGCGTCCGAGACCCCGGACCCGAGCGACGACGCGGCCGTGGAGGCGGCGTGGGCCGACCTCGAGTCCCGCATCGCCAAGCGCCAGGCGTCGCCCTTCGCGGCCCTCCTCCCGTACGGCCTGGGCGGGCTCGCGCTCGAGCTCGTGGGCGCCCTCGGCAGCAAGCGCAAGCGCAAGCTGTACGGGTCGGCCATCAAGAACATCAGCAGCGGCCAGGTGGCCGCGGCCGCTGGCGACGCGCTCAAGGCGTGGGGCGTCCAGCACTCGTCCCCGCAACCGCAACCTCCGCAGCAGTAGACCCATGGGCAGTAAGCAAGCACAGAAGTACACCAAGGAAGCGGCCTACCAGACCGCCCTCCGCCACGCCTTCAACGCGGCCGTCACGCCCACCGTGGCCGCCGCGGGCGGCACGTTCCCGGTCGTGGGCACCAAGATCCCGCTCTCGGCCGCGCAGTCCAGCAAGGTCATGCAGCCCTTCCAGGGCACCCTGACCGCGGCCCAGGCCCTCCTGATCGGGGACATCAGCCTGGACGACGCGAACGACCGCATCCTGCTCGAGCCCGGCCAGTACGAGGTGGAGGTGTCCCTGCACCTTGTGGAGGCCGGCACGGACTCGGACTTCCACGTGGCCCTCACGACCGCGGCCGCGGCCGCGAACGACGTCGAGTACGAGAACGTACGCGGGGCCGTGACCCTGTCCGCGTCCAGCGCGCCCTTCCACACCGTCCAGCACCTGATCGTGACCGCGTCGCGCGCGCTCGAGCTGCACGTGGCGTGGCAGACCGCGGGCGCCACGGGCACGATTCGCCCGGGCAGCTTCATCAAGGTCACGCGCCTGGGGAACGTGGAATGATCCGCAAGGTCCCGGGCGGGTACAAGGTTGTGTCACACACCGGCAAGAACCTTGGCGGCCCGTACAAGTCTCGCGCGCAGGCGAGCAAGCGCCTGCAGCAGGTCGAGTACTTCAAGCGCGCCGGCAAGAAGAAGTAACGCATAGCGCGATGACCCCGCGCTGCACGGCCGCGAAAAACGGCCGCGTGAAATAGGGTCCACCCCACACCCCGCCGGGGGGCTCCCCGGTACGCTCTCGTCCAGTCCCCAGCCCGCCACGGCGGACAACTGATCGGCGAATGGTGGAGGCGGAAACCTCTCGTTTCCAGACCCCACGCTTCGGCCTGACCCGGTTCGGCTAGATACCGACCACGGGCTCGTCGTCGCATCCCAAAAAGGAGTCGTGACCCCATGGTTGACGACGGCCTGCTCTCTCGTCCGGGTGCAGTCAACAACACCTTCACCAACGAAGGTGTCAGCTCCACCCTCATGCTCAAGCTCTTCACGGGTGAAGTGCTTGACGCCTTCGATGAATGTTTTACCGTGTTCATCTAAAATCTCGTGAATTGCTGGAACACCTCTAGTCGCTAGAGACAATCAGCAGCCAAGCCATAAGGAGAAATCCATGGAAGGTTCAACGACTATCCCGCAAGGGAGTAGGCCCGAAGCCGGGCCGAAGCGCGAGACCGAGCGCACCTGTACACAGTGCTCGATCACCAAACCTATCGACGAGTTTGATCGCTTTCAAAAGCGCAAACATATTCGGCAACAGTGCAATACCTGTGTCCGACTGCGGCGGCGTTGGTGGATCCTAGCAACTAAGTACGGCCTGTCGCGCGAACAGTTCACCGACATGATGCAAAAACAGAACGGCGTGTGCGCCATCTGCCGTTGCGAAATGACGACTGTTCGCTTCAAGCAACCGAGCGTGGACCATTCCCATAAAACCGGGAAGGTTCGCGGTCTACTCTGCCACGGCTGTAACGTGGGTATTGGGATGTTGAAAGAGTCCCCTATCCGCTTACGCGCGGCGATCGAGTACCTTGAACGACATGGGCACTCGGATGATATAGTCTCATCCTCCGGGTAACCGGAGGCAGCC
>Ga0070704_100000891_pt1 | contig 14958 bp, 18 predicted proteins | sample KBSK5252metaG_FD_65467 | JGI IMG/M metagenome (GOLD analysis project Ga0070704, IMG submission 65467) | Corn, switchgrass and miscanthus rhizosphere microbial communities from Kellogg Biological Station, Michigan, USA - KBS K5-25-2 metaG | ecosystem: Host-associated > Plants > Roots >...
ACCAGCGCGAAAATGAACGCTACGGGAACCGCGGTATCCTGGTTCACGTCGCCTCTCCTTTAGTGATATTGCGGGCCACGCGAACCACGTGGCGATACCCGTCGCTGCGAACCACCTCGACCGCAGTACCCTGGCGCAGGTATTCACCCTCGGTTACCACGTCGACCCGCTCGTCGCCGAACCCTGCCGTCCCGGAGGGACGCAAATCGGTGAGGGCGATGCCGCGGCGTCCGACGAGATCGGGCCGCGACGGCGCGGTGACGAAGCCGTCCAGGCGGTGACCCGCTCCCTTGAGGAGCAAGCCGCCGAATCGGTTGCTGGTGGGAAGATGCCGGATCCAGGTGTACGCCACCGCTGCGCAGATCACCGCGCTCGCGGCGAGGATGGCCAGCGCTTGTGCGAGATCGTTCGGCGTGGGAGCGGTGCCCGTCAATGCGAGCACCACCGAGACGGTGAGGCAGACGACTCCGATCACCCCGGCGATGCCGAAGCCGGGCAGAACCAGAATCTCGATCGCCAGCGCAACCAGTCCCGCGACGAGCAGCAGTGCTTCCTGCCAGCCCGCAAGACCCTGCGCGTAGCTCGCGCCGAAGAACAGCGAGAGCGACACCAGGCTCACCAGGCCTCCCAGGCCGAACGCGCCGGCCTTGAGCTCGAACACGAGCCCGAGGACGCCTATCGAGAGAAGAAGCGGTGAAACGAGGGGATGGGTGAGAAAGCGCACCAAGGCTTCCACCCAAGGGGCTTCCGGCACCATCGCGCATCTCCTGGCAGTGGCGATGGCGGAAATCTAGCGCCGGCCGGGCGCGAATTCAGCCCTTAGGGACCTGCCTGGGGTCGCCGTTGCTCTCGGCGCTCGCGCATCTGTTGCATCATCTCCCGCCTGCCCTGGCGCTGCTCGCGGATCTCGCGAATTCGCTGGGTCAGCCGCTCCCGCATCGCGAGCACCTGGGAACGTTGGACCGGCGTGAGATACTGAGCCATCTCGCGGTTCTCGTCGCGCAAGGTTTGGGCGTACGAGGCACGCAGATTGACGAGGCCATCGGTCAGCTTGGAGACGCTGTCCTGGTTCGCGGCGACGCCGGGCCGCATCTGGTCGGCCAGCGCGCCGCGGAGCGTGCGCTCCTGCGCCGCCAGATCACGCCGCCGACTGCCGTAGGTCGTGGACGTCGCGCGCAGCCGCGCGAGCTGCTGATCCGTCAACCCGATCTCGGCCTTGATCCTCTCGGCGAATCGGTCCTCGATCTGCTGCCGAAGCGCCTGGTTGCGCACCGGATCGTCTTCGCCACCCACGTCCTGCGCCCATGCGCCGGGCGCTCCCATCAGCGCAGCCAGTGCAACTGCCCACAGTGCGCGTCGCATCAACCCTCCAGACCGTCCAGGACTTGCTGCAGCTCGGGAGTTTCGAGGCTGTCGAGCTCGGTGCTATCGACCGTCTCGACAGAGGTGCCGATGGGTGCGTCGAGGCTCTGAAGGACCGCCTCGAGCTCCGGCGTGCCCAGGCTGTCGAGCTCCGGCAGCGGCAGTTGGGCGACGTCTACGCCGACGGGCCGATGGGACACCGGGCCCAAGGGCTGCCCCGGCCGGCCAGCCCATACCGCGAGCATCACCGCCGCCGCAGCCGCGATTCCGGTGACCGCCCATCCCATCCGCCGGCTCCGGCCGTGCCGGTCGGCGCGAAGCCGGCCGAGAACCCGCTCGGTGACGTGGTGCACATCGAGATCACCGGCCACGTCTGCTCCCAGGTCTGTCGCCACCGAAACCAACTCCCATTCGGCCTGACAGTCGGGACAGGCGGCCAGATGGGCCTGTTCGTCGGCGCTCCAGCTCGCTTCATGCCGCGCCACCGCCGGCATCCGATCGGACAGCTGCTCGCAGGTTGTCATTTCACCAGCTCCTTGAGCCGCTTCACTGCGTGATGATAGTGCACTCGCGCCGCGCCTGGCGTGGTGCCCAGCGCGGCGGCGATGTCCTCATAGTCCTTGCCTTCCTGTGCCCGCAGCAGAAACACCTCGCGCTGGAGCCGGGGCAGCGTACTCAAGCCGTCCCGCACCCGACGTTCAGCCTCCCCGGCGAGGAAATCCGACTCCGGATCGGCACGATCGGGCAGATCACGGTCGTCGATCGAGATCACCTGTCGACCTTTGCGCTTGCGGAACTCGTCGCGCAGAAGGTTACCTGCGATGGTAAACAGCCAGCTTCGAAAGGAAGCCTCGCCGCGCCAGCTGTCCACTCTCCGAAACGCTCGGAACAGAGTCTCTTGCACCAGATCTTCGACGTCGCTGCGGCCCGCACCCGACGCGTAGAGGAAGCGTCCGATCGCGCCAAGATGGCGCCGCACCAGTTCGGCGGCTGCCCGCTCGTCACCGGCTCGGTACGCCGCGACCAGCGCGGCATCGGACTGTTCACCGGTCCGGCCGGGTGGGCTCATGTGCGGGGCAGAGACGGCATTGGCGCCGCCACGTTAAGCGGCGGGAAGTCGCTGGGCCGCGCAGCGTTTCGCATTTCCGGCTAATGTATAACAAGAGGCTTCGCATGAGAAGCTGCTGCCCTCCAATAAGTTGCATGTCCGTCCTAATCCGCTTCCCCAGCTTGCTCGACCGCCGCTATCTTTGCCGGCCATGCCCAGGCCCAGTGTCATCGCGCATCGGGGCGCCTCAGGATACGAGTACGAAAACTCCCTCGCCGCCTTCCGGCGGGCGATCATGCTCGACACTGACGGCGTCGAGCTGGACGTCCATGCGACCCGGGATGGCGGACTCGTCGTGCACCATGATCCGGAGATCCCCGGACTAGGCCCGATCGCGCGCCTCGAGCTGCCCGGCCTGCGCCAGGCTCGGCTCAGAAACGGCGAACCGATTCCACTGCTCGCCGAGGTGCTCGATCTGATGGGAGAGCGGGAGGTCTGGGTCGAGGTCAAGGCGCTCGATCCAACGTGGGACCAGGCGCTCCTCGCAACATTGGCAGGCGGGCCCGCTCCCGCCCGATACGCCGTGCACAGCTTCGAGCATTCGATCATCGGCCGATTGGGCCGCCTCCGTCCTGACCTGCGGCGGGGCGTGCTGTTGGCGAAAGCGATACCGGACCCGGTCGGGGCCATGAAGGTGGCGGGCGCGAGGACACTCTGGGCCGAGCGGCGCCTGGTTGATCAAGCGTTGGTAGACCGGGTCCATGCGGCGGAAGGCGCGCTGATCGCATGGACCGTCAACGAACTCAGCGATCTGCGGCGGCTGGCGCAACTCGGGGTGGATGGCCTCTGCGGCAATTACCCCGACCGGATCAGAATCGCGATCGGGCTGAGCGCGGAGATGGAGTCTCCGGACGTCTAGGCGCCCTGGTCCGGTTGAGCCACTGGCGGCGACGCAGCTGCTTTCGCCCGTGCGCTGCGCCGCTCCTCGATCAGTCCTTCCAGGCGAGTGATCTGGACCGCTACATCGTCCAGGCGAACCAGCGCGGCGTCCACTCGACGCGGATCGACCTCCTGGCCCCGCTCCCGTCGATGGACCAGCAGCCCGAGATCGCGGGCTGCACTGTCCTGTTGGCGGCGGTACCGGAGCAGCTCCATGTGGAGCCGTCCCTCGTCGAGGGCCGCCTGAGCCCGCTTCCCGAAGACCTCGAGCTCACGATTGAGTCGGTCGAGCAGCTGTGTCATGTCTGACCCCTCCCTCTCCAAAATAAAAGCACGGTGGGGTGCGGAACCTAGTTCCGCACCCCACCACCGCGTGCGCGAAAGGTCAGCGCTCAGGACGCGGCGACGGCCTCGACCGGATAGATGGACACCCGCTGCCGGTTCTTGTCCTTGTACTCGAAGCGGACTACACCGTCGATCAAGGCGAACAGGCTATCATCATTGGCGCGGCGCACGTTCTTGCCGGGGTGAAACTTGGTTCCCCGCTGCCGCACGATGATGCTGCCGGCGGTCACCGTCTCGCCCCCGTATCGTTTCACGCCGAGGTACTGTGGGTTGCTGTTGCGCCCGTTGCGGCTCGAGCCGACGCCCTTCTTGTGTGCCATCTCCGCCTCAGCCGAGCTTGAGGTCCGTGATACGGACTTCAGTGAAGTGCTGCCGATGTCCGGTCTTGCGGCGATAATTCTTCCGCCGCTTGAACTTGAAGACATAGATCTTGGGCTCTTTGCCCTCGCCCACGACCTCGGCGGTCACCGAGGCTCCCTTCACCAGCGGCGTTCCCGCGCGAATCGTCTCACCGTCCGAGGAGAGGAGCACCTCGTCGAACGTGAGCTTGGCGCCGGCCTCGGCGTCGAGGCGCGGAAGCCGGAGAGTCTTTCCCTTTTCGGCGCGGAACTGCTTGCCCGCGGCCCGGAAGATGGCGTACATGGTTCCCTATCCCGGATAGTTCTTGTTTTCCGCAGCCCGCAAAGCTAGCCAGGCGTTGGGGTTCGGGCAAGGGCGGCGGGAGCAGGCGAAGCCTACGCCACTGCGTAGAGCTCCGTGATATCCCGCCCTGCCGGCCGACTCATCAAGCGGAACTCGTCCAGTCGCATCATCGGGTCGTCTCGCAATTCAAGGTCGATCCCGGTGGCCTTCTGGAGCTGCTCCAGCAGCTTGGGTTCTTCTTCCAAGAGGTAAAGCGCCACCTCGGGGTGCAAGCGTACCGAGATCTGCTGTTCGCGCTGCTCGTGGCCAACCCGCTTGATGGCGCGCTCGAGCCGGCGGGCCACGACCTCCGGAGTGAATACGCGACCGGATCCGGCGCAGGTGGGGCACTCGGTGGTCATGGAGTGCCACAACGATGGACGGACCCGCTGCCGGGTCATCTCTACCAACCCTAACTCCGAAACAGCCAGCGCCTTGGTTCGGGCCCGGTCACGGCCCAAATGGGTGCGCAGTTCCTGGAGCACCTTGTCGCGATTGGCCCGCGACTCCATGTCGATGAAGTCGCAGACGATGATGCCGCCGATGTCGCGCAGGCGGATCTGCCGCGCGATCTCGCGTGCGGCCTCGAGGTTGGTCCGGAGAATGGTTTTCTCCGGGTCTTTCTTCCCGATGTAGCGACCCGTGTTGACGTCGATCGAGACCAGCGCCTCCGTGGGCTGTATGACCAGCGATCCGCCGGTCGGCAGCTCGCAGCGGGCCTTGAAGAGGTCGCGGATCTCGGACTCGATGTCGAACTTGTCGAAGAGGGGCACCGGCTCGGAGTACAAGTGAACCCGCTTCATCAGCTCGGGATCTACCTGGCTCAGATACTGCTCGATCTCGTTGTAGAGCTCACGCGTGTCGACCCACAACGCGTCCACCTTGGAGCTGAAGACGTCACGAATCAGGCCCCGGGTGAGACTGGTCTCCCGCTCGAGCAACGCAGGCGCACGACGGACAAACGTTTTTTTCCGATTGATTCGCCGCCACCGAGCCAGAAGAGAATCGATCTCGCGGCGGAAGTGCTCCTCGGTCACTCCCTCGGCCACAGTCCGTACGATTACACCGCCGCTGTCTTTGGGCAGCAGCTTGCCGACCATCTCCCTCAGCTTGGCCCGTTGCTCCTTGCTTTCGATCTTCCGGCTGACGCCCACCTTGGACGCATACGGCATGTAAACCAGGAACCGACCAGGAAGGGAGATTTGCGCAGTGACTCGGCAGCCCTTGGTACTGATCGGCTCCTTGGTCACCTGGACGGGGAGGTTTTGCCCCTTCTTGAGGATTTCGGAGATGTTCGGGAGAGGCCGCCGCCCGCGCCGATCGCCGTCGCTGGCGCTCTTGTCGTTATTCGCCTTGTCCCGGCTTCGCCGCCGGCGGTCGCGACCGCGCCAGCCGCGGCGCTCATCCGTTGCTGCTTCCGGGTCCGGTGGCGGGTCGGCTTCGGCCGCTTCGAGCTCCGGCGCGTCCTCTTCCTCGGCCGGGTCTTCGTCCTCATCCGGTTCGAGCAGGTCGGAGGCGTGGAGGAACGCACTCTTCTCCTGGCCGATATCCACGAATGCCGCCTGGATGCCGGGAAGGACCGCTTCGACCTTACCCAGGTAGATGTCGCCGACGGTACGCCGGTGGTCGGGGCGATCGATCAATAACTCGACCAGACGGTCGTCTTCCATGATGGAGACCCGCGTTTCCCGCTGGCCCCCGTTGATCAAAATTTCGCGCTTCAAGTTCGTAACCTGGCAGGCCGCGCCTTGGCGGTCAGGCCGCGGAAGGCGCAAGCATTGTTGTTGGAGGGCGTCGGCCGGCAAGGCCAGGTCGCAGGCAAACCGAGACGGCCCAGCGAGACCGGAGACGCCGCGGCACAACCTAAACGGCCTAAATATGTGGGAGGTGGTATCTTAGGGCAATCCTGCCGCACCCGGTGGGGAATCCTGGGTGCCAAGAATCGCGGCCAACAAACTGTCCCCACTAGGGCGACCCGGGAGTGGTTGGACCCCGAGGGGTAACCCACATCAATGCGCGATGTCACCCAGGATCTGGCGCGCAATCACGATTCGCTGGATCTCGCTCGTCCCCTCTCCGATCTCGCACACTTTTGCGTCCCGCATCATACGCTCGACCGGGTACTCAGTGGTGTAGCCATAGCCACCAAAGATCTGAACCGCCTTGGTGGTGGCCCGCATGGCCAGCTCCGAGCAGAAGAGCTTGGCCATAGCCGCCTCTTTCTTGAACGGCTTTCCGTGCTGCTTGAGCCAGGCGGCATGGTACAGCAAGTGGGTTCCGGCCTCGATCTCCATCGCCATGTCGGCCAGCTGGAAGCTCACTCCCTGAAAGCTTCCGATCGGCTTTCCGAACTGCTTTCGGACTCCGGCATACGAAAGGGCCTGTTCAAAGGCCCCTTCCGCGATTCCCAACGACAATGCCGCGATGCCAATACGTCCGGCATCGAGGGTCTTGAGAAAATTGGTGAACCCCTGCCCCGGCTCGCCCAGCACATTTTCCTTGGGCACGACCGCATCTTCGAAGATCAGCTCGCGTGTGTCGCTGGCCCGCCACCCCATCTTCTCTTCCTTCTTGCCCGCTCGCACGCCGTTGATCTTCGGCAGATCCTCGCAGTGCCCGATGCCGACGGTGCGACAGCGATCGAGATCGACGGTGTCCTTAGTGACGATGAAGCTGGTGATGCCTCGGTTACCATGCCCGGGCTGAGTGCGAGCCGTGACCGAGAAGATCTCGCCCACCCCAGCGTGCGTAATGAAGACCTTCGCACCGTTCAGCAGGAAGTGATCGCCCTTGTCGACCGCGGTGGTGGCCGTGCCTCCGGCGTCGCTGCCGGCGCCGGCTTCGGTCAGTCCGAAGCCGCCGAGCACCTGACCCGAGGCCAGCAGCGGGACGTACTTCCGCCGCTGCGCGTCAGTGCCGAACTCGACGATCGGCGAAGTGCCGAGGTTGGTATGGGCGCTGACCGTGAGCCCGTGACTCGCGTCAACCTTGGCCAGCTCGTGAATGGTGATGTAGTAGGAGATCTGGTCCATCCCCGCGCCGCCAAGCTCTTCGCTCCAGGGCACGCCGAGCAGACCCAACTCGCCCATGGTCTTGACGTTCTCCCAGGGAAAGCTGCTCGTCCTGTCGAGCTCGCGGGCGACCGGGGCGACCTGGCCCTGCGCGAACTCGCGGACCAGGTCTCGAACCTGGTAATGGTGCTCTGTGAAGTAGAGTGACAGGTCCATAGGGTCTGAATGCAGGTGAGGTGGGGCTCGGGTCGCCCAAATATAACCGCGACCTTAGGGCAACCTCCCGCCTCGCCGCATCAGTGGAGCGCCCTGAGCAGCGTAGCGCCAAGCCGCTCGGCCAGAGCACGTCCAACCCCAGGCACGGCGGCCAGCGCCACCGCGTCACCCGGCGGCCGCAGGGCAAGCCGGACCAGCGTTGCATGCTCGAACAAGGCGCCGCCCCAGGGACCTTTGCGCCGTCCCACTGCGGCCTCGAGTCGTGCGAGCCGCGATGCTGCCTGGCCGCGGAGCCGGTACTGAGACGAGCCTGAGGTGCATCGGTCGCAACTACCGCAGTGGCGTTTGCGCTCGCCGAAGTATTCCAGAAGACGGCTCCGGCGGCATCCGTTGGTCTCGAGATAGGACTCGATGACTTCGAGCCGGGCTTGGGCGCGGCGCCGTCGCTGCGTTACCGCTCCCCATTGGACAGCGCCCCTTTCCGGGCGCAGTTCCCGGCGCAGTCGCTCAACCGATTCCGCGACTGCGCTGGGCAGCCGGCGCGCGACTGCCGGGTGGGTCCAGGCACGCTCGACCAGCTCCGCCTTGGGGAAGGTGACATCCAGCTGCCGGTAATGAATGCCGGCGTCATGCTGGTGCCAAAGGATGACGCACCGGCTGGGCTGCCCGTCCCGGCCCGCACGGCCTGCCTCTTGGTAGTACGACTCCGGAGTGGGAGGCGGCATCCAGTGCACCACCAGCCGGACATCCGGCTTGTCGATGCCCATGCCAAACGCACAGGTGGCGACCACGACGTCGAGCTCGTCGGCCAGAAACTGCGCGAGCACGGCTTCTCGACGCGTCGTTTCCAGGCCCGCGTGATAGGCCGCAGTACGGAAGCCGGACTTTCTGATGCCCGCCGCCAGCCGCTCGGTGGCGCGACGAGTGGGCGCGTACACGAGCCGCAGGCCTGCGCTGGACCGAAGCAGCGCGATGAGGCGCTCGAAACGCTCGCGCTCGCCACGCACCCGGAGCGCGCCGAACCAAAGATTGGGTCGATCGAATGACCCGATGTGAACGGCGATGCGGCGCTTTCCGCGGCCGGCCGTGCCGAGCCCGAGCTCAGCGACAATGTCGTCGCGGACTGCGGGGGTGGCGCTGCCGGTGAGAGCAATGGTCTGCGGCTCACCGAGCAGATACCTGGCGCGCCGAAGTGTCCGATAGCTTGGGCGGAAGTCATGCCCCCATTCACTGATGCAATGCGCCTCATCGACGGCGAGGAGGATTGGACTCCCGGCGGCTTGTCGCAGCTTCACTGCGGTCCGTTCGAGCCGTTCGGGCGACAGATACAAGAGCCGGAGCGAGCGTTTCTCCAAGGCGTCCAGCACCGCCGTTTGCCCTTCCGAGCCGAGTGCGCTGTGCAACGCGGCTGCGGGAAGACTGCGGCGGCGTGCCGCGGCGACTTGATCCTGCATGAGGGAGACGAGGGGTGAAACGACGATCGTGAACCCCTCGAGCGCAAGCGCCGGGACCTGGAAGCACACCGACTTGCCGCCTCCCGTGGGCAATACCGCCAGCACATCGGACCCGGCGAGTACCGAGCGAACTACTTCCTTCTGGGCGGGGCGGAACGAGGAGTAACCGAAATGCTGATGCAGCAGCCGCTGGGCGTCGAGGAGAGAGGCCATCCGCCAAGCTGCTCTTGGCGACGGCGGAATGGCGCAGTCTTCGGTTGCGCTCCGGTGCTGGGAAACGCCGCTTTAGTGTTGACCTTGCCGGTTGAACCGGTCGGCGGGGTCTTCCTGAATGGACTCGACGAACAGGTCGCAGCGAAGCTTGGCCACCAGCGGTGGCGAGAGACTCACGGCAAAGCCCTGCTTGTCGGGGTCATAACCTGGAGTCGTCAGCTGATATTTGGCCACCAATTCTTTGGTTACCTTCTGAGGCGCCGGGCCGCCCGCGCCGAGCTTGACGATGAACGATCCGGGAACGCTTCCTGCCTCGAAGATGTACACCGGCGCCGGATCGCTGCACTGAGCCGGAAACCCGTACGCGAGGACCTGGGGGACGCGGCTCGGTGGGGGCGGTCCGAGGTGAACGAACCCGGCATTGCCCGCGAGACGGTTGCTGAGCCGGTTGTAGAGCAGCCAGGCCACCGGGAGCGCCGCCACGACGGCGGCGGCGAGCATGACCTGTCGCCACGGGAACGGTTTCTCGACCGTATTCCTGCCCCCGCATACCGGGCACACGGCCACCCGCCCGCGTATCGGGGTCCCGCACTCGACGCAGCGGATGGCAGGCATGCCGGGGGAGGTCGCGGACAGCAGGGGTAGGTCCGGGCCGGCCTGGCGCACCGTGGGGTGTCGACGGCCGCACCGGGGACACTGCGGGGCGTGAGGGCTGACCGGCTGCCCACATTCCACACACGCCTTCAGAGTCATTGGAGGGCCTCGGCGTCGCAACCTGGGGGAGCATGCTGCGGCGTACCCCAACCTCGCGCTGCTCCGTGAACCTGAACCTGATTCAGGCCCAGGGGCGTCGTCAATGCCGCCTGGTCCGAGCTGCTCGACAAAAATGAGGGGCCTCGGCGGTGCCGCGACCCCTCCCGGGCTGGACCGCTCGATATACCCCTCAAGGCCCTGTGAACTTAAACCCCGCCGTGATAGGGATGAGCTGCGCGGACGCCGTGGATCCGTCCGAGCCAAGCCCGGCCCGGAACACGTTGTGGAACCGGCTTTCCAGGAACAGCAGGCCAGGGCCGAAATTGAGGTTGACGCCAGCGCCGGCGTTGAGGCCGAAGCGGGTGGAGCTCGAGTCGAAATGGCCTTGGAAGCTGTAGACCCCGGCCCCGCCGATCACATAAGGCACCACTCGGGTGGTCCGGGTGTGGCCAAACTCGTAGACGACGTTGGCGGTGCCATTGAACTGCTGGCGCCCGGCGAAGCTGCTGGCGCCGACGCCCACGCGCTGGTAGGTGCCGTCGAGCTGGAATCCAAGCGTGTTACCAAAGGGCCGGATCTGGAACAGTCCCATGCCCTGCCACCCAGGGGACAAGGAGGGCGACCCCAAATCGGAGAAGCCCGATTCCCGGGCGTCCCCTAGGGGCACCATGACGCTGCCTCCCAGCCCAAAGGTGAGAGGAGACTGTTGCTGCGCCCGGGCCAGACCGGCAGCCAGCAGCAGGGCGATACTCACGGCAAGCGGACGTAGCAGGCGCATAAATGCGCTCCGGATAGGCGAATACCAACAACGTTTGGTGCCGTTACGCGTTTCGTCAAGACCTCGCCTTTATCAGCCTGCCCCCAAACAAGAACTGCCCCACCCGGAGGCGGGGCAGCGATTGCAGCTTTGAACGCGCCTTATTTGGCGTGAAACCGAATTCCGGCGTTGATCGGGACGAACTTGGCGTTGCTTCCCTCGACAAAAACGTCGTGGAACCGAGCTTCGACGAACACGCTCACGCTGCCCTGGAGCTTGAGGTCGAACCCGGCCCCAAGGTTCAGGCCGAATTTGGTGGTAGACTCGCCCGACGTTCCGTCGTCGAACTTGGCCTTGACGGTATAGATGCCGAAGCCGCCGATCAGGTACGGCCGGATGGTGGTTTCCGCCGAAACCGGGAAATGGAAGGCGACGTTGCCGGTTGCGAAAAACCACCGGTCCTTGCCGGCCGGCAGGCCGCCCGAGGCGTCGAAGTTGTTCTCCATGTAGTTCCCATCGATCTGGAAGCCGATGGCGGAGCTCATGAGCTTGTATTGGAACACGAGGCCCGCATCCCACCCGGTGTTGGTGACGTCGCTATAGTCCCCCAGCGGGATCGACACGCCACCGAATCCGCCGAGGGACGTAGCGCTGCCGCTGTTATCGCCCTGTGCGACAGCCGAACCCGTCCCCAGAACCGCGACTACACCGACCGCAGCGAACACCCTCATAAGGCGCGTCATATGGCTCTTGCCTCCTTTGCCATCCATTAGAACCCCGTCTGCCTCGTAGCGCATCGCAACATAAGCGGCCAAGCCTCTCGGGGCCTGAAAGCGAACTGCCCCGCCGGAAAGCGGGGCAGCCCGTGAGTCACAGGATCCCGGTGGACCCTTAGCTCAGGTGAAAGCGGAGCCCGGCCGTGATCGGGATGAATTTGACGTCCGAGCCTTCGACGAAGACATCGTGGAACCGGCCTTCAAGGAACAGTCCAAACTTCGGCTGAAGGTCGAAGTCGAACCCCGCGCCTACGTTGATGCCAAACTTGGTCTCCGATGCGGAGGTGCCGTCGGTGTCCTTGGCCTTGACGTTGTAGATCCCGCCGCCGCCGATAAGGTATGGACGCACCTTGGTTTCAGCGGAAGTCGAGAACCAGAAGACGACATTCCCAGTGCCGCTCCAGATCTCGGACTTGTCCGCCAGTGGATCAACGACCTTGGCGCTGTCCGAGGCCTTCAACTGCTGATACATGCCATCGATCTGAAAACCGACTGGGCTCGTGGCGGGCTTGTACTGGAAGACGAGAGTGCCATTCCACCCGGTCTTGAGCGCGTCGCTTGTCGAACCGAGAGGAATCGACGCGCCACCGCCCACCCCCAGCGTCATCAGGTTAGTGGTTTCGTGCTGCTGCGCCTGGACCGAGCCAGTCATCAAGGCCGCGGTCACACCCACCGTAGCAATACCCTTCAACAGACCCTTCATAAACCTGTTGCCTCCTTGGAGATTTTCCCGCACTTGCAGCCAGGATCGCAGGCTGAAGCCTCATCGGAACTTGCGAGCCGCGCCGTGTGCAAGACGCTTGCCGCTGCTGGAGCGGTCGCAACTCCGCCAAAAGCGCCCCGTTCATCAGGAGCGTTCGCCAACCTGGCTCATCAAACATCCCGCGGGCCGGACAAGCTGTCCCGTGCCGCTTCCGAACGGCGTGCCTGGATCCGCTCCGCGATTCGGATGGCCAGCGCCAATGCGAGCACTGACACAGCCGCCCAGATCACTTCTGGTCGATCGGTGGCAACCGCCAAGGCGGCGAGCCCGAATCCTGCCCAGGCCAGTCGGTGCTTCCAGCGCCTCATCGGTGGAGAAACCTGCCAACCAGTTCGCGTAGATCAGGCGTACTTCGGGCAACTGCATTGACCCGAGCGCCCAAACGAATCCCGTCTGCCACACTCAGCCCGTCGAGCTCGTACAGCAGCCTCTTCGTCAACCCCAGGGCCGTGGCGCTTCCGCCGGCGAGCGCCGCGGCGACAGACGCGATGTCGGTATCGAAAGTTTCAGGCAACAGCACTCGGGAGATCAAACCGGCGTGGCGTGCTTCCTCGGCGGTAAGCAAGCGTCCGGTTGCCGCCAGATCGAACGCTAGTTTTTCGCCAACCAGCCGTCGGAGAAGAACCAAGACCATCGCAGGGACGAATCCGCGCTGAACCTCCGGATACCCGAGGCGAGCGTCGGACGATGCGAGCACCAGGTCGCACGCGGTGGCGAGCCCGCAGCCGCCGGCGAGCGCATTGCCCCGTACCGCAGCGATCACCGGCTTGGGCATGCGGCGGAGCGAGAGAAACAGCTCACCCAGTCGAAGGGCATCGGCCTCATTGTCGTCGAGCGAGCGATCTACTGAGCCGAGAAGCTCGGCGAGATCCAGACCGGCGCAGAAGTCCCGACCGGCCCCTCGAATGACGACGACCCGTACGTCGGAATCGAGATCCGCCTGATCCGCTGCCGCGCGCAACGCATCGATCAGCTCGCGACTGAGCGCGTTGCATTTGTCCGGTCGATTGAGCGTCAGGGTCAGCACACCAGCATCCCGTGCGGCGAGCAGGATGTCGGTCAATGGGCGCCTCGTTGGGCTCTTGCTCTCCGGGCCAGCGCGACCGGCACCGGGATCTCCATTCGGAGCAACGCGGTCGAGTAGACCTTGCCCTGAGCGTCCGTCTTGAGCGAGATGGTACCCCCGCCATCGAGGGCGTCGTGCAGCAGGAAGTTGAGGGCGTTGAGGTTGGGAAGCTCGAACCGTTCTACCCGACTCACCATGCCGCGAAAGTGGCGGGCCACTCGCGCGGCGGTGACCTGCCGGACCAGAAGCGGATAGAGATCGGGCTCGAGCGCGATCAAGCCAACGTTGGCCGTATTGCCCTTGTCGCCCGAGCGAGCATGAGCCAGCCAGCGAAGCTGAAGTCCTACCGTTCCCTTTCCTTTCACGGCGCGCGCCTCACGCGGTGAGCAACTCCACCCGGACCTGCGGCTCGATCTCACGGCGGTCGATCAATGCCGGCCAATACGCAATGATCTCCTCGACCGCGGGTCGGCCGCCGGCAAATCCGGTGACGCTGGGGGGGCCGGTCAGGACCAGCGGGGCAATCTCGCGGGTGAATCGCTCCACCGGGGCCTTCTCGCGAGTGCGAACGCCGACACGGAGTTGCACCTCCGGCGCATCCGGGTCGGCCTTGCCTGCGAGCCTGCCGTGGGTGGCGTCGAGCCCCACGAACTCGGTCAGTATTTGCTCGAATTCAAGTCCCAGATCCTTCAATCGGGCCCGTAGCACGCGATCCGCCTCCTTCGCTTTGGCGTACGCGTCCGGCCAAGCGTAGACCAATGTGCCCACGGCCTTGTAGCCATAGAAGTAAGCGATCGAGACCTTGAGCATTCCGGTCCGGGGCGCGCCCTTGACGCCGCTCACTTCGACCCGGTCCTTGCCCCGCTGGCGCAGTCGGATGGTGGTAAAGTCCGCCACGCCGTCCGGCGTGATGTAGCTCCGCGGGTCACCCATCTCATAGACCAGTTGCTCGGTCACCGATGCCACGTTCACCACCCCGCCGGTCCCACGGTGCTTGGTCACGACAAAGCTGCCGTCCTCGGAAGCCTCGACGATCGGAAAGCCGACGCGCTCGAGGCCGCGTACCCGCTGCCAGTCCTTGAGCAGGTTTCCACCGGAACTTTGTGCCCCGCACTCGATGATGTGGCCCGCGACGGTGCCCGCCGCAATACGGTCCCAGTCCTCCGCGCCCCAACTGAACTCGTGGGCAAGCGGCCCCAGCGTGAGTCCCGTGTCGGTCACGCGGCCGGTGATAACGATGTTGGCCCCGCCCCGGAGCGCCTCGACGACAGGGGCCATGCCGAGGTAGGCGTTGGCCGATCGAACCAGAGGCCGCACATCGGTCAGAGGACGGCCGGTGTCCAGGTCGCGAAGCTCGTGCCCCCGCGCAAGCAGGTCATCGAGCCGATCGAGGATGTCGTCGCCGGTGACGAGTCCAACCCGGATTTTGCCTTTGAGGCCCAATCGGCGGGCGGCGTCCAACACTGCCTCGGCGCAGGCTCGAGGATTCACACCGCCGGCATTCGACGTGACCCGGATTCCTCTGGCTGCGAGATCCGGGAGAATTCGCTCCATCGCCGGCACGAAATCGCGAG
>Ga0070704_100000897_pt1 | contig 14913 bp, 10 predicted proteins | sample KBSK5252metaG_FD_65467 | JGI IMG/M metagenome (GOLD analysis project Ga0070704, IMG submission 65467) | Corn, switchgrass and miscanthus rhizosphere microbial communities from Kellogg Biological Station, Michigan, USA - KBS K5-25-2 metaG | ecosystem: Host-associated > Plants > Roots >...
ACGATGCGATAGCGCCCTAACAGAGAGTTAAGTTTTAGTTCGTCCATCAGATGAGATCGCTAAACCGAAAGAAAGTGCTCATCAATTATCTATTGTGCAAATCTACACGATCGCCACAGTTCGGCCATCAATCAAGCTTGTAAGGAACTTATTGTGATCCGCCGAGCAACGCTTCGGAAGTATACTTACAGCAGGGTAATCATCAAAGCCGTTAATCGCGCGCAATTATGCTTACTGGCTTTGCCCCAAAAGTCGGCCGAGCGGTTACAGAACCCCGACCAGTCGGGGTAAGAGCGGGATAGGAACCCAATCAACCCTTAACGGATGTGGTGCTATCTTCGTGGATCAAGATTCAGATTTCAGCTTGAGTCTTTATCCCGCTCGCTACCGCGAGCGGTTCCGTACCAAGCCCTCTGTTGGCTTCAAGCAAACTCAAAATTGCCTTTTGGGAAGCCATGCTTACGAGTTGATACGCGACGAATGGAGAGTTAGTAAAGATTGTGATGAATTATGGTGCCGAAGGGGGGAACGACCTTGCGATCTGCTAACTTTCTTCACATCAAGAGATCCGCAGAACACGTTGAATCATCGAACTTTGCATCTTTTCTGTTTAGTCAACCAAATTCTCTTTAGTCTCTTTGGTGCTCTCTCATAATGGACACCAAACAGACACCACAAATTTGTTTGATCAGTTTTCCCAATGCTGAATTAGCACTCGGCCCACGGCGTCATTCTTCGTTCTTACCAGCAAATAATTCAGCAGCTAGGAAACGGCTATAATCTCATTCCTCGTCAATTACTTCCCAGCCGGCTTCTTCCTTCGCTCTGATAGCATGTACTCCCTTCGGCAAACTGAAAGACCTGGCATACCGACTCAATCGCTTATCGGAATCTCCGCCGCAGTCGGTAGAAATGACTATCGCATAACTTTGATCAGTTACGATGATGTAGCTATTGTCGCAAGGGTCAGCCATCATATTGCCGGCGTCGTAATAGGCCGGCAGTTTCTGTCTGCCAATGAGCACAGGCTTGAAGATCACAGGATGTTTGTCAGGATCTTCCGATTCCCAGCGGTTCGATTTTGCGTTGTACACGAACCCGCCGACCGCCTTCACAGACATGCCCAACTTACTCTTCGGAATTCGTCTCACGCGAACGCCGGATCGCGCTTCTGTGCCCAAAACACCAAAGTGCATTACGAAGCACATCACTGCTACCAAAACCACGAAGTGTCTCTGTCGCATGATTTTATTCTCCTAAAAATGACCACGACTCGCAAGTCTAAGCTGGGAATCATCCTGGCTCTCTTTTAGCATCTGCTTTCTTTTTGCTACTCGCTCGGGACTGTAATAGTCGCATAGCTCTTCATCGGGAGCAAAACCAGCAGGTCCCAACGATCTCCCTGACTGTGACGCATCACGAAGGGCTGATCGTCACCCGCATTCCGGTATTTCAGTCAGCCTTGGTTTTTCTAGCTCGATCAGCTCCGGCAACTTTCCGGGCGCCGCTTTCCCAAATCTTTTTCTTCAAGATCTTCAGCGCCACCTTGCGGTCGAGCTTCGTGTCCTGCGCCAGATACACTTCACCCATGCCGCCCGCGCCGATCTTCGATACGATGCGGTAGTGCGAAAGCGTGGTGTCGTCCGACAGATCCTTATCCATGCAGTTCAATCCATTTTTGCAGCCGCTACACGGCGGACCAGATCAGCAAAACGCGGGTCATCACGCAAATCGTCGAATACCGGATTGACTGAGAATAACGGAGGACGCGGTGTGCGGTCCGTAACCTCTTTTTCCAGCCAGACAAAGGCCTTGTCTTTTTCGCCCAGCGCACCCAGGACTACCGCCATACCGGAACTCGCGACATAACGATTCGCCGACTCTGATTGTAATTCGCCGAGCAACTTGACAGCTTCGTCACGTTGGCCCGACTTTGCCAACGAACGGGCAAGCAGTGCCTTCACCCACGGATCATCATTTAAGGCCAGAGCCTTTCGAAACTCGGCTATAGCTTCTCCGTACTTGCCCTTAGCATGATAGGCCGTGCCCAGAGCATAACGAGCGGCAAAACAATTCGGATCAAGAGTGAGCGTGTGATCAAATTGCGCTATCGCCTCATCGAGACGCCGCGCCCTGGTGAGGTTCGCGCCTACATCCGTACTGATTATTGGTGAAAGTGGATCAAGTTCTTCCGCCCGTCTGCCTTCCGCGATTGATTCATCAAATCGTCCCATGGCCATTAAGCAATAATTGGCGAGTTGTTGGTGCGCGGTTGGATAGTTTGGGTTGAGCTCAATGGCGCGGCGAAATTCTCGTTCGGCGGCGGGCTGATTCCACGAATAGTTGGACAGATAAATTCCCAACGCGGAATGCGCTTCCGCCAATGAATCATCTAGCTCAATTGCCCGAAGAGCCGCCGCCTTTGCTTTGGGCATAGACTCCTGAGGTAACGCAACGCTGTACAGTGCGAACAGTTCGTAGCTCTCAGCCAAACCCGCGTAAGCGAGTGCGTAGTTTGGGTCTTTCTCGATAGCTTGATTGAAGAACCCAACCGCTTGTTTGAGCGATTCGCCTGTTCGTCTGTTCCAGTAGAAACGCCCTTTGAGATATAGCTGGTAGGCTTCCGTATCGGCGGTGTACGTTTTGCCTATCTTCGACTCTTCCGTACCAGAGAGCTTGGTTTTCAGTTTGCCGGAAACATCGCGAGCGATCTCGCTTTGCAATGACACCAGGTCGGATTGCTTGCGATTGTACTGCTGACTCCAGATCGCATTTTCGGTTGCCACATCGACGAGCTCCAGGCTAAGTGTCAATTGGTCGCCACGTTGAACTACGTGCCCGTTGAGAATTGCCTGTACGTTTAATTCTTTACCGAGAGTTTTCAGATCCGTTGACTTGCCCTTGTAGCGAAAGACCGATGAGCGAGCTTTCACGCTCAGATTCGGCAACTGCGTCAAACTGCTGATCAAAGTGTCAGTCATTCCGTCGGAGAGATATTCGAGATCCGGATTCCCGCTGTCGTTGACGAACGGCATCACCGCGATCGATTGAATGGCGGCGGTGGTCTTTCGTGAGAAGTAGAAGTAACCCGCGATTGCGATCCCAACGATGATCGCTAAAGCCAGCAGGAGCACAATTCTGAGTCGCCTCGACTTGCTTAGCTCTTGGGTTGTACTCGCGCTTGGCGCCGGGAGGACGGTCGTTGGCCCGGTGCTCCGATTGATCTGGGGTGTCGTTGACGTACTGGGCAGTATGCTGGTATGAACCTCGCTGGCATCCGAAGGCGAACCAAGTGGCGCCGTTCCCGCTTCGCCACCAATCGACGACGAATCATTAATCAGCGTCGCGCCATCCACGCGACAGAACTTCAGCGCTTCGTCAGTTTCGACTCGATGACATTGCGGACAGCGTTTCACAATGATTTATTTCACGACCTTCAAATGTAGCAGCAATTCCTTATATCGCGCGTCATCGCGCAGAGTTGCGAACATAGGGTGTTTGTAGATCCAGATTATTTGTTCATCGCGAGATTCGAGAGCTTTGTTAAGCCATTCAAACGCCTTGTCCTTGTCACCTAATCCCGCATAGCCCATGGCCATACTCGTTTGCGAAACAAACTTGTTCTTTGACGTGAGGATTAGATCGTCGATCACCTTCTGGGCTTCTGCGCGACGGCCCGCGCGCGCAAGTGCGCACGCCAAAACGCCGCGGATCAGAGGTGAGTCATCAATGCCGGCCGCAGTTTGCAGCGCCGCTATTGCTTCGCTATGCATTCCTTTCTCGCTGTACGCTACACCAGTCCAGTAATAGCCCCACCAATTCTTGTCGTCGAGCCTAATCGTTGTCTCCGTTTCTCGTAACCCCTCGTCGTAACGGCCAGACAGAATGAATGCCTGTGCCAGCGTGTAGGATGAGTACGAGTCTTGCGGATCGACCTGTTTGGCCTTTTGGGCGAAGGCAATGGCCTTTTCATTTTCGCTGCTGGTGTTGACGAGAAACTGACTATAGTCCGCGTAAATAGATGAGTCGTTCGGGTCCAACTCAACGGCACGTTCGAACTCGCGTATGGCCCCGGAGTTATCACGTTCATAGTTGGCCTTGTAATTCGCCATCGAATGGTGCGCGGCAGCAAGCGAATCGTCGATGGACAGGGCTTTTTGGGCGTACTCACTGACCTTCGGCAACGCTTCAGTCGGCGGTAGATGAATGGTGGACGCGTAGAAGTACGCGTCCGCCAAACCGGCGTATGCAAGCGCGTAGTTCGGGTCAATCGCAATGGCCTGATTGAAGGCGGCAACACCCCGCGTGAATCCGTCCAGCGTGAACTGCCGGCTAAAGTATCGTCCCTTCAGGTAAAGCTCGAATGCTTTCGGGTCAGTCGTGTAGCTCTTTGCAACCTTTGCCTCTTCAGCCGAGGAAAGCCGAGACTTGAGCCGGTTCGAAATGTCACGTGCCACGTCACTCTGAAGTGACACAAGCTCTGAAAGCTTGCGTTCATACCGGTTGCCCCACAGAACATTCTCAGTCTGACCATCGACCAGCTCAACGCTCAGCACCAAAACATCGCCCCTTTGCACCATGCGTCCGCTAACCAGGGCCTCAACACTTAAGTCCTTCGCGACCGCCCGCGGATCGTAGTCTTTCGCCTTATATCGGAATACTGACGAACGAGCCTTTACAGACAATCCCGGCACTTGCGAGAGCCCATTGATAAGAGTTTCAGTGATGCCGTCAGACAGATAATCCGCGTCGTGATTGCCGCTGTCGTTAATGAAAGGCATCACCGCGATTGACTGGATGGATTTTGCGTTGTTTTGTGAAAGGTAAGACTTAACGACGAACGTCGCGACAACCGTCATCGCGGCGATTGCGATTAGCGCAATTATGATCGCGGTTCTTCGGCTCTTTGTTTTCTTGAGTTCGCTCGTTGTGCTCGGCGGTTGCGCTGGAAGTACAGTCGTCGGGCCTGTCGCGCGATTCACATTGGCCTGGGTATTCTGTGGAAGGATGCTTGTATGAACTTCATTCGCATCGGCGCCAAGCTGCGCCGCTCCAACTTCATCGGCGAGACTCGACGATTCACTGACCAGAGTCGCCCCATCGACGCGACAGAACTTCAGCGCCTCATCAGTCTCAACGCGATTGCATTGGGGGCAGCGCTTCATCAAATTTCTATTCGGGGAAACCGGCTTTCTTCAACACATCGTGAAAGCGTGGGTCGCCACGTAAGGGATCCATGAACGGGTCTACTTTCATCTGGCCCGTGTGTTGATCTTTTGTTTCGACCGCTTCGTTGAGCATGGCAAAGGCCTCATCTCTATCACCCAGCTCTGCGAAGAAAGTTGCCACAAAATATGGATAGAGCTTTAGTCGCTCGCGCTGCTCGGTAATTTTCCTCAGAAATCCCAGCCAGTCACCGCCGGCAAAACTTTCCCGGATCAACTTTGCCGCATCAGGTTCGCCTCTTGAATCCTGAACTTTGGCAAGTTCCTCAACTGCCGAAGCATAATCCCGCTTCATGCGGTAAACGTAAAAGAGTTGCAAATGCGCATACCAATAATTTGGATCGAGATCGACGTTCTTTTTACTCAGCGTTTCGCTTTCACCGTATTTTCTTTCATAGAAAAGCAGCTGCGCATTTTGCTGATTAGTCACCGGCGACAAAGGATCGATCTCCAATGCCCGTTTTATTTCAATGCGGTCTTCTTCGAATCGACCCAGGTTTTGAAGCAGCAATCCATACCGGCGATGACCTTCTGAATAATTCGGATTAAGTTCTATGGCACGTTTTTGCTCTCGTTCCATGCAAGCAAAATCGCGATCATAAGTATTACAAATGACTCCTAATACCGAATGTGGCTCGGCCAGGCTACCGTCCAATTCTATCGCTTTCAATGCAAGCTCCCGTGCCTTGGGGACGACTTCGTTTATCTGTGGGTAACTGTAAAGGGCGAGAAACCAATTTGCCTCGGCGAGTCCTGCGTAAGCCAAGGCGTAGTTTGGATCAATAGCAACCGCTTGTTGGTAATAGTCGATGGCTCGCCGTGCGTCCTTCGCGGTGCGCTTAACAGCGTAGAACCTCCCTTTCAAATATAACTGATAGGCTTCCGTGTTGGCCGTATAGCTCTTTTCGACTTTGGCTACGTCCGCTCCTGAGAGTTTGGTTTTGAGTTCGTTTGAAACATCGCGGGCAATCTCGCTTTGCAGTGCCACGAGTTCAGAGGATTTGCGTTCGTATCTATTGCCCCACAGAATGTTTTCCGTTTGTGCGTCAATCAATTCCAAATTGAGGGTTAATTGATCGCCACGTTGGACAACCCGCCCTGTTAATATTGCCTGCACATTTAGTTCGGCGGCGATCTTCTTCGGATCGAACTCCTTCTCCTTGCCTTTGTAGCGAAAGACAGTTGAACGTGCCTTGACGCTCAGGTTTGGAATCTGTGAAAGACTATTGATGAGCGTTTCAGTCATTCCGTCGGAGAGATATTCCACATCCGCGTTGCCGCTCTCGTTGACAAACGGCATTACCGCGATCGATTTGATGGCGACGCTGGAGTTCCGCCCGCGCAGATACAGACCAAGTCCCACAACGCCGGCAACGAGCGCAAGCAGCGCAACGATCGTCACAAGTTTGTGCTGCTTGATTCCAGACACGACGTACTCAGCGCTCGATGCCCGCGTCGATAGCGAAGATGAGGGCGTGCTAAGTGCGGGGCTCAAGCTTGGACTGCGAGTGGACTCGGCGCCAGCTTCTCCAGTTGTCTCGCTTCTGGCCGGTGGGGGCACCGTCGTATCAATCCCCGCGCCTTCCATCTCTCGCCGCAATCCTTTCAACTCGATCGCAACTTCCTTGATCGATTGATACCGCTCGTCAGGATCTTTTGCGAGACAACGCCGCACGATGCGTTGCAATTCCGCAGGCGCGGACGGATTGAGATCGGCAAGCAGCGGCGCTGGTTCATAGATGACCATGTGCAGCGACTTGACGACTGAATCACCTGCGAAAGGCTTCTCACCTGTGGCCGATTCAAACAGAATGCAACCGAACGAGAAGATGTCAGAACGCTGATCGATTTCCGTGGACTTGCCCTGCGCCTGCTCGGGCGACATGTAACCGACCGTGCCCATTATGGCGCCTGGCGTTGAATGCTGTGGCATCACCGCCGTCGCTACTTCACTAGAATCGCCGCTAGGGATTGGCTGTTGCTCGATCAATTTCGCGAGGCCGAAATCGAGAATCTTCGCGTGACCATCACGCGTCACCATGATGTTGTCCGGCTTCAGATCGCGATGGACGATCCCGGCGGCGTGAGCTTTCGCCAATCCTTCGGCCGCGTGTTGCAGAAATCGCAGCAGCTTTCTTAAATCCGTATGCTCTTGATGGATCTTTTCGCGCAGCGTCACGCCATCGACAAACTCCATCGCGATAAAGTTAACTCCGCCGCTCTCGCCAATCTCGTAGATGTGCGCGATGTTCGGATGATTGAGCGCCGCGGCAGCCTGCGCTTCCTGTTCAAAGCGCCGCATTCGATCTTTGTTGGCAGCGAGATCGACGGGCAGAATCTTTAGCGCAACTTTGCGATGCAATCGGGTGTCTTCCGCCAGATAGACTTCACCCATGCCGCCCGCGCCGATCTTGGAGACGATGCGATAGTGGGACAGATTGACGCCTGGGGACAGTCCTGCCATTTATGGTTGTAAGAACTCTTCGGGCTCAGCCGGCCATCGGCTCCGAAGTATACTTACGGCATCGGCATCATCAAAGCCCGCTCGTAGCCCGCAACCAAAGCTGAGTTGATTGGGGATCTGGCCGAGGCTTGATAACTGAAATCAGACCGGACCAAAGCGGTCGAGATAAATGTTACTGAGGAAATTGAAGAGATTTGATGGTGCCGAAGGGGGGACTCGAACCCCCACGAGTTACCTCACACGCCCCTCAAACGTGCGCGTCTACCAGTTCCGCCACTTCGGCTCGTTCGGGAAGGTTGTCAAAAGCTCTGGTGGCCAGCGCATCGTGCGCGTGACAATCGTGCGAGGACGACCGTTCCACTCTTTGAATCGTGCTCCTACTTCTTCTTTGTTGGCGCGGGTGACGGTGTCAGTACCGTTGAAGTGGGCACCGCCGCGGGCGCAGCCGGTGTCGGCGTCGCCGGGGCCGGTGTTGGTGTCGGCACCTGAGTCTGCTCGGGAACGCCTGACTGCAAAACCGAACCGGTGCCGGTAATCCACGGCAATGAAAGGATCATGGCGATCAGCATAAAGGCCACCGCTGCGCCAATCGTAATCTTTGAAAGCAGTGTCTGTGTGCCGCGAGGTCCGAACGCCGTGCTCGAAACCGAACTGGAGAAGAGCGCGCCGGCGTCAGCCTTGCCCGGCTGTAACAGGATCGTTACAACCAGAATAACGCACGACAGAATGAATAGTCCGTAAAAAATGTAAGCTAGCATGATAATTGTCAGTAGTCAGTTGTCAGTGGTTAGTTGTTGCGAGTCGCGCGCATTGGCAACCACTGACAACGGACAACTGACCACTGACGCTTCATTTGTAATTAACAATCTCCGCAAAACTCTCGGCCTTTAGGCTGGCGCCACCAACCAAAGCCCCGTCGATGTCCGGTTGTTTCATCAAGCCCGCAATGTTGTCGGGTTTGACTGAGCCGCCATACAAGACTCGCAGCGCAGCCGCTGCTGCCGGCGAGTGCCTTTCCGCGAAAACGCGCCGGATAAACGCGTGCATTTCCTGCGCTTGCTCCGGCGTCGCGGTGCGTCCGGTCCCTATGGCCCAGACAGGTTCGTAAGCAACGATGATACGGTCGAGGTCAGAGGCTGTCAACCCGCTCAATCCGCCTACCAGTTGGTTGCGCACGACGCTTTCGGCATTTCCCTGATCGCGTTGCTCCAGCGTCTCGCCGACACAAACAATCACCGTTAAGTCCGCCGCCAGGCCTGCCTGCGTCTTACGACTGACAATATCGTCTGAATCGAAATAGTATTGCCGCCGCTCAGAATGACCCACGATCACGTGCGAGCATCCGGCGTCACGCACCATGAAAGCGGCGACTTCACCTGTGAAGGCGCCTTCTTTCTGTTCAGCCGCGCAGTTCTGGGCCGCGATCCGCACGTTAGATCCTTCCAGCCGGCTGGCAACACTCTTGAGCGCTGTGAAGACGGGAGCAATGACGACTTCACAATGGTTCGCATTCGCCACCAGCGGTTTCAATTCCTGGGCGGTCGCGATTGAATCGGCCACCGTCTTGTACATCTTCCAGTTTCCAGCGATAACAGGTTTTCTCATGAAGTGCCTTCTATCTAATGGCTTTGCCACTCAGATGCGTGGCAAGTCTTCGACTTGCCGAACATCTCCCTTTCGAACACAGAGGGTCTTAGACCTCATCGACATCACGGTCACAGACCGATCTATCTTAGAGCGTTAACGGCAAGTCAGAGACTTGCCGCGCATCGGAGCGGCAAAGCCGCATCGCACACGCGCGCTTTAATTTACCGATCATTCAGTGCGGCCACCCCGGGCAATTCTTTCCCGGCCAGAAACTCCAACGTTGCGCCGCCTCCGGTTGAGATGTGCGTGATGCGATCGGCGACTCCGGCTTGTGTTACGGCCGCTACCGAATCGCCACCACCAACTATTACGGTCGCGCCGCCGTCGGCGGCATCCGCCACCGCGCGCGCAATCCCGATTGTCCCCTGGTCAAACGGCGGTTCCTCAAAAACACCCATCGGCCCATTCCAGATAATTGTCTTTGCATCCCGGAGCGCATTGCCGAATAGGGCGATGCTTTCAATCCCGATATCCATGCCTGCATGACCGGCGTTGGTAAACTCGATCGGAATTGTTTTTGCGATGATTTCAGTTCCCTTCACCGGTTCGTAGCTATCGACGACCTGATGGTCCGTCGGCAGCAGCAAATCTACGCCAGATTCCTCGCAACGTTTTTTGATCTGCAAAGCCGTCTCAAGCTTGTCATTCTCGACCAAAGACTTCCCTACCGTGAAGCCTTCGGCTTTCAAAAATGTGTAGGCCATGGCGCCGCCAATCAGCAACCGATCGACTTTGCGATCGATGAGCGCGTTGATGACCGGAATCTTGTCGGAAACTTTTGCGCCACCCAGGATCGCCACGAAAGGATGTTCCGGGTCCTGGATCACTCGGCCCAGATACTCAAGTTCCTTTTCCATCAACAGACCGGCTGCGGCCTGCTTCGCGAAATGGGTAATGCCCACTGTGGAGGCGTGCGCGCGATGCGCTGCGCCGAACGCGTCGTTGACGTAGAGATCGCAGAGCGAAGCAAGTTGCTGCGCAAACGCTTCATCGTTCTTCTCTTCCTCGGCATGGAACCGAAGATTCTCGAGCAGCAGCAGGTCGCCATCCTTAAGCGCATCGCTTTCCATCTTCGCCGGCCCGCCCACACAGTCGCTCGCAAATGCGACCGGCCGGCCAAGCAACGTTGAGAGATGCTTCGCCACCGGAGCCAGGCTGTACTTTTCCTCGCGCTGACCTTTAGGGCGGCCCAGATGGGAAGCCAGGATCACTCGCGCGCCGTTCTCAATCCCATACTTAATAGTAGGAATCGCGGCGCGGATACGCGTGTCGTCTTCGACCTGGCCGTCTTTGATGGGAACGTTGAAGTCGACCCGAATGAAGACGCGCTGTCCAGGCAGGTCGAGATCACGAATTGAAAGCTTAGGCATTGCCGATTTCCGATTGCCGATTGCCGATTGAAATCATCTCGAAGTTCTCCACCTTTACTATCTGAGTCCCTCCCTTACGGTCGGGCTAATCCACGTTTCCCAATTGGCAATACTCAGAGTCCCTTCGCCGCGATGTACTTGATCAAGTCACGCACGCGGCAGGAATAGCCCCATTCGTTGTCGTACCATGAAAGCACTTTGATCATCTTCCCACCGATTACCTTGGTATACTCGGCATCAACAATCGACGAATTCGAATTGCCTTTGAAATCAGCCGACACCAAAGGCTCTTCACTAAACGCGAGTATTCCCTTCAGCTCCCCGTTGGCCGCGTCCTTCAAAGCCTTATTTACTTCTTCTGTGCTGGTCTCTTTTTCAACGTCGATCACGACATCCACCAGTGAAACGTTCGGCGTCGGTACGCGTACGCTGATGCCGTCAAACTTCCCTTTCAATTCCGGCAGCACGAGCGCTACGGCCTTGGCCGCGCCCGTCGACGTTGGGATCATCGAAAGTCCGGCTGCGCGCGCGCGCCGCAAATCCGCGTGTGGCAGATCGAGCAGTTGCTGGTCGTTGGTGTACGAGTGAATCGTCGTCATCTGGGCATTGCGGATGCCAAACTTTTCATGAATAACCTTGGCCACCGGCGCCAGGCAGTTGGTCGTACAAGACGCGTTTGAAATCACATGATGATTGGCGGCGTCATACTTCTCTTCATTAACGCCCAGCACGATCGTGATGTCTTCGTTCTTGGCCGGCGCCGAGATGATCACTTTCTTGACGCTGCCGCGCAGGTGTTTCCGGGCGTCCTCAGCTTTGGTAAACCGCCCGGTGGATTCGATGACGATTTCGGCGCCTACTGATTCCCAGGGAATCAGCGCCGGATCGCGCTCTGAAAACACGCGGAACTCTTCGCCGTCCACTTTGATTCCATTTTCAGAGGCCGAGATCTCATGCTCGAGATTCCCCAACACCGAATCGTATTTCAACAGGTGGGCCAACGTTTTCGTGTCGGTGATATCGTTGACGGCGACGAAATCTATGTCATCGCTGCCAAGCGCGGTACGGAATATGTTGCGACCGATGCGACCAAAACCATTAATGCCGACTTTGACTGCCATTCTCTGTCCTCCTTGTGAATCCTCTCTCACACGACCGCGCCTTTTTGAAATTACGAATTAAATGACGAGCGTGCAGTGGATTTAAGAAAGGCGATTATGCCTTCACGATTGTTCCCAGGCAAGCGAGGGTAGGTGGCAGCGACCCGTTTGAATCGAGATGTGTCGGGATCACGGCGCATCCAGAACGGTGAAGTTGTCCCAACGATTCTGAAGCCCCATTGCTGGGCAACAATTGAACAGGCCTGCGCCGGTCGCGAGTGCACCAAACGATTGGGTGGTCGAATAAACCAGTACGCCATCCGCGTAAATGCTGATTGCGCCCGATCCTTTAGTCACAACGCGTAGTTTGGTCCAGTCAGGCGGCATCGTCAGGCCCGCGGCGATAATCGTGCGTAATCCAGATTGATAATAACCAATAGTCAATTTCTTTGGGCCGGCCGGATTGACTTGATCATCGCTGGTGAAAGCAAAAAAGAAGTTATTCTTGTCAGTCACCCGGAAGGAAAGGCCTGTATGGCTCCCGCTTCCAAACCCGCCGCGAGTGCGCGTGACGCTAACGTCCAGGTCTCCGGTTGCGGTTGGCACTGGAACCCAGGCCAGCGCCATGGCATCCACCAGCAGCACTGCATGGCCGGTAAGAATTCCAAAGGGCTGAGGCTGTGATGGGTCGATGTTGCTTCGCCAGGTGCTGGCTCCCGTTTCGGTCATCGCCAGCCCACCCTTGCTGTTCAGGATGTGAGTAGAATTATTCCGCGAGAATGAATCGAAGACTCGTGCACCCGCGGGAGGGGGCGACGGAGTGTCGATCAGAGTGCTGGTACTTCCCGGATTAGTTCCATTTGCGAAATCCGGCGCGGTCGGGTCAAGTACAAACTGCGGCGTGGGACATCCATTGCATCCATCGAAATAAAGGTCCAACATTCCCCGCAGCCAGCCATTATGCTGAATTCCGCTATAGCCATAAGAAAGGTCAGCAACAATTCCGGAAGGACGAAAATAGTAACTCACCAACTGACCATCAAGCGAAAAGACTGTCTGCGGAGCGAAAGAAGACTCAGGAGAGTTCTCGCGCGGATTGTTTTCCTCATAGCCCCGGACCTGCGCCATTCTGCCGATGAAGTTTTGGTGATTAGAGCCTCCAATAAGCAACATTGTGGCCCCGTTGTAGATGCCGGTTGACACGCGCGGGCCGGCAAATGGCTGCTTGCCTACGGGCACTCCATCGTAATAAGTGATGATGTTTTGGCCGTCCCAGCCGACAGCGTAATGGCCCCACTCACCAGGTGACGGTCCTTCGTCGCTGGCGAAGTAAACCGGTGTGCTTCCGTTCCAGATGTTGCCCATCAGGTCGTAATGGCCGGATACACCATAGTTGAATCCAAACAGCAGCGCGTGGGTTCCTCCGTAGCCATCTGACAACATGTATCGGGCATTGTTGTCCTTGCCGGGCATCGCCCAGATTTCCCAGAAGAAGTGACCGACATTCGTGTCCTCCGGCCAGAAGAGTCCGTAGTCCACACTCATTGGGGTGCCGTCGAATTCAAGCACAGAAGTCGGACTACTAATCGCGAGATTGCCGGTGAAATTCACACTCTGATGATCCGTAATGTTAAGGTTGGAGCCAGCTGGAGAGAATTGATAGAAGTTTTGTTCTCGCGATGGGGTCAAAACGTAGTTGCCCGAAGTCGTTACGGCGAACGAATAGGAGCCGTCGCTGATAGTCCTCAGGTTGAGATTTTCGGGCCCGCTCAGCGACATTAGTATTCCGTACAAGCCTTTACCGCCACCGTCGCTGACCTTGCCGCTGATCCTGTAGAACCGAATCGCGGTGAAGTCCATCCTTTCGTCTCGCAAAAGATTGATACTCTGAGCGACCGGACTGACAAAATGGTTGGTCTTGGTGGCCGTGACTGTGTAGTTTCTGCCCGCGAACAGATTATTGAATGAGTAAGTACCATTCGCGTCAGTTGTGGTGGAGGCGTTAGCCGCGCCGGAAAGCGTGACCGACACTGCGCCAACGCCTCTTTGATATTTATCGCTAATGAACCCGCTAATGACGTAAGTTCGCAATGTGCCAGTGAATGTTAACGCCAGATTTCCATTGAATTGAGCGACGCTTTGCGACGTAAACGTGAATACACTGGTGTTCTGAGGAGTTATCGTGTAGTCGAAACCAGCCGGCACATCCTGAAAAGAAAATGTTCCACCCTCGGTGGTTGTGATGGTTCGGGCGGGCGGACCGCCGGCGCCGCTTTCCAGTCTCACCGATATGCCACTCAGTCCGTTACCTTGATCGTCTCTGGCGACTCCGTTGACCACAAAGACACTACGCGCTGCGGTGAAATTAACTGTCTGACTATTCGCAAGGCTGGTAAAGAAAACTGTTGCAGGGGTCAATGTGAAGAATTTCTTCGAGACTGTTACTGAATAATCACCCGCCGACGTTAGGATGAACGAAAACGCTCCGTTGTCGTTACTCGTTGCGTCAGCGTTTGAAGTTCCTCGCAAGTTAATCGCGACCCCACTCAAGCCGACGCCTCCCGAAGTTATTTGGCCGTTCAGCGTGTACGGCGGAGCCGGTGTAGGAGCAGCACCTGGATCATCTGCCGGGCCGCCACCAACGTGCCCAATGCCGATTCGTACGCGATTGCTTTTGATCCCCTGATACGTGAGTTCGATAAGCACATCGCCGATGTCGCCCATGTTCTGATCAAGCCTTAGGACGGCCGCCGTCAACCATTCCTGCCCGCTGACCTTAACGACGTATTCGACTGCCAAATTGTAGTGCTGATTCCCGCTGGCCTCCGCGTCGGCGGTTACGGCTGAAGCACTTTCGCCAGGCTGCAATGAGAGATTCAGCACGAAAACCATGATGCGCGTTGATCCGCTCAGGCCGTACAAAAAAGAACTCGATCTTGCAGCAAATGGTTCGCGAGTGAATTCAACCGCTTCCATTGCGACGGCCCGTGTTGAAGTCGGAGTGCTGACGATAATTGGTTTGGCGGGCGTGGCTCTCGCAGACGACACCCAAAACGCAAACAGCGTTATCGTGACAGTTAAGCTTAGGACTCGAGGTATCACAGCTT
>Ga0070704_100000898_pt1 | contig 14903 bp, 16 predicted proteins | sample KBSK5252metaG_FD_65467 | JGI IMG/M metagenome (GOLD analysis project Ga0070704, IMG submission 65467) | Corn, switchgrass and miscanthus rhizosphere microbial communities from Kellogg Biological Station, Michigan, USA - KBS K5-25-2 metaG | ecosystem: Host-associated > Plants > Roots >...
ATACCTGTCGCGGGAGTGGTGTCAAGCGAACGGGCGTCAGGGAATGGGAGTCAGCCTCGCGTCCAGGCTGACGAAACGATCGCCGGGCAGGGACGCTCGGAGCGTGGACGTGACGTAGCCAGGCTTGCTGAACTGCACGGTGAAGGTTCCGGGCTCGAGCTCGTACATCTGATAGGCGCCGTCGGATCCGCCGACCACCATGCGATTGGCGTTCGGTCCGTCGAGCACGCGCACCGTCACGCCGCCAATCTTGGTTTCGTTCCGGGCGTCGATAATCCAGCCGCTCAACGTCTTGTAGTAGTAGTTCGCGCCGCCCGGCCGCACGGTCAGCGTGAGGAACCCTTCGACGTCGCGATAGCTCGTGCGAACGGCGACGTCGCCGTTCCTGAGAGCGGTTACGAACCCCACGCTGTTCACCGTCGCGACGCCGGGATCGCTCGTGGACCACGTGGCGAGACCCGTCACGTCCCTCGGCTGGCTGGTCGGAGAGTCGGCAACGCTTGCGTTGCATTGATAGCCGTTCACCACCTCGCCGCAGCCCATCGAGAGCAGCAACGAAGCTTTTTGTGAGGGTGCCGTGGGTGTTCCGCCGCACGCGGCGGTCAGTGCGACAAGTACGGTGAGAAGCGACGCGTTTCGTGGGGCTGCCATGGGTCCGGCGATGGCGACAGCGAGAACCGTGCCTCGGGGCCGCCTTGTGCCGGAATCGGATCATCGAGGTCAGATTGCGCAATCGGTCGCGAGGCGGACCCTTGCGCGACGACAGGCGTGTAAGTGCGATCTAAGTTTCCGCCGCCCTGGCGCCCGGCGCGGCCCGGAGCCACGGGCGCTCGTAGTTCAGCCGGAACAGTTCGATCGCCGCGTTGGCATCCCCGGCGCCGCGGATCCAGAAGCTCACCCAACCCGACAGCGGCAGGATGTGATGCGGCTCGGCGCGGCCCGCCGCGACGAGCTCGCGGCGAATCGGGACGGGGAACGGCAGGTCGGCGAGGCGATCGCCGTGAAGGTGCCCGAGCTCGCGCCGCCCGACGCGGAACTCGATGCCGCCGAACCGGTGCGGCGACACGGTGACGCCCTCCCAGGAGCCGACTTCCCGCTCGATGCGCTCGCGGACCAGGCCCATATCGTTTCTGCCGCGCCCCGGAAACTCCTCTCGGGGTGGGTTACCTCGTCGGTGCGTGAAATTCGCTATCGAACGCGTAGCACTCGTATTCGAGCAGCTGCAGGTTCGGCTCCCTGTGGCGGTAGAGGATCATGTTCATGCGCCACGGGCGGGTGAACACCTTCGGATCCTCGACCGTCACCTGGTAATTGATGTGATCGGCGTCCATCGGCGTGAAGCGCTCGACCAGGTGCAGCTCGTCGCTGTGGAAATTGCCGGCCCGGTCGAACCAGGTGTCCTCGTTGAAATCGACCAGGTCGACGACGAGCGTGTCGCCCTCCCACCGTCCGCGTGAATCGCCCATCCACCAGTCAATGTGCCCTGGTGGATGCGGCGTGCCGTTCGTGTAAATAAAGCGTGTCGCGTGCACGTACTCGAACAGCATCGTCACCATGTCCGGACGCTGGAAGATTTGAAACGGATACGGCATATACATGAGACGCGGTACACCGGGGAGGTAGCACTTCGATTCCGGATCGGCGGTCGCGCGCTGCTCGTAGTTCTGGCGTTTCTTCGCCAGCGCTGCTGGCTGGTACGGGATCTCGCTCCCCTCCACCACCCCGATGCCGGCGGGCACTCCCTTTTGTGCCTGGTGATCCTGGATGTCCCAAGCGGCTGTGTTCATCACCTGCCAGATGCCGCTGAAGTCGGGGTGTCCGTCCTTCGTGCGCGGCATACCGGAACCGGCGGGCGTCTGAGCAGTCGCCTGCGTCCATGTCAGCAACATCGCGACGACGACGATCGACAGCCACGCTCGCGCACTCATCAACAGCCTCCTGCGGGGCGCAGTGTACTCCGATGACGAAAACTGCATCGCCTTCACCGCGTCGCCTCAACCGCGTTGCACAAGGAATTATTTTTCGCGACCAAGTGTGCATTGACTTGACTTGGTCCTTGTGTAGAGTAGCGCCCTCCCCGCACGAACGAACCTGACAGGTGTGTCCAGGCCGGCGCGGTGCCCGGCCATCACGACTCTTTCAAGAGGACTCCGCCATGCCGTCAGCGCTGATCATTCCAGGCGTCCAGGTTACGACCGTCTTCGAACCCTCTCCCGCGCTTCCCAGCCCCACCGGCATCCTCGGCGTCGTCGGGGTCGCCGACCGCGGCCCGCTCGAACCGACGCCGGTCGGCAGCATGGCCGCGTTCGTCGAGACGTTCGGCCCGGGAAGCCGCTACACCCTGCCGGAGGTTCGTACGGCGTTTGCCAACGGCGTGTCCGAAATCGTCGTCGCGCGGACCGCAGCGCGCGGCCAGAAGGCGTCGCTGACGCTGAGCGACGACGAGAACGAAGCGGTCGCGAAGCTCGTCGCCCGCGCGGAAGGCGCCTGGGGCAACCAGATCAAGGCGAAGGTGACGCAGGTGCGCACGCTGACGGGCGCGGGCGTCAAGTACTTCAACCTCGATCTCTCGCTCGACGGCGAGGTCGTTGAAAGCTTCAACAACCTCGTGATGGACGAGTTCAGCTCGAACTACTTCTTCGATCGCATCAACGAGGCCTCGCGCCTCGTGGTCGCCGTCGATCCGCTGTTCGAGGCGGGCCTGCCCGATTCGTTCGCGCGCACGGCGCTCGAGGACCAGGACGCGCGCGCGGCGTTCACGACGCTGAAGGCGGGCGCCACCGACGTGCTGCGCATCGAGGCCAAGCGGCCCGGCGCCGCGGGCAACCTGACGTCGGTGCAGGTTCGCGACGGACGCGCAGCGCGCACGCTGAATGCCAGCGACGCGTCGGCCTCCGTCGAGGTGCGCGCGCGGGATGCCGGCACGGTCGGGACGGCGACGCGCGTGAGCGTCACCTCCGCACCGGACGGAGCCGTCAACCTCGTCGTGACGGTGCCCCCCGCCACGGCGCAGTCGTTCGGCCCGTTCGCGTCGGTGAACCAGATGGTCGATGGGTTCGCCAGCAACCCGGCCGTCGAAGTCGTCAAGAAAGGCGACGCGCTTCCGGCGGTGCAAGTCACCGCGCAACCGCTCGAACGGCGCGTGGACGTCGAGGTCACGCGCGAGGGGCGCGATCCCGCCGTGCATCCGGGTCTGCCGAGCCTGCAGTCGATCGCCGACATCAACGATACGCTGGTCAACTTCTCCGTCGTGGGCGGCGCCACGCAGCTGCCGGACTCCAACCTCGGTGCCGCGCTCCAGGGGGGGCGCAACCGCGGCCCCGCGCTGGCGCTGCTCGGCGAAGGCGGCGGCGACCCGCTGCTCGAGATCGTGCCCGCCAAGGCAGGCACGTCGGGCGTGTCGCTGTCGGCGACGCGCGCGACGTCCACGCTCGACGGCTCGACACCCGTCGTCAACCTCGCGGTCTTCGTCGCCGATTCCGCGGTCGAGACGTTCCCGAACCTCACGATGGATCCCGACGACGATCGGTATCTGCCGGCGGTGCTGCAGTCATCGCAGCTCGTGCGCGGGCTCGACCTGTTCATGCGGAGCCGCATGACGTCGCTGCCGCGCAACCTGGCGCGTCCGGTCAACTTCAGCGGCGGCACCTCGCCGCTGGTGGACGACTACCTCGACGCGCTCGAACGGCTCGAATCCGCCGAGCAGGTGGACATGGTGATTGCCTCCGCGGCCGATCAGCTCGACGACGCCGGCATCATCGCCGTGCAGCAGGCGGTCATCGCGCACTGCGAGAAGATGGCGACCGTCGCGCGCAACCGGATCGGCCTGGGCTCGGTGACGCAGTCGGAGAGCGACAACGTGCCGCTCATCCTCAGCCACGCCGACGACGTGCGCAGCGATCACTTCGTGCTGGCGGCGCCGGCGGGTGCGGAGGCGGCGCTGGCCGGTCTGCTGAGCCGGCAGGACTACTTCCAGTCGCCGACGTTCAAGACCATCGCCAGCCTCGGCGTGCCCGCCGGGGCATACACCGATCCGCAGCTGCGTCAGCTGATCACCGGCAACGTGCTGGCGATCAACAAGAAGCGCGGCCTCGGTGTGATCGTCATCAAGGGGCTGCTGTCGAGCGGCCGGCAGGTCAACGTGCAGCGCGTGGCGAACAAGGCGGTCCGCGACGTCAAGGCGATGTGCGACAAGTACATCGGCCTGCTGAACAACGAGGGCGCGCGCACGGCGCTGCGGCAGCAGATCACCGCGCTCTTCCTGCAGATGCAGAAGGACGGCGCGATCGTCCCGAGCACCGACGGAACGCAGCCGGCCTTCGGCGTCGACGTCTATTCCTCGCAGCAGGATTTCGCCAGCGGCATCGTTCGCGTCGATATCGCCATGCGGCCGGTCCGCGCGATCGATTTCATCTACGCGACGATCCTCGTCCAGAACTGAGGTTGAGCGATGGAACTCTACACAGCGTTTTCGTCAGAGGTGAAAGTCAACGAGGAGACCATCGAAGGCCTGCAGGCCGTGGAGTACAACCGGGCGAACACGCGCCGGCACATCGGGGCGATCGGCACGGACGAGCGCGTCGGCGTGTACTACGGCATCACCGTCGTGCAGGGCCGCCTCAGCGTCGCGTCGGCGAACAAGACGCTCGACGGTCTGCTCGACAGCCGCGAGCCGTTCTCCGTGATCGCCACGCTACGCCACGGGAAGACGACGCGTACGCTCAGCTTCGACGAGTGCCACATGGAAGACAAGGGGTTCGACATGGCCATCGAGGGCCACGGCCGGACCGTCTACGCCTTCACGGCAACGCGTCTTCGCGAAGAGTAGCGACTCGGGTGACCGATGCCGGAACGCGCCGCGATCGATCCGCAGGAAGAGACCGTCCGCATCAGCGGACGCGTGTGGCGTTTCGACTGGGACGCGTCCACCGGCACGCTGTCGATTGAGCTCGACGGCCGCACGTACCGGCTCCACGGGATCACGTGGCGGCAGAAAATCAACCTCGCGCGCGCGGTCTCGGCGGGAATGCTGCCGGCCGCGCGCGGCCTGCTTCGCGCAGCGCTCGGCCCGGGCGCTGCGGTTCCCGCGGACGAAGAACAGCGCGAAGTCCTGACCGCGCTGGCCGAGTGGCTGACGGCGGGCACCGATCCGCTCCCGTTGGACCCCCCAACGCTCGCGCGCGTCACGATCGGCGTCTGCCGCGAGGCGGGGTTTGCTCCGCGCGACCTGGACGACATGCCGGCCGCCGACATCGAGGACATGTGGAAAGGGCTCGGCGCCGAACCGCCGAACGTCGGGCCTGCGATCACCGAGCCTCCGCCTCCCGCGACACCAGAGGCGCCAGCGCCGCCAACGCCGCCCGCGCCGCCCCTGTTCCGCACCACCGAGGGGTTCAACCGGATCATCATCGTGCCCGAGCCTCCACCAGCGGTTCGTCCGGAGCCCGTGAGCGCCGCCGCTGCCGAAGGTTCGCTCGAGCCATCCGCGCCGACGCCCGAAACCATCTCGCGGCGCGTGCCGTTCGATCGGCCGCCTGACATCGTCGCGATCAGCGGAGCACCCGGTTTCGCGCCCGCTCCTGCGAGCACGTCTCCCTCCTCTGCGTCTCCGCGTATTCCGACAGTACCGGCGCCGGAGTCTGCGGCGTTGCCGCCGCACGAGGCAGCGTCTGCGCCTGCTGCCGCTTCAACGCCTTGGTCGCTTGCGTCCGCGCCTTCTTCGCCTTCCTCGCCTTCCACCGCGCGGGCCGCGCCTTCGGCTCAGGCCACCACGCCGGCCGCGCCTTCGGCTCAGGCGACCGCGCCGGCCGCGAGCGGCCGTCCGTCGGCGCCGCTGAACGTTCAGCGCCGATCCACTGCAGCCCGCCTGCACGTGCGGCAGTCACTGGCGGAGTCCGGCGTGAGCCGGACCCCCTCACCGGGGCGCTATCGGATGGCGTCGCCGGCGAATCCGCCGGCTCGCTCGTCGAATTTCTCTCCGACCGCGCCTGCTGCTGCGCCACTGCCGACGCCTCGTGCGGCGGAACCAGCGTCTCCGCTTCCTGAACCTCCGCCGATGCTGCCGGTCGAAGCGCTCGAGGTGAAACCGCTTCCGGAGGCCGCGGGCGCCCCAATGTCGATCGCCGCCGCCGCGCCACGCGCTGTCCCGCAGCAGGGCGCCGCACCGTTCGAGGACCGCGACCTGATTCCGTTCCTGACGACGAACGACGGCCCGCGTGCGGCCACGCCCTGGAGCGCCGATGTCGTGCGCCGGTTCGAGGACGACCTTGCGCGTGCGGCCATCGAGGCCGGCGTCGAGCTGGAGTCGTAGCCGATGGCGACACCGATGATCGACGACATCGAGCTGGCCGCCGTGCAGCGGATCCGCCAGGAGACGCGGCAGGATTACGTCAAGCAGCGCATCCCGGGCCTCGAAGGCGAGCTGCATCAGCGGCTCGGACGCTCGTCGCATCGTGTCCTGCTGACCGGCTTCCTGCTGCCCGCCAGCGCGCAGGACGATCTCAAGACGCTGCAGGAAAAGGCCTCGGCGGGCGAGGAAGTGACCTTCAGCGCCGACATCACGACCGCGCTCGCGATCGATCACATGGTGATCGAGGCGTTCCAGGCCGAACAGCAGGCGGGGCCCGCGGGACAGATCGCGTACTCGATGGTTCTCAGCGAGAGCCCGACACTGCCGCCGCCCGCGGAAGTCAGCGCGTTTGGAGGCCTGGGTGACTTCGGGCTCGGCGACCTCGGGTTCGATCCCGGTGCGCTCGGCGACGTGCTCTCGGACATCGCGTCGAAGGCGGGCGAGCTCTCGGAGCTGGCCGACGCCGCGCTGAAGGCCGTCGATCAGCTGCAGGCGCTCGCCAGCCTCGCGAACTTCGGCGACGTCGGCAACCCGATCAAGCCGCTCGTCGATCAGGTCGGCGCGGCCGGCCAGTTCAGCGGCGACCTGGCAAACCTGGGCGGGGCCGCGAAGAGCCTTGCGGGCGGAGGCGGCTGATGACCTCGCTGCTCACACCCGCCTACACGGTGCGCACGGGATCGCAGGAGTGGACCAAACAGGTCCTGCACGTCCGCGTGTCGCTCGACGCGGGCCCGCGCGTCGACACGGCCTGGATCCTCTTTCCCGCCGCCGCTCCGCTCGACGCCGCCCCAGGGGACGAGGTGGTCCTGTCGCTCGACTCGGGCGAACAGGACGACACCGTCTTCACCGGCGTCGTCGATCGGGTTCGACGGACGCCGTCGGTGACCATCGTCACCGCCATCAACGCGGGCGGCGTGCTGGCGCGCACGCGCCCATCGGTGACCTTCGAGCACATCACCGGCGGCGACATCGTCCGTCAGCTGTGCGGCGAGGCCTCGGTCGACCCCGGCGACATCGACGACGGCGTCTCGCTGCCGTACTACGTCGCGGATCCGGACCGCACGGCGTGGCAGCACGTCACGCTCGTCGCGGCATGGGGCGGCGCCATCGCGACCGTCTCTTCCGACAACAAGGTCGACGCCATCGTCGTCGATGCGCAGCAGGCCGACCTCGCGCTCCGCTACGGCCGCGAGATTCTCGACTTCGCGTTCGACGAAGACGCGTCGTACGTCGACACGTTCGCCACGGCCGGAGAGACCGGCGTCGGCGATGCGGCCGATGCGAGCGCGCTGCGGCTGACGTCGGATTTCTTCGCCGGCAGCCGTCCATCGGGACCGGGGCCGCGCGCGTCGTGGCGATCGGTGCCGGCGCTGCGCACCACCGATGCCGCGGCCAGCGCGGCGGCCGCGCGCCAGCGTCTCTACACGTCCACGCGGGCAGCCGGACGTGTCAACGCGTTCCTGCAGCCGAAGATCCGGCCCGGCAGCATCATCGAGCTTCAGGATATGCCCTCCGGGATCCCGCAGCAGCCGCTGTGGGTGCGGCGCGTCGAGCACTCGCTGTCGGCCGGCGGCGCGACGACGCGCATCGATGTGGCCAAGGGCGGGGACAGCTTCGATCCAATGGCGCTCCTCGGATCGCTGGGCGGAGCCATCGGCGGGTTGCTGTGAGCAGCCCGGGTCGGGAGAGCCATGCAGCAGGTCGTTGACGTCATCCAGCAGATTGCACGCACCGAAGCGCGAAGCCACCCGTTCGTCTCGCTGGGCGTCGTCAAGTCGGTCGTCGGCTCCAACGGCGAGAAGGACTACGCGTGCACGGTGGCGCTTCGTGACACGGGGCTGGTCCTGCCCCGCGTGCCGATCGCCACCGGCGTGATCGGCGCGACGGCGCTGCCGAACGAAGGGGATCTCGTCACGGTGCTGTTTGCCGAGGGCGACTATCACGATCCGATCGTCATCGGCCGCATCTATCACCGCGACGTCGATCCGCCGCCGAACGGACCGGGCGAAGCGGTCCTCTCGCTGCCGGGCGGCGAGACCGCCGACGACAAGCGGCTCGACCTGCGGATTACGACGCCGGGCGACGGTACCCGCTCGCTGAAGCTGACGCTCGACGGCTCGGTGAAGGTCGAGGTCGAGGTGAACGACACGACCGTCCGGCTGCAGACGCAGGACGCCCTGATCGAATTGAAGCAGTCCGGCGGATCGGACGGCGAGATACGCCTCGAGGTCGGCGAGGCGAAGGCGACCTTCAAGCAGAGCGGGGATATCTCGATCCAGACGTCGGGCAATCTCACGTTGAAAGGGAACAAGGTGGAGATCTCCGGCGACACCGAGGTGAAGGTGGCCGGCACGATGGTCAAGCTGAACTGAGATTGGAGACCGGATGGGACAGCCCGCGGCGAAAGCGAACGACCAGGTGATGGGGACGGATACGCACATCGTGATGGTGCCGGCCGGGCCCGCGCTCGTGCCGACGCCGCTGCCGCATCCGTTCGTCGGCATGATCGACGGCGGACTCATCTCGACGGTGAAGATCGCGGGGCAGCCCGCGGCGGTGGTCGGCTCGACGGCGCGCAACTCGCCGTCGCACATCGCGACGCCGCCGGGCGTCAGCTTTCAGAAGCCGCCGGCCAACCAGGCGACGATTCAGGCCGGGAGCGCGACGGTCACGATCGGCGGCAAGGCGGCGGCGCGCAACGGCGACATCGCGCAGACGTGCGACGACCCGGCGGATCTGCCGGTCGGAACGGTGATCGCCGTGGGAATGGTGCTCATAGGGTAGCCGGAGGGTTCTGTGGCAGGTCCCCGGACGTTCGAGAAAATCGGCGCCGATCTGGCGCTCACGGGCTTCGTCGGCACGCCATCGATGGTCGATCTGGCATCGGCCGATTCGTGGGGCGAGCTCGACCTGCGCGTGCGTCCGGGCGGCCAGGGCGGGCTGCCGCAGTCAGGCGATGTCATCGACATCGCCATCGCGAGCGGGCGCGAGAACCTCGCGCAGGCGCTGCTGCTGCGCCTGCTCACGGCGCAGGGCGCTTTGACCCCGCTCGGGCATCCGGAGTACGGCAGCCGCCTGGCGTCGCTCATCGGACGGTTGAACAACGAGCAGACGCGCAACCTCGCGCGGCTGTACACGATCGAGGCTGTCGCGCAGGAGCCGCGCGTCAAGGAACTGCGCGCGCTGCAGGTGGAAACGGTGACCGGCCAGCCGGACACGATTCGAATCGGATTCAGCGTGCTGCCGATGGCCGACGACGACCCGCTGGCGCTTGCCGTGGAAGTGACGCTGTGAGCTTCATCGATCGCAGCTACCCGGACATCGTTCGCGACGTCCTGACCAACCTCACGCAGGGCGTGACGCGCGAGATCCATCGCGTCGACTACGACGCCGATGCGCGGCCGCTCGTCGTACCCGACATCACGCTGGAGCGACGGCCCGTGCGGCGCGCGTCGTTCGTGCAGGGGCTCGTCGAGCCCGCCGATCCCGCCGACGCGCCGGTGCCGTACGTCTTCACCGCGAACGACTACGACCTGGTCGGCGACGAGCCGGGCAGCACCGATCTCCACAGCATTCGTTTCCGGCCGTTCGGCCGCAAACCGGCGCCGGGCACCGACGTCGCGGTCAACTACTACCCGCGCACGACCGACGCCGTGCCGGTGAACGACCTCAACGTCGGCAGCGTCGTTCGCACCGTGCTCGAGGCCGTCAGCCGGGAGATGGCGCTGCTCTACACGCAGATCAACGCGGTCTACGATTCGGCGTTCCTGGAGACCGCGACCGGCGAGTCGCTGGATCGCGTCGTCGCGCTGCTCGGCTATCGCCGCTTCCGCGCGGGCCGTCCGGCCGGATCGGTGATCTTCCGGAGACGCCCCGGGTCGTCGGGGTCGATCACCATTCCCGCCGGCACGCCGATTACCGACGCCGCCGACACGATTCGCTACGAGACGGTCGAGACGCGGACGATGCTCGCCGGCGAAAGCGTCGCGGAAGTGCGGGTGCGCGGCGCCGCGGAATCGACGCCGCCGATTGAAGCGGGTCAGTTGAGCGTGATCCAGCGCGCGATTGCCGGGCTCGACACGGTGACCAACGAGCGGCCCACCTCGCGCGTCAACGAGGAGGAGACCGACGAAGAGCTGCGCGCACGCGCGCGCGACGCGCTGCTCGCCGCGAACAAGGGGACGCTCGAGTCGATTCGCTTCGGCCTGCTGCAGCTGCCCGAAGTGAAGGACGTCTCGCTCGACGAATTCCCCAACGGCGTCCCCGGCGAGCTGCGCGTGAACGTGGTGCTCGCAGACGGCAACGGCGGCGGCTCGACGCTGCCGCCCGAGGTGCTCGAGCGCATCGAGGAGCTCCGCCCGGCGGGCATCCGCATCGTGTCCGGCGCGGCCGATTCCATCGACCTCACCGCGCACGTCGCGTTGACGCTGGCGGGCGCGTCGCTGCCGCCCGCGGAAATCGAGGAGATCCGCGAAGGCGTCCGCCGCGTCCTCATCGAGCAGGTCGGAGCCAAGAGCGTCGGCGAGCGCATCCGCAATCGTCCGCTCACCTCGGCGCTCCTCGCCGACAGCCGCATCGTCGATGCTGCGGTCGGCCTCGGCAAGCTGGGCGAGACGCCCGGCGCCGCCGGCGCCGATTTCCAGCCCGACGCGGGCAAGGCGATGCTCCTGGCGCGCGAGAACATCTCGTTCGACGCCGAGGCGTTCGCCGAATCGGCAGCCGCCGGTGCGCAGGCTATTCCCGTGGACGTGAACGCCAGCTTCGGCGTCTCGCTGGTTGGCGGAACGACGCTCGACCAGGCCAGGGATGCAATCAAGGCGAGGCTCGAGGTCTACCTCGCGAGCCTGGCGGCGGCGTCGGTGGTCAGCGCTGAAGCGATCCTGCAGACCGTGCGGAACGACGCGCAGTACGCGATCGATCCGCTGCGGTTGATGGTCACGCTCACCTCCGCCGATCAGTTCGTGCAGATTGCGCAGGGCGGCCCGGCCTTCACCGTGAAGCCGAACCAGACCTTCAACCTCGCTGACGACGTGCAGGTGACGCTGTGAGCGTCGTCGGCCGCCTGCGCGACGTGCTGCCCCCGCCGCTGACGATCGAGCCCTCGTCCGTCCTCATGCGCGTGCTCGACATCGTCGCGCTCGAAGCGGAAGCCGCGCACGAGGATCTCGAGCGGGTGCGGCAGACACATTGGATCCGGACGACGTCGCGCGTCGAGGAGGCCGAAAAGCTCGGCGCGCTGCTCGATATCCCGCGGCTCGAGGGCGAAGGTCTCGAGCTCTATCGCGAGCGGCTGCTCGCGATGGCGGTGGCTCGGCTCCACGGAGCGACCGGCGCGCGCGAGATTCGACGCTTCGTCTACGACTACCTGAACGCCGCCGAGAAGGCGCTCGACGCGACGCTGGTCGCCGGGCTGCAGGGCACCGGCTTCGACGAGGCGTTCACGCCGTCCGGCGACCGTCCCGCGTTCCGGCCGCTGGAGCTGGCGGAGAACCCGATTCGCCGCCGCGTGAGCACGACGCTCGCGACCCGGCGCAACCGCACGCCGTACCTGCTGCGGTGGACCGAGACGAACAAGGGGCTCGAGGAGACGTTCGTGGAGATCGACCTGCGCGGCATATTTGGAGGCCGCACGGCGGTTCCGGTGCTGGTCAACATCACGACCGGCGAGTTGATCGGCTTCCGCGACGTCCTGCGCTTCGGCCAGCGGCTGCAGATCCGGCTCGCGGAAGGCGCCAAGCCGATCGACCGCATCGCGACGGCGATGCTCGACGGCAACGACGTGACGGACCGCGCGTTCTCGGTGGCCGGCTTCAAGCTCGGCGTGCCCTTCCAGACATCGCAGATCCAGTCGGCCACGCGCCTTCCACGGCTGGTGCGCGGACCGAACGAGTGGATCTTCCTGTCGGTCGCCCACTTCGACGTGAAGGGCCTCAATCGCGCGTTCCTCGCGATTGCCGACGCCAAGCTCTATGAAGGCGCCTTCGACGAGACCGCGTTCAACGACTCCCTGTTCCCCTCCGGCGAGCTGGCGTGGATCTCGATGGAGTGGGACGAGACCGAGCCGGCGGTGTTCGAGGTCCGGGTGCCGCGCTCGACCGTCGTCGAGCCGGCGGTCGCGGTGGCGGCAGAGGCGCCGCACGCCGTGATCGAACGCGGGCTGACCGATTCGCTGCGGCGCCTGCACGCGGCGGGCGTTCGGAGCGCGGTCCGGTTCGAGCCGTTCGTCGAGCGGCAGCGGCAGGAGGAGACGTTCACGCTCCCGTTCGTCGTGCTGGACCCCGAGCGCGCGCCGGCCGGGACCGACGCCGCGTCGGTCGGCGGCCGGTACGGGGAGACGCGGCTGGGATTCACCCGTTTCGAGTGACGCGACGTGAGGAGAGACCACATGCACCGCATTGCGGATGGCTCCGGCGCGGGGCCGCGAGGGCGCCTCGAGATCACCGTTCAGGCTCCGGACGGCCGCGTCGTGGAACGCCGGCGTACCACCAACATCGTCCTGCGCGGAGGGGCGGAACTGATCGCGCAGCGCTTCGCCGGAGTGGCCAGCGCGGGCCCGATCGATCGCATCAAGATCGGCTTCGGCACGGATGTCGCGACGACGGACGTGACCACACTCACGCCGCCGGCGGCGGTCGGCATCCCGGCCTCTGCGCTCGAGACGGCGCTCGACCCGGCGGCCTTCACGATCACGAACGACCAGCACGGAAAGGTGAGCGTCGCCGTGAGCGCGCTGTTCACCCCGACGCTCGACCTCGTTGACGTCACTGAGGCAGCGCTGGCGGCGAAAGACCGCCTCTACAACCAGGTCGTCTTCGAGCCGCTGCACCTGCGGGTCGGACAGAACGTCACGTTCTTCTGGGAGATCGAGTTTCCGTTCGGCTAATCGGATTCAGGGATTTACGAATGTGCGAATTGATGAATTGACGAATTTGCAGGTTCAACAATTTCCAATTCGTCAATTCGTCAATTCGTCAGTTCGTAAATTCGTAGGTGGCTCTTTGGGAGATTGGCGATGAACAACCTGACGATGAGCATTCTCGGCTTCCCGGCCGTCAATCGGGACCTTACCGTGGAAGTGCGCGAACCGCTGACGCAGCAGGTGGTCCGCACCGTCAAGCCGTTTCTCGACGGCACCGTCCGCGTGCCGCAGATCGATCCGGGCAACTACGAGATCACGCTGAAGCACCCCAACCTCACGCTCCCGGTGCTGCAGCGGCCGATCCGCGTGCTCCCGAACGGCGACACCAACGTGTCGGTGCTGATCGACCCGTCGAAGTTCCGCAACACGCCCATCGAGGACATCCCCGACGCGAACCTCGAGCCGGTGCGCGCGCTGGCCGACTCGGTCTCCGAATCGGTCGCGTCGCTCTCGGAGAAGCGGCCGGGGGAGGCGATTCTCGCGCAGGACTGGAACCGGATGGCGTCGGCCATCCGCGACCTCGCCGGCGCGGTCGGCGAGCTCACGCGGCTCGTCTCGCCGCAGGGGCACGACCATCCCGAGTTCGTCAAGAAGTTCGACGAGATGCAGAACAACTTCCAGACGCTGCTCGACACCCTGAGCAAGACCATGACGGAGCTGCAGCGGCAGATCCAGACGCAGCGGCTGCGCCGCCAGGTCGAGGAGGTTCTCGACCAGGCGGGCGTGGACAAGACCTCGACCAAGGGGAAGGAATTTCTCACCGTCATCGACACACTCGAGACGAAGGTTGCCGTGACACCGACCGAGTTCGGGCGCGAAGTGCGATCGTCGGGCGTCCAGCTCACCACCAAGCTCGAAAAGCTCATCGAAGAGAACGCGGCCAACACCACATTTGTCGCGTCCGCCCCCGTGAAGGATCTCGGCGACGCGCTCGACCTTGCCAAGACGCAGCGCGCGACCACGTACGACGCCGAGCTCACGCACCTCCGCAAGGAGACGAGCAAGTTCGGCATGAAAGGGCTGCGGCTCAACTTCGGAGGTTAGACCATGGCGGAACAACTCAAGCGGCTCGCGGACCTGTCGGAGCGGCTCAAGGGGCTCGACGAGAAGCGCCGCGGCAATCCCATCGAGGCCGAGGACTGGAACGCGATCGTCAGCGTCATCAAGGGCATCCTCGAGATCGACCGGGTGCAGGAGGACGCGGCGAACGTGCGGTTCGAGGATCGCTTCGCGGCGAAGAACCACGAGCACCTCGGCGAGGTCGGGCGCGACTGGCTCGATGCCGACCTGCAGAAGAACCTCGCCTCCGGGACGGCGAGCGTCCCGCTGCAGATTGCGTTCGCGGGCGTGCGCGACCGCGTCGCCGGCGTGGCGCTCGACACGTCCCGCGTCACGTCGCTGCTCGAGGAGCACCAGAAGACCATCGACAAGTTCTCGGTGGCCGACGTGGACCGTGGCACCCAGGTCCGGCGCATGGAGGATCGCCTCGCGTCGATCGACGGGCTGCGGGGCGCCGTTGACGGCGTGACGACCGAATTCGATTCGGTCCGCAAGAACGTCGACCAGGTGCTCGAGCTGCGCAGCAGCCTCCTCGACGTGACGGGCGCCCCGATTGACGTGCGCGGGGTCAAGTCG
>Ga0070704_100000899_pt1 | contig 14895 bp, 14 predicted proteins | sample KBSK5252metaG_FD_65467 | JGI IMG/M metagenome (GOLD analysis project Ga0070704, IMG submission 65467) | Corn, switchgrass and miscanthus rhizosphere microbial communities from Kellogg Biological Station, Michigan, USA - KBS K5-25-2 metaG | ecosystem: Host-associated > Plants > Roots >...
ATGGGAGGGGTGGCATCCACATCGAAGGTGGCCAATCGCAAACCCGCGGGCGCAGCCCCAACAAGAAGCTCAAGAGCGAAACATCCGGTCAGAACGAGGAGGGAATTCAGCGCCGCAAGCCGTTTCATTTCATGGGCCATTGCATGGTTTGCCGTTATTTTCCGGGGCGGGAACTCAGCACGTCATTCAAGCTGCCGCGCCGGTAACCCTGCAAATCGACGGTCACGTGCCCGTAGCCAATCTGCCGCAAGGCGGTCGCCACGCGCTCGCGGGTGTTCTCCTCCAATAAACGGGGCAGTTCGGTGACTCCCACTTCAATTCGCGCCAAAGGTGGGTTCGTGCCCAACGCCGAAGCCGTCGAAGCGGAGCCTGGGGTGACAATGGCGGGAGGTTTCATTTCATGATGACGCACGCGGACATCGCCAAAGCCAAGGTCCCGCAAAATATTTTCGGCCTGCTCGATCATTCCCAGCTTTTGCGGCGTGACCGGTTCTCCATAAGGAATGCGTGAACTCAAGCAGGCCATCTGCGGTTTATCCGCCGTCGGGAGGCCTAGTTGAGCGGACAACGCGCGAATTTCGGCTTTGGTGAGCGCGACTTCTTTGAGCGGGGCGCGCACCTGAAATTCCTTGGCCGCCTGGGCTCCGGGACGGAAGTCGCCCACATCACTGGCATTCTCGCCGTAAGCGATGACGGCAAACCCTTCCCGGCTGGCCAGCGGCGCGAGTTCCGAGAACAACTCCTGTTTGCAGAAGTAGCAGCGGTTGGCGGGGTTTTCGAGGTAGGCGGGATTGTCAAACTCACTGGTGCGAATCACACGGACCGGGAATCCAAACCTCTCGCCCAACTCCAACGCTTCCTGCAACTCGCGCCGAGGGAGGCTCGGTGAATCCGCGATGGCCGCCAGGGCTTTGTCGCCCAGGACTCCTCGAGCCACATGGGCCAGAAATACCGAGTCGACTCCGCCTGAGTAAGCCACCAGGCACGAGCCGAACGAACCAATCAACTCACGCAATGCTCCGAGCTTTGCTTCAGACACGCTTAGACTGTGCCAGCCGGCGCAACGAATGTCGAGGCGCCACATCCGCTCTATCGCGTGACTCAGTCGGACGGTCTGACAAAGTTTATCGACAAAGGCGCCGCTTTGCCCATTTCTCTCCTTGCCAGAGCGGCACGGCCTCAGGCATGTATGGTCATGGCAAATTCGCGAGAGAACTCCGAAATTGATGACCGGTTTTACCAGCCGGCCAGTGCTTTCTTCGATGCCCACCGGGGCCTGGCCCTCACCTACGACGACGTCACTCTCGCCACGCTCTACTCAGAGATCCTCCCCCGGGACACCCAGCTTGAGACAACCCTGGCGGAGAGCTTGACCCTGAACATCCCCGTCATCTCTTCCGACATGGATACGGTGACGGAATCGCGCATGGCCATCGCCATGGCGCTGAACGGCGGGCTGGGGCTGATTCATTACAACATGCCCGAAAAGCAGCAGCTCTCTGAAGTGAGCCGCGTGAAATGTCACGTCCACGGTCTCATTCAGGAGCCCATCAAGGTCTCGCCCGACCAATTGATCGGCGACGTGCTGAAGATGGTGGAGGATCGCAAATTTGAATTCCGCACCTTTCCGGTCGTGGAAGCAGGCGGACGCCTGCTTGGCTTGCTCCCCGGGCACGTCGTCAAACAGCGTTATGCGAAGCGCAAAGTGTCCGAGGCGCTCACGCCGCGCGACCAGGTGCACACCATTGCGAAAAAGGAAATCGCCAAGGATCCCATAGCCCGGGCCGACCGGTTCTTCACCGATCATCCCGGCATCCACAAGCTGCTGGTCGTGGACGAGTCGGACAATTTGCACGGACTCTTCACGATGAGCGACGTGGAGCGAATCACCCAGGAGAAGAAGGCCCAATTCAAGCCGGCGCGCGATGCGCATTTCCGGCTCATCTGCGGCGCGGCCGTTTCGGCCACGCGCAACATGTTCGGCGAACTCGACCGTGAGCGCATCGTCAACCACATCGGAGCGCTCGTCGAACGCGGGGTCGACGCCATCGCTGTTTCCACCGCTCACGGTTTCAGCAAAGGCGTGGGCGACACCGTTCGTATGATCCGCGAGGCGTTTCCTGAACTGCCCATCATCGCCGGCAACGTCACCAGCGCCGCCGGCGTGGAGTTCCTCGCCGAAAGCGGCGCCGATGCCATCAAAGTTGGCCAGGGACCCGGTTCCATTTGCACGACGCGCGTGGTCACGGGCGTGGGCATTCCACAGCTCACGGCCTTGTACGTCACGTCCCAAGCCGCCGCCGCGCGCAAGGTCAAGATCGTGGCTGACGGCGGCATCACCAAATCGGGCGACATCGTCAAGGCATTGACGCTGGCCCATGCGGTTCTTTGCGGCGGCCTGTTCGCGGGCTGTCCTGAGGCGCCTGGGCAGATCCTGGAAATCAACGGCAAACTGTATAAGCAGTATCGCGGAATGGGCAGCCTGGCGGCCATGAAGGCCGGCTCCGCCGCCCGATACGGGCATACTTCCAGCTCGCCGGCCAAGGTCGCCCCGGAAGGGGTCGAAGCCTTGAAGGAAGCGTCCGGGCCTGTGGACGGTGTGCTGACACAACTCATCGGCGGCATTCAATCCGGCATGGGTTACCTCGGTGCCGCCAACCTTTCCCAATTACGCTCCAAGGCACGCTACATCCGCGTCAGTGCAGCCGGCGTGCGCGAAGCCGGCGCCCACGATATTGTCGAAGTGAAGACCGGGTCTTGATATGTCCCGGCGCGGCTCGTCTGTGTTACCGGATACACCCCAGACACCTACGAGCCGCGCAGGGAAATATCCGCTAGAACTTAATCGCTTCGTTCAAGGTGCCGCATTGCTGACAGCGCGAGCGGTCCACGTCGGGATCGTCCGTGTAGACGTAGGCACACTTCACACAGCGAAAAACCCGATCATCGCTGGGCCGCGGGCCGAACCAGCGTTGTCGGCGTTCGCTATGCAGCGCGAGTATTGAGACCGCCCCCAGCAGCATCACCACGTAAAGGAAAACCAAGGTATCAGGGCCCATAAGGGTTCATCCTCCCGCAGCGCCGTTGGCCGGAATGGTATGCCAGCGGAAAACGCAGCGACCCCACGTCAACGGCGCCGTGGCCGGCGTCAAGCCTGGGCTTAGCCGGAGAGCGCGAAACCGTGCCTTGCGCACGAAATCTTCGGCGTAAGCGTCGGCTTGGCGCGAGCCGCTCTGGTTGATGAGCATCACGAAACTGGCCCGGCCATCCGCATCGACTGCGACACGAACGACCGTGTTGGAGAGAATATCACCGAAGGCGAACGAGGGAAGAACATCCGGCGAAAGCAAGGGCCGCGCGGCAAGGTCATCGGTGATTACCAGACGTGACTTGGTGCGGATCGGCTCGGCGGTTTGCGCCGGCTCGAAGCGGGTCAAGCGAGGCAGCGGACGGTCCGCGGCGCGGGCAGGAGTGACCGCATTGGTGGCCACGAACGTGCGGAACGTCCCGGCCAGCGCGGGCGGATCCAACGAGAGCCAATAGACAGGATTGGTGGCTTCGGGCAGTTGATAATCTGGCGGGGAGAATTGAAGCCAGGCGGGCCCGGAAAAGCCTTGCGTCGTGGGCAAGGCGAGCAGAAGCGGATCTTCGCGCCGAATGGTGTCATCCAAGGACGTGGCATCCTGCCCGGGCACAGCCAACCGGACGGATGTGCGAAAGAGAGGCCGTTCCGTAGGATGCTCTTCCCGTCGTCCCAACTGCAGGATCAGGATGAGCTGGAGCACAAACAACGCGGCCACCGAGTAGAGCCAATGCCGCAAGCCCCAGCGGGGCGCATCCAACTGGACGGGACTCATAACTTGCCCGGGCTGGTTCTGGGAGTGGCTTCGGCGGGCGGGCGGACAGCAACCCACATGACCCGGATGCCGAGGGAACGGGCCAGCACACTGAGCTTCACCCAAACATCGAGGTAAGCCTGTTTGTCGGCCTGGACGACCAGCGTGAGTGGCTCGCGGCTTCGTTCGACCGCGGCCTGTAAGCGGCGACGCAATTGGGCTTCGTCGCACCATTGGTTCTCGAAGTAGAATTGACCGCGTTGATCGACGGCGACAACCGCCGTGGCGCCTTCCGTGGCGGGCAGATTGACGGCTTCCGGCAGTTCGATGGAAACGCCCGGCATGAACACCAGTCCTGAATTCAGCAGCAAAAAGATAATGAGCAGGAAGAACACGCCGAGGAACGGCGCGGCATCCAACTGACCGCGGAAGATGCGCGCGCGATGCGGAAATCTCATGGATTCTTCGAGCCGAGCATGTCAGCCAGGATATTCGTGATTTCCGTGGCCGCCTTCTCCATGTCGAGCACGATGGCATTGACGCGGCTGACGAGATAATTGTAAGCGGCGTAGCAGGGGATCGACACCGCCAGGCCGGCGGCCGTGCAGATCAAGGCCTGCCAAACGCCGCCGGAGAGATCCTGCATGGTGGGAACCCGCACCTGGCTTTGCAGCACGGAGAAAATCTTGATGAATCCCAGCACCGTCCCGAGCAGGCCAAGGAGCGGCGCGATTTGCGCGATGGTGGCCAGCAGGTTCAGTTTGTCTTCCAACGGCGGCACTTCGACCAGACCAGCTTCCTCGAGCGATTCCCGCATGCCTTCGCGTCCTTTGTCCCGATTCAGAATCGCCACCTTGACCAGGCGGGCCACCGGGCCGGGCGTGGCGTCACAGATCGAAATCGCCTCGACGACATTATCGCGTTTCAAGACGTTGCGGACGCCGTTGAGGAATTCCATCGAATTGATCTGGGCGCGGTGGTAATGCAGCACCCGCTCAATAAACACCACGATCGCGATGGCGCTTGCCAACACGATCACCCAAATCATCCAGCCGCCCTGCGACAGAAACGTCGGCCACATGCTGCTTCTTATAGGAAGGCTGCCGTCAAACTTCAAAGACTATTCTGCGAACACCAACACCGAACATCGAGGAGCAGGGCACTTGCCCGGACCAGAGATTCGTCTTTAGCGCGCGCACTTCGCAATCCGCACCAAAGGCGCGGGAGGTCAGGCCTGCGTTATCACGCCGAACAAACCGTCGGCCTACGCTCGTTTCGGGAGCCCATCGGCGGGTGTTTCGGAACGCCCGTTGGCGGGCAGATGCGTGATGATACGAGCACCACGTTTGTAGGAGAAATAGGAGTACATCCACTGCAGCAACACCGCCACCTTGTTCCGAAATCCGATCAGGAAAATAAGATGCACAAACAGCCAGGCCAGCCAGGCCAGGACACCCGTCAGATGAAACGGGCCTGTAAACGCCACCGCCGAGGAACGCCCGATCGTCGCCATGGTTCCTTTGTCCCAATAGTGAAAGGCCCCGCGCACCGCGTGGCCTGGGCCCGGAGCCTCCAGTTCGTCGCGAATCAGCCTGGCCACATGGCGGGCCATCTGCATCGCCGCCGGTGACACCCCCGGCACCGGCCGGCCATCGGGTTGGGTGACAAAAGCCAAATCGCCAATGGCGAACGCCTCGGCATGACCGGGAAGGCTGAGGTCCGGATTCACCTTCACCCGTCCCGCGCGGTCGAGTTCGACCCCCAGGGAGCGTGTGATCGGACTGGCACTCACGCCAGCCGCCCAAATGATGTTCTCCGCCGCGATGATTTCGCCAGTGTCCAGCTCCACCCGGGCGCGGCTGATCGACTTGACGCGCGTGGAGGTGCAGACTCGCACGCCCATCTTCCCGAGCTGGTCGGTGGCGCTGGCGGCCAAATCGGCCGGCATGTGCGACAGCACCACCGGAGAAGCTTCAATCAGGATGACGCGAGCCTTCGACGGATCGATGCGCCGGAAATCCGTCCGCAGCACAATTCGGACAAGCTCGGCAAACGCCCCGGCCAGCTCAACTCCGGTCGGCCCGCCACCCACGACGACGATCGTCATGAGCTGCTCCCGCAGCGCCGGGTCGGCCTCGCACTCGGCCTTCTCGAAGGCCAGCAGCACATGATGCCGGATCCGGATGGCGTCCTCCAACGACTTCAAGCCCGGGGCGAATTGCTCCCATTCAGGATGGCCGAAATAGCTGGTGCCGCCACCGAGGGCCAGCACGAGAAAGTCGTAGTTCAGGGTGTTGTCGGCCAGCAACACGCGCCGTCCGGCCAAATCGACTCCCACGACGCGTTCGAGCAATACCGTCACGTTCTGTTTGTGCGCCACGATGCTGCGGATAGGCTGCGCGATTTCGGGCGCGGAAAGCCCCGCCGTCGCGACCTGATAAAGCAAGGGCTGGAACAGATGGTGATTGGTTCGATCGACCAGCGTCACGCGAGCTCCGGGGTAATCGAACTCCTGGCAAAACGTCAGCCCGCCGAATCCCGCGCCCAGCACCACGATGTGGGGTCCTGTTGGCTCCGACATACCCGCAGTCTGAACTGAGCCGGCGGGTCGCCGTCAATTTGATTCATGGTGTGCTGGAAAGGGGGGACAGAAATGGCGATAGCCGGGGGTCTCCACTGGCGCGGTGCCCCCCGGCTACGATCTGGCAGCCCTCCGGACTGAACTGCAACGGTCCAAAGTGCAGTCCCCGCTCAACCATTACTCCCGCCGTTTGCTTCCTGGGCGGTGAGGGCCAGGAAGGAATCCTCCAGCGCACCGTGGGCTCCGCTTTGGCGCCGGAGCTCCTCGCGGGTCCCCACCGCCACGAGCCGTCCCTGATGAATGATCCCGATGCGATCGGCAATCTCCTCCGCCACGCTCAGTTGGTGAGTGGAAAGAAAGACCGTCATGCCGGCGCGGGAACGTTCCTTAAGAATGTCTTTCACCACGCGGACGTGATGCGGGTCGAGCCCGACCATCGGTTCGTCGATAACGAATACCTCGGGGTCATGCAGCAAGGCCGAAACGATGGCGAGCCGCTGTTTGGTGCCGTGCGACAGGCTCTCGATCGATTTTTGCAAATATGGGATCAATCCAAATCGTTCAACCAAGGCTCGAGCGTTGGCTGCCATGCGATCCTCCTCCATCCGGAAAATCTGGCCCGTGAACCGGATGAATTCCCACGGCGTGAGTTTATCGTAGAGAAACGGAAAATCCGGGACGTAGGCCAGACGGCGGCGGACTTCGAGGGGCTCGGTTTGCACATCGAACCCGGCGACCCGCGCGGTGCCGTCCGTCGGTTTGATTAACCCGGCCAGGATTTTGATCGTGGTGGTTTTGCCGGCGGCGTTGGGGCCCAGCACGGCAAAGAATTCGCCGCGCTTGACCTTGAGGCTGATATCGTTCACGGCCACCAGGTCGCCGAACTTCTTCACGAGATGGTCCAATTCGATCATCGCGATTCAGAATGCGTTCAGCGGATCGTTGGCCAACACGATTTCACCGGGAAGTTCGAGCCGGAGGATTTCGCCAACTCGACTGACAAAGAGGACGGCCTTGTAACGGTCGAGCAGCCGGGCTTCCAAGCGGTAGACGCGCGCCTGGTTATGGCCGATCCGTAGCCAATCGTTGCGGGCCTCCCACGCCAGGGCCAGACCCGGCGAACCGGCGCCGGACGACGGGCCGGAGAAGCCGAGCCCACCCAACATCAACGGCAGCGCTGGAACGCCCAGACTGCGCAGGAGCTTCTCCGGCTCGCGCAATTCCGCGAACGTATAGGTCAACTCGCGCCTGCCTTCGTCATCTTCAATGATCAAGTGCAGGCGTTCCGTGCCGGCGGATGCGGCGAGTTCCCATTGATACGGCTTGAAACCGACTTTGAAACTGAATTCCTGCCAGTGTTGATTCGTATCGAGCTTGAGCGTCAAAGCGAATCGCAGTCGCGTGGATTCCTGGGGAAAAACCGTCCCATCGAGATCGAGATTATAGCTGCCCACGCGTTTGATCATGCCCTCGGGGCCCGGGTCGCCCGGGAGGGCGGGCTGCCCGTGCTCGCCGACGGTGGCCACCCAAGTGGCCCGCCCGATGGCGGTGCCATGTTGCCGGATTTCCAGCAGCGAGATGTCGGGAGAAGTCAGCACTTTTTCCCAAACGACTTCAGCCGGGACAGGCGAGCCGAACCGGCTGCGTCCGAAGAATTCGGTCCAGCAGAGGAGCCCGTTCATGACGAGGAAGAACGCGGTCACGAAGAGAGCAAGGATCCGATAACGCATGCAGCGGTTCTAAGATTGGGGAACGTGGCCCATCGACATCGACGTCCTGAACGCGACTCAAGGCAAGTTTAAGACCTGGCCGGCGCGCAGGCGTTTGGGGTCAACACCGGGGTTGGCGGATTGGAGCGCCGGAAGCCGAATTTGATAACGGCGCGCGACGGCGGCCATGGTTTCCCCGGGTTTGACCACGTGCGTCCTGGAGGAGGCGCTGCCGCCCGGCGTCGCCCGCATGCTGTTGGTGCTCGAATTCGACAGGGAACGGGCTTGCACGACGTTGGTCACCGAAGCCAAGCTGGGGCTAAGGTTGAGACTCGAGCCTGTGGCCAAAGTGGCGGGTGGACGGCCGGCCAAGTGCGCCTGCAGCGCTTCGAGTTGCTTGCGCAACGTTCGATTCTCCTCGCGCAGGCGTTCCGTTTCACGCAGGGCGCCTGGGTTGACCACGGCCAGCGAATCGGCCTTGACCAACTCCTGCTTACACGCCGGGATACGTTGGCGGATGTTGTCGGAGGGATAGCCGCTCGGACGCAGTTGCAGCGCTTTGTTGTAGTGATAGAGAGCGGCGGCGTAATCGTTTTCTTTCTGCTCGAAGAGCACGCCAAGTTCGAAATGGGCCAGGACAGAGCGGGGATTATCCTCCAGCGCGCGCTCGAAGCACTCGATGGCGCCTTTGTAATCCAGGGCACTGGTGCGTTCTTTGCCCGCTTGATAATGAGGGTTCTTCTGTTCATCCACCGGCGTTTGCGCGGTCGGGGAACATCCCGCCCCCAGCAACGCCATCGACAAACCGATCACACTCAGCCTCGAACTGACCCGCATCCCGTGAGGCTAGTGAGGTGTCCCGCAAATAGCCACACATTGGTTACGTCAAGTTTTGACTGGCCATTCGCGCGCTGCGCCTTCAGAAAGAGTCCCGTCGTTCTGGCGCATGAACTATCTTTCTGCCGCAGATTGGGCCGTCATCATCCTTTATCTTCTCGGGATCATCCTCTTGGGAGTCTGGTTTGGGAAGGACCAGCAAAGCACACGCGACTATTTTCTCGGCAGCAAAAACATTCCTTGGTGGGGGATTGGCCTTTCCATTGTGGCTGCCGAAACCAGCGCTCTGACCATCATCGGCGTGCCGGGCCTGGCTTACGGCGGGAACCTCGCGCTCCTGCAAATGATTATCGGTTACGTCATCGCCCGCATCATCCTGGCCATCGTGATGGTGCCCCATTACCTGCGCGGCGAAATCTATTCGCCCTATCAACTGCTGGCCCAGAAATTTGGCATCGGCGCCCGCCAGACTGCCGGCGGCCTTTTCCTGCTTAGCGAAACGCTCGCTGCCGGCGTGCGCGTCTATGTCGTTTCCATCCCGCTCCAACTCATGTTCGGCGTCGACGTCCTGACGGCGATTGCGCTTTTTGTCATCCTCTCGCTGGTCTACACCTACATCGGCGGCGTGAAAGCCGTGATCTGGACCGACGCCGTGCAATTCGCGCTCTTCCTGGCCGGCGGTTTGTTCACACTTGGATATCTGCCCACCCTCATCGAAGGGGGCTGGAGCGCGATCTGGAGCGAAGCGCTTCAAGCCGGAAAGCTGCACTGGCTGAATCTTCCCTTCAGCCTCAGCGAGCCCATTAACCTCTGGATGGGAATTATCGGTGGAACTGTCGTGGTGCTCAGCTCGCATGGAGCCGAACAGCTCATTGTCCAACGCGTCCTGGCTTGTCGCACGATCCCGGATGGCCGCAAGGCGCTGATCCTCAGCGCCGGCCTCGTTTTTCCGCTGTTTCTGATCTTCCTCCTGGTGGGCGCGATGCTCTGGGTGTTCTATCAGCACACGCGTTTTGCCATCCCGATTCCCCAAAGCGGCGGCATGAAAGCCAACGATTTTGTTTATCCCATCTTCATGCTCACCGAAGTGCCGCCTGTCCTGAAAGGCTTCCTGATCGTCGCGATCCTTTCCGCCGCCATGTCTTCGGTCAGTTCGGCCCTGACCTCGCTGGCGTCCGTGTCGACCATGGATTTCATCAAGGTCCTGAGGCGCGACCGCGATGAGAGGTATTATCTGCGCTTCAGCAAATACTCGACGGTGCTGTGGGCGGTCCTGCTCATCATGGTCGGCTACATTTGCCGCGAGGTGCGGTTCGTCTTCGACGCGGCTTTCTCCTTGCGCGGCCTCACCAGTGGCGCTTTGCTGGGAGGCGTGCTCCTGGCGGTGTTTCGGCGCCCGGGCCGCTCCTGGCCAATTGTGGCGGGCATGTTGGGGGCGTTGCTGGTGATGACAGCCATTGAACTCCTGCCCAAGTGGAGCGTGACCAAGCAAGCCTGGGCAGACACGGTGGGCAAACCCATTTTCTGGCCTTGGTACACGCTGCTCGGCGCCGCCGTATGCCTCAGCGTCGCCACCTTGCTCGACCAATTATTTCATGAGCGAAGCCGCCGCCTTTAGAACGATGCTCCGGAGCCCGGCGGCCTCCCCCCTCCTGGCGCTGGCTCCGATGCAGGACGTCACTGATCTCCCCTTCTGGCGGCTCATGGCCGATTACGGAGGGGCAGATGTCTATTTCACGGAATATTTCCGCGTCCATGCCACCTCCCATCTCGACAAACCGATCCTGGCCTCGATCACGGAGAACCCGACGGGCCGTCCGGTCGTGGCGCAGATGATCGGCAATGATATTGCGGCCTTGGTCCGCACCGCGAAGGAACTGCAGCAATACCCAGTCGTGGCCATCGACTTGAACCTGGGGTGCCCGGCACCTGTCGTTTACCGCAAATGTGCCGGAGGCGGGTTGCTGCGGGAACCGCCGCGAATCGACGCGATTCTGGGAGCGTTGCGCGAGGCCGTGCAGATAAATTTTACCGTCAAAACCCGGCTCGGGTTCGAGCATCCGGACGCCTTCGACGAACTGCTCTCCATCTTCGCGCGGCATTCGCTGGATCTGCTGACCGTGCATGGCCGGACGGTCAAAGAGATGTATCACGCCGACGTGCACTATGAGCTGATTGCGCGCGCGGTGCCGGCGATGCCCTGTCCGGTGCTGGCCAATGGCAATGTTCATTCCGCCACCAACGCCGCGGTGATCCTCCAGCAAACCGGCGCCCGGGGTTTGATGGTGGGCCGCGGAGCGATTCGCAATCCATGGATTTTCGAGCAGATCCGGCGCGGACCGTTGGCCGGGCCGCGGCCGACCGGGCGGATGGTGTTGGACTATATCCGGCGTCTTTACGAGGCGGTCTGTACCCCTGGCGTGCGCGAGGCATCGCAGGTGCAGAAGATGAAGAAGTATTTGAATTACATTGGGGAAGGCGTGGAACCGACCGGGCGCTTCCTGCACGACATTAGACGTGTGACCACGCGCGCCGACTTCTTTCGAGTATGCGAGGAACACCTGGAGCATGAGCAACTGATGGCTCTGGAACCATTTGGCAATCGGTCCCGTCGTGCCCCGGAGCCGCCCGCATCGGAATTTCAGGCGCCGATTCCAAATATCTTGGAAAATTCCCACTGCCAGCCTCACGAGAGCCCTCTAGTCTCCTGAGCGATTCGGAACGTAAATCACCCGAGCGAACCTACAAGACCCAGCTATGAACGCGATGCACGAAATCGATTACAAAATCCTTGGCGACGACATGCAGTTTGTGGAGGTCGAACTCGACCCGATGGAGGCGGTAGTCGCCGAAGCCGGCGCCATGATGTACATGCGCGAGGGTATCGAGATGGAAACCATCTTCGGCGACGGGTCGCAGCAGCAGAGCGGATTCCTGGGCAGCCTGATGAGCGCAGGGAAACGGCTAATTACAGGCGAATCCCTCTTCATGACGGTGTTTCAGAATCGCAGCCAAGGGAAGAGCCAGATTGCCTTCGGTGCGCCGTATCCCGGCAAAATCATTCCCATTCATCTGGCGGAGATCGGCGGCGAGTTGATCGCGCAGAAGGATTCGTTCCTGTGCGGGGCGAAGGGAGTCAGCCTGGGTATCGCCTTCACCAAACGAATTGGCGCCGGGTTCTTTGGCGGAGAAGGCTTCATCATGCAGCGGCTGCAGGGCGACGGATGGGCCTTTGTGCACGCCGGCGGCACAATTCATCAAGTGCAACTGACGCCAGGGGAAGTGCTGCGCGTGGACACAGGTTGCATCGTGGCTTTCCAACCCACCGTCCAATTCGACATTCAGTATATCGGCAACATCAAGTCAGCCATCTTCGGCGGCGAAGGATTGTTTTTTGCGACCTTGCGCGGTCCGGGCCACGTTTGGCTGCAATCGTTGCCGCTCAGCCGCCTGGCGGATCGCCTGGTGGCCGCCTCGCCCCGGGCCGGCGGTCGCGGTCGCGAAGAAGGTTCAGTGCTGGGCGGCTTGGGACGAATGCTCGACGGGGATTAGTAGCGGGTCGGGCTTCCAAGCCTGCGCTACGTCGGCGCTACGTCGCCGCTTCGGACTTGGCTTCACTGGCGCACGGATGCTAGAAACTCCGCGTGCAATCCGTCCTCAAGTATCTCAAACAGCACGAGCAGCGTTTCATTGACGAGCTGTGCGAATACCTTCGATTCCCCAGCGTTTCCGCGCAATCAAACCACCGGCAGGACTTGGCGGCCTGCGCCGGTTGGCTGGTCGAGCACTGCCGCAAGTTGGGATTGGAGACGCAACTCTGCCCGACGGAAGGCAATCCGGTCGTGCTGGCGCGCACACCGCGAACGGCCGCGGGACGTCGTCCGCATTACCTGGTTTACGGCCATTACGACGTGCAGCCGCCAGAGCCGTTTGAGCTGTGGAAGTCCCCTCCTTTTGAACCACGAATCAGCGCGGGCAGGGTCTACGCCCGCGGTGCCGTGGACAACAAGGGACAGCATTTGGCTCACCTCAATGCCGTCGAAGCCTATCTCAAGACTGGCACGCCCCTGCCCTGCGATCTGACCTTCGTCATCGAAGGCGAGGAAGAGGTCGGCAGCAAAAGCCTGGCAGGGTTCCTCATGAAACATCTGCAAGAACTGCGCTGCGATGGCGTCGTCATCTCCGACAACGGCGTGCCATCAAAGAAACTTCCGGCGCTGACCTATGCCTTGCGAGGGATTCTGGGCTTTGAAATCATGGTCCACGGACCGGACCGCGATCTGCATTCCGGCATCTATGGCGGCGCCCTCGAAAATCCCGCGATGGCGCTTTGCCAACTCCTGGCCCAACTGCGGGATGGCAAAGGCCGCATCACCATTCCCGGGTTCTACGAGGACGTCCAACGTCTCTCCGCTTACGAACGGCGCCAACTCGCGCGCCTACCCCATCGAGACTCGGAAATGTGCCGCTTTCTTGGTGTGCCAAAGCTTTTCGGGGAAGCGGGTTACACGGCGACGGAGCGCCGTTGCGCGCGGCCAACGCTCGAGATTAACGGCCTCACCAGTGGTTATCAGGCCGAAGGGAGCAAGACGATTATTCCCTCGTGGGCTCGTGCCAAAATCACCTGCCGCCTGGTTCCTAATCAAACTCCCGACAAGCTCAGCCGGCTTATCGCCCGGCACTTGAAGCGAATCTGCCCGCCGACGGTGCGGCTGGAAGTGCAGGCCGGTCACGGTGGCGAACCATATCTGATGTCGCCGACGGGTCCGCAAGCACAAGCCGCCCTGCGGGCGCTGGCCTCTGCCTTCGGCCATTCGCCCATCTTAATGCGCGAAGGGGGCTCGATTCCAATTGTCAACGCGTTCAAAAAGCATCTCGGCGTCGACACCCTGTTGCTGGGATTGGCGCTGCCGGACGACAACCCTCATTCTCCGAACGAAAAGTTCGACCTGGGTTGCTACACCACCGGTATGCGCATGGGCGCGTTCCTCTGGCAGGAACTGGCGAGGGATAAGACGGGGTGACGACGTCCAATCATCAATTCACAGTGACCAGTGACAAAGTCTCACTCAGTAACTGGCTACTGGTCATTAATAACTGGGTCTGGGGCTGCAGCACGAGGCCGCTAAAGAACTACCGAAGAAACCCTCACCCCAGCCCCTCTCCCATCGGATGGGAGAGGGTGGCCGAACCGGATGACGGTCAGGTTCAGGATGAGGGCGGACCACGATAGGCACGTCGGATAAAATGGAACTAAAAAGATTAACCGCGATGCTTCTTCTGCTGGGTCTTGCCCAGTTTCGCAATCGCGTCTTTCACCGGCATCTGCAGATCGACCGTCACCATGTTGTCCGTTCCGCCGATTTTGGCCGATTGAGACAATTGCTGCAGGTCCTGGTTCTCCGTTTGCGTCATCTGCGCAAACGCGATAACGCCCTGTAGCATCTGCTGCAATTGCTGGGCGACGTCCGAGTCTTTCGCTTCCAGCGAGGCATTGACAAACACGTGCTCGGCTTTTTCGCCGGCGACGACTCGCACCCCTTGAGTGTCCTTCAAGACGCGCGCCTGCGGGGGCAAGGCGGCGCCCATCGCTTGCGTATCGGAGAGCAACACCGTTAGAAACCCAGCGGACGCTTCAGCCTTTGCCGGCGCCGTTGTCGCGACTTTGCCCCCGCCCGCTTTGGTCGCCAGGCCACGCCGCGCCGATTCCAACAACTCACGCGAGCGCGCCAGGATAAACAGGTGCTCGCCCACCGGCGTCCCGACCACATCGTTATTCCCATAGACCGCGAACGGTTCCACCTGCAGTTTCTTGAACGGTGCGCCGCCGCCCGCCCCCACTTTCTCCAGCACGCGGTCCAAGGCATCCGCGATATCCAACTCGCTTTCCACCAGCAGCACTCCGTTCTTTTTATCCTGCAGGTGCTCAAAA
>Ga0070704_100000901_pt1 | contig 14886 bp, 16 predicted proteins | sample KBSK5252metaG_FD_65467 | JGI IMG/M metagenome (GOLD analysis project Ga0070704, IMG submission 65467) | Corn, switchgrass and miscanthus rhizosphere microbial communities from Kellogg Biological Station, Michigan, USA - KBS K5-25-2 metaG | ecosystem: Host-associated > Plants > Roots >...
GCGAGCGTGTCGAGGTTCTCGTGGAGCATCCGGTGCACGGGGATCTCGTCGTGTGCGCCGGTCGCGTACAGCGCCAGCGTGGCCTCCATCGCCGCCGCCTGCAGCTTGTCGACGCGCACCGCGCGCGCGAGCGGGTGCGTGCGGAGCTTCGCGATCAGGTCGGCCCGTCCGGCGATACAGCCCGCCTGCGGGCCCCCGAGCAGCTTGTCGCCGCTGAACGTCACGAGGTCGGCGCCCTCGGCGAGCGCCTGGCGCGCCGACGGTTCCTCGCCGGGGACGCCGCGCTCGGGGTCGAGCAGACCGCTGCCGACGTCATAGAGGAGTGGCACCTGGGCCTTCCGAGCGATCTCGGCGAGCTGGGTCGTCGTGGCGGCGGCCGTGAACCCAACGACCCGGTAGTTCGACGGGTGCACCTGCAGGATCGCTGCGGTCGCGGCATCGAGCGCGTTTCGGAAGTCGGCGGGCCGCGTGCGGTTGGTCGTGCCGACCTCGACGAGGCGCGCGCCCGAGGCGCGCATGATGTCGGGGATCCGGAACTCCCCGCCGATCTCGATCAGCTCGCCGCGCGAGACGAGCACCTTCTTGCCCTTGGCCAGCGCCGCCAGCGCGAGCACCAGGGCGGCCGCGCAGTTGTTCACGATGAAGGAGTCCTCGGCCTCGGTGAGCGCGGCGAGCAGGAGCTCCGCGCGGGCGCCACGCGAGCCGCGCGCGCCGGTTGAGCGTTGCACCTCGAGGTCGGTGTAGTCGGCCGCCGCTCGGGAGACGGCGTCGACCGCCCGTGTTGCGAGCGGCGCCCTGCCGAGGTTCGTGTGGATGATCACGCCCGTCGCGTTGATCACCGTCGACTGGCCGTGCGTCGCGTTGGCCGCGGCGCCGACGGCGCGCGCGAGGATCTCGTCGGCGATCGGGGGCTCCTCGCCGGTGGCCGCCGCCGCCCGCACCGCATCCAGCTCGCGTGACAGGGTTCGCTTCAGTACCGCCCGCCCGACGACCCGCGCCGCGCGCTGACCCGGGGTCGAACGCAAGATCGCATCGAGCGACGGCACCTTCCGGCGCACGTCCGACCCAGCCATGCAGGGAGACTAGCGCGTCGGCCTCAGCCGCTCACCGAGATGGCGCAGCCCGCCCCGATCGGGAACCTGATCTCGAGCGTGGTGACCTGGTCCGCGACCGCCGTGAACGGTGCCGAGCATCGGCCACCGGGTCGGTGCAGCGTCGCGCAGGTGTCGCCGCAGACCCTCGACCAGCTCGCGAGGGTGTACTCGCCCGGCGCCGGCAGCCGCACCTGCATGTCGCCGTCGGGCTCGAGCTCCTTGCGGATCTGCGTTCCCGCGCCGGTGATGTCGACGTACCGGATCGCGTCTCGCACCGAGACGGAGCCGTGGACGTCGCGTGGTGCGACCGTGATGCGCACGGAGACCGGCGCGGTGCCGGGCGAGTGGGCGACCGGGGTGACCAGGTCCGCGCACCCGACGAGCAGCACCGCCACCACCACCAACAGGGCGACGCACCGCGCTTGCATGCATACACAGGACGGGTGAGGGGGACGGGGGGTTCCCGGCGCGGCCACCCCGGCCATCGGTAAGATGCCCGGGCGATGGTCGACACCCCGACGCGTCCCGCCTTCCAGAGCCACGAGGTGACCGCGCTCGTGCGCGGGGGCGGCGTCGACATCATCCCGGCGGGGGAGTTCCAGACCGAGGAGATGATCCTCAACATCGGGCCGCAGCACCCAGCGACACACGGCGTGCTCCGGATCGTGATCGAGCTCGACGGGGAGATCATCAAGCGCGCGGAGCCGGTCATCGGCTATATGCACCGCGGCGCCGAGAAGCTCGCGGAGTTCCGCGACGCGCGTCAGACGCTGGTCCTGATGAACCGCCACGACTGGCTGTCGGCGTTCAACAACGAGCTCGGCTGGACGATCGCGGTCGAGCGCCTCGCTGGGATCGAGGTGCCCGATCGCGCCCAGTGGATCCGCACGATGTTCGCCGAGTGGAACCGGATCATGAACCACCTGGTCTTCATGGGCTCCTACCCGTTGGAGCTCGGCGCGATCACGCCGCTGTTCTACACGTTCCGTGAGCGCGAGATGTGTCAGGACCTCGTGGAGTCGGCGACCGGCGCGCGGATGCATCACTCGTTCGCACGCGTCGGCGGGCTGAAGGACGACCTGCCGCGCGGCTTCATCAAGCGAGCGCACGAGGTGCTCGCCGCGGTGCGCGCTGTCGTACGCGAGTACGAGTCGCTGATCATGGGCAACGAGATCGTCTTCGCGCGCTGCCGCGACGTCGGCGCGATCCCTCGGGAGACGGCGATCGCGTACGGCTGCTCCGGACCCGTCGCGCAGGCGTCAGGTGTCGCGATGGACCCGCGGAAGGACGAGCCTTACGAGAAGTACGGGGAAGTGGAGTTCGAGGTGCCGGTTGGCGAGCGCGGCGACTCCTATGACCGCCTGTGGGTGCTCGTCGAGCGGGTCAAGCAGAGCTGCAACATCATCGAGCAGTGCCTGGACCGTTTACCGCCCGGGCCGTTCCGAGCGAGCGGCCTGCCGAAGACCCTGACGATCCCCGAAGGCGAGATCTACGTGCGCCAGGAGAACCCGCTCGGCGTGATGGGCTATTACGTCGTCGGCGAGGGGAAGAAGACGCCGTACCGCCTGAAGATGCGCACGGCGAGCTTCTCGAACATCAGCGTGATCCCCGCGATCCTGCCGGGCACGCTGATCCCCGATCTGATCGCGATCCTCGGCTCGGTCTTCTTCGTCGTCGGCGACGTCGACAAGTAGCCGCACGATCCCCGCTATCCTGGGGCGCCTGATGGCGCTTCCGACGCAAGCCGACGATTTCCCCGCCTGGTACCAGGAGGTCGTGCGCGGCGCCGACCTGGCGGAGAACTCGCTCGCGCGCGGCACGATGGTGATCAAGCCGTACGGCTACGCGATCTGGGAAGCGATCCGCGACGCGCTCGACCTGCGCTTCAAGCAGACGGGTCACGAGAACGTCTACTTCCCGTTGTTCATCCCTCAGCGACTGCTCGAGCGAGAGAAAGAGCACGTGGAGGGGTTCGCACCGGAGCTCGCCGTGGTCACGCATGCGGGTGGTGAGGAGCTCGGCGAGCCGCTGATCGTCCGGCCGACGTCAGAGACGATCATCTGGGACACCTACTCGCGGTGGATCCAGAGCTACCGCGATCTACCGCTGCTCTACAACCAGTGGGCCAACGTCGTGCGATGGGAGCTGCGGACACGTCTGTTCCTGCGGACGACCGAGTTCCTCTGGCAGGAAGGACACACCGCGCACGAGACCCGCGAGGAAGCGTGGGCGGAAACCCTCCGCATGCTCGAGGTCTACCGCGAGGTCGCCGAGGACGTGATGGCCGTGCCCGTCTTCAAGGGCCGCAAGACCGCGAGCGAGCGGTTCCCGGGCGCCGAGGAGACCTTCGCGATCGAGGGGTTGATGCGCGATCGCAAAGCGCTGCAGTCGGGAACATCGCATTTCCTCGGGCAGAACTTCGCCCACGCCTACGACGTGACGTTCCTCGGTCGCGACGGCGAGCAGCACTACGCGTACGCGACGTCGTGGGGCGTCTCGACGCGGCTCGTGGGCGGGTTGATCATGGCGCACGGCGACGACAAGGGGTTGCGGTTGCCACCCGCGGTCGCGCCCGTGCAGGTCGTCATCGTGCCGATCTTCCGCAGCGACGACGAACAGGGGCGCGTGCTCGGGGCGGCCAACACCATGGCCGAGGAGTGGCGAGCCACCGGCGTGCGCGTGAAGGTCGATGATCGCGACGATCTGCGACCGGGGTACAAGTTCGCCGATCACGAACTTCGTGGCGTGCCGATCCGGATCGAGATCGGTCCGCGCGACCTCGATGCATCGCAGGTCACGGTGGCCCGACGCGATACGGGGGAGAAGTCGACGCTCGGCGTCGATGCGGTCGCGGGCGCGCTCGGTCCGCTGCTCGAGGAGATCCAACGAGGACTCTACGACGACGCCGTCGCCTTCCGAGAGGCGCATATGACCCGCGTCTCGAGCTACGACGAGCTCCGATCCGCGATCGACGACCCTGGTGGCTTCGTGGTCGGCGCGTGGTGCGGTGACCCCGAGTGCGAGGCGCGCGTGAAGGCGGAGACCAAGGCGACGATCCGGTTCGTCCCGTTGGAGCCCGAGGATCCGGGCGCTCCGTGTGTCGTGTGCGGCCGGCCCGGCGTCGACACCGCGACCTGGGCCCTGGCCTACTGACCGTGGCCTCTGGGCGACCTCGGCTCTCCGTCTACATCGCCGCGAGCCTCGACGGCTTCATCGCGAAGACCGACGGAGACCTCGGGTGGCTCGAGGCGAGCGCTCGCGCCGACGAGGACTACGGCTACGACGCCTTCCTGGCCGACGTCGACGCGCTGGCCATGGGTCGCGGCACGTACGACCACATCGCGTCGATCGACCCGCTGCCGTTCGGAGAACGGCCGGTCTATGTGTTCACGCATCAAGCGGCGGCGCCGCGTGAGGGGGTCACGTTCTGGGAGCTGGACGCGGCGCCGGCGGTGCAGCGCTGGACCGAGCTCGGACATCGCCACGTGTACGTGGACGGCGGCATCCTCATCTCGTCCTTCTTGAAGGACGGCCTGATCGACGATCTGACGATCACGGTCGCGCCGGTGCTGCTCGGCGACGGCATCCGACTGTTCCCCGGTGGGTTCCCGCAGATCTCGCTCGCGTTGGACGATACGAGGGCGTTCCCGAGCGGGATGGTCACGCTCCGCTATCGGGTCTCCGGCTGATCTCGCGTCGGGTCGTTGCGCCTTCCGGCCACCGGTCGCTAGGGTCGAAGTGTGGACGGCACCCCGAGCGGACCGCGGATACCGAGCCCGACGCTGGCGGATGTCGGCAAGGGACGCCTCTTCCGTGGAAGGGTCGCCGTGCTCGAGCGATACGACGGCGCTGCCTGGCAGCCGATCGGGCAGTACGGCAGCGTCCGTGACGCCGGCGTGGCGCTCGACGAAGCGATCGGCGCGGGCGCTGATCCGAGCTCGCTGCGCGTGGTCGAGGCCTCGATGTCGACCTCGAACCGTGTGCTCCTCGTCGTCGGTGCCGTCCTCCTGGTGTTGGTATCGACGTTCGCGCTGTACGTCGTGTTCGGCTGACGTCTTCGTTGAGCGGCCCTCGAGACCGACGCAGACGGGGCGGCCCTTCGGGCCGCCCCGTCCACCCCTCCACATCCTTCGGATCTAGGTCTGGCGGTTCAACCACACCCCGCCGGGGCCGGTGTAGGAGTTCCCCTCGCCCCAGATGCCGATGAACTTCCCGCCGCTCGTGATGGCGGCCTCGCCGTAGTCGCCGTAGGGCTCGAGGAACCCGTTGGCGGTCTTGTAGGTCGCCCCCGACGTGACGTCGGAGATCTTCACCGGCGCCGACCACGTCGTGCCGCCGTCGGTCGAGGACCGGTACCAGACGTTCCACGCGTCGAAGTTGCCGCCGTTCGTCTGCATGTACCAGGCCCGCACGTCACCGGCGCCGCGCGACTCCACGGCCGGGAAGTCGGCCATCTCGCCTGAGGTCGATAGTGCCTGCCGCGCCGTCCAGGTCGCGCCGCCGTCGGTCGAGCGTCGGGACCAGAGCGTCTCATTGCCGTGCGACACGGTCGCGCCGTCGTACAGGAGCACCAGGTTCCCGCTCCCATCGGCGCTGATCGCGGTATGGCCCGGGTAATAGTCCGCCGGACACCCTGCCGCGGTGCAGTCGGGTGCCAACTCGACGGTGTCGACGAGGTTCACGCTGAACGACGCACCGTTGTTCGTCGAGCGAAGCACGTTCACCTCCGCCTGCCCGACGAGCGAGCCCCCGGGGCCCCCGTAGTCGAGGCTGGTTTCGGAGAACACGACCGTCCCGTTCGGGAGCACATCCCCGTCGAAGGCGAAGAAATAGCGGGGCCCGTTGACGATCTTCGTCTGGGTCCAGGTGGTCCCGCCGTCGTGGGATTGGGCGACCCACGGGTCGCCCGCCTGCGGGCCGTTCCAGCTGACGTAGATGTCTTGGCCGTTATCACTGGTCGCCAGGATGGGCTTGTCGTTCCAGGCGACCTTGCCGTAGGTCTTCACCGGCGTCGACCACGTGGCGCCGTGGTTCGTCGACTTCGTGAACATCACGTTGAAGCCGTTCATGAACACCGAGTAGACCGCGCCGGTGTTCGGCACGACCTCGATGATCGGATCTGCTTGCGAACCGATGCCCGAGCAGGTGCAGATGTACCGGTCGGGACCCCAGGTGACGCCGCCGTCGCTCGAGACCTTCAGCATGATGTACGGCAAAGGACACTTGTTCCCGCAGGCGGTGGGACCCGTGTACCTGGTGGTCTCGAGGTATACGAACGGCGCGTTCGGATCTGCTGCGATCGCCGGCTCCCAGTCGTCGGCGGTCGGGTGCAGGACCTGCTCCCCGGCCCACCCGGCAGCGGGTGCGGCAACGGCTGCCGCCGTGTTCACCCTGAGCGTGCCGTTGGCCTTGGCTTCTTGCCAGGCCTCGGTCCGCTCGGCGAGCTCGCGGGCCTGCTCCTCCGCCTCGGCCGCGCCGCCACGAGCTTCACCTTCGGCTTCGCCGGCATCCACCTCGGTGCCCTGGTCGGACTCCTGGGTCGTGCCCGGTGCCGATGACACCGAGGACCCACCCATGATCAAGAACGCGGCGAGCGCGACGCTCGCGATGGCGAGCACGACCGTGATCGCTCCACGACGACCCTGCATGCGCATACCTCCTGACGCTCCGGGGGGAAGGGCCGCGCGCGAACGTACGCCGCGCGAACCCGCCGCGCAACTGAACGGCGTTCAGAGAACGCTGCGGTCAGATCTGGCGGTTGACCCAGACGCCGCCCGGTCCGAGGTAGCTGTTGCCCTCACCCCAGGCGGCGATCGTCTTGCCGGTCGAGGTGATGCCCATCTCGCCGTAGTCGCCGTAGGGCTCGAGGAACCCGCGGGTCACCTTGTAGGCCGCGCCACCGCTCGCATCGGAGATCTTGACCTGCGAAGTCCACGTAGCGCCGCCGTTGGTCGAGGACCGGTACCAGACGTTCCAGACGTCCACGTCTCCGCCGTGGGCCGTCTGGAAGTAGAACATCCGCACGTCGCCGTGTCCCGTGGACTCCATCGCCGGTGCCGTCGCCATCTCACCGCCCGTGGACGCCGCCGAGCGGGCGCTCCAGTCCAGACCGCCGTCGGTCGAGCGCCTCGTGTAGATCCGCTGCAGTCCGTACGCGGTGGTCGGTGCGTCGTAGGCGATCACGAGGTTCCCGTCATCGTCCGCGGAGAGTGCCGCGTGCCCCGCGTAGTAATCCGCGCGCTCGGTGCTCTGCAGGCCCGCGGGATAGGAGTCGACGACGACATCTCGCCACGTCGTTCCCCGGTCCGAGGAGACGATCGCGTGCACCCTGGTCGTGCCGCTCAGTCCGACGCTGCTCGAGTAGTTGACCGAGCTCTCCGCGAAGATCACCTGACCACTGTGGGTCACGTCTCCGTCGAACGCGTAGTAGTAGTCCTCGGCCTGCTTCAGCCGGGTCTGGGTCCAGGTGCGGCCGAAGTCGTGGGACTGGGCGATCCAGGGGTCCCCACCCTGTGGGCCGTTCCAACTGGCGTAGATGTCGCGTCCGTTGTCGCTGGTCGCGAGCACCGGCTTGTCGTTCCAGCTGACCTTCCCGTAGGTCCTCACGGGAGCGGACCATGTCCTCCCGTGGTTCGTCGAACGGATGAACACGACGTTGTACGCGTTCATGTACAGGGCATAGACGTCACCGGTGGCGGGCACGACTTCGATGATCGGGTCGAACTGCCCGCTCCCCTTGCAGGCGCAGAGCGGGACCTGGGCTCCCCACGTGGCGCCGCCGTCCTTCGAGATCGAGAGCGCCATCCACGGGTCGGGACAGTTGCCGCTGCAGGGCTTGCCCACCCCGTACCGCGTTGTCACGACGTAGACGTACGGGGCGTTGGGATCGGCGGCGACCGCCGGCTCCCAGTCATCGGCCCTCTTGTTGACGACGTATTCGCCGGCCCAGCCTGACGCCGGCGCCGTCGTCATCGTCGATGCGTCGACCGCCAGGGTGCCCGCCCGGCGCGCTTCGTGCAGCGTCTCGAGTCGTTTCTCGGTAGTCTCGACCTGCTCGACAGCCTCGAGGTTGCCACCACGCCCCTCCTCCTCGCCGGGAGCCGGCTCGCCCACGGCGGGTTCCGCCTGCTCCGAGGGCGCGGCGGCCACGGTCGGCCGGGTGTCAGATCTGGCGACGAACGCGACGACGAGTGCCACCCCGAGCAGGGCAGCGAAGAGCGCGACGGAACGGCGAGACACGAGACCCTCCCTCAGCGTGTGAGGCGCCGACGCTAGTTCTCGCCCGGTCACGAGGTCAATCGGCCGAACGGTGGTTGGCTTCCTGAACTGTGTTCAGCCACGCGGGCGCGGGAAGGTCGTCCGTCGCAAGCAGCAGCCATCGCATCGAGCCGAGCGAGGTTGGATCCACGAGCATCGACGCTCGCGAGCGCGCCGACCACGTGCGGACGGCCTCGAGACCGAGACCCGCCGCGAGCTGTTCCTGTTGTGTCGCAAGCTCGTGGTACAGCCACTCCTCGAACCCGAGCGCGAGCAACACGTCGCTTTGTTGCTGCAACCCGAACGCATGGAGCCCGAACGTTCCCGCGTGACGGGCGATCCAGCCGAAGTCGACGCCGGCGGTGATGTCGACCACACCCGGTTGCGAGAGCACATCTTCGATCGGCTGATGCGCGCGATAGCCGTGGACCGGACCACCACCTCCCTCGTCGCCGTAGTCGATGAGCAGAACGTAGCCGCGGTCGAGAGCCGCGGCGACGCGTTCGATCAGCCCGAGCGCGCCCGTCGCGACCACGAGCTCATCGGTTGTCCGCGAACCCACCAGGTCGCGCAGATCCTGGCCGATCGGCGTGGGTCGCTCGACGAAGGTGTCGCCATCGGTGTCGATGCGGATCTCCTGGCCGTCGCGGATGAGCCGGAACGGCAGGTTGTCGAGGAGCTCATTGGCGATGACCACATCGACCGGAGGGTCAACGGCGGCCGCGACCCGCACCCCGTCGATGTCGCTCAGCGCTGTCCGCGCGCCGGCGCTGACCTCGACGCCCGTATAGGAGACGTCGGGCATCGCGGCGATGATCTGGCGGGCGAGCGTGCCGTCGCCGGCGCCGACCTCGGTCACCCGGAACGGTTCGGCCCGAAGCGCGTGCCGCAGCGGCTCGAGTGCCCGCGCGACGAACATCCCGAACGCGGGGTGCACGTGCGGGCTCGTCACGAAGTCCCCATCCGACCCGATCGGTGGGGCGTCGTAGTAGCCGTCGGGTCCGTAGAGCGCGAGCTCCATGAACGTCGCGAAGGTGATCGGACCGTCGCGGCGGATCACGGTTCGGATCGCGTCTGCGACGTCGGTGCGCACGGACGCAGTATGGCGGCGACCTGCGAGGATGGCGCCCGTGGACGAGCGGCCGATCCGACGCGCAGCTTCGGTGGTGTGCGTGCGTCGCGGCGATACCGGCCCCGAGGTCCTCGTGGTCGAGCGCAGCGGCGAGAGCCGGTTCCTGCCCGGATACGTCGCGTTCCCCGGCGGGGCCGTCGATCAGGGCGATGAGGCGCACGCGCAGCGCTGGTTCGGCGACCCGGGGGAGGCGTCGCGCGCGGCGGCGATCCGCGAGCTCTTCGAGGAGACCGGCGTCACGGTGACCGCCGATGGTGTGGTCGCGGCGGACAGCTTCCAGCCGACGGATCAAGCGCCGCCGTCCGTCGAGCAGCTCTCGGCGCTCTGCCACTGGATCGCGCCGCCGGACGTGCCCGTGCGGTTCGACGCGCGGTACTTCACGGTCGCCGCGGCCCCCGACGTGACGGTGGTGCCGGACGGCCGCGAGGTCACCCGGGCGTGGTGGACCGCGCCGAGCGTGTTGCTCACGGAGTGGGAGGCCGGCGATCGCAAGCTCTACTGGCCGACCTGGCTCACCGTGACCGAGCTCGCCGCCTGTGCGACGGTCCCAGACGTGCTCGCGCTGCACTTCGAGGCGCGCGACCCCACGCCGGACGAGGAAGCGAACATGCCGGTGCACGTCATGGAGCAGGTGTAGCGATGTTGCGCGCGGTCCGTGTGCTCGCGCCCAACCCGAGCGTCTACACCCTGGAAGGGACGAACACGTGGGTGCTCGGCAACGGTCCGACGATCGTGATCGACCCCGGCCCCGACGATGCGGAGCATCACCAAGAGGTGCTCGAGACCGCCGGCGCGGTGTCGGCGGTCGTGGTCACCCACGACCACGAGGACCACGCGGCGGGCGCGGTGGCCTTCGCCGAGCGGGCCGGTGCCCCGCTGTCGGCGTGGCGGCTCGAGGGTGCCACTCGTCTCACGGATGGCCAACGGTTCTCGGTGCCCGGCGTTGAACTCGTCGCGGTGTACGCGCCAGGCCATAGCGTGGACCACGTCGTGTTCTTCGTGCCCAACGGGGGAGCGCTGTTCACCGGCGACGCGGTGGTCGGACGAGGGACGAGCTTCATCGATCCGCCGGACGGGGACCTCGTGCGCTACCTCGCGTCGCTGCACCACATGCTCGAGCTCGCGCCCACGACGATCTACCCGGGGCACGGCCCGATCCTCACCGATGCCCAGGCGGTGCTCCGGAACTACATCGCCCATCGAGAGGAGCGCGAGGCGCAGGTGGTCGAGGGTCTCGAGGCCGGTGACCGCTCGGTCGATGAGCTCGTCGAACGCATCTACGTCGACTACCCGCAGGACGTCCGACCTCTCGCGGCACGCACGGTGTTGGCTCACCTCCGCAAGCTCGAGCATGAGGGCCGCGCGACCAAGAGCGGTCGCGGTGCGAAACAGACGTGGGGTCCGGCCACGCCGGCGTCGTGCGCTCGCTGCGGCCGGCCGGTCCGAGGGCGAGGACGGTACTGCAGCTCCTGCTCGTTGGCCCTGCTGCAAGGCGACGCCACCGAGACCGGTTAGTCGGGCACCAGTCGCAGCTGCGGCCGGACCACGTAGCGCGCCCGACCCTGCCGCTCGAGCACGCCACGTGCGAGCAGCCGGCCGAGAGAGCGGTTCACCGTTTCGCGGGTGGCGCCCACCATCGATGCGAGGTCGTCCTGCGTCAGGCGGACCGGGATCACCGTGCCTCCTGACTGCGGTCGCCCGATCCGCGACGCGAGGTCGGTCAGCCGCCGTTCGATGCGCTCCGAGACGCCGAACCACGCGAGATCGCTGGCGATCGCCGTCGCGCGCGCGAGGGACGCCGAGACCGCTGCGGTCGCGTTGGCGCCCCGCAGTGGCACGAGGCGGGCGGGTCGCAGCGCGATCGCGGTCCACGGCGCGGGCCCGTCGGCCGGCGCGCCGATCGCATCGCCCGGTCCGAGCAGGTCATAGAGGAACGATCGCCCGTCGTGACTGACGACCCGAGCTTCGAAGAGTCCCGACTCGACGGCCCAGAGATCCGCGCACGGCTCGCCCTGCCGGACCGCGGCATGACCCGTCCGGACGACCACGAGGGGGAGCGGTTCGAGCGCGCCCACCGGGCGAACGACCATCGACACCACCCGCAGGAACCGTAGTGAACACGTCTGACACGGCCCCGCGCGGGAGCGGCTAGTCTCACCCCGTGGCTACCATCAAGCTGGAGAAAGTGCTCGGTTACGTGCCCTTGTTCCGTGGGCTGTCCAACCGTCAGCTGAAGCACCTCGCGGGTCTGTTCGAGGTCGCGGAGTACATGCCCGACGCCGCGATCGTGCGTGAGGGAACGGATGGCGACGCCTTCTACGTCGTCATCACCGGGCAGGCGAAGATCACCTCGAACGACCACTTCATCACCCGGCTGGTGCCCGGCGATCACTTCGGCGAGATCGCTGCGCTCGACGGCGGCGAGCGCTCGGCTACGGTGACGAGCGAGACCCCGATGACGTTGGGCGTCATGAGTCGAAAGGCCCTGTTGAAGGCGCTCAAGGACGATCCGGAGATCGCGCACCACCTCATGGCCGAGCTCGCCCGGATGTTCCGGCGCGCGAGCAAAGACGCGTACGACTAGCCACCGAAAGCGCTCCCGATGAAGGTCGAGTTCTACGAAGCCGGCGACGAGCAGAAGGAGGCCGTCGCGACCGTGTCCTGGGATGGGCGGGTGGTGACGGCGACCGCTGAGGACCCAGGCGTTCGCGAGAAGCTCGCGCACGCGTTCCGCCGGTCGGCGATCGTCGTCGACGACTCCGCGCTGCGGCGTCTCGGCACCTCCGGGCCGGTCGTCCTCCAGCCCGGCAGCTTGGACTGGTTCCGCGCGGCCGCGCGTGACCGGGCAACGCAGGAGTCGGGGCTCGCGGCGCGCTTCGTCTCCGATGCGGTGGTGAGCGGGTACGACCCGGCCGCCAACTACCGGCCGTTCGGTGAGCAGATGGAGCTCATCGACGAGCGCTCGTGACCGGCACGCCCGCCGACGCGCAGCACCTGCGTGAGCTCGTGCTGCTCCGCCGGGTCCGTGATCGGATGGATCGGGAGTACGCGCAGCCGCTGGACGTCGAGGCGCTCGCCCGCGGTGTGCACCTGTCGGCCGGGCACCTCAGCCGCCGGTTCCGGCTGGCGTACGGCGAGTCGCCCTACTCCTACTTGATGACGCGGCGCATCGAGCGCGCGATGGCGCTGCTGCGGCGAGGTGACCTCAGCGTCACGGAGGTCTGCTTCGCGGTCGGTTGCTCGTCACTGGGCACGTTCAGCACCCGCTTCACCGAGCTGGTTGGTGTGCCGCCCAGCGTCTTTCGGCGTGAGGGTGCGCCGATGGCGGCTGGCATGCCACCGTGCCTGGCGAAACAGGTGACCAGACCGATCAGGAATCGAGAAGCACCGGTGCCCGCAGCGCAGCTAGCCTGACCGCCATGGACATCACCATCCACGCGAGCTTCCTGCCCCACGAGGACCCGAACGCATCCCTGGCCTTCTATCGCGATGCCCTCGGCTTCGAGATCCGCACCGACGTCGGGAGCGGCACGATGCGGTGGATCACCGTGGGTCCCGCCGGCCAGCCCGGCACCTCCATCCTCTTGGCGCCGCCGGCGACCGACCCCGGGGTCACCGACGAGGAGCGCCGGGCCATCGTCGAGATGATGGCCAAGGGAACCTACGGCTGGATCTTGCTGGCCACCACGGACCTCGACGGGGCGTTCGAACGGCTCGAGGCAAGCGGCGCCGAGGTCGTGCAAGAGCCGACCAACCAACCCTACGGGTTCCGCGACTGCGCCTTCCGCGATCCCGCCGGCAACCTGATCCGCATCCAAGAGCAGCGTTCGGAGGAGGAACGAAGCGATGGCTGAGAAGAAGACGCCCACCAAGAGCACGAAGAGGTCCGCCGGCCGCACCGGTGCCAAGCGCACCACGGCGCCCAGGAACTCGTCCTCCTCGGGGTTCACAGCCGAGGAACGAGCCGCCATGAAGGACCGTGCCCGGGAACTGAAGGCATCCAAGGACAGAGACGAGGGCAAGCGCCAGTTGCGCGAGGCGATCGCCAAGATGAAGGAGCCTGATCGTGCGATGGCCAAGCGGGTCGACTCGATCGTCATGGCGGCCGCACCCGAGCTCACGCCCAGGACCTGGTACGGGATGCCCGCCTACGCCAAAGACGACAAGGTCGTCTGCTTCTTCCAGGACGCGCAGAAGTTCAAGTCGCGGTACGCGACGTTCGGGTTCAGCGACGAGGCGAGCCTCGACAAGGGTGGCATGTGGCCGACCTCCTTCGCGCTGATGAAGCTCACCGCCGCCGAAGAGAAGCAGATCGCCGCGCTCGTGAAGAAAGCGGTGCGCTAGGACCGAGCCGGCGCCTACCCGCGCTCGGCGTTGTCGGCGAGCCAGGCCTGCCCCGCGCCGCAGAAGCTCTTGAAGTCGCAGAACGAGCACCACCGTCCGGGCGTCGGCTCGTAGACGCCCGCTTCGATCGCAGCGAGCGACGTCTCGACGCGGGCGCGCACCTCGGCGGGGTCACCCATCGGCTGCGACACCGCCTCGTCGCGAGCGAGGTAGTAGTAGGTGAGCGTCAGCTCCTCGGGCCGCTTGTGCCAGATCTCGGTGCACGCCAGCCCGTAGAGCCCCAGCTGCAACGCGTCGGCCTGGCCCGAGCCCGTCTTCCAGTCGACGATCTCCCACGGGCCGTCGGGTTCGCCGTAGATCGCGTCGATCCTGCCGCCGACCGCGAACGCGCCCACGCGCAGCAGGAACGCGCGCTCGGCGAACAGGGGCGTCCGATCCGCGAACCGTGACCCGAGGAACGCCTGCCGGAGCCGGTCGACGCGCCCCGGATCGCCGGCGAGCTCCTCCTGCGTCAGGTCGACCGCGTCGTCGGCTTCGAGCAGGCGGCCCTGACCGGCCGCGCGCCGCTCGATCCACCGGTGGATCTCGGTGCCGATCCGCGCCGCCGGTCCCGAGAATCGAGGCAAGGGCCGCACACGGGTCCAATAGAACTGCTTCGGGCAACGCGCGTGATCCATCAACGAGCTCGCCGACAGGGTGTGGGGGATGCGATCGCCGTCAGGCGATCGCATCCCTTCGGCGGTCTCGCGCTCGAGGAGGTGCGTCGCGAGCTGCACCCGGTCGGCGGCCAGGGCGTCGTAGGACACCCTGGCCGCGTCGTCGAGCGCGTCGATCAGTGCGAGCTGGCTTCCCCCATCCAACGCCGCGTCGCGCCAGCCATCGGGGAACACCGGATCGGGCTGGGCCGGTCGCGCCGGCCCCGGCCAGTCGCGCACGAACCGCTCGCGCAGGCCGAGCATCGGGTTCTCCTCGCCGGGCTCGGCCGCCGCGACATCGACACTCGCGAGTCCGCTCTCGGATCCCCACGTCATCAGCTCGTTGAGGAAACGGCTCTCCCGC
>Ga0070704_100000905_pt1 | contig 14870 bp, 12 predicted proteins | sample KBSK5252metaG_FD_65467 | JGI IMG/M metagenome (GOLD analysis project Ga0070704, IMG submission 65467) | Corn, switchgrass and miscanthus rhizosphere microbial communities from Kellogg Biological Station, Michigan, USA - KBS K5-25-2 metaG | ecosystem: Host-associated > Plants > Roots >...
CGGCGCGAGCATTTTCTTTAGATAAGATATAAGTTTCGGTTTTGACAATTGGGTATCTGCTAAAAATTGCCGGGCCGTCGTTCCAAACTTTTCCACCCCACTCTTTGGCGGTCGGCGCAAAAGCATAGTGGTACCCTGCGGCCTGGAGATATTTAGTAACTTCGCGCTCCGGGTCATCTTCCTGCAGTTCCTGCAATGCTATTATGTCGGGGTTGGATTCTTTAAGGAAATTTGTGATTTGGCTGAAGTTGCCAAAAACCCAAATATTCCATGAGAGGACTTTAAGTTGCATAATTCTGGCTTGATTGGATAATCCCCTTTTTCCATAACAGCAAAAATTCGGGATGGAATTTAGCCCCAGAATCTATCATATCTTGAATTTCATTCAGGCTAAAAAATTGGACTTTGTCCACTTCTTTTAGGTCTGGTTTAAATGGGCCATTGTGGCGGGCTTTAAATATATGTAGGTCTACTTCGCGTATAACGGACGGGTCCCAGCCGGGATATTGAAAATGCTCCTCGCCCACAGGTTCTACCGTAACTTGGATCCCGAGTTCTTCCATAGCTTCTCTTTCGGCGGCAAGCTTGCTGTCTTCCCCTTCGTCAATTCCGCCGCCCGCAGAAAAATCCCAGTAAGAAGGGAACAAATCATCATTGGCGGAACGCAACTGCAATGCCAACTCTCCGGCATCGTTGAAAATTAGAACGTTAGTGGAATTTTTATACTCTACCATAATATAAATAACTTGGCTGGGGTTAATGGGATAAAGTTAGATCAACGCTAACTCATAACTTCAAGTAAAGCGTCTAATTCAGAAAAGTCATGGACTATATTATCTGGCTCATATATTTTTAGTTCCGCAGCGGTGAAGATATGTTCCACGGCGATCGATTTTATACCAAATTGTTTCGCATTAACAATATCCTGTTTTGTTGAACTAATGGCAATAAGTCCTTGTTTAGGAATTAAAAACTTTTTTAATAGAAGATTGTAATGTTGAGGGCCTTTATCAAACCCCGGAACGTTATTCAATATCCCTTTTTCTAAATAGCCATGCCGGGCGCATATAATTTGAAAAAATGAAGATAACCCTGCGTTTTTATCGATACTGTCCATATCAATAATGGGAACGGTTGTGGTAATAGTAAAAATATATCGGTTCGAGTTGCGCTTGAGGAATAATTCCACTTCGGGGAACATTCTGACCTCTTCCTGGGCGTCATCGAGATAGGATCGGAAGTCTTGTTCTGTTTGCTCAAGAATTTCTCGCGGGATATCTTTTACGCCGATTTGCTCATAGGCAATGCGAATCTGTTCGAGAGAATTTTTACCGCTGGTTTCGATATAGATATTTGAAAAAAATTCTTGCGATTCTCCTTTATTAAAGTATTTTTGGGCATTCTCGACTAATGCCCGGCCAGCGCATTCTGCTTTTATTGAATAATTATCCAATACATTCCCATCCATTCCAAAAACAAGGACGGTTGCTTCGGTTGGACTTTTTAACATGCGTACATGCTCATTTTAGTTGTTGAATTTAGCTTGGCTGGGGCTGTGGGATAGAGTTGGAACGATTATCACCCAATATTTAGAAATAAAGTCAGCAACGGCGAAATTGGTAGGCTAGATCTTTAAGGTTAGCCCGCCATCAATCTTGATAATATCCCCCGTGATATAGGCTGCCTTATCAGATACCAGGAAAGCTACGAGATTAGCAACTTCTTCTGGCTTTGAAGTCCTACCCAGAGGAATATTGGATCTTATCCATTCTCTTTTTTCAAGATTCGTTTCGTGTATCTTTTCTATATCCACTATGCTGGGGGCTACGGCATTCACTCGGATGCGTGGTGCTAATTGCATAGCGAGCGTTTTTGTTAAACTAATTACCCCAGCTTTAGATGCCGCGTAGGCATTGGCATCATATGCAGGTAATTCTAAACCCCATACAGATGCAATGTTTATTATGGACGAATTCTGTGGCATGAGTTCTGAAAGAATATAGCTACATAATCCCGTCCCTTTTAGATTGACAGCCATTATTTCGTCCCACGACTTCCAATCGGGTTTCTCAATAAATTCTTTTTTTACCACACCGGCGTTATTAACAAGGATATCTAATGATCCAAAATTTTTCTCGATACTATTCTTTAAATTTGTGACCTCTTCTTCTTTTGAAATATCAGCAACCATTAGAGTAGATTTGTTTGAAAGTTTCTTGATTTCTTCCAAGCTCTTTTGAGCTTCATCTAGATTTTTCTCGCAATTCAAAATGACTATCGCTCCTTGCTTAGCGAATTCTATAGCAATGGATTTGCCTATACCGCGAGACGAGCCTGTAATTAAAGCTACTTTGTCATTCAGCATATTATTAGTCTACCACAAAGAACGGGTATAAAAAACACCAATAGATATTGGTGAAAAATCGTGGCTGGGGTTATGGGACGCAGTTGGAACAATACTCATTAAGAATCAAGTCCCTTTACACTGGCTTTCTGTTTTGGTCTAATAATAACTGGGTGCATTATATCATTTCCTGCCTTGTAAGTAGGGAGTTCTTCCAAATCAAAATCAATATTCAAATCTTTGCTCAGTCTTTGGAGTTGTCTTTGGATTAAACGATAAGAGGTTTGTTCCCTAGTCTGGGCATAAACAGGAACAAAATTATTCTTATCCAAGTAATTAGTTTTATACAACTCTGTAAAAGCTTGGACAAGCCGGCCGCCAGTAATTGACCCCTGCTTGTCGGTAGCCAAGTCAGAAACAAATACGGCATGTTCGTCCGCGCCAAACTTTCGGCGGGCTTCATCACTTACCACACCCTCGTAAGCCAATATATAGCCGCGCATCTTGCTGGTATTATCTGTATATTTAATGCTCATATTTGGACGGCCTTTAGCGCTATTGTTTATATCCTTAGCTATCAACCCATTTTCCATATTATGAAGAAAAGTGATTAAAGATTGATTATCAGAATAAGCCTTACCCTCCAAATATGCCACTGGCAGAGTATCTTCAAAGGTTAATAATTCTACTCCAGTCTGGGTCGGCCGCGGCGATTCTGAAACTTGTGTCGTATTATCCTGCGCCTTAACTTTTTTATTAACTAGCCCGGGAGCCGTATATTTTTGATCAATCGGTAAATTGTAAACTTCAGCCGCGGTCTTATCTGAATAACCCACTGGCGCTGCTGGAACATAAGTGTTATCTATTTTTAGCAAATGGGTTAAAGTATCGGAGTATCCCATACCAATGACAACATGTCCCTGGTCAAAGTTTTGATCTTTTCCATGGCGCGCAAAATATTCCTTAAAAAAATCCCGGTACACTGCTTCAATGATATTACTAAATTGGGCGCTCTTAAAATTCGGCGCAACTTCCACATTATCACAGGATAAAATATTTGGGGTCTGTATTAAGATATCTTCGGAAACAATTTGGTCCATATGCTCCCCTACTACATTCAAATTTTTCACAATCTTCTCAACATTAGTTTTAACGTCCTTGTCTTTGGTTAAAACACTCTGCGCTATTGTGCGGCGGTCACCATCAACCCGATGCACCTGAATCGTAAACAAAGACGTATCTGGATTAAAAGTATAAACATTATTTTTACCGGAACCAAAAGGCATACAGCAGGCCGTGTCATTACCGGCCAATACCCCGTCTGGATCGCTTTTCATATTTATTTTCGCTGTTATTTTTATAGTTTCTACTTTTGGCTTGACTATTCCGTAGTTAGAATTATACAAGGCGCTGCTTGCCTGCTCCTGCAAAGACTCAGGGATTTCGGTGATAGTTCCCGCAAGATAATCTTCAAATAATAAACTGAAAGCTGCGAAATATCTTTTGAGTTCGTTAAATAACTTGCCTACATTTTTAGCTTCGCCTGGTATTGAATCCTTGCGCGAACCCAAAGCCTCTTTGATGCTGTTTCTAAAATCTTTGAAGTCACTCGGGTTTTTAGCAAACTCATATTCTATTTCCAAAGGCTTAAATACTTGCAAAGTATCGAGGCTGCCTTCAACCAAAGCATCTCTCAATTGTTCGGCGGTAAGGTCTAAATTGGGGATATCAGTGTAATTGGAAGGTTTCTTGCGATCGTGAACTTCGCGCGGCGTATGCGTATCCTCCACATCAAAAAACCGGTCGGGTCGCTTCCAAAACTGGACCACGGATTTCATGTCTACATTGCTACTGGGATGAAAGGCTAAACGCTCGATGTAGTTATATAATTTGTCTTTACCCTCCTGTTTAAGCTCTTTTAGTTGGTCCAATATTTCAGTCTGTTCCAGAACCTTGGATAACTCCATAAATCTTTTCAAATGTTTCCAGGATTGAAAAATATCGCCGTTAGATTTATATGTACTAACAAGCTCCTGGAGCATGGGAATGTCTGAATAGGTTCTAGCTTTTTCAAGAATTTGGAGCGGGTTATATGGAAACGACTGGGCCAGCGCGTTAATTTGATGGTAAGAAGTACCGGCCTCATATTGGGCGTCATCCTTATTTACCTGAGCAAGGATGTTGCCGTAAAACTGGTCAGGCGTTAAACCAGACTTGTCGAGCAAAACACTAATGTTAACAAAAGCATGCAAGGCATCATGGCGGCTGACATTCGGCTTATCAATATAAGCAAACATTTTCTCAATACCAAAAACTTCTATTCCATGCCGGAAAGGAGTAACGACATTCGGCTCATCTTTCCAGCTATCGACTTTCAGAACCAACATTACAAATAACCTGCTATAATCACCTGTTTCTGCAATTTCAGCTATCTCAATACCCGATCGTTTTAAAACCTCAGCTTCGTACAAATTTATATGCAACGCAGGAATGGAATCTAAATCATCTTTAGTCAGTTCCGAAGGCTGATCTGGAGTTTCTTTCAAATAATCCATATAACCGTGATTCCCCGATTTTATGAATTGGGAAACTTCTGCGACGGTCTTAAAACCATGTAATGAAATTAAAGAATCCAAGTAGCGACGCAACTTGCCTTTGTATGCAGTTAAATCATCTTCCAGCTTTAGCTTATTTTTTAACCTTTCAACGGTTTGATCGTACTCATGGCTTAAAGCTTCTACTAATTCTTCCATCCCATAAACCTGTAATTCGCTTACGTCCAAATGAAAATGATCCACAATATCCTCATAGGCCGCTGTGTGATTCTGCGCCAAACTATTAACTGCTCCCTGTTTGGCCGTTTCCTTTATCCGGGGGTCTTTTATTTCCCCGGATTCGTAATCATCAGATGAGTATTCCCTCAATATTAGCTTGTATTTTGCCATATCAGCCTGGCTCAATACTTTACATAAGCCTGTAATAATTGCCTCTTGGAGATCCTTACTTTTCAGTTCCTCGGGTGATATCCCAAAGCGAAATGAAAAATTCTCAATGTTCTGAGAAAAAAAACTTTGCTCCATAATTTCCTCATTTTGCAAAGCATACAGAATATGCTGTTTGGCTGCTTCGTGGACTTCTGGATTAGCAAGCGATTCCGGGGTGGCAATCTTTTTAGCATGCCATGCCTGCATTCCATCCTTTAGCTTAAACGAATTCTTCATGGCTTCAACGACAGTTTTTTGGAACTCTTCGTCACCCAAGAGAATCTGTTTGTCTAATTCTAAATGCCTAATAATGCCGTCCGCTGCCCAAGCTTTATTCTCCAATAGGAATAACTTCATTCTTTCTTTCAAAGCGGTGATTGTAACCGAATTCTGCAAATCTATTAAATCTAATACTGGTTGGGTCGAGGTAATACCATCTTGGTTTGAAATTACACCGGGGTGGCCGAGCAAAAACAATTGGAAATCATTCTCGGTAACATGGTAAACTTTTTTTACTGTTTCTATGCTTATGGAACTTATCTCATTGCGTCTAATCTCATCGATTGCAATTCCCATTGCCAGTTTTATCGCTTCCTGAAATTCATCATCGTTCAGTTCCTCTTTTCTGAATTTATATATCTCATCGCTTATTGTCACAGCAAGATTCAATGCACCTCTTTTGAGTAATTCAATAACAACTTTCTTAATTTTGTGTTTTAACTCTTCTGACGGAGTAATATAATCAAACAATTTACCGAGTGATCCATAAGAAAAATAGCCCCAGGATAATTCGGTATTTTTTTCAACCTCATTTAATCTTTCGAATGCTGCTTTTTCAAGTTCAATACGTAGCTCCTTTGTGTTGAGCTTGGTTTTGTCAAAGCTAGGGAAATGCTTCAAAAAAGCATCTGCACCCGAGAATTCTTTTGTTTTTATGAACCAGTCAATACTGCTTATGATGTATGGGTCAAGAACAGCTAAATCCATGTGGAGCATTTTAACCAATTCTTCTGTATGTTCAACTTTATGCGAGGCTAAATCTTTCTTCTGACCTCCATAATCATCTTCATCTTCATCCTCATAACCAAAATCAAAGTACAAATTGCTTAAATTTTCTTTTAGACACTTGTCTAGTTTTTTCTTGGTTCTTTCGCTTTCTAAAATTTGCGCGGGTAACTCTTTTCCTTCCTGCTGTAATTTTTGCAAAAACCTAAACGCATCATCTACAGCAGTACGCTCTAAGAGAAAATAAAGTTTGTCTCTCTGGGCTAATTGTTCGGTAGTTAAGCCGCTTGCCTTATCAACCATTTCACCAGCTTCATTTGTTTCGTAATTTCCGTGTTTCAACAGTTTGGCTCTATGGAATTTTTCATCCGCACGGGCACGCCCTACAACATCTTGAGAGATGCGCTTTTGATCTTTCGATGTAGCATCACGACCGATGACGCCTCTTTGCCTCGCTCTTTCAACACGCGAAACATGTGTTTCCTTTATCTGTTTAAGCTTCTCTGTAAGGGATTCCCTATATTCTGTTGGGTCAAATATTTCTGACATATTTCTTTAATTATAACAGAAAAATCGCCATTTTGGCGATTAAAATTGTTATCGTGGCACATAGGATTCAAACTGAAATTCGGGCTTATTTACAACGCTGCTCGGTCGCTACGATAACAAAAGTAGCTGGCTGGGGTGGTAGGGATCGAACCTACGAATGGAGGATTCAGAGTCCTCTGCCTTACCACTTGGCTACACCCCATTGTAGAAAATACTTTGCTACTATACTGTAAAATTGGGGAAAAATCAACCGGGAACTAGCTAAAAATTGCCCTAGACTCGCCTTTTATGCTATAGTATAGAAAACTTTTCTCCGGAGAAATCCCAAGAAACTCCGCAAAAAACTCCCAAAGACTCATAGAGAAATAAAAGTGTTTCATATCACAAAAATCCTATTTTATCTGGCACTCATTGCCCTGGCGATATTCTTGTACTGGTTTATCCCAAAGTATTCTTACGTTCAAAAAAACCCGGGATTTTGTGCCAACTTAACTGAGCATCTCTACTATTGCGGCAGCGGGGCGGACCTAAATAAGACATTTAACGCTATTAAATAATCATGCAGGCAACTAAACCCACTCTTTCCTTCGGTGTATTGCTCCTTATTGCCCTCGGCCTCGTGGGAGCGGTTTACTATTTTAGCCGGCAAATTGAAAACCAAAACCTGCTGCTATTGCCGGTAGTGCCGGAACATAAAAACCTGGCTAAGGCCCCCAGCAATTCGGCGGGGCAAACTATTGAGCCCGCTGAACCGGTTTCCACGGACAACTGGGAAGAATACAGCGACCCGGCCTATGCCATGTCATTTAAGTATCCGGAAAATTGGCAGATAAAAATTTATAATAAAGATGATTTTGATATTATTGTGCTGACTCCTGACCAAGGCCAGGACAAAATAAGAATTTATGTCAGCCCGAGCGAATACATTGGCCTGGTTGGCCTGAAAACTTCATCTATTACTGTTGGCGGCCAAACCGGCGTGAGTGCCAACAATATGGTGGTAGGCGTAAAGCGTGGCAGGGACTTCTTTACTTTTGATGCTGGCCAAGACCAAAAACTCCTGCCGGAATTCAACGGCATCCTTACTACAGTGGCGTTTAACAAATAGGATATTGAATAGTGCCGTTTCGCGGGAGGCGGGCCGGCGGCTATTTTAAATTGCATCCAATATCGTACCAGCGTGTTAACACGCTGGTACGATATATTTTTGTAAACTATATAGGAGCCGCTATAGCTATCTTTCTTTGTTAAAGCTTACCAAAATCCCCCAAAATCCCAGGGCGAGGCACGCCAGCAAATATAAAGTGGGTAACGAGGAGGAGCTGCGGAAAGCAAACCCCAAGAGCCCCACAGCGAATAAAATAACTCCGACTATAAGAGTATAGTTTCGCTGGCTTTTGAGTATGTTGAATAAACTGCGCATAGCTTTGACTTTTAGGCTTAAATCGTTATAATTATACCAGAAAATTAAGCCAAACTACTAAACTATGACAGATACCTATTTATGGTACGCAATTGGTGCCAGTGTCCTCGCTCTTTTGTACGGAGCCTTTTTAATTTACCAGATCCTGCGGCAACCGGCCGGCCAAGGAAAAATGCTGGAAATCGCCCAGGCTATTCAAGACGGCGCCCGCGCTTATCTGTCCCGCCAGTACAAAACTGTCGGCTTGGTCGCGCTAGTTATTATCATTTTGATGTACTTGACCAAATACACTGGCGCGATTAGCTTTTCCGGAAATACCATTGCCGGATTCATTGTTGGAGCCACATTGTCTGCCCTGGCCGGATTCATTGGCATGAACATTTCCGTGCGCGCTAATGTCCGCACTGCCGAAGCTGCCAAAAGCGGGATGAAGCAGGCTTTAGGGTTGGCGTTTAAAAGCGGTTCGGTTACAGGTTTGTTTGTAGTCGGGCTGGGCCTTCTAAGCGTTGCGGGTTTTCTTTTAGCGACCGCGACTCGCACAGAACTTTTAGCTGATTGTCTACCCCCTACAATATGCCATAGTGGATACCTGGTCAATTTTGATTTCCAAGCGTTAGTGGGACTGGCTTTTGGCGCTAGCCTTATTTCTGTGTTCGCGCGTTTGGGTGGAGGCATATTTACTAAAGGCGCAGATGTCGGCGGCGACATGGTCGGCAAAGTTGAAGCTGGCATTCCGGAAGATGACCCTCGCAACCCGGCAACCATTGCGGACGCGGTTGGCGACAACGTAGGCGACTGTGCTGGCATGGCTGCAGACTTGTTTGAAACTTACGCAGTATCCGCCATCGCGGTCATTTTACTCGGCCATGCTATATTCCCCAACTTTGCCAATGCAATTACTTATCCACTTATAATCGGCTCGGCAGGCATTATCACAACTATCATTGGCACCTGGTTTGTCCGGCTCGGCAAGAGCGGCAACATTATGAACGCCCTATACAAAAGTTTAATTGTTACCGGCGTACTTTCCGCCATTGCATTTTATCCGATTACTAAAATTTTGATGTCAGGCAACGGCTTGTACTCTACGGGCCGCCTGTTTGCCGCCAGCCTTATTGGCCTTGCGGTTACCGCGTTCATTGTTGTCATTACCGAATATTACACTGCCGGAAAATTCCGTCCGGTTAAAAAGATTGCAGAAGCTTCTACCACCGGGCATGGCACTAATATTATCCAAGGGCTTGCCATTGGCATGCAATCTACCGCCGCGCCAGTTATTGTTATTGTCCTCGCCATTCTTGGCGCCTATGAGCTAGCCGGCCTATACGGTATTGCTTTGGCAGTCATGAGCATGCTTTCTTTGACCGGAATTATTGTGGCCATAGATGCATTCGGGCCCATTACCGATAACGCCGGCGGTATTGCGGAAATGGCAGGCCTAGACGAAAGCGTGCGCGCGGTTACCGACCCGCTGGATGCGGTTGGCAATACCACTAAAGCAGTTACCAAAGGTTATGCCATTGCTTCTGCCGGTTTGGCAGCCATGGTTTTGTTCGCCGCTTACACGCAAGAACTGGAAAGCTATCGCCATTACATTTCCGTGTTTGACCTGACCAACACTAAAGTATTAGTTGGTTTGCTTATTGGTGGCCTGCTCCCATATTTGTTTGCTTCAATAGCCATGTCTGCGGTCGGCAATGCTGCCAAGGCTGTGGTAGAAGAAGTTCGCCGCCAGTTCCGCGAAATTGCCGGAATTATGGAAGGCACTGCCAAGCCCGACTATTCCAAAGCGGTAGACATTGTAACTAAGGCGGCCATTAAACAGATGATTATTCCCGCTCTTATACCGGTTTTGGTGCCAATTGTTGTCGGCCTGACTTTGGGAGCCGAGGCTTTGGGCGGCCTGCTGGTTGGAACTATTGTGACCGGCTTGTTCGTTGGCATTTCCATGACCACCGGCGGTGCGGCTTGGGATAACGCCAAGAAGCACATTGAAGAAGGCCATTTCGGCGGCAAGGGTAGCGAGGCGCATAAAGCTGCGGTTACCGGGGACACCGTGGGCGACCCGTACAAAGACACTGCCGGCCCGGCCATTAACCCGATGATCAAGATCATCAACATTGTGGCTTTGCTGCTGGTGAAGTTTATTAAGTAAATTTAATTTAAAAATTTGTGGTTAAAATAAAAACCCCGTTTGGGGTTTTTATTTTGGGCTTTCCCGTCGGCTTCCACCAGCTAACCAAGGTTAGCCTATTTATTATATTACCCGTACAAGGATAGTCAATACAGAAATCTAAAACTTTTCTAAAATCTTTCTAAACTATTACGCCGCCGCCAACACAAACTTTTTTATCATATAAGACAAGGCTCTGGCCGCTGGCAATGGCTTTTTGCGGTTTGCCAAACGTAGCCTTATAGGTATCTTTTTTTGTTTTTTTTGAATATCCAAAATTGCTATTTTTTGTTATTGTCAATTTTTCTAATTTTCCCTGGTGCCGGAATCGGCCGGTTAGTTTGGCCGGGAACCTTTTCGGCTCCGAAATCCAATTTACGCTATGGATTTCCAATGCTTTAATTTGTAAAGCTTTATCTTTCGGGTTGTTGGTTACCAATAAAGCATTTTTCGCTAAATCCTTCCGTGCTACAAAATATGGCCCGCCGGACCCGACTTTAATGCCTTGCCGCTGGCCAATGGTGTAATAGTAGAGCCCTTCGTGCTTGCCAATTTGGTTGCCGGCCATATCTATAATTGGGCCTGGCTTGCGCTTTAATTTTTGCTCCAAAAAGTCTTTCAGGCGGATGCGACCGACAAAACACAGCCCCATGCTTTCTTTTTTGTCCGCGTTCGGCAGGCCAATCCGTTTGGCCATGGCGCGCACATTAGCCTTTTTCATACTGCCGACCGGAAATAATATACGCGGCAACTGTTCCGTTCTAATATTGTAGATAAAGTAAGTCTGGTCTTTGAATTCATCTGTGCTGCGCAGGAGTTGGTACTGCCCGGCTTTGGCTTGTTTTACTTGGGCGTAATGTCCAGTAGCCAAATAGCCAAATTTGTTTTTTATTGCCCAATTATAGAGTAACTTAAACTTGATCTCTTTATTGCACATTACATCCGGATTCGGGGTGCGACCTGCTTTATACCCCTCAAAAAAATAATTTAAAACGGTTTTTTTGTACTCTTTTTCAAAATCCAAGGTCCGCAAAGGGATGCGCAAAAAAGCAGCCACCCGCAAGGCGTCCTGCCGGTCGGTTAACCAGGGGCACTCGTCATATTTCAGCCCCGCGGTAGACGACCAATTTTTCATGAAGGCGCCTTCCAATTGGTAACCGGCTTTTTGCAGCAGGTAAGCCGAAACAGCGGAATCAATTCCGCCGGACAATGCGATTAAAACTTTCTTGTTAGGCTTTTGAAATTTTGGCGCAGTTGGCATTAGATAAATTTATGATTAGTAGAAACCAAAGTTTTAATATCTTTAACTCGGTCAACGTACAGAATGCCGTTGAGATGGTCAATTTCGTGCTGGAAAACTTGGGCGGCAAAGCCAGTATATTGTTGGGTATGCGGCTTACCCTTTTCATCCCAGTAATGCACGGTCACTGAGTTGCTGCGCATGGCTTCCGCAGCCACGTTTTTTAAGCTCAAACATCCTTCCCATTTTGGAGACTGCTTTTTGGAATACTTAAGGATGGTAGGATTTATGACAACAGTCTTGGGAAATGGCTCAACTTCCAGCCGAGGGTCCAGCGGTTTGATTTCGATAACCGCTAGGCGGAGCGGCAAGCCAACCTGCGGCGCGGCCAAGCCAACCCCAATATTGCGCATGGTGTAAAACATCAGGGGAATAAATTTTTGTATCTGGCTGCTACGGATTTGCGCCAAAGGCATGGGCTTGGTTTTTTGCCGCAGCACCGGGTCGCCAAATTGGACTATGGATAAAACTTTCATTGCGTTAAAGGTTAAGTGGGTTTATGATAAACAAAACGGCTGTAACCAGCAAACCGAAGGAGGTTCGATGAAGAATAAAGGAATTGTTTGGCTTTTGAGCCTACTCTTGAGCTCGGAAGAGCTTTTTGGCGATTTCTGCAGACAGAACGGATTTCAGATCCGTACCACCGGAGACTTCCAATTTTTCGATGACATCAAAGAGAACTGCGAGTCGATACGAGTGCTTGTTATTGATGCCGACCAATTCAAGCTGGCAGAAATTCCGAGCATTATGGCGCAGGTTTCTATATTCACAAAGCCAGGACTGTTTGAAGGGAAAGTGGTGTTCGTATCTGCCAAGAAAAAAAGATTGGCGGCGCTTAAACGGCGGCACTACCGCCACGCCCGCCCAACACCCCGAGCCATTAAATCTATCCTTTCCAGACTGATCGGCGAAACCGATTAGCTTCAACCCCACGCCAGCGACAAGAGGCCTAGTCCCACCTCTTGTCGTTTCGCTTTATTATAGACTTATCGCACCAGCGCGGTTACCAAAACTCCAGCAGTTACCAATATGCCGCCGGCCACAGTGCCGAGAGTTGGCTTTTCGCCCAATACCATAAAAGCCAAAATTATGGTTAGCGCGATGCTCAATTTATCTATGGGGGCGACTTTGGCTGCCTCCCCCATCTGCAAGGCTTTGTAATAAAATAGCCAGGACAAGCCAGTGGCAATGGCAGATAAAATAATAAAGATGTACGAGTAGCGGGAAATTTTTAGCAGGTCCGCTGCGTTGCCCTGCACATATACAATACCCCAGGCAAAGAAAACAATAATAACAGTGCGGATGGCAACCGCCAAATTACTGTCCACGCCCTTAATGCCGATCTTGCCAAAAATAGCGACTAGGGAGGCAAAGAAAGCGGCTAATATAGCATAAAATACGTAGGTCATTTTTTTACTGCATCATGTTGCCGAACTTTTGTTGCAACAATTTTTTATGCTTGTTCATTAAATCTTCCAGGGCGGTGCGAATATGGCGGGCGATTTCCGCTTTATCGCCGGCAATGTCCGGGCTCACTTCCACGCTCTTAACTTTTTGGTTGCCATCCATGGTAATCCTTATCTTTTCCCCGGGAGACTTACCGGTAACTTCTTCGGCGCTTAAGGTCAATTCAATTTGTTTGGCCTGCTTGCGCATGGCGTTAACATCTTTAAGCTTGTCAAATATTCCCATATTTTTTATTTCCAATCATATTTTCTCTTGCCTTTCTCGGGGCTGAAGCCCCTGCGAGGGCAAGAGAAAATATGTTGTTAAATTATTAATTATTAGGTAAGTCTGGTCCGCTGGGTGATGGATTGGCCGTGCTGCGTGACATCTTTAAATACTGCCGGAAGGCGTTTACTAAAGCGCCGAAGGCGATAAGGAACAGGACGGCGCACACCAGCCAGCCGACTATGGGGATAAATTTCAATAGCATCAATGCCACTGTTCCAATTACTACCGCCTGCCAGTCTAATGCTAAATTAGGCTTTTTGGTCAGCAGTTTTATAATCCAGGCTCCAAGGAATATAGCAGCAACAAGGCCGGCAACTAACATAGCCAGAATATAGGCCATGGCAGCGACCAAAGCAATGTAATAACCAACTACTAGAATTAAGGCAATAATAATTGCGACTGGCATTACAATAGCAGTTACAAAGCCGGTGCCCAAATTGCCCCAAGGCCGCGTGCGCATGCTTTCTGCCACAGAGTAGGTTTGGCTGCGGAATAGGCGCAAAGCCAGCAATCCAGCCAGGGCTAGCGCGAAAAATTTAATCACAAAGCTACCGATAAGGAAGCCAAGAATGCCGGTGCGCTTGCCGTGGTCCCTTTCGTGCCGCTTAAGCTCGGTAAAGTTAACCTTAACTTTGGCTCCCTCATTTACCACGGCGTTTTGTTTGCCGATATAAGAAACTTCGCTGGCAATGTCGGCGTTCGGGCCAAACACTAATTCTTCTTTGGCTGTTACTTTTACCGGACCGTCAATTTTGCTGTTAAGAGTTATTCGGCCGCCCATAACGAAGGCGCCGCCTGCTACCGGGCCGTTTACAACGACCTCTCCTCCGCATACCCGCAGTTCCCCGCCGACCGAGGCTTTATCGTTAAGTATTAGTGTGCCAGCGCCAGCTAACACATCTCCTTTTACTGGAGCATTAATAGTCACTTTACCGCCGGCTACCCGGACATCGCCGTTAACTGGTTCGCTGATAATTACTGTGCCGCCGGTGACCACTACATCCTGTTCAACAGTCCCGTCTATAGAAACCCAGCCGCCAGCGGCATAAAGGTCACCAGTAGTGGGGCTGTTAACGCTGACATCTTTCCCTATTACGTAGAGGTTATGGTGAGTTTCGTTTTGGTTAACGGTAACAGTTTCATTCTCGCCCGTGGGGGCGATAAAATCCGCGGCCTCCGCAGAGTAGGCGCTAAACGCGGCAACTGCCGCCAAGATAAGAGCCATTAAGCCCAAAACAGATAGAATTTTTTTCATATTATTTTTCGCCTCCGCCACCGGGGGGCGGAGGATTAATTATCTTATGAATTCCCTTTAATTATAGCAAAAAATTAGGTAAAAATCTCTGTTTTAATTTCCC
>Ga0070704_100000917_pt1 | contig 14827 bp, 4 predicted proteins | sample KBSK5252metaG_FD_65467 | JGI IMG/M metagenome (GOLD analysis project Ga0070704, IMG submission 65467) | Corn, switchgrass and miscanthus rhizosphere microbial communities from Kellogg Biological Station, Michigan, USA - KBS K5-25-2 metaG | ecosystem: Host-associated > Plants > Roots >...
GAAGCCTTTGCCGTGGTGAAGAACGCCTGCCGCCGCCTTTGCGGCACGGAAATCAACGTGCGCGGCCATCCTTTGAAATGGGAGATGATTCCATTCGACGTGCAGCTTATCGGCGGCTACGCGCTGCACAGTGGGCGCATCGCGGAAATGGCGACCGGCGAAGGCAAGACGCTGGTGGCTACCCTGCCGGTTTATCTGAACGCTCTCAGCGGACGGGGCGTGCACGTGGTGACTGTGAACGATTATCTGGCCGCCCGTGACAGCGAATGGATGGGCGCCGTTTATCGCCTCCTTGGCCTGACTGTCGGCTGCATCCTGCACGATCAATCGCCGGAAGAACGCCGCGAGCAATACCATTGCGACATCACTTACGGCACCAACGCCGAGTTCGGCTTCGATTACCTGCGCGACAATGGCATGGCCTCGAAAGCCGAAGACCAAGTCCAACGCGGCCATTACTTCGCCATCGTTGACGAAGTCGACAGCATCCTCATCGATGAAGCCCGAGTTCCCCTCATCATCAGCGGCCCCGCCGTGATGACCTCCGACCACGGCATCTACGACCGCTACAAACCGCAGGTCGAATCGCTCTTTCACGCCCAGGAAAAACTCTGCGCCCGCCTGCTTCGCGAGGCGGAGGAGTTGCTCAAAAAGCTCCGCCCGGAAGACGGCTCCAATCCCACCGGCACCGAGGAGTTGGAGCGCGAGGTCGGCTTGCTGCTCTACCGGGTGAAACTCGGCACGCCCCGTTCCGAAGGGCTCATGCGGGTGCTGGAGAATCCGGAGAATCTGCGGCTGATGAACCGCGCCGAGCTGCAGCTTCACGGCGACCAATCCAAGAAAGAGCTCTATGCCCAAAAGGAAGAATTGCTCTTCGCCATCGAGGAAAAAAGTCACGAAGCCGATTTAACCGAGAAAGGCCGGAATTTCCTCAGCCCGAAAGATCCCGAGGCCTTCGTGCTCCCTGACCTGGCCGCCAAGTTCCACGAGATCGATACCGGGCCCGAAGCCGACGCGCATAAGCGGCTCGAGCTTAAAACCAAACTGCAACAGGAGCTGGAAGCCAAGGCCCAACAAATTCACGCCATCTCCCAACTGCTCAAGGCCTACTGCCTTTACCTCAAAGACGTCCAATACGTCGTGCAGGAAAACAAAGTCGTCATCGTCGACGAAAATACCGGTCGCTTGATGACCGGCCGCCGCTGGAGCGATGGGTTGCATCAGGCCGTCGAAGCCAAAGAAGGCGTGGAAGTGGAGCGCGAAACGCAGACCTACGCCACCATCACCATCCAAAATTACTTCCGGCTTTATCGCAAGCTCGCCGGCATGACCGGCACCGCCGAGACCGAGGCGCAGGAATTCTTCGACATCTACAAACTGGGCGTCCTGGTCATCCCCACCAACCGCCCGGTCCAGCGCAAGGACGCGCACGACACGGTCTACAAAACCAAGCGCGAGAAATTCAACGCCGTCCTCCGCGAGATCCAAACCATCCACGGCCAGGGCCGGCCCATTCTGGTCGGCACGGTCTCCGTCGACACTAGCGAATTGCTGTCGCGCATGCTCAAAAAGGCCGGCATCGTTCACTCCGTCCTGAACGCCAAATATCACCAGCAGGAAGCCGAAATCGTCGCGCGCGCAGGGCAAAAAGGTGCCGTTACCATCGCGACGAACATGGCCGGACGCGGCACTGACATCAAACTGGGCACGGGCATCCCCGAACTCGGCGGCTTGCACGTGCTGGCCACCGAACGGCATGAGGCGCGCCGCATTGATCGCCAGTTGCGCGGACGCTGCGCGCGCCAGGGCGACCCCGGCTCCTCTCACTTCTTCATCTCGCTCGAGGACGATCTCATGCGCTTGTTCGGTTCGGACAAGATTGTCAAATACATGGAGCGGATGGGGCTGGAAGAAGACCAGGAACTCGAGCATCCCCTGCTCAACCGTTCCATCGAGCAGGCGCAAAAGCGGGTCGAGCAGCATAACTTCCAGATCCGCAAGCGCACTCTGGAATACGACGACGTGATGAACAAGCAGCGCGAAGTCATCTACGGCTTCCGCAATGAGATCATCCACGGCGAAGATGTGCGGGATCGTCTCATGGACGTGATGGAAGAGGTGGTGCTGCAGAAAGTGCAGGAATTCACCTCCGCCGCGGATCCAAGCGAATGGCGCCTCCGCAGCCTGGCCGATTGGGTCAATCTCAACTTCCCGCTCGGCGTTCCGGAGGAGGAAATCCTCAAATGCGCCGGGCAGGGTTCGGAGAATCCGGTGAGCGGCTCGGTTTACGACGGGTTGACCGCGGCGCAATTTGCCGTCTGTACCTTCATCTCCAAAGCCATCCGTGACGCCTATGATCTGAAGATCAGTTGCGAGAACCCCGATGCGCTCAAATCGGTGGAACGATTCACCATCCTGGGGGCGATCGACAAGCTGTGGCAGGAACACCTCTACACCATGGACGGCTTGCGCAACAGCATCGGTCTGCGGGCTCTGGGCCAACGCGACCCGCTGATCGAATACAAAGCTGAAGCGTTCAAGCTCTTCGAAGACTTGATGGTCAACATCAAGACCGAGATCTGCCATGGCATTTTCCGCAGCGCCTCCAGCCTGATGGCCTTCGAGAATTTCCTCCGCAAACTGCCGCAGCGCACCGAACATCAAGTCAGCAGCGCGTACGGCGCTCCCCCGCCCGATGCCGGCGCGACCGGCTCCGGAGCCGGAGCCAACGCCAGTGATGTCGTCAGCGAAGCCGCCGAAGCCCTGAGCAAAGCGCGTCCGGTCCGCAACGCGCCGAAGGTGGGACGCAACGATCCGTGTCCGTGCAACAGCGGCAAGAAGTACAAGCAGTGCTGCGGGCGGTAAAGAGCGCAGTCAAGACGTAGCCACGCTTCGCCTAACTAAACTAGTCACGGCTTAGCTTCAGCCGCGCCGCGGACTTCGACCGAATAATCCCCCGCCTGCAGGGCTCATCGCCGTCAAGGCTACGGAGTTGGCGTGTGCTCCGATTGGCTGAAAGAATCAACCCCACGGGCCGTTTATGCTCATGTTATGAACGCACACCTCATCCGAAGTATGGTTAGCTTGGTCGTTGCGTTCGGGTTGGCTTTTCCGGCCTGGGCGCAAGTCGTTCGCATTCAATTCACTAGTGAAGTAACTACGGTAACCGGCTCGCTGCTGCCTGGGGTGAGTGTCGGGAGCATCATTACCGGGCAAGTCCAAGTTGACCTGACTCACCTGCCCCCGGATTCCGCTTCCGACCCGCAGCGGAGTTCCTTTTGGTACTACGGCGGAGGCATCCCGGGATACATTTTTGAGTTCGATGCCGGTTCGCAACATTTCACCCTGGACTCGAGCAATGCCGCCGAAGGCCTGGGCATCGTGCCGGCCATCGATGGAATCAACGCTGACGATGCCGACGTGCAGGATTTTGTCGCACGCAATGCCGGCAGCTTATACGGCGCGCATCTGCGCTTTGCCGACTACGCCGCCCCATTTACGCTGCTGAGCGGCGACTACTTCCCTGAGGACCTGAATCTGCCCGACGGGCTGGCGAACGCTACCTTCACCTACTCTGACTTCCTGAATCCTGATGCGGTGATTGCGAAGGTCACCTCCGCCTCCCTGGTGATCGAACAGGAGACGCCATGCGCCCTCTTGCTCTATCGCGTCAACGCCTCCGCACTTTCCTCCCAGCGGAAGCGGCCATTGCTGGCCACCCTGGAAGCAGCGGACGCCGCCTTTGCCGCCGGCCAATGCGAAGCCGCCTTCAACAACTTGCGAACTTTCCAGAACAAAGTCCGCGCTCAAGTCACGAAGACCGACCCGGTGCTAGCCGAGCACCTCCTTGCCGGGTCGCAGGAAATTATCGAGGCGGGATGTGCGGGCGACTAGCCTCACTTCGCGAAATTCGAGCTCTGTCCTTTGAGCTCTGTCTGTTCGGCAGCACAGAGCGTTCACTCGACCCTCCGAGTTACTGACTAGAACCGCCTACCGGTCCTGCAGCCAGAGAGCGCGGTAGAGGCGATTGGTACTGGCCGGAGTGGCGTTGGGAATGGCATTCGGTCCTGGTTGCAGCGTGACCTCGGTGGCGAATGCTGGAGTGAGGGGGTGCGGCAAGGTGACAGCTCCTTCGATTCGATAGGTGGTGCTGGGCGTGCCGGTGATGCTGAGATGAAAGCCACGATCGTAGAATAGCCGCGGCGGGTTCACCGCGTAATCGAGTTGCACTGGCGTCGTCGCCCCTGGACGCAGCTCGATTTGGCGAGCGGCCGGCGCGACGAATCCCGGGAGCGCGACTGTTTCGATGGCGAAGTTCGTGTCGAGCACGCCGAAAGTCGCCGAGGTCGATTGGAAATTTGTATAAGACCAGAGCTCACCATGCGAGCCGTAGCGCTGCGGCGAGACACGCCACGCTCCGCCCAGACGCGACGCCGCCAGTGGTCCCAGTCGCACATCGACATAGGCGGGTCGCGTTCCAAAAGTGCTGAGACTCGAGTTGACGGTGATCACGCCGCCGATGGGGCCGAAGATCATCCGCACTCGCGGCCAGGCGCCGTCCCCCAGCAACCGCGCATCGCGCGGCTGCCAATCGCCGGAGGCAAATTCTTCGAGGACAGCCATCAAGCCGCGGCCCATGCCCCAGCGGTCCTCCTGGTAGGGCGCGGCACAACGCCCCGTGACTCGCGAAGCAGCCGAACTGCTGGGACCAAGAAAATTCGGATTGGATAACTCCAGCGTGCCGACAAGTTCGTCGACGGCATTCAACGTCGGGATATAGCAGGGCCCGGCAAAGCGTTCGTTGAAGCTGTAGCCCGGCCGGGCGAGCAATTGGATCCGCAAGGGGCCGGTCTGGGTTTTGCGCAAGTTGGTGATCTTGACGTTGGCGCTGAGCTCGGTGGTGCGTCCGTCGAGTATCGTGCGAGTGAGGTCGTCCACGGTTTCCAGGGCGAGGTCTGGAAAATTCAATGTGACGCTACCGGCGCCTTCGCGGGCGAGGGCGACGGCAATTTGGTACGTCACGCCAGCAACGGCGTTGAAGCGCACGCGGCTGACGGGGTCAAAGGCTGGCGCATCGATGGTGTTCCAGAGCGCCGCGTCATCATTGCGGGTGATGAGGGTCAACGCATTGATGGCGGAGCCGGTGTAAACGGAGAGGACTGTATCGCACGAACTGCCGAGCGTGGTGAGGATGACCGGGCCATTGGTCGGCGCGCGCCACGACCACCAAATCGATTGCAAGCCGTGGGCAGGTTCGCCTGCTTCTATCGTGGCTCCAATGGTTGTGCCGGTGATGGGCAGGCTTGTGTTCTGGATGACTTGGCGGGTGGCAAAGGCATCGTTGACCGGCGAGGGCGTGACTACGAAGGGAAAGCTAAAATCGCGGATCCGACCTCCGACCGAGATGTAATAGCTGTGCCCCGCGAGAATCGGGAACGTCGCCGCGCAGTCAAATTCGACGCCAGGACTTTGTTGATTCCGTTCGTTGGAAGCCACTTCAGAGAGCGTCGTGAGATCAGTTCCTTCGTAAATGGCCACCAGGAGTGGTGGGCCCTCGACTGTAATCGTCATGGTCCCGTTGAGCGGCGCGTCGAACCGCCACCAGACCGACGGACCATACTGATCAACCAGAACGGGATCCTGAGTCTCGTTGGTGGCCCCGCGCGTGGTCCCTTGTAACACCCCCGAAACCCCAGTGATGGCGAGCGCGTCGCCGAAGTTATCGTTGGGCGGCGCGGGGTTGAGATTGAGCACGATGTTCCCGTTTGTGCCGCCTGCGCCGTCGACGGCAAAAACGTAGCTCACGCCGGCGGTGGCATTGAAGGTCAGCAGGCTTTGACGCACCGCCGGAGTGGCGTCATCGTTCGCAGCCACAGCCACCAAGGGGAAGCTCGTTCCGGCCCGATACACCGCCAGCAGGGTGTTGAAGGAACTCCCGAGCGTGTCCAACACCATGCGCCGCGTGGCTGGCGCGCTCCACCGCCACCAGACGGAGGCGCCTCCGGCATCTTGAGAGTGCAATGGTTCGTTGGCTTCCTTGGTCGCCCCCATGTTGTAGCCATAGACGGGTGAATTCGTCATGAGTCGTGCTGCCGCGAGTGCATCGTTCGATGGCGCCGGAACCCATTGAAGATTGAGCACGATATCGCCGCTGCGACCACTGACGCCATCGACGGCGATAACATAGTCACGGCCAGCTACGGTGGGGAATTGGACGCGGCTCTGGGACCCTGGGCCATCGTTGTTCGCGGCCACGGGCGTGAGACTTCCCAGGACGCCGGTGTACACCGCCAGCAACGTGTCGAACGAGCTGCCGGCGGTATCAAACGCCACCACCCCAATCCCCGGCGCTCTCCAAGTCCACCACACCGATGTATTGCCAGAGACATTGGCGTGCAGCGGCTCGTTTGCCTCCCGCGTCGCCCCTACATTGGTGGCCCGGACGCTGTTGGTCATCCCAGCAAGCACGCCCCGGTTGGCGAAGGCGTCGTTCGTCACCGCCGAGAGCGGTACGAAAGTGAGGTCGAGGAAAAACACCGGTTCTGCCTCGCGCACATCGAAAGTGTCACTGGAGGCGCGAATGACATAGTTGCTGCCGGCCCGCACCGGGGCTTGAAGACGGCCTTGGAAACTGTCGCTTTGCTCGGGCACCACCGCGGTCAGTCCGTTGACTGCAGTACCTGTGAAGACCCCCAGCTTTAACGGCGCCGATTGCCCGCGGGTATAGAGGAGGAGAGTGCCGTGGGCGGGAGCCGTCCAACTCCACCAAACCGACGCCTGGGCCGCGTCGCCGGGTTCGCCCAATTCGGCCGTGGCGCCGAGGGTAGAGGCCACGAGGTAGTGCGGCGCGCCGCTGAGCGGAATCCGCGCCGCAAACGCATCGTTGACCGGCGCCGGGAGAAAATTCAGCACGATGGCGCCTTCCTCCCCCTTTCCGTCCACCGCTATGAAATAGACCGTGCCGGCCACGCTCTGGAACGCCACTCGGCTGGCGGTATTGGGGAATTGCCCCGCGCCGTTGTCGTCACTCGCCACGGTCTCGAGCGTGCCGCCGGGGCTGTTGGTGTAAACTGCCAGCACGGTGTCGAATGCACTTCCCGTGGTATCCAAAATCACTGTCCGGCTTGATGACGCTCGCCAAGTCCACCAAACCGATGCGCCAGTGGTAAATCCCTCATGGTCCGGTTCGCCCGGCTCGCGCGTGGCGGAACGATTGTGCCCGCTCAACACCTGATTGGTCTCGCCCGTGATCACGAAGGCGTCTGGCAAATCGTCATTGGCGACCAAGCGCACACTTAACGAAGCGTTCGAGCTCACCAGCACACCCCAGGCATTCGACACCGCGGCCTGGTAATCGCCGGCATCGGCCAGACTCACCCCTGGAAGGGTCAGGCTGCTGCTGGTGGCGCCCGGAATCTCGACGCCATTCTTCCGCCATCGATAGTTCACCGGGGCCGTTCCCGTCGCGCTCACGGCGAACGTGATATCATCGCCCAACACCCCACGAATCGATTGTGGCTGCGTCGTGAGCTGAAGGCTGGCGGCGGTCCGGCCAGCACGCCCTCGTGCCACGCCACCCAAACTGTTAAAATCTCCCGCCACCAATAACCGACCGTCCGGCTGCAACACGGTCGCGTAGACAGTGGAGTTGGCCTGAAGATTGAAGGGCGCGTCGAGTTGACCATTGGGAAGAATCCGGCCCACAAACGGACGGGCTTGTCCGCCCAATTGCGCAAAGTTTCCGCCCACCACGGTCTTGCCGTCCGCTTGGATGCTCAGTGCCGCGACAACGTTGTCGGCGCCGGGATTCCAGGTGGTGTCCAGGCCGCCAGCGGCGAGCAACCGGCCGAGCCGACTTCGGGGTCCCCCGGACAGAGTGGCGAAAGTCCCCCCTGCGGTGATTCGACCTTCCGTGTCGAGGGCCAGGCTCCACACGACGTTGTCGGCCACGGCGAAGATGGAGTCGAGATTTCCCGCGCTGGTCAAGCGCGCGAGGAAGGTGCGCGGTTGCCCGGCGATGGAAGTAAAGAATCCCCCCGCGACAATTCTTCCGTCCGGCTGCACGAGGACGGTATTCACCTGGGCATTGGCCCGGGCATCGAAGGTGGCGTCGATGGAGCCATTCGGGTTGAGGCGGGCAAGAAAACTGCGCACCGACCCGGCGATATTCGTGAACGCGCCCGCCACCAGGAGCCGGCCGTCCGGCTGGATGGCCACGTCACGCACCCAATCGTCGGGATTGGGATTAAAGGTGGCGTCGAGAGTGCCGTTGGATTGCAGGCGTCCTAGAAAACGGCGCGAGCTGCTGGCCAGGGTGGTGAAGCCGCCGCCAACCAGGATCTTGCCATCGCTCTGAAGACGCAGTGTCAGAACGATGTCGCTGGCGCCCGGATTGAAAGCGGGATCGACCACGCCGTTGGCATCGACACGGGCAAGGCGACTGCGCGCCCGGTCGCTGGCGGTCGTGCCCGAGTTAATGGCGGTGAAATTGCCGCCTAGCAGCACCTTGCCGTCGGGTTGAACGGCGACCGCTCGGATGGAATTGTCCGACTGTGGATTGAATGAATCGATGGCAGTTTGGGCAACCGCTGCGCTCAGGGCCATCATCCAGCCCGCAGTTAACCCCAACCTAACGGTCTTGCCTCGGCAGATCGAAAACGACATAAAGGTTCCTGAGTTGTTCTTCCCTCCGCCTTCGGCACTTAGACTACGGCGCGGCAAGTCCCAGACAGCTCCTCGCGAGCCTGAGCTCTCAATCGTGGGCGGATGTTTCATAACCGATTTGGTCACTCACTGCAATGCCCGAATCACGGCGTGCCAGCCACCGCCGCGGAGCGCGGACTTCAGCCCGCTTCACTGGCCGGGTTTGCACGCTTGCGTCGAGTTGGACTTGGGCTGGGCAAATACGGACAGTGAAGCGGGCTGAAGCCCGCGCTTCGCTCAGAACCGCAGCCGCAGGCGCACCATGAACACGCGTTCCCTGGGCAACTCCATGTAGGGCGTCACGGGATTCAATCGATAATCTTCTCCGAGCAAGTTCAGGCCGCCCAGCGTGATGTCACCGTAGTTCCTGGGGAACCGATATCCCACCAGGAGGCTCAACTCCGGCACAAATTCGTCCGGCACGTTGGTGACGGCGCCTGCGGCCACGCGCGCGCGGGAATTGTTCTGGATATAGAGTTCGAGCCCCGTGCGGGCGAAGAAGCCGGAAGGATGCGCATAGAGCAGGAACGCTTCCGGTCGATGCAAATCGGCATGAAGCTGTTCTCCGGTGCCCAGACCCGGAGTGCGGGTGACCAGTTCCGAACGGGTAAAACTGTAGCCGGCGCCAAGAGACCATTCCTGAGAGAGCAGTTGATTGAACACCACACTCGCGCTGCGCTCGTCGTAGTCGAGATGCTGCCGAATGCGATCCGAGAAAATATTCGGCGGCGGATTGGCGAAGAAGTGGTAGAAGAGCCCGGCATCGCGGCTGACTTCGGACTGCAGCCATTCGCCTTGCAGGCCCAGGTAGGTGCCGGAGGCGAGCTTCAGATCGACGGCACCGCCCACGAGCTCGTGGTCAGGGGCGGCCACGGAGCCAGCCAACGATTCGGGGATCAACGTGCGGAAAGATTGGCTGAAACCCGCCACTTGGCGCGGCTCGAGTCCATAGCTTTCGTCCAAGCTGACGCCGCCCAGCGATCGGGCGTAAGCGGCGCGCACCGTGGCCTGAGGCAAGGCTTCCCACACCAGCCCGGCTTTCGGATTCAGCCGGCGGCGCGCCTCTTCGCCGGGCTGAATCGGTGGCGAGCGGAAATTGCTCGGGAATTTGAGCTCCTCGTACACGAACCCGCCGGTGAGATGCAATCGGCCCGGCAACTTCAGCGTTTCGTAACCATAGACGGTGGTTCGTTGGTAATCCTCCGGCACGCGAGTGCGGGCCAGGGAGGGGTCAAAATCCGACGGCGGGAAGAAGGCAGGATTGCTGAAGCGGGTGGCGGTGTCGAAGTCTCCGCCCTGCCAGCGCGCGCCGGCCAGAAAGAGGTGGCGCGAGTTCTCAAACAACTGCTGAACTTCCGCGGTGAAAATCTCCAACTGGCTGTGATGATGCAGGTCGATGTTGTCGAAGTTCAAAAAAACTTGCGGAGGATTGGTGTCGACGATCGTTTGGAATGTGGCGCGGTCGGAGAATCGTTGATCATTTTCCAGCCGCCCGCCCAAGAAGAGCGTGTGGGCGCCCGGCCGCCACTCCCGGTGAAAGGCGCCCAGCAAGATGGGCTTCTGCTCTTCATCGTAGTGAAAGTACCGGCTCGCGTTGGTCGGGTCGTAATACTGGAAGTTGTCGCCCGAATGATACGACTGCACCTTGGTCAGCAAGAGAAGGGAGTCGTGAGCGTTAAGCTGTTGCTTAATCGTGGTGTACCATTCTGCCCGCTCCAGCTCGTTGTTGGGGCGGATGCCGTCATTGTGTTGATAATCCACATCCAGGGCCCAAGCGGTGTTGCCGTAGCGCCCCGTTTGCGACGCCACCTCCTGGAACTGCCCGTCGCTGCGATACTGCGTGAGCGTGCTGAGTCCCGGTCCCTCGCGCTCGAAGAGGCTGGAGTATTCGTGTTGGGAAACATGCTGCGAGAGCGGCGTGGCCCCCACCGGGCTAAGGACGTTGGCCAGCAGCAGTTCGCTAAACCAAACCGTCTCGTAGCGGAGATTGAAACGCGTCGGATCGCGCAAGGCGCCGAAACTTTCTGAAAGGAATTGATGCGCCGAGGCGCTCGAATAATCGGCACTGACCGCTTTGGTGGCTTCGCGCAGGCCCACGCGGTCCATCCCCGCCCGGGCGTAAAGTGTGGCCAGACTGGAGCTGCGCACGGCGCGATCCTGGTCGAGCAACAACTGCGAGCGATACAGCCGCCGGTTCTCGTTGAGTTCCTCCGAACGCTCCAATTCCCGGATGCCTTCGTTTAAGCGGTTGCCTTGATCCGCGCTCAGCGCCGAATAGAGCCAGGCGGTCGGATCGGCCGCGTCGAGTCGTTTGGCCAATTCCAATTCGCGGCGGGCCTGCGGCAAATCGCCGTCATCGGCGTAGGCCTTGGCCAGGTAACTGCGAAGCAGGGCCCGTTGCGGTTCCAGCGCGGCGGCCGTCAATAGATCCTCCCTGCCCCGTGCTTGGTCGCCGAGTCGAATCCGGCAAAGGCCACGTCCGAGCCACGCATTGCCCAGCGCAGCGTCTGCCGCCAATGCACGCTCGAACCAACCGAGGGCTTCTCGCGTTCGGTTTTCGCCGGCCGCAAGAAACCCGCCCAACGCCAGGGCCTGCGCGTTGCGCGGGGCCAAGGCCATGCCCCGCTCGAAGGCCTTTCGCGCCTTGTCGCTATGGCGAAAACTGAACTCCAATTCCGCCACGCGCACCCAAGCGAAACTGAAGTCGGGCGATTGCTCCACGGCCTCTCGGGCCAGCGAAAGGGCCCGGCGAAGTCCTTCCTCACCCGGCGTCCGACCCTGTTCATAGTACGACGCCGCCAAACGGGCTGTGGCAAGAGGCGGCGTGTTGGTTTGGCCTTCGTTCAGGTGCGGTTCGCCTTTGACGCTGGCAATCAACACGCGGAGCGCATCGGACAATTGCTTCAGACGAGCCCCGCTGCTGGCCTCCGCCGCTGGCGGCAGCGCCTCGAGCAACCGTTCGGTTTTCTCCACTTGTCCGACCGCCAACAGCAACGCCGCGCGATACAACTGAAGCGAGGGGGAATTCGTGCCCGGCTCGGCGGGAAAGCGAGCCAAGGCGCCCAGCAGCTCGCCGGCACGATAAGCCTCCAGTGAATCGGACACGACTTGGCGTTCGGCCATGCTCCAAGGCAACTCCTGCACATCGAGGACAGCCGGATAATAAAACACCCATTGCAGAATGTTATTGGCGATAAAGCCGGCCGTCCGCATCGGAGCCTGCCCGGCGCTGGCGACGACACCCTGGCCGTTGGTCAGCACCACACGCCCCCACAAATTGGTGAACTCCACCTGGCCATCGATGAGAGAAAGCGTGGTCTGCTCACGCTGGCCGACCTCCTCCACACGCAGCACAAATTCGGTGCCTTCAACGCCGGCGACGCCGCCGCGCGTGAGAATCCGGATGCGCCCCGGTTTGTCGCGGTGAAAAAATGACAGGATGCCTCGGAGGAGATGCAAGCCGCTCAAGGCATCAGACGAATGCGGTTCCAGCACTTCGATTTCGGTTAACTCCCCGATCGGGACGATGCTTTGGTCCGACCAACGCAAACTGGCCCGGCTATCCAGCCCGGTTCGGAGCCGTTCGCCGGGCTGGATCACTTCGTTGGTTTGGACCAGCACCCAGCGTGTCGCACCGGTCGGCATCAGCTCTACCCGCCCTTGGATTTGCTGGACCCGAATGGTTTGCGCCGGCGCGGTGCTCGTGAGCGCAGCCCAAGCGACGACCAGTGCGAACCGCGCCCAACGCTGCATCTTGCTTGTGCTCCGGGCCTTCAAATTAATCACTCAGCTGACTAGTACGAAGCCGGAGATCGGATCTTTCACGTAAACTCGAAATATTCGCAGAGGAGGCGTTCACGCAGGGCCGAAGGGGGGCGGCGTGTTCGGTGCGCCCTTGGACTCGGCGGCCACGGTTTCGCCCTGGCGCAATTCAGCTTCCACTTCCTGCAGGGCGACGCGCAGAGCGCTGGCTGAGGGGTAGCGTTGGGCCACATCGAAATGGCAGGCTTTGAGAATGACGGCATTGAGGCGCATAAATTCCGAGGAATGCCCGCTCATGACCAAGGTGGTTTTCAGGTGCGGATAAAAGGCTGGCTCCGTGCCGCTGCTGATGACGAACAAGACCATGCCCAAGGCATAAATGTCGGCCGGCACCGTGCCGGGCGATTCCGGCAACGGCGGCATGTAATCCGGCGTGCCCACGTAACTGGTGACATCCTGAGGGGCCCGCGCGCGCGTCACCAGCCCGACATCGGCCAGCTTGGGGCGTCCCCGCACAAAGATGATGTTGGACGGCTTGATGTCGCGATGAATGAGGCCTTTGCCATGCAGGAACTCCAGCGCATCAGCCAAGGCCAGGCCGATGTTGATACATTCCAGCACGGGCAGGCGTTGGTTGGGCGCCTGCTTGCGCACCCAGCCGAGATCACGCGGCCGGTAAAGTTCGGGCTTCTGCTCCCATTCCGTCGACTGCGCATCACCCAGCTCCATGACGTAATAGAACCAGCCGAGGGAATTTTTTGCGCTCACGAAATCGACGCGCAACAGCGCGGGATGCTCGCCGGAGAGTGGTTTGTATTGGCAGATGCCGTTCCACTCGACGTCGTAAGGACGATCACTATCGAAGCTGGCACGATAGACGGCCTTGAGGGCCTGCCATTGGCCGACGGCATTGCGGACGAGCCAGACCTTGCCGAAGGTTCCTTTGCCGAAGGGTGGCGCCACGAACGTGTAATCCGGCGCGGACGGCTGGCCGGCTTCGACGGGTGGGATTAATGGCTGAGGAGTTGGAGCAGGGACAGCCGGGACCGGTGGGACTGCGGCAGGAAGCGCGTTCCGGAGGAGCACCCATCGGCAGACCAGGGCGGGCGGGACCTGGCCTATTACGACCAGCAGCCACGGGAACCAATAATTCGATTGGAGCGTGAGCACGATGCTGCCCAGCGTAAACACGAGCACAGTGGCGACAGCGAATCCGTAGGCTCCCCAGGGACGCAGTTGAGTGGCAAGCAAGCCAAGCGCGGCGCCCGAAGCCATGAGCACGAGCGCCTCCAGCCACCAGGGCGCACGCCGAAGCCAGTCCTCGTTGAGCAGATTCAAATAGGTGGTGGCGAGGATCTCGACGCCTCCCACCGCCTGCCCGTTCATGGCGGTGTACGGAGTGAGGTACTTGTCCGGTTCCTTTGCGCTGGGATCGTCCTTGTGCTCAGGCTGCTTGCCGACCCAGACCACCGTGTTGCTGAAAAACCCGGGCTCTTTGTCCAAGGCAATATGATAGCTGTAGCTGCCCCAAGCGGCTCTCTCGCCGTAAGAATCGCCGTAATAACGCAGCCACTGTTCGACTTCCTGTTGAGGCAGCCGCGCCCCCATTAACTCGGCTGCGGTCCAGGCCAGACTCGGATAAGACGCCGGCAGCCTCGGTGACGGAAAGGGCCAGTGCCGCCGGACGACATGGCCCCACTCCACATCGACTTGACCCACTCCCCAATTGGTCGCCGCGTTCAGAAAAAGCGCGTGCGGCGTTAGCACCTGTGCGATCTCGAGGCCAGCGTCCACGGGGCCCGTCATCTTGGACATGAGGACGATACGTCCTTGCTTTCGCATTGCGTTAGCCAGCGCTTGATCGGTGGCGGGGTCTAGCGCTTCTTCGAAATGGACGTCAAATACTACCAGCGGGCAGTGGTCGGCGCTCAGCTTGTCCAGGAGTTTGGCGTGCAGTGCCCGTGGCCAAGTCGACTTCCCTTCGTTCAGGTTGGCGCGCGCGGCGTTGTCCATGAGGACAAGCGCAACGCGATTGGTGACACTTCGGTTCTGAAACCGGAAAAGGCTGTCGTAGCTGGCGTCCACCAGGGGTGTTCCCAGGTTCAGTTGCCACAGGAGGAGTCCGCAGGCCGCCGAAATCACGGCCGCCCACAGCGCGCCCGAGCGGCGAACTCGTTGCAATAGACTCGGCTTCACCGGGAACGTTTAACCTGGGCGAGCTTACAAAACGCGCCCCTTGCCGGGAAGAACTCTCTCTCGAGAGTGGGATTGAAAGTAGCCGACAGAATTCGGCGATACCAAGGTCATTCGCCCTGACCCTGGCAGCCCGGGCGGAAGTGCAAATGCCCGCTCGCTCCCTTGG
>Ga0070704_100000921_pt1 | contig 14816 bp, 12 predicted proteins | sample KBSK5252metaG_FD_65467 | JGI IMG/M metagenome (GOLD analysis project Ga0070704, IMG submission 65467) | Corn, switchgrass and miscanthus rhizosphere microbial communities from Kellogg Biological Station, Michigan, USA - KBS K5-25-2 metaG | ecosystem: Host-associated > Plants > Roots >...
ACGTGGAATTCCGTGCCGATCTCGGGACTAGCATCGGACAGCGCGCTTTTCAGCTCCTGCGTCAAGGTTCCGGCGGGAAGGCTGGAGCGCACCAACAATTGGGCGCCCTCGTCGGGCTGATCGTCCTGCGCCGTGGTCACGTAGGCCTCCGGCGCGAATTCATCGCGCAAGTCGTAATACTTCGTGTCGCGAACCAATCCCACGATCTCGTAGACCGGCCGCGCCCGGCCCACCTCCTCCTCAATTTGAAAGCGCGCGCCAATGGGATTGCCGCCGTTGAGGATTTTCTTCACGAAACTCTGGTTCACCACTGCCACCTTCGGCGAGTTGGCCCTATCCCCCTCGTTGAACGCGCGGCCGGCCACGATGGGCATCTCCATGGTGCTGAAAAAGTCCGGGCTGACTTGCGTGAAAGAAGAGCTCACGTCGGCGGGTTTTGTGGCGCCGGCCAAGATGACGTTGTTGCTCCAGCCAAAGCCGCTGAGCGGCACCACACTGGCGTCCGCCACTCCCTCGACGCCGGGAAGCGCGCGCAAGCGGTCAATCAGATTCAGCTTGTAAGTCTGGCGTTGCGGCGCGGGAATTTTCAGTTGGCTAAAATCCAGATCGGCTTCCATGATGCCGGCCGTCTGGAAGCCGGCGTCCACGGAGAGGATGTTCTTCAGGCTGCGTACGAAGACCATCGCTCCCACCAGCAACACCAGCGAGAACGCCACCTGCGAGACAACCAAACCGCGGCGGAGGCTGAAATGCTCGCGCCCGCCGGCGAGGTTCCGGCCGGCCGATTTGAGTGCTGCTGCCGGAGCGATGCTCGTAGCGCGGAAGGCGGGAGCCATGCCGAAGAGAATTGTAGTCAGCAGCGCGACTGCCATGGTGAAGCCCAGCACGAGCCAGTCTGGATGAAGATCGACGAAGACATCGGGCGTGCTCGTGCCAATGAAGGCTACCAGGAAGCTGCTAATCCATTGCGCCAGGACCGCGCCGAGAAACGTGCCGGCAACACCAAGCAAAAGACTTTCCACGAATAGTTGCCGGATGAGCCGCCCGCGGGATGCACCGAGAGAGAGGCGCACGGCAATCTCGCGCCCACGGGCGTTGGCGCGCGCCAGCAGCAGATTGGCGATATTGGCGCAGGCAATCAGCAAAACCAGGGCGGCGATGGCCAACAGCGTCCACAGGGGTGTCTCGTAGCTCCTCCGCAGATTCGAGAATCCCGAAGCCGCTGGAAATGCGCCGAACTTGTACTGCAGGTAGTGCTTTTGCGCCTCCGCATCGTATTGTGGGGGCACGGTCGCTTCCAGGATGCCCGTCGTAAGCGCTGCCATTTCCGCGTTGGCTTGTTCGATAGTCACGCCGGGCTTCAGACGCCCCACGGCGGCGAGCCAATACCCATTTCGCAGGTCAATCAGTGACGATTCGCCGTGCATAAGCGGTTCCGAGCACAGTGGCACGGCCACGTCGAATTGACGTCCAACGTCAATGCCCGCGAAACTGGGCGGAGTGATGCCGACGATCTCAAACGAATGGCCGTCGAGTGAGATCATCCGACCCACAGCGTCTGGGCCGCCGCCGTATTCCCGCTGCCAAAAGGCGTAGCTGATCACCGCGGGCGGGGAGCCGCAGCCGCGGCGGTCATCCTCCGCGGTCAAGGTGCGGCCGCGCAGTGCGCGGACTTCCAGCGTCTTGAAAAAATCGCCGCTGACCCAGATGCCCGAGGCGTAGCGTGCTTCGCCGCTGGGGGCCAGGTTGAATCCTCCTTCGGTCGCCCATGCAAGCATGCTGGAAAAAACTCGCTGGTGGTCGCGGATCTGCTCCCATTGCGCGTTGGTGATGTCGGGGTAGCGGCCATGGACGCGGCCGTGCCTCCAGGAGGTGTCCAGGATGCGCACGGCAGCGAGCTGCTGCGGATTGCTTACCGGCAGCGTGCGCAGACGCAGCGAATCGATCAATTGAAAGATGGCGGTGTTCGCGCCGGTGCCAAGCGCCAGGGAAAGCACGGCAATAGCGGTGAAGCCGGGATTGAGGCGCAGTAGCCTGAGGCCGTAGCGAAGGTCCTGCGCGAGAGAATGCAGCCAGCCACTGAATTTCATGCCAGCATGACGCTCGGCTAATAATTACGTTTCACGATTTCTAGCGTTCGCACACACCCATGCCGCCGCCACCGAGCTTTTCCAGGATGTGGTAGCTGGCAAATCGCTTGCTCCAGGCTTGACTGGGAATCCGGCATCACAGGGCCATGATAGAAAGCAGGCCATCCCAAGTCAACGCCGTCCAATGTTCTAGCCGGATGGTCGGCTACACGGAAGTTATTCTGCAACCGCGTTCGAGAAGTGATCGAAGCGAACCGTCGCGGCACTTGGACGGTGAACGCGTTAATCGGAAAGTGAGCCACTGCTGAAAAAACCGCGTTGAAAACTCGGAGCTCAGCTGCCCATCACAGACCGAGGCCCGCGACACTATTCGTGCGAAGATTTCGTCGCCGCGCCTACGGAAGCAGGACGATTTTTCCGGCAGCGCCCGGCTCCAGGATTTCTTTGTGGGCGCGGGCGGCTTCTGCGAGCGGCAGTTCTTTGCCGACGACGGGGCGAAGCGTGCCATTTTCGAGGCCAGCAATGATGCCAGCGTGAATTGCAGTTTCCTCGGCTTCCGTGACGGCCCAGAGCGTGAAGGCGCGAATCGAAGCCCGGCGTCCCATGAGCTCGCGCGGGTTGATGGTGATTTCGCCGCGATTGCCGATAACGATGACGCGGCCGTTGGTGGCGAGGAGCTTCGTATCGTTGGCTAGATTCACGTTGGCCAGCATTTCAAGAATGACGTCCACACCGCGGCCGCCGGTGGCTTTCATGATTTCCTCTACGTACCCCGCCTTGCTGTGATTGAAAACCTGATGAGCGCCTTCGCGCGTGGCGAGGTCGAGGCCCTTTTGGCTGCTCGCGGTGCCGAAAACGCGCAAACCCATGGCGCGGGCAAATTGGACGCCGGCAATGCCAACCCCGCCGCTGGCACCGTGGATTAATACAGTCTCCGAAGCGCGGGCTTGCGCAGAATGATGTAGAGCATGGTAAGCGGTCCCGTAGGGGACCCAGACGCCCGCACCTTGACTGAAGCTAGCTTTAGCGGGGAGCGGATGGACCTGACCTTCCAGAGCGATGGCATATTCGGCGTAAGCACCCGTAACGGTTTTTGCTACGTAAACACGGTCGGCGGGCTTCACCTTGGTGATGCCGGGCCCGACAGCTTCGACGACGCCGGCGCCGTCCGATCCGGGCGTGTATGGCAAGGCAGGCTTGACCGCATACGTGCCGTTGCGCATGTAAGTGTCGTAAGGATTGACGCCGACGCCGTGAATGCGCACGAGGACTTGTCCGGCGGCGGGCTTGGGAGTGGGAATTTCTTCAAGCTTAAGGACCTCTGGTCCGCCGAATTCGTGGACTTGAATTGCTTTCATTTTAGGGACTCCTACCCTTGCGATGATTCCATAAAACTTTCGTTAGAAATGTTCGTCGGAATGGACGTGCGACGTCTCTTTCCCTTTTTCACTCAAGCCGGCGGTTTGGCCCCAGCCAGTCGTTTGCCAATTGTCCTTTCCCTTGGTTTGCGGAATCCAGGGAGGAAGCGACTGATTCAAATAGGCCGCGAGCGCGTGGATGTACGGCTCGTACATGCGGCGGAGTTCATGGAGGCGGCGGTCAGCGTCCTCGCCGTCGAGCAGCTTCATGCCGTGCTGAGCCAAAGCATCGCGGAGGCGGCGTAATTCTTCCGCGGGGAGCCGGTCCTGAGGCAATTGAGCTGGCGCCGTGCCGAACACTTGGGAGAGATCGACCACGGCGTGGCGAGCGATCGCAAACGTCAGCTCGGCTTGCTTCTCGCACGCGCCTTCGATGCCAACCATAACCAGCGCGCAAGTATCGAGGATGGCGGTAAGCGACGCAATCCAGGATTGGTTGTCGTGCTGCGAACGGAAGTAAGCCAGGACGGGATAGGAGAGGTGGCTTTCCATTAACTCAGCGGACCAAAGTTCCCAATCCTTGAGCAGTTCGCCCAAGGCGTCTTGCCCATGAGGATAGCTATGGCGGCGGAGCAGTTCTCCAGCAGTAGGGGGTGTGCCTGCCCGGGAATCGAGCAGGGAAATGTCCACTTCGCGTTTTGAGAACGAGCCGTAGATGAATGGGAGATATCCGATTACCGCGGCAAGGAAACCGAATCCGAACCCGGCTTCGGTTACAACCAGTGCGCGAGACAGTCCGGAGTGGGGCACCACGTCTCCGAGGCCAAGCGTGAAAAATGTCGTGCCGCTAAGATAGATGTCGGTTTCAAAACTTGGCTGGCCGCCCGTGATGACCACCGCCGAGCCAGCTCCATATTGCATGAGGCCAAAACCCAACACCAGGCCGACCGCCCAGACACCGACTAGAACGAGGAGTGAAAGAGGGCCATAGAAGCCCAGCAGGGCTTCCCGTCTTTTCCGGGACGGTACAAGACACATAACAAACTTCCAGACGTGCCAAGTAGATTTGTAAAAGAGCCGCGCGAGGCGAAACTTGCGCGTGACTCGCCTGGGCAGAATGATAGCTTCGAACGCGTCCCACAGAACGATCAGAAAGATCGCGGCACCAGCGATGAAGACGCTCGGAGCTGGAATCATGTGCGGCATTGTACTCGTTTAGGCGGGCGGACGATAAGCGCCGGCACGATCAGGAGTTGAGACGTGCGGTGACGCTGATCTCTGCCTTGAACAGCTTGGAAACGGGGCAGCCTGTCTCGGCGGCTTTGACTGCGGCGTCAAACTTCGCTTTATCCGCGCCGGGAATCGTGGCCACGAGGTCCAGATGGCTCTTGGTGATGGCGAATCCGTCGCCGACTTTGTCGAGCGAGATAGTCGCGGTTGTTTCCAGCTTTTGCGCGGTCATTCCGGCACTGCCGAGTTGCGCGGAAAGAGCCATCGTGAAACATCCCGCATGGGCCGCAGCCAAAAGCTCTTCGGGATTGGTGCCGACTCCGTTTTCAAAACGTGTGCTGAAGGAATATTGCGTTTGTTTGAGGACCCCGCTGTCGGTCGAGATCGAGCCTTTGCCGTCTTTCAGGCCGCCTTGCCAGACTGCCGATGCTTTGCGTTGCATGGTGCCGCTCCTTTTGCGCTGTTGCACAGTTTGTTCGATTCAAATCCAGAGAATTCGATTCGTCAGCGATAGAGAAGGGTATATTGACGGGACGATGCTGTCGAGTGAGGTAAGCGAAACTTGCTGAGGGTGAATCTGGAGCAGGCCGCACATCGTCCGTGGCCGCTGCCCACTGGTGGCTGGGTCATGGCCCAGAGCTGGCACGATTTGCTGTTTGCGCATTGGCGCGTGGAAGAAGCGGCGCTGCGACGTCATATCCCTGCGGGATTAGACATCGATACTTTTGAAAGGCAGGCATGGCTGGGAGTTGTGCCGTTCCGGATGTCCGGAGTGCGTTTGCGTGGAATGCCCGCGATGCCGGGACTCTCGACGTTTCCAGAATTGAATGTGCGGACCTACGTTGTGGCAGATGGCAAACCTGGAGTGTGGTTCTTCAGCCTGGATGCGGGAAATCGGATGGCTGTTGCAATTGCGCGTGCGTGGTTTCACTTGCCATATTTTCGCGCACGAATGTCCTGCGAAGAACGGAATGGCTGGATCGAATACAAATGCGGACGTTCGCATCGTGGTGCGCCTTGCGGAGTGTTGCGCGGACGGTACCGACCGATTGGCGAAGTATTTTCGGCGGGCTCAGGGTCGCTCGAGTATTTTTTTACGGAGCGCTATTGCTTGTACACCGCGGATCACGAAGGCCAGCTGATCCGGGGGGAGATTCATCACGCGCCGTGGGCATTGCAAACCGCGGAAGCAGAGCTCCTTAGCAATACCATGCCGGAGGCTGCGGGGATTTATCTGCCGCCTGCGAAACCGCTTCTGCATTTTGCGAAGCGGCAGGACGTGGTGGTGTGGCAGCCGCAACGGTTAGAGATCTGATTCGCCCCGGTGCGCCTACCACTTGTGGAAAACAAAAAACACCGCTAGAGCGATGCAACCGAAACCTGCCGCATAGTTCCACTTTATTTTCTCGCCGAGATAGAGGACTGAGAAAGCGGAGAACACCGAGAGCGTGATGACCTCTTGCATGGTCTTCAGTTGTGCGGTGCTGAATTCGTAGGACCCGATGCGGTTCGCCGGGACCTGAAAGCAATACTCGAAGAAGGCAATTCCCCAGCTCACCAGAATCACTTTCCAAAGAGCGGAGGTTCGGTACTTGAGATGGCCATACCAGGCAAAGGTCATAAAGACATTCGAAATGGTGAGCAGGAGGATAGTTCTCATGTTTTTCCGGTTCCCTCTTTGCGGGCAAACGTGTTCTTCGTGAGACGTGGCCGTTTTGGGCCGCAGGTACAAGCCGGCTGACAAGATCCACCAATGGTGCGACATCCTAGCGCGAGTGCGGGCGAGCGTTCCAGCAGGCAAGCAAGGAGAGATCGGATTTTTCCAGTTTAAAACTATTTCGTAATCCATAATGGCGGATTCTGCACACCTGAACCATGCAGAATTCGTCGGACTACAGAAAGTTCGCTAAAGTCAACGGAGAACGAGAGTTTGGCTTCCCTTTTTCGGTTGTCGCATCAGGTCGGGTGATGTGTGGAGGTTCTAGTGGGGCGGATATCAAGATTTGTCAGTTCGATAAGCCTGACGCTGGCGATTACGTTGCCATTCGCAGCGGTTGCTCAAGACTCTACCGTGTTGGTAGTCACAGGCTCGAGCATGCCGGAACCGCTTTACTTGCAGTGGAACGACGAGTATCACAGGCAACAGCCGGCCGTGAAGCTGCGTTACTTGCCCGAAGGCAGCGGCGCGGGCGCCAGCCGGGTCTTGACAGGAGCGGGAGATTTTGCAGGAGGCGACGCCCCGATTCCCGAGAAAGAATTAAAAGGGGCCACAAACAAGGTGGTCGAACTTCCCACGGTCTTGATCGGGATCGTGGTCATCTACAATTTGCCAAGGGCGACGGGCGAACTCCATCTTTCAGGCCCAGTACTGGCAAACATCTATCTTGGGAAAATCACCGCCTGGAACGATCCAGCACTGATCAAGCTAAATCCGGAGACAAAACTACCCGCGATTCCGATCCAAGTCGTGCACCGGGCAGCGGGAAAAGGTTCGAGCTATATTCTTACTGATTTTTTGTCGAAAGCCAGTCCGGAATTTCTTGCGCACGTTGGACGCACCGAATCGCCGAATTGGCCCGTCGGAGCCAACGCCGGCAGAACCCAGGACATGGTCGACAAGGTGGAGGCCACTTCGGGGGCCATCGGTTACACGGAATTGAATATTGCGGAGAAGGCCTCGTTGCGCATGGCTAGTATCCGAAACGAGCATGGTGAGTTCGTGAAACCTTCCGCGCGATCGATTGCGGCCGCGGCCAAAGCCCTCACAAGCAAGGCAGGTGACGACTTCCGGCTATCGCTCACCAATGGTCCCGGAAAAGACAGCTATCCCATCAGCAGCTTTACCTGGTTTTACGTTCCGGCGGTGGCGCAGGACGCTCAGCGTGGCCGCGCCGTCGCGGCATACCTGAAATGGGTGTACACCAGCGGTCAAAAGATGGCGCAGGAAGCGGGTTACCCCCCTCTGCCCGATGAACTGCTGGCCAAAGTGCAGGCCAAAGCCGCGACGATTCGCTGACTGCCTGCCAGAAGTTCTAAGCGTTCAATGTAAGAGAAACCAAGTCGGGCCGCGGCGTTGGAGGAAGCGGCGGCATTTTAGAGCGGTCAACGGGACGATAGAGCGTGTCGCGTTCGACGGGCACGCGGCCTGCGGCGCGGATGAGACGCTCGAGTTCCGCTCGCGGAGTGAACTCCGAAGTCCTCGCTCCAGCGTCGTGGTAAATCTTTTCTTCTACAACCGTGCCGTCCAGGTCGTTGGCGCCGAAGCGCAGCGCAATCTGCGCGATGCTCGGCGATAGCATGATCCAATACGCTTTAATGTGGTCGAAATTATCGAGCAGCAGGCGCGCCACCGCGATGTTGCGAAGGTCGGCGTAGCCGCTGGGCTTCGGAATGTGCGAGAGCGCGGTGTTTTCCGGGTGAAACGCCAGCGGAATAAACGCCACGAATCCATGCGTTTCATCCTGGAGCTCGCGTAGCTTGATGAGGTGGTCGACGCGCTCTTCCTCGGTTTCCACGTGGCCGTAGAGCATGGTGGCGTTCGACCGCAGCCCTGCTTCGTGAGCTTTCTTCGCGGTGCTCAGCCACATCTGGCCGCTGGTCTTGTGGTCGCAAATGATCTTTCGCACACGCGGGTGAAAAATCTCCGCACCGCCGCCCGGGCAGGAATCCACGCCCGCTTCTTTCATCTTTCGCAGGGTGTCCTCGATGGAAAGCTTGGCGATGCGCGCGAAGTAATGAACCTCAACCATCGTGAACGCCTTGATGTGCACGGCCGGGCAGCGCTGCTTCAAGCCACGCACCATCTCGAGGTAATGATCGAAGGTGAGGTCCGGATGCAGGCCGCCGACGATGTGAAATTCGGTAGCGCCTTCTCTCGCGCCTTGCTCCGCGCGTTGATAAATTTCTTCGAGAGCGAACGTGTACGCGCCAGGAGCATCAGGATCGCGGCCAAAGGCGCATAGTTTACAGTGGGCCACGCAAACGTTTGTCGGGTTGATGTGCCGGTTGACGTTAAAATAGGTCACGTTTCCGTGGCGCTTTTCTCGGACATAATTGGCGAGCCAGCCGACAGCCAGAAGATCCGGTGAACGATATAGCGCGATGCCGTCGTCCATGCTCAGCCGCTCGCCGGCAAGGACTTTCTCCGCGATGGGCTTCAGCCGCTGGTCCGTGATTGTAAGTTCGCTCATTTTGAATCCGCTGAAAAATTCAAACGCGCCAAACCGCAGCCGCGGCGCCCCAGAACAACAGGAACAATAAACTAATATAACCGTTCACGGCGAAAAACGCAGCGTCAAGCTTGCTGAGATCGCCGGGTTTCACAAGAGAATGTTCGTAGCCAAGCAGCGCGGCGACAACCACGAGGCCTGCCCAGGCGGGCCACGGAAGCGCAAAGCTGTAAGCGAGCCATGAGAGCAGCACGACCACGCCGATATGCATGACGCGTGCTATGAGCAAGGCGTTGGCAATACCGAATCGCTTGGGAATGGAATAGAGGCCGGCTCGGCGGTCGTAATCGATGTCCTGACAGGCGTACAGGACGTCAAAGCCGCCCACCCAGAGAGTGACCGCTCCGCAAAGGATCAGCATGCGAGGGTCGAGACTGCCGGTGATGGCGATCCACGCTGCGGCAGGCGAAATGCCGAGAGCGAAGCCCAGGAATATGTGCGACCAATTCGTGAAGCGTTTGGTGAACGAATAGAAAAATAGAATGGCCAGGGCGAGCGGAGCCAGCTTGAGAGCGAGGGAATTGAGCTGCCACGCCGCGACAAAGAAAAGCGCCACAGCGACGATCGTGAAAAACCACGCAAATTGCACCGACAGTGCGCCCGTGGCGAGTGCGCGCTGCTGCGTTCTCGGATTTTCCCGATCATAGCGAAGATCGGCGATGCGGTTCATGGTCATTGCGGCGGAGCGCGCGGCGACCATGGCGATAATAATCCAAACGAACTGGCGCAGCGTCGGCCAGCCTTTTGGCGGCTGATGCGTGGCGCGCGCGGCGAGAATGGCGCCCGTGAGCGCAAAGGGAAGCGCGAACACGGAGTGCTCGAACTTGATCATCTCGAGCACGGTGCGGATGCGGCCAGCCATGGCGAAATTAGGCCTCCGCCTTTTTGACACTTGCCTGGCCCGTCCAGTGATACATATTTTCCTGGGGAAGATGAATCTGCGCGAGCACCCGGCAGACAAATTGCGTAACCAGGTCGTCGATGGTTTGCGGATGATGATAGAACGCCGGGATAGCAGGCATAATCACCGCGCCGGCTTGCTGTGCGCGCAACATGTTCTCCAGATGGATGCGGTTGAATGGCGTGTCGCGGACGCAAAGCACGAGTTTGCGGCTTTCTTTGAGCATGACGTCAGCAGCGCGGGAGACGAGGTCGTCGCTCACACCACTGGCGATCGCCGCGAGCGTGCCCATCGAGCAGGGAACCACGATCATCGAGTCCACCGCGTAGCTGCCGGAAGCGATCGCGGCACCAATGTCTTTGTTTGGAAGAACCTCGATTTTTGCAGCAGGGCGATTCAGAAGGCGGCTCGGGAGCTGCTTCAAGTCGCCGGAGGTGATGCCCATCTCTTCCGAGAAGAGCCGCTGGCCTGCTTCCGTCACGACGAGGTGGATGCGCGCCACACGCGAGTCCGCTTCCAGTAATGACAAGGTTTTCTGCGCCAGGACGGCGCCGCTTGCCCCGGTCACACCTACGGTGACGACTTGTTTTTGCGTATCAACCATGATTTCCGTGCGGATAGAATCAGTCTCGCAGCCGTGTTGCAGCAAGTCAAGCTGAGGCCGCATGCCTGGGTGATGATAGAATTTGCGCCGGTCGAAGAATATGAATCAGCAGGATCTTTTGAAAATCTTGGAATTGGTGAAGCTTGGCGCTTTTTCTCCGGAAAAAGCTGCCGAGCGCTTGAAGCATTTGCCCTTCGAGGACTTGGGATTCGCAAAGGTGGATCACCATCGCTCATTGCGGCAGGGCTTCGCGGAAGTGGTGTTCGGCAAAGGCAAAACGCCCGCTCAAGTGGCGGACATCGTTCGCGCGATGTCTCGGCAAAAGGATTCGCGGCAGAACATATTGGTGACGCGGGCAGATGCCAAGATTTTTGCGGCGGTTAAGCGCGTGCACCGCGGGGCGAAGTTCCACGCATCCTCCGGGGTCATTACGATCGAGCGGAGCCAGGAAATTACGGGGAAGGGAACGATTCTCGTCGTTTCCGCAGGGACCAGCGACATTCCCGTTGCGGAAGAAGCGTTGCTCACCGCGCAGATGATGGGAAACCGCGGCGAACATCTCTATGACGTGGGCGTGGCGGGCATCCACCGGCTTCTGGAGCATCGAGAAAAATTGACGCAGGCGCGCGTGATTATCTGCGTCGCGGGAATGGAAGGCGCGCTGCCGAGCGTTGTGGGCGGATTGGTCGCGGCGCCGGTCATTGCAGTGCCAACGAGTGTTGGGTACGGCGCAAGCTTCGGCGGAGTCGCGGCCCTGCTCGGCATGCTCAATTCTTGCGCCTCGAACGTGAGCGTCGTCAACATCGACAACGGTTTCGGCGCTGCCTGCGTTGCGTCCTGTATTAATCGAATTTGAGGCTCGTGCGAGCTTCCGCTCAATTTTTCAGTAAGACTTTCAGCACACCCGGTTGCTGGGCAAAACGGATGGCCGTCGGTGCCTTGGCCAGCGGGAACGTGCGGGTGATGAGTGGCGTCGGATCAACTTTGCCGGCAAGGAGTAACGCGAGCGCCTCCCTGAAGGGGCCGCAGCGGGAACCGAGGACTGTAAGTTCTTTTACTACGATGGGCCAGGTTTCGACTGGCGCGGCGCCCTGAAATGTGGATTTGAGAACCAGCGTGCCGCGCGGCTCAGCCATTTGTTGGGCGAGAACGAGGCCGGTGCGTGAACCGGTCGCCTCGACGATTAGTGCGAAGGTGTCCTTTAAGCGTTTCAAGTCGGATGGATTGCCTGCAATCTGTTTCGCTTCAATTCCGGCTTGGCGCGCCAGCGCCAGCTTGTTTTCGTGTTTGCCGTAGATGACGACGCGAGGAAGGGCCGTGCGCAGGACTCGTGCGATTAGCTGCGCGAGCTTTCCATCGCCGAGGATGGCCGCCTCGCGAAAATTGGCTGCGTCGATTTGTTCCAGAATTTCGCAAGCAGCAGCGAGGGGCTCTACAAAGACGGCTTGCTCATCCGTGATCGAATCCTCGACAGCGTGGAGATTCTCGAGCGGCAACGTCAAAAACTCGGCAAACGCGCCATCGTGCGCCACGATGCCAAGAACGGTCCTCCGAGCGCAGTGCGTCTTCAAGCCACGCTTGCAAAAGTCGCAGGCGGAGCGATCACCGTAAGCGGAACAGGAAACGTTGATTTCGCCGCAGACTCGGTGGCCCAGCCACTTGTTCTTTTGCTCCGGGGAAGCACCGTGCAGCTCAGCTACTTCACCGACGAATTCATGGCCGGGAATACCGCGAAAGCCTTGATAGCCGTGAAGAATCTCGATGTCGGTGTTGCAAATTCCGGCAAGCCGAACGCGGATCAGCGCCCACCCGCGCCGCAGCCAGGGCTGCGGTTTCTCGATTCGCCTTAGCTTTCCTTTAGCAATTGTGAAGGCCAGCACGACGTACAATGTTCGCGTACTTCTCCCGATCGAGTCCAGTTGCACTTGCTCGGAGTAAGGGCCGGTCGCCTGGCTCGTTCTTAGTGCGTGTAGCCCGCGTTGATGAACTCGTCGATGTCTTTGTGCAGCTTGTGATGCGCTTTTTCATCGATGTACATCATGTGGCCGCCTTCGTAGTATGCAAAACTCACGTTCTTACGAACCGGAGGCTCGAGATTCATGTGCGCGAACGTGTTTTCAATTCCGTTGAACGGCGTGGCCACGTCGTAGTAACCGCAAAGCACCAGCACTTTCAAGTAGGTTTGCTGGGTCATCGCCGCGCGCAAAACTTCCGCGACTTCGGTATTTCCGGTTTGATCCCACGGGCGGACATTGGCGGTGACCGTGTAATACGCGTCGCTGTCCCACTTCAACTCGCGCCGCGTGTAGTCGTGAAACGTGGCGACGTACGCGCCTTCATAGGAAGCCTCGCTCGGGTCGTACTCGTTGCGCTCCCCGGCAGCGTCGACGTCCATGCCTTCAAAGCGCGAATCGAGCCGGCCAATCGTGCGGCGTTTCTCGCGCTCGAGTTCCTTGAACCACCGGAACGGGCTGACGCGCAGATTCGCTTCTTCGATGAATCGGGCCGAAAGCCCCGTGAAGCGCGCGAGATCCGCGACCACCTTTTGGTGTTCTTCCGAGGAAAGCTGATCACCTTTTTCCAACGCTTGCGCATATTCACCATGCGCGAATTCGCGCGCCTGTTGCGCGACCTGCTCAACGGTCAGGTTTTGAAGATCGGTCGGAAGGAGGTGGTGGTACCACGCAGTCGTGGTAAAAGTGGGCAGGAAGAACTCGAACCGGTTGTCCGCGCCCCAATTCGAAAACGCCACTGAGGAAAGCAGCGCGATCCCGCTCAGGTAAATTTGGTGACGCTCTTGAATCACTCCGGCAAGTTCGGCGGAACGCGTGGTGCCGTAGCTCTCGCCAATCAAGAATTTCGGCGAGGCCCAGCGCTCATTTCGCGTAATGTACTGGTAAATGAAATCGGCAAACCAGTTGGCGTCCGCGATGATGCCGTGGAATTGCGCCGGTGCTTCGCCGGGGGCGGGCCGGCTGAAGCCCGTGGAAATCGCGTCGATAAAGACCAGGTCCGTGGCGTCGAGAAAGGAATCTTCGTTATCGACGGTCGTGTACGGCGCGGGCATTCCGTGGCCATCGGCAGTTAGGACGACGCGCTTCGGCCCCATTCCCATGTGGGTGAAAAGGGAAGCGGAGCCCGGGCCGCCGTTATAAACGAAACTCACGGGCCGCTTGGCGGCATCGGCCACTCCATCTTTCGTGTAGGCAACGTAAAACATCGTCGCTTTCACCGTGCCGTCATCCGCCTTGATGTTGTACGTGGCGGCTGTTGCTGTGTAGTTGATGGTTTGCCCTCCGATGCGCGCGGAGTGATGCGTTACCACTGATTTTTCTTCAGGAACTGCAGGCCGTTCCTTTTGCTTACTCTGCGAGCCTTCGCTTGGAGACGCCGCCGGTTCCGCTGGCGGGCGCGTGCGCTCACGCTGTTGCGGCGGCTGCTGGCCCGGGGGAACAGTCGGCTGCTGGGCGGCCGCCGTGCCTAAGCCGAATGACAGAACAATTCCTGCGAGGACGCACCGGTCTCTCCTCATTTCGCATTTCTCCTTTTTCATCCGAATCATTGTTCGGGCAACCACGGGGTGTCACAAAATTCCAGGAGAATCCGTCCACTCCCCCGAAACATTTGGTAGGACGCGCGTAGCGCTATCCGAGTTTCATTTGGAAGAAATTAGAATGTTGGGCGCACATACACCCAACAATGTGGATGCATTACAATACGAGAATCATTCTCAGGAGTTAAGCGAGCAATCAATGCAGCGCCGCAGCGAGCGTCTTGACGAGCACGGGCTCTTGTTCGGGGAAGACGGTCCTGAGATCGAGAATCAAACGGTCATTCTCCACGCGCGCGATCACGGAAATGCCCGCTGGGGCGCGACGAAGCCGTTGTTCAAGCTGCGCCGCCGAATAGCGGGCGCTGGCGATGCGGATCACCTTTGTGGGCAGCGCCTGGGCCGGCGTCGAGCCGCCGCCCGCGAGCGATGCGCCGTCCACAATTTCCATCTCCACTTCGTCGAGCGGTAGCTCGGGCCGCAGTTCGCGCAGAAAATTCTCCGAGCGCCGCCTTAGTTCTTGCGCGCCCGTTCGAATCATGCGAAATGCGGGGATCTCGTCCCACGCAGCTCGCAGATAGGCGCCCAGAGTCACCTCCAGCGCCGCGGTAGTGAGTTTGTCCACGCGCAGCGCGCGGAAGAGCGGATGCCTGCGCACGCGCGTCACGAGTTCCTTTTTTCCCGCGATGATCCCCGCCTGCGGGCCGCCCAAGAGTTTGTCGCCGCTGAACATCACCACCGATACGCCGGCTCCTATGCTTTGCCGAACGAGCGGTTCGGAGATTCCCCACGCGGAAAGATCGACGAGACAGCCCGAGCCAAGATCTTCAACCAGTGGAAGGCCGGTTCGCTGG
>Ga0070704_100000924_pt1 | contig 14800 bp, 12 predicted proteins | sample KBSK5252metaG_FD_65467 | JGI IMG/M metagenome (GOLD analysis project Ga0070704, IMG submission 65467) | Corn, switchgrass and miscanthus rhizosphere microbial communities from Kellogg Biological Station, Michigan, USA - KBS K5-25-2 metaG | ecosystem: Host-associated > Plants > Roots >...
GGCGCGATCCTGATGTCCGAGCGCGTCGCGAAGGCCATCTCGCCGGGCGATCACGGGACGACGTACGGCGGCAACCTGCTGGCGTGCCGCGCCGCGCTGTTCTTCCTCGAGCAGCTGATGGACCACGGGCTGCTCGATCACGTGAAGGCGGTCGGACCGCTGCTCGAGCGGCGCCTGCGCGCGCTTGCGCTGAAGCATCCGGTGATTGTCGAAACGCGCGGTGTCGGCCTGATGCAGGGGCTGCAGCTGGCCGTCGACGCGACGCCCATCGTGGACGGCGCGCGCCAGCGCGGGCTGCTCGTCAACCGCACGAACGAGAGGGTGGTGCGGATGCTGCCGCCGCTCACGATCGAAGCGGCGGACGTCGATCGAGCCGTAGACATCCTCGACGAGGTGTTTGCGGCGGTCCAGGCGGAGGTACACGTTTGATGCTTCAGCTCATTCCGCTGGCACGGGACCCGGGACCCGGGGTCCGGACGCGCCAGGTGACTGACGCGCCAGTCGAGATCCGCACCGCGACCACGCGCGAAGCCGACGCGATCCACGAGCTGATCGACGAGCACCTCGCGGAAGGGCACCTGCTGCCGCGCGAGCTCGGCGAAGTCCTCGTCCACGCCCACCGTTTCGTCGTCGCGGTCCAGGACGACGAGGTGCTCGCCTGCGCGGAGCTGGCGCCGCTGAGCCGATCGGTTGCGGAGGTGCGGTCGATGGTCGTGAGCCGCGAGGCGCGCGGCCGCAGTGTCGGCCGGCGCATCGTCGACGAGCTCGTGCGCCGCGCCGAGGCGGCGGGCTTCGAGAAGCTCTCCGCCTTCTCGCACACGCCCGGCTATTTCGTCCACCTCGGGTTCTCCCTCGTGCCGCACGAGTGGCTGCCCGAGAAGGTCGTCACCGACTGCCATGCCTGCAGCCAGTTCCGGCGCTGCGGGCAATACGCGGTCGTGCGCGCGCTCGAACGGCCGCGCCACGGCTGCGTGCCGCTGGCCGCGCTCCATGGCTGACGTGATGGCGGTGACGCGGCATACGTCGATCGCGCCGATCGACGGCGGCATTACGGCTCCGACCGGCTTCCGCTCGGCCGCGCTGCACTGCGGCATCAAGGCGAAGGCCGGCGCGCTCGACCTCGTGGTCCTGGCCGTGGACACGTTTGCATCGGTGGCGGGCCTCTTCACGACGAACCTCGCGCAGGCGGCGCCCGTGCTCGTCTCGAAGCGCCACCTCGAGGTGACCCGGGGAAGCGGGTGCGCCATCGTCGTCAACAGCGGCTGCGCGAACGCGTGCACCGGCGAAGCAGGCCTGGCACACGCGCGGCGCATGGCCGAAGAAGTCGCCGGCGCGCTCGGCTGCGAGCCGGAGCGGGTGCTGGTCGCTTCGACAGGCGTCATCGGCGTCGCGCTGCCGATCGATCGCGTCGTTGGCGGCATCCAGAAGGCGTGCTCGTCGCTCGCCCACGGCAAAGGCAGCGAAGCCGCGCAGGCGATCATGACGACCGATCCGTTCCCGAAGGAGCACGCCGTGCGCGTGACCACCCCGCGGGGATCGTTTGCGGTCGGCGCGATGGCCAAGGGCTCGGGGATGATCGAGCCGAACATGGCGACGATGCTCGGCTTCATCACGACCGATGCGCAGGTGGAGCCCGGGATGCTCCAGCGGGCGCTCACCGAGTCGGCGCGCGACACGTTCAACGCCATCACCGTGGACGGCGAGTGCTCGACCAACGACTCGCTGTTCGCGATGGCATCGGGCGTCAGCGGCGTCGCGATTGACGAAGAGCTCTACCCGGCGCTCCTCGACGGACTGCTGTCGGTCTCGCGGCCGCTCGCCCTCGGCATCGTCCGGGGCGGCGAGGGCGCGACGAAGTTGATTGCGGTCAGCGTCTACGACGCGCGCACCGTTGACGATGCGAGGCAGGTGGCGCGAACCATCGCGAATTCGCCGCTCGTCAAGACGGCCGTGCACGGCGCGGACCCGAACTGGGGCCGCATCGTCGCGGCGGCCGGGCGCGCCGGCGTCGCGTTCGACATGCAGCGCGTCACCGTCCGCATCGGCGGCATCCTGCTGTTCGAGAACGGGCTGCCGCACGACGAGTCGGCGCCCGGGGCGGCGGACATCCTGAAGCGCGACACCGTGGACATCGAGGTGAGCCTCGGAACCGGCAACGCCTCGGCCACCATCTGGGGGTGCGATCTCAGTGCTGAATACGTTCGAATCAATGGCGAGTACCGTACCTAGTGGGCTTGGCGTGACGATGGCGAAGGACTTCCTCTCGGTCCTCGATCTGTCTGCCGACGAGGTCGCGCGGCTGCTGGACCTCGCACGGCAGATGAAGGCCGACCGGCGGCTCGGGCGCCAGGCGCCGACCGCATACGCCCTCGCCGGGCGTCACGTGGCGATGCTGTTCGAGAAGCCGTCGCTGCGGACGCGGTCCACCTTCGAGATCGCCGTCAAGGAACTGGGCGCCGAGACGCTCCACGTGCCGTCGGAGTTCGCGGACGGGACGCGCGAGCCGCTCGAGGACGTCGCGCGGAATCTCGAGCGATGGGTGCACGCGGTCGTGGTGCGGACCTACGCGCACGAGAAGGTCGCGTCGATGGCCGCCGTCGCGCCGACGCTCCACGTCATCAACGCGCTCAGCGACGAGCAGCATCCGTGTCAGGCGCTGGCCGACATGATGACGCTGCAGGAGCACTGGGGCTCGCTGCGCGGCCGGCGAGTTGCCTTCGTCGGCGACGGCAACAACGTTGCGACCTCGCTCGCGCATGCGACCGCGCTGCTCGGCGTCCCGATTCACATCGCGTCGCCTCGCGGCTTCGAACTCCCGTCCCATGTGATCGACGAGGCGCGACGGGTGGCGAGGGACGGCGCGGAGCTGCGGATGTTCAGCGAACCGTGCGAAGCCGTTCGCGGCGTGGACGCCATCTACACCGATGTGTGGACGTCGATGGGACAGGAGGCGGAAACCGAACGGCGGAAGCAGGTCTTCGCGCCGTATCAGGTGGACAGCCGGCTGATGGCATCAGCAGCGCCGGGGGCGCTCTTCATGCACTGTCTTCCCGCGCACCGCGGCGAAGAGGTCACGTCGGATGTGCTCGACTCGCCGGCGTCGGTCGTCCTGGACCAGGCCGAGAACCGCCTGCACACGCACAAAGCGCTGCTGTTGATGCTGCTGTCGTAGGTCGCGGGCGGACCTGAAGGTCCGCCCCTACGTTCACAGTCGTAACGACCATCAGGTCGGCCCTTCCTGCCTGCTGCCCGCTGCCTGCTGCCCGCTGCCAGCTAGAATTGGCCAGCATGGCCAACAAGCTCTGGCTGGCGCAGTACGACCCGGACGTTCCGAAGTCACTTCAGCCGTACCCCGACAAAACGCTGCTCGACTACCTGTCGGCGCTCGCCGGCGACCATGCATCGAAGCCGGCGCTGCTCTTCAAGGGTGCCGAGGTTTCGTACGGCCAGCTCCATCGCGAGAGCGACGCATGTGCCGCGGCGCTCGCCGCGCTGGGCGTCAGGAAGGGCGATCGCGTTGCGCTGGTCCTGCCGAACTGCCCCCAGTTCGTCGTCGCGGAAATCGGCGCGTGGAAGGCCGGCGCGGTCGTCTGTCCCGTCAACCCCACGTATACCGAGCGCGAGCTCGAGAACGCGTTGAAGGCGAACGGCGCCACGACGGTCGTCACGCTGACGCCGTTCTACGACCGCCTCAAGGAGGTCCAGCCGCGAACCGCGGTGCGCAACGTGATTGCGACGTCCATCAAGGACTACCTGCCGCCGGTGCTCCGCATCCTGTTCACGCTGTTCAAGGAGAAATCCGGCGGCCATCGCATCACGCTCGCGCAGGGCGACCAGTGGCTCCTCGATCTGCTTCGACAGCATCGCGGCGCGAAGCCGCCGGCGGTGCCGGTCAGCGGCGACGATCGCGCGGTCATCCTGGCCAGTGGCGGCACCACCGGCACGCCGAAGGGCGTCGTCGGCCTCCATCGGCACTACGTTGCTGCGGGCCTTCAGCTGTACGAGTGGACGAAATCCGCGAAGCGGCCGTGGATCGACGCCATCATGCTGCCGCTGCCGCTCTTCCACGTCTACGCGAACGTCGGCGTGCAGCCGCTCGCCTTCATCGGGCCGAACCCGCTGTCGCTCGTGCCGAACCCGCGCGACGTCGATGATCTGCTCAAGACCATCAGGCAGGTCAAGCCGGCGTTTTTCAACGGGGTGCCGACGCTCTACAACGCCATCCTCAATCACAGGGACGTCCGCGCGGGCAAGGTGGATCTCAGCTCCATCAAGCTGTGCTTCTCGGGCTCCTCGGCGTTGATGGCCGAGACCAAGCGGCAGTTCGAAGCGCTCACCGGAGCGCGACTCATCGAGGGCTATTCGCTGACCGAGGGGATGATGGCGTGCTGCGTCAACCCGGTGCAGGGGACCAACAAGCTCGGCTCGATCGGCGTGCCGCTGCCCGACGTCGAGGTCCGTATCGTCGATTCCGAGGAGCCCGGGCGCGAGATGGGGGTCGACGAGGTCGGCGAGATGCTGCTTCGCGCCCCGCAGCACATGGTCGAATACTGGGACAATCCCGCCGAGACCGCGGAGACGCTGCGCACCTACGGCCCCGGGGGCCCGTGGGTCCACACCGGCGACCTCGCGCGCATGGATGCCGACGGCTTCATCTTCATCGTCGATCGCAAGAAGGACATGCTGAAGACGAGCGGGTTCCAGGTGTGGCCGCGCGAGATCGAGGAAGTGCTGACGACGCATCCGGCGGTGATGGAAGCCGGCGTGGCGGGCGTTCCGGACGCGGCGAAGGGCGAGGTCGCGCACGCGTGGGTCGTGCTGAAGGCCGGGCAGACGGCGACCGCCGAGGAGTTGCGGACCTACTGCCGCGAACGTCTCGCGCCTTACAAGGTGCCGGCGAACGTCGAGTTCAGATCCGAACTGCCGAAGACGATGGTCGGGAAGGTGCTGCGCCGGGCGCTCGTGGCGGAATCACGCCGTTAGATTTTTGACGTCTATCTTCGAAGCTTCCAGCGCCGCGCGGATTCGGCGTGCCAGATCCGCGGCTCCGGGCGTGTCTCCGTGCACACAAATCGTGTCGACGTTCGGACGTTGTGCAAGCGTCACGACCCGGGCGAGGACTTCATCCGGATCGTGGATGACCGCACCGGGCTCGGTGCGTGGAACGAGTGTCCCATCGGGGCGATACGCGCGATCGGCGAACGCCTCGCGTGCGGTTCGCAGGCCCGCGGCCTCCCCGGCCGCAACGAGCTCCGACTCCGGCAGGCCCAGGAGAATCAGCGAGGTATCCACCGACGCGACCGCGCGGGCGATCGCGTCCGCCACACGGCGATCGCGGACCGCCATGTTGTAGAGCGCGCCGTGCGCTTTCACGTGCTGTAGCTTGGTACACGCATGTACGGTGATCGACGCCAGCGCCTCGATCTGCCGGACTACGAGATCCGTAATCTGTGCCGTTGGCAGCTGAAGGTCACGACGGCCGAAGTGCTCGCGATCGTCGAAGCCTGGATGGGCGCCGACCGCGACACCAGCGTCACGGGCGAGCAGAACTGTGTCATGCATCACTGTAGGACCGCCTGCATGACGACCGCATGCGACGTTAGCTGACGATATGCACCGCATCAACCTGTCATCCTGCCCGCACTCTTCGCCGACGTCAGCATTGAGATCGATGCGCATTGTGCTTTGACAGAGAACACCCCTGTAATTCTTGCAACACTATTGCAATTGGCTCGGAGGGGTGGATCGCGGTTTTTCTAGGAAATTCGCGCGGCACACCCGTTGCCAGTATGGTGGGCCGTCGGCCTGTGGTTTACGGCAGGGCGCCGTAAATGCTGGGGGGAGCCAGGTCGGCTACCAGGACGGGGCGCCTTCGGGCGCCCTATCCGGTTTTTTCCTACATGCTCCACATCCAGCCGGTCGGACCCCGCCCTACACGCCAGCGCCTTCCGGATACTCCAACGCCAACTTGAGCTCACGCGCCAGGGTTTCTACGGTCGTGCCTTGCCGTTTCCAGGCCCCCTCGGTCTCGAACCGCAGATCGCCGATGCGCCGTCCCCATGGCGCGATGACCCGTCCGATAGCCCTGTAATCACCTCTATCGGCGTGATCCTGATCGAGCCTGCGGACGACGTCAGGAGAGACGCGGATGAACGCGCGCAGCGCCGTGGCCGACTTGATGCTGTACTTCCGGCCACTCCACGCGGCGCCGAACACCATCGAGATCTGCTTGAAGTAGTTGACGAAGAACCGTTTGCCATCTTCGCGGAAGTCGGCGGACTTGCGCGGCCCGCCGAAGGCGTCGCCGGCAAACAGCTTCTTCAACTCCTGGGCGAGCGGCGCCTGCGCCACGCGGCCGTGGCCGACGCCAAGGAGCTTGATTTCGCCATGCAGCGGCGAATCTTCCTTGTCGTTCAACGCCCGCACCACGTCGTGCGCCGCGGCTAGCGAGTCGTCGCGATAGAGCTGGCGTCCGGAGAGGCTGACCAGATGCGAGGCATTGAGGCGCGTGTGCTTCGCGTTGATCGTCACGAACATCTGGACGATGTGATCCTCGGGGACGCGGTCGAAGATGATGGCCGGCACCGTGAAGTCGTGGTCGCGGATGTTGTCGATGTCGGCATGGAGCGCAAGGAGCCGGTGCTGACCGTCGATGGCGCGAAGGATCCCTTCACGCTCGGGAACTTTCAGGCGTCCGACCGAAGATCCGCCGTCCACAGCCTCGAACGTCAATTTTTCGTCGCAGGAGATGATGACGGCACCGGGGATAGATGGAAGGTCCTGGGCCACCCGGCACTGCTCGTAGTACTGAACGAGTTCGTCAATTTTCCGACGGATGATCTGCCGCTGGTAGGCCTTCTCGCTCGATGCGATCCGGCGTTCGAGCAGGTCCCAGTTCACCTTGGACGGCGATTTTTTCTTGCCGCCGCGAACGGGCTGCTGCCCGGCATCGCCGTAGCTCAGCACCTCGAATCGAACGAGCTTGTCGATATCCTCCGCCGTGAGAGCGGCCTGGTAGAACTGCACGCCAAACTGCTGCATCCGGATGGCAGCGACGCTGATCATTCCAATTTCCCCTCCGGACCGCCTATGGCGGCCAAGGAAAGCTGCGAATTGTAGTCATCTGACCGCGGGAATCTCAATGATTTTTTGCACTTCTTTTCGCGGTTTCATCGCCCCTCGTCACGGGAATCTCCTTTCGAGGCAGATACTTACCAAGTATAATTTTCGCTTCTCATGCATAGAGTCGTCGCGCCCTGCGCTTTCGCCATAGGTGTGCTCGTCGCCGGATCCGTCCTCGCCCAGAACATTGCGACCGGTTCAGTAGCCGTCCCCGCCGCCGGACGGTCCGAGACAACCGGGCGGTCTGACACTCCTGTCCCCGTCGGACCACCACCAAAGTCGGGGGCCGACATCAACTACGAGACGATCCACCTGGAGAAGCGCCTCACGGCGGTTCGCGCGACGAGCGCGATCACGCTCGACGGCGCGCTCGACGAGCCGGCGTGGGGCGAAGCGCCGATGGCGAACGGCTTCATCCAGAACGACCCGCGCGAGGGCAACCCCGCGACCTACGACACCGACGTGCGCGTGCTGTACAACGAGGACGCGCTCTACTTCGGGATCTTCGCGCACGACATGGAGCCGTCGAAGATCATCATCAGCGACCTGAAGAAGGACTACAACGTCGGCAGCAGCGACGGCTTCCGCATCGTCCTCGACACCTTTCACGACGGGCGCAACGCGTACCAGTTCGCGACCAATCCCGCGGGCGCGAAGTGGGATTCGCAGATGTCGAACGAGGGGCGCGACAACAACTCGAACTGGGACGGCATCTGGGACGTCAAGACGACGATCACCGAGACCGGGTGGGTCGCCGAGATCCGGATTCCGTTCCGCACGCTGAAGTTCAGCGAGACCGATCCGCAGGTGTGGGGCATCAACTTCGAGCGGAAGCTGCGCCGTCTCAACGAAGACAGCTACTGGTCGCCGATTCCGCGCATTTACGACGCGCAGCGCGTCTCGCTCGCGGGAACGCTCGAGGGGCTGCGCGGACTGCGCGCCGGCAAGAACATCCGCGTCAAGCCGTACGCGCTGACGAGCGGCAGCCGCATCACGACGCGGCCGATGGCCGGCGACTTCCAGGGCGGCGTGGACGTGAAGTACGGCGTCACGTCCGGGCTCGTGTGGGACTTCACGGTCAACACCGACTTCTCGCAGGTGGAGGCGGACGAGCAGCAGGTGAACCTGACGCGGTTCAACCTGTTCTTCCCGGAGAAGCGCGATTTCTTCCTCGAGAACCAGGGTATCTTTTCCTTCGGCGACGATCGCAATTTCGGCGGCGGCGGCAACTTCGGAGCGGGCCGCACCAACCAGATCCAGGACATGCGTCTCTTCTTCACGCGCCGAATCGGGTTGTCGGACGATGGACAGGCGCTGCCGATCCTCGGCGGCACGCGTCTGAGCGGCCGCCAGGGCGCGTACTCGATTGGCGCGCTGAACATTCAGCAGCGCGAAGACGGCGGCGTGCCGGCCACGAATTTCACGGCGCTGCGGCTCAAACGCGATGTCCTCGCCAACTCCGACGTCGGCGCCGTGCTGCTCGACAAGGAAGTCGCGGGTCCGGCATTCAACCGGCTCGCGGGCTTCGACGCGAACTTCCGTTTCGGCAACCTGATCATGAACGGATTCGCGGCGAAGACCTTCACGCCGGCGGGTGCCGTCACCGGTACCGGGAACGACGTCACGACCCGTGCGAACGCCGAATACCGGAACCGGCAATGGCGGTTCAGCGGGAGGTACACGACGATCGGCGAGCGGTTCAACGACGAGCTCGGCTTCATTCCGCGGACCGGCGTCAACGAGATGAACGTGAACGTCAACCGGACGCTGCGGCCGAACTGGCTTCCGCGTACGGTTCGCGAACTGATGCCCCACTGGGTGCTCGTGCAGTCCAACCGCGCCGACGGGCGCGGGCTCGATCTGCGGCAGCAGGACTTCCACTTCGCGATCAATTTTGCGAACGGCTCGTTCCTCGAGCCGGGCGCGAACACCAACCTCGAGGTCATCCGCACCCCATTCACGTTGAACGGACCTCGCGGCGTGAAGATCCCCGACGGCCGGTACGAGTACACCGAGTACTTCGTCACCTACCGGGCGAACGACGCGGCCCGTGCCTCGATGGGCGTGCGCTATTCGATCGGCAAGTTCTACGGGGGATACAAGCACGGCTACGGGGTCGGCCCGACGTTCCGGCCCAACGAGAAGTTCAACGCATCGCTCACGATGCAGCTGAACGACATCTCGCTGCCGACCGCGTCATACCTGTCGACCCTGACGACCAGCCGGCTGAATTACAACTTCAACACGAAGGTGTTCGTGAACGCGCTGCTGCAGTACAACACCGACTCGCACCAGCTCAGCTCGAACATCCGGTTCAACATCATCCACCGGCCGCTGAGCGACTTCTTCTTCGTCTACAACGAGCACCGCGACGAGCACACGGGGCTGCTGCAGGACCGCTCGCTGATTGCGAAGATGACGTACATGGTGGCCTTCTGATTTCTTGAGATTTGGATTTTGGGATTTGGGATTTGGGATTTTTACAACGCGCCGGCCGGTTGCAGGCGCCCTGTATTCCACCAGTCGACAATCTGATTTTTCAGCTTCGCCGCGCCGAAGAGCGCAATGGTGAAGATCGCGTAGGCCGTGAACGCCTGGCCGAGCGTCAGCGCCTTGTGCATGGGGCCGCTCAGCACGCCGTAGGCCAGCTCCACGTGAATCCAGTACACGAAGAGCGACGCATGGCCAAACTCCTGCAATACCGATCGTCCCGTCCAGAGCGCGTTCCACGCGTACGCGATTGGCAGCGACAGGATCAGAATCCCCACGCGTAAGAAGAAGAACGTCGGCGACGTCGTCCAGAATGACGACTCGCGATACATCGCCGGTAGGTACGACGCCGCGTAGCCGGCGGCCGTGACGGCAAGTCCGGTGACGGCCAGCGTGACGTTGACACGACGCTCCGCGTCAGGCGTTCGAGCGGTGTCGAGCCAGATCCCGATCGCCACGCCGGCGAGCAGAAACCCCGCCCACGGAAACAGCGTGAACGTCCCGCGGCCCGGAATCGGACGGATGTACCACTCGATCGGATCGGGCAGCGGCGAGATCCACGGGGTCGCGCGAACGACCGGCGTCACCATCGCCACGGCGACGGTGGCTGCGAGCATCCAGGCGGCGCGATCCCATCGCGCGCGGCCGGCGCTCCAGAGCAGCGCCGCGGCCAGCATCGACAGGCCCATGATGTTCAGGATGTCCACCTTCAGCAGCACCTGCACGGGGTCACCGCCGCTGATCAGCCACGACTGAAGGCGGAAGAGAAACGCGAGGCCGAAGATCTGCAGCGCGCGGCGGCGCGCCAGCGCCGCGGTCTCGCCCGCGCCTGCCCCGCGCCGCAATCGTGAGCCGGCGGCGAGCGCGAGCGCGATGCCGGCGAGAAACAGGAAGGCGGGCGCCGCGAAGCCGCCGACGATCATCGCCCACGCGTACGTGCTGTTGTGTCGCGCGTCGAGACGCGTCCACGCATCGAGCGTATGGGCCTCGATCATGATCAGCACGGAGACGCCGCGCAGCCAGTCGATGTACCCGCGCCGGCTTCCCCCAGTCGCGGGAGTCATGGGGCGATGTGGAAGTCGGTCGAGAACGCGAGGTCCTGGCGGAACGAGTGGAGGACGGAACAGTACTTCTCCCGCGAGAGCGCAATCGCGCGCTCGACGGCCTCGGACGGCACCGCGCCCTGGATGTCGAAGCGGAGCGAGATGTCCACGAACCGGCGGGGCGCGTGCTCGGCGCGCGCGCCGGTGAAGGTGACGTGGAGCGCGGTCAGCGGATGACGGCCCTTGCGAAGGATGTCCACGACGTCGGCCGCCATGCAGCCAGCGAGCGCGACCGCCGCGTGATCCATCGGCGACGCACCCTGCTTGCCGTCGCCGTCGACGATGGTCGTGTTCCTGCCGGCCGATGCGTCGAAACGAAGCTCACCAGACCACACCAGCTCGGCGACCAGCGGCGGTCTGGCGTCGGCCATCAGATGAGGATCAGCGTGCGGCTGCCGTGTGCGGCGGGCGTCCGGCCTTCTGCGTCACGCCGCCGGTCAGCGCCTTGAGCGCCAGCCATCCCGCCGGCAGCAGCACGAGCGCGTAGGTCAGCGCGTGCCCGAACGCACTGTCGGGCCCCCAGGACTCGGTCGCTTCGTGGATGGCCTCGCTGGCTGAACCGAGCATGTTCTGCTCGGACATCTCGTGCACGCCCGCGATCAGCAGCTGCACGACGAACACGAACAGGAAGATCGCCGTCACCTGGAAGAACAGGCCGAGGTTCACGCGATGGCCGTAACGCGACCAGAGCGCCGCGAGCCCAGCGGCGCCCACGAGGCCAAGCGCGGCACCCGCGGCGAGATGCAGCGTCTCCTTCAGCTGCAGCAGCAGCAGCGCCGTCTCCATCCCCTCGCGCGACACCATCAGCACCGTGAAGAGGAAGACGCCGGCGAACGCGGCCGCCCCGGCGCGCCCGCTCGAGGACGCGAGGCGCCCTTCGATGTCGCCTTTCATCCGGCGTCCGGCGCGCCACATGTGGACCACCATCCACGTGACGGAGATGGCCGCGATGATGGCCAGCGGCCCTTCGAACAGCTCCTGGTTCGCCGCGTTGTACAGGAGGTACCCGCCGACGGCGCTGATGGCCAGCGCCGCGATGATTCCCACGTGGACCGCCCGGGTCAGTTCCGTCCGGCCGGACTTCCGCAGGTAGGCGAGGCTGATGGCAACGATCAGGAAGGCCTCGAGGCCCTCCCGCAAGGTGATGACAAAGGCCTGTAGCATGGGAAGTCTTTTCGAAATGAGATTGAGTCGCAGGAAAGTCTAATCCGACCAGATAGGTCGGATCAAGCCGGAGGATCCCCGTCCGTGATCCCCTGGTCCCTGAGCCCCGATCCCTACTGTGATCCGCGCGTGGCCACGACGGTCCAGAAGAACAGCGGCCGGCCGCTGACCGTGATCCGCTGCTGCGGCTTCCACGAGCCCAGATCGAAGGCGTGCGAGACGATGCGCGTACCCGGCTTCAGCTCCATCATCAGCTTCGGCGCGAGCCGGGAGTTCACGCTCGGCGACAAATACAGCGTCACCACCGTCGCAGGGCTGATATCCGCAACGAAAAGATCTTCCCGCCGGAACGTCACCTTGTCGGCGACGTTGTTCGCCCGGGCGTTCGCGGTCGCTTCGCGCACGCGCTCCGGATCGATGTCGATGCCGACACCGTGCGCGCCGTAGGTCTTGGCGGCCGCAATCAGGATGCGTCCGTCACCCGATCCGAGGTCGTACACGACATCGGACGAGGTCACCTTCGCCAGCTTCAGCATCGCCTCGACCACATCCGGCGGCGTCGGCACGAAGACGACGTCCGGCTCGCGCGGCGCTTGTTGTCGCGCGCTGTTTGGAACAGCCGCGGTGAAGGCCAGCAGAACGGCAACGACGAAAGCGCGATAACTCATGCGCATCCCCCATCATCCATGTTACAGCCCCCCGACTTCGCTATGCTCAGGGGCATGGCGGTCATCGTCCAGAAATATGGCGGCAGCAGCGTGGCGGACGTGGACAAGCTCAGGCGTGTCGCCGAGCGCGTCATGCGCACGCGCGCCCAGGGCCACAGCGTGGTCGTGGTGGTCTCCGCGATGGGCGACACCACGGACGACCTGCTGGCGATGGCGAAGAAGGTCTCGCCGAATCCTCAGCGGCGCGAGCTCGACATGCTGCTCTCCGCCGGCGAGCGCATCTCGATGGCGCTGCTCTCGCTCGCTATCCATGAGCTCGGCGGCGATGCCATCAGCTTCACCGGCAGCCAGTCCGGCATCATCACCAACGATCGTCACGTCGACGCGCGAATCATCGAGGTCCGTCCGTTCCGCGTGCAGGACGAGCTCGCGCGGGGAAAGATTGTCGTCGTGGCCGGCTATCAGGGCGTGTCGTACCGCAAGGAAGTGACGACGCTCGGACGCGGCGGAAGCGACACGACCGCGGTCGCGATGGCGGCGGCGCTCGACGCGGAGTACTGCGAGATCTGCTCCGACGTGGACGGCGTCTACTCCGCCGACCCGCGCGTCGTTCCCGCCGCCCGGCGCATCGGCACGCTGTCGTACGAGGAGACGCAGGAGATGGCCGAGGCGGGCGCGAAGGTGCTCAACGCGCAGGCCGTGGAGTTCGCGAAGGAGAAGGGCATCGCGATCTATGCGCGCGCGACGTCGGGCGCGCTGCCGGGCATCGACGCCTCCGTCGACGGCACCGTCGTCCGCAAGTCGCCGCCCCGCATGCCGGGCACCGTCGTCGGCGTGGCGAGCGAGAAGGACGTCATCGTGCTGCAGGCCGACGCGAAGCCGTCGGAGGTGCTCGCGCTGCTCGACGAACGGAGCGTCGCGGGCAAGCAGCTGCACGCGTTCGACAACCGCGTGGACATGGTCATCTCGCGCGAGAACCTGCACGACGAGCCCCGCCTCCGCGCCGCGCTCGAGTCGCGCTTCGGCGGGCAGGCGCGCCTCGTCGACGGCCTTGCCGCCGTCAGCGCGGTGGGCGCGGCGATCAACGCCAGCTACGCGAACGTGCGCACCGGCTCCGCGACGCTCGAGCAGAAGGGGGTCGCCCCCGCGATGATCTCGACGTCCTCCTTCAGGATCACGTGGATGGTACCGCGCGACCGCACGAACGAGGCGGTGCAGGCGCTCCACCACCGGTTCATCGAGTCGGCGAAGCCGCTCCTGCCCTGACGTGCCGCACGCCGACGCCACGCACGACCTCGAAGCGCTGGTCCGGTCGCGGCATCCCATCGTGACGATCGACACGGTCGAGGAAGAGCGTGTCGACAACCTGCTGCAGGCGGTCGCGTCCGCGCTGCACATGCCGCTCTTCGCGTGGACGGTCACGCACGGGCTTCAACGGGTCGGTGGGGAAGGCGCCATCTACGGCACGGCGAATCCGCAGGTGCTCGTGCGTCACCTCGCGACGCTGACGGTCCGCGGCATCTTTCACCTGAAGGATCTGCACGTGCACCTGCACGACGCCACGGTCGCGCGCGGGCTGCGCGACACCGCGCAGGCGTTCCTGCGCTCCGGCTCGACGGCGGTGCTGTCCGGCGAATCGATTCATCTTCCGGGCGAGCTGGCGCGGGAAGCCATTCCGTTCGTGCTGCACCTGCCGGATCGCGGCGAGCTTCAGCTCGTCGTGCACCAGATCCTCCGCTCGCTGAAGCGGCAGCACGAGATCACCGTGACGCTCGGGCCCGACGGCATGGAGTCGCTGCTGCAGGCGCTGTCCGGCCTGACGTTGAACCAGGCGCGCCAGGCGGTGGCGTGGGCCGTGCTCGACGACAACGCGTTGACGGCGGAGGACATCCCGCGGCTGCTGCGGCGCAAGGGCGAGTCGGTGCGCGAAGGCGGACTCCTCGAGTTCTATCCGCCCGAGGACAACACCTTCGAGCTCGGAGGCTTCGATCGTCTGAAGGCATGGCTCGAGCGGGCGCGCGTGGGGTTCACGAGCGAGGCACGGGCGCTTGGCCTTCCCGCCCCGCGCGGCATCCTCATCGTCGGCGTCCAGGGGTGCGGCAAGTCGCTGGCGGCCAAGGCCATCGCGCGCGCGTGGAAGCAACCGCTGCTCAAGCTCGACGCGGCGCGGCTGTACGACAAGTTCATCGGCGAGTCGGAAAAGAACCTGCGCAAGGCGCTCGACTTCGCCGAGGCGATTGCGCCGAGCATCCT
>Ga0070704_100000925_pt1 | contig 14796 bp, 10 predicted proteins | sample KBSK5252metaG_FD_65467 | JGI IMG/M metagenome (GOLD analysis project Ga0070704, IMG submission 65467) | Corn, switchgrass and miscanthus rhizosphere microbial communities from Kellogg Biological Station, Michigan, USA - KBS K5-25-2 metaG | ecosystem: Host-associated > Plants > Roots >...
GTCCTCGATCTCCTGGAACACCTTGTGCTTGAGTTCCTGGCTCTCGAAGACCGCCTCGATCACGAAGTCGACGCCCTTGAGGTCGGCGGCGTCACCGGTCGGGGTGATGCGGTCCAGCAGGGCCTTGGATTTCTCCTCGGTGGTCCTGCCGCGCTCGAGCGCCTTGGCTTCGAGCTTCTCGGAGTAACCCTTGCCCTTTTGCGCGGCCTCCAGGCTGACGTCCTTGAGGACGACGTCGAAGCCGGCCTTCGCCGACACGTAGGCGATTCCGGCGCCCATCATCCCCGCGCCGAGCACGCCGATCTTGTTGATCGGGGTCTTTCCGATGCCCTCGGGCCGTGAGCCGCCGCCGTTGATGTGCTGCAGGTCGAAGAAGAACGCCTGAATCATGTTCTTGGCGACCTGGCCGGTGGCCAGCTGCGTGAAGTAGCGGCTCTCGATGCGGCTGGCGGTGTCGAAGTCCACCTGGGCGCCCTCGACCGCTGCGTCCAGGATGGCCCGCGGTGCCGGCATCGGCGCACCCTTGAGCTGCTTCTTCAGCAGAGCCGGGAACGACGGCAGGATGCCTGCCAGCGCGGGGCTGGCCGGGGTGCCGCCGGGCATCTTGTAGCCCTTCTGGTCCCACGGCTGGGTGTGGCTGTCGGGGTTGGCCTTGATCCACGCCTTGGCGGCGGGCACCAGTTCCTCGACGGTCGGCAGCACCTCGTCGACGAGGCCGATCTCCTTGGCTTTGCCCGGCTTGAACCGGGTGCCCTGGCTCAGCACGTTCATGAACGCGTTCTGGATGCCGAACATCCGCACACTGCGGGTGACGCCGCCGGCGCCGGGAAGCAGGCCCAGCGTCACCTCGGGGAAGCCGACGACCGCACCGGGCGCGTCGGCGATGATGCGGTGGTGGCACGCGAGCGTGATCTCCAACCCACCACCGAGCGCGGCGCCGTTGATCGCGGCGACCACCGGCTTGCCGAGGGTCTCGAGGGCGCGTAGATCGCGCTTGATGCCCTCGACCTCGTCGAAGAACTCGCCTGCGTTCTCGGGGGCCGCCTGGATGATGGTGTTGAGGTCGCCGCCCGCGAAGAAGGTCTTCTTGGCGCTGGTGATGACGACGCCGGTGATCGAATCCTTCTCGGCCACAAGGCGTTCGACCGTCTTGTGCATGGATTCGCGGTAGTGCTCGTTCATCACGTTGGCCGACCCGTTTGGGTCGTCCAGCGTCAGCGTGACGATGCCGTCGGCGTCCTTGTCCCAAGCAATGGTGTTGTCTGCCATGGTCTTAAACCCTCTCGATGATGGTCGCGACACCCATGCCGCCGCCGATGCACAGTGTGATCAGCGCGCGACGCGCGTTGCGGCGCTCGAGCTCGTCGACCATGGTGCCGGTGATCATGGCGCCGGTGGCGCCCAGCGGGTGGCCCATCGCGATGGCGCCACCGTTGACGTTGAGCTTCTCGTCGGGGATGTTCAGATCCTTCTGGAACTTCAGCACGACCGACGCGAAGGCCTCGTTCAGCTCGAACAGGTCGATATCGTCGACCGTCAGGCCTGCCCGGGCGAGCACCTTCTTGGTGGCCGGCGTCGGGCCGGTGAGCATGATGACAGGGTCCGCGCCGCTGGTGGCGGTGGCCACGATGCGCGCCCGGGGCGTCAAGCCCTGTGAGGTACCTGCTTTTTCACTGCCGACGAGCACCAGCGCGGCGCCGTCGACGATGCCGGAGCTGTTGCCGCCCGTGTGGACGTGATTGATCTTCTCGACCCAGTGGTACTTCTGCAGCGCCACATCGTCGAAGCCGCCCATCTCGCCGACGCCGTCGAACGCGGTCTTCAGCTTGGCCAGGCCCTCCATCGTGGTGTCGGGCCGCATGTGCTCGTCGTGATCGAGGATGATGAGGCCGTTCTGGTCCTTGACCGGGACGACGGACTTGGCGAAGTAACCGCCCGACCACGCTGCGGCGGCCTTCTCCTGCGACCGCAGTGCGTAGCGGTCGACGTCCTCACGAGAGAAGCCCTCAGTGGTCGCGATGAGGTCGGCGCCGATGCCCTGCGGCACGAAACCGATCTGGTAGTTGGTCTCCGGGTCGGTCGCCCACGCGCCGCCGTCGGAGCCCATCGGGACGCGGCTCATCGACTCGACACCGCCGGCCAGCACCAGGTCGTCCCAGCCGGAGCGAACCTTCTGCGCGGCGGTGTTGACGGCCTCCAGGCCAGAGGCGCAGAACCGGTTGAGCTGCACGCCGCCGGTCGTCTCGGGCAGGCCCGCGGCCAGCACCGCGGTGCGGGCGATGTCGCCGCCCTGGTCGCCGACCGGCGACACGACGCCCAGGATCATGTCGCTGATCAGGGTTTCGTCCAGGTCGGGGAACCGGCGCCGCAGCTCGTCGACCAGGCCGGTGACCAGGTTGACCGGCTTGACCTCGTTCAGCGCACCGTTCTTGTTCTTGCCGCGAGGCGTGCGAATGGCCTCGTAGATGAAGGCTTCTTCGGACATGAAGTATTTCCTCTTCAGGTGGGGTTGCGGGAATCCTGTCCATGTGGACGGACGTCCTCTGTACAGCCAGCTTAACAGGCCCATCCAACCTGTTGGTTGGCCGGTCGCCGCTTAGCAGCGCGAACGTTCCTTACCGCTCGAAAAATCGCCCAAATTTCGAGCGGTAAGGAACGTTCGGCAAAGCCTTAGGCTGGACGACCATGACGGTGCGTCGGCTCCAGCCCTACGCGGTCACGGTCTTCGCCGAGATGTCCGCGCTAGCTGCCCGCATCGGTGCGGTTAACCTCGGCCAGGGCTTCCCCGACGAGGACGGACCGCCCGCCATGCTCAAGGTCGCCGAGAACGCGATCGCCGAGGGCGTGAACCAGTACCCGCCCGGTCTTGGCATCGCGCCGCTGCGCGAGGCGATCGCCGCGCAGCGCCACCGCCACTTCGGCACGGAGTACGACCCCGACACCGAGGTGCTGGTCACCGTCGGCGCGACCGAGGCCATCGCGTCGGCGGTCCTCGGGCTCGTCGAACCCGGCTCCGAGGTGTTGTTGATCGAGCCCTTCTACGACTCGTACTCACCCGTCATTGCCATGGGCGGCTGTGAGCGCCGCGCCGTCCCGCTGATCCAGAACGGCCGCGGCTTCGCCATCGACGTCGACGGGCTCCGGAGGGCCGTCACCGCCAAGACCAAGGCACTGATCGTCAATTCGCCGCACAACCCGACCGGCATGGTTGCCTCTGACGACGAACTCAAAGCGCTGGCCAAGCTCGCTGTGGACGCCGACCTGTTGGTGATCGCCGACGAGGTGTACGAGCATCTGGTGTTCGACGGCCACCGTCACATTCCGCTGGCCAACTACCCCGGAATGGCCGACCGCACCGTGACGATCTCCAGCGCAGCCAAGATGTTCAACTGCACCGGCTGGAAGATCGGATGGGCTTGCGGCTCAGCTGAACTCATCGCTGGTGTGCGCGCAGCAAAGCAGTACCTGTCCTACGTCGGCGGCGCACCGTTCCAGCCGGCCGTGGCCCACGCGCTCAACACCGAGGAAACCTGGGTTGCCGCGCTCCGGGAATCGTTACAGGCCAAGCGAGACAAGCTCGGATCGGCACTGGCAGAGTTGGGCTTCGAGGTGCACGACAGTTTTGGCACCTACTTCCTGTGCGCCGACCCGCGTCCGCTCGGCTATCACGACAGCACGGAGTTCTGCGCTCAACTGCCCGAACGCGCAGGCGTGGCGGCGATCCCGATGTCCGCATTCTGCGATCCGGGTGCCGACCACGCCGACGCGTGGAATCACTTGGTGCGCTTCGCCTTCTGCAAGCGCGACGAGACGCTCGACGAGGCGATCCGGCGACTGGCGGTGCTGCGCGACTAGTCGTTGTCCTCGGGGCAGTTCACGTCGACGTAGACGGTGCCGACCTCAGCTGGTGTGAGCGGCTTACCTGCCGCGTCGGTACCCGACAAACCGTGGACTCCGAGGACGCTGCATTCCGAGAGTGGGACGTCAGGGTATCCGTTGGTGAGGTTGAGCTGCACGCTGTACCCCTCTGCCTCCAACTGAGTGATGGCATCGGAGGCGGACCCATTTTCGAGCGGAGCCGCGGTTGCCGCCCCCGCCAAACCCACTGCAGCCGCAGCCGCAATGCCGAACGTCGCGGTCCCAATCGCCATAGGTCGCATGGTCGAACTTCTTTCACTGGGAGAGAGCAACAGCGCTCCACCCTTCAGGATGGGCCGTCTGACTCGTTCCGACGTTGACGCTGGCACCCAATCTTCGGCCCCGGTTATCCCCTGTCCGCGAAACACGGCGAACCCGGCTACCGGTTATCCCCCATGCGGCCGAGGCCGGTCGAGGGGGACGTGCAGGACGACATCTGTGACGATGGTCGGGTGACGGACGCGTTACCCGACTTCACCCGGCTGCCTGACCTCGCGCTGCGCACGCTAGGCGGCGCGGTGATCTGGGCGGACGACGAGGCCTTCGCGGAGCAGGACAATCTCATCAATCCCAGTCCGGCGGCTTTCCAGCCGGCGACGTTCGGTCACAAGGGTCAGGTCTACGACGGCTGGGAGACACGCCGGCGCCGCGAACCCGGTCACGACCAGGCGATCGTCCGACTCGGCGTTGCGGGTGTGATCCGTGGCGTGGTGGTGGACACCGCCTGGCTCAAGGGCAACTATCCGCCCGAGGTCTCCATCGCGGCGATCGAGGTCGGCGGTTACCCGCGGGACTTGGCATGAGCTATCCGAGGGACATGGTCGGCTACGGCCGCAACCTACCGGACCCGCAGTGGCCGGGCGACGCGGCGATCGCGGTGCAGTTCGTGCTGAATTACGAAGAAGGCGCGGAGAATTCCGTGCTCGACGGCGACCCCGCCTCCGAGACGTTCCTGTCCGAGATGACACCTGCCGAGGCGTTCCCCGATCGGCACATGAGCATGGAGACACTCTACGAATACGGGTCGCGCGCCGGGCTGTGGCGGCTCCTTCGGTTATTCGAGCGGCGCAGCATACCGCTCACCATCTTCGCCGTCTCCCTGGCCATGCAGCGAAACCCCGAGGCAGTGGCCGCATTCCGCGAGCTCGGCCACGAGATCGCTTGCCATGGCTTGCGGTGGAAGTCGTATCAACTGATCGACCGGGACACCGAGCGCGTCCATATGGCCGAGGCCGTACAGATCCTGCAGGAGCTCACCGGAGCCGCGCCGCTGGGCTGGTACACCGGCCGCGACTCACCGCATACCCGTGAGCTTGTCGTCGAGCACGGCGGATTCGTGTACGACTCCGACTCCTACGCCGACGACCTACCGTACTGGGTGCGGGTACACGACAAGGACCATCTCGTCGTGCCCTACACACTCGATACCAACGACATGCGATTCGCCTCTGCGGCAGGGTTTTCCAACGGCGAGGAATTCTTCGCACACCTTCGCGACGCCTTCGACGTGCTCTACGCGGAAGGCTGCGAAGGCGCCCCGAAGATGCTCTCGATCGGTCTGCACTGCAGGCTGGTCGGCCGTCCGGCGCGCACGGCGGCGCTCGACCGGTTCTGTGACCACGTCCAGTCCCACGACCGGGTCTGGATCGCCCGCCGCATCGAGATCGCCGAGCACTGGCGTGCGGTTCACCCCGCCGGCCAATAGCTCTTCACCGGAGGTGTTCGTACTCCCCTCGTTTCGACGTACGCAAGCCCATCGTCACCAGCGATTGGACGGTCAGCGTCGCGGCGGTGACACTGTCCACGACGGGCACGCCCAACTCGCCCGAGATGTCACCGCACTGGCGGCCATACCCGCACAGCCAAGCACCACGGCGTCGGACTGGTCGGCCTCGATCGCGCCCGGTTGGCCGACCACCAGCCGGTCGACCAGGGCCGAACGTCGTCGCGGCATCCGGTCACGGTATGCGCGCGTTGTTCGGCGGTATTGCTAAATCTCCGCTGCGAGGGCCCAGACCGCCTCGGAGGCAGTCGTCCGGTCCAGCGGGCTGAGCACGACGTCGGTCGCACCCGCATCCAGATAACTGCGAAGCCGACGCGTGACCGACTCCGCTGAGCCGATCGCTGCGAGGTCCGCCGCGCTCGCTACGCCTTCTCGCGCGATCACTTTCTGGTATGACGGGATGGTCTCGTAGAAGCTCAGCTGGTCGGCCGCGAAATTCCGAGCGGCCTCGAGGTCATCGGATATCAGCACCGGCACCGCCGCGATGATCTTGGGCTTCGGCCGTCCCGCGTCGGCCGCCGCCTTCGCCATGGTCGGCTCGATGAACTCGGCGATTGTGCGCGGACCAGCGAGGTAGGGAAGGGTGCCGTCGGCGAGTTCGCCGGTGACCCGCAACGCCCTTGGTCCCATCGCAGCCACATACACCGGGACAGGAGTGCCGCCCGCGACCCGCACCGGCCAGCCGGGCCTGGCGCTGAATTCGGCTCCGGTGAAGTCGACGGCCCCGGTGTCGAAAATCGATCTCAACACCGTCAAGTGTTCGCGCAGCCGACCAATTGTGTTGGGCCACAACATTCCGAATGCCACTCTCTCGGGTTCATGGGCCCCCAGCCCGAGGCCCAGGCTGAAGTTGCCGTGCGACGCCGCCTGAGCCGTCTGCGCCAACGACGCCACGATCAACGGATGCCGCGGGTTGATCGGAACCACGAAGGTGCCGACTCCAAGTCCGGGCACCGCCGCCCCGATCAGCCCGGCCAGCGAGATCGCATCGTGGTCGAATTGCTGAGCCAGCCAGACCTGGTCGACGCCGCGGGCATGGGCGCGTTTGGCTTGGGACACCACGTCGTCGACGACGTTGACGGCTTGGGGGTCGGGATATAACACCACTCCGGTAGGCATACCCCGAGCAACCGCCTCGCTGGAGCCGGGTATTCCGATCTACTCGGGCTGATCTGAAGCCTCACCTCGGAGCACTCGATTGCGCAGGCCCTCGTTTGCCGCATCGATCACCGTCTTGCCTGCTCGTTTGATGAAGAAGTCGGGGATGAGCGTGTCGGGCTCGACGGTGGCGACGACCGTGACGACAGTCGACGTGCCGGTGTGATCAGGTCGCAGCGTGTATTCGACGTGCTGGGCGTACTGCTGCTTGGTGCGCTCCGCGTCCCACACCAACCAATTTGGACCCCAACGGAATTCGAGGACTTCCTCATCGATCCGGCCGAGCACCCTGACCGCGAGACGCACGTGGTGCGGACGTCCGTCGTCGTACCTGTCAAGGACCTCGACCCGCCGGTATGCCGGCGTGTACGACAACAGGGCCTCGACGTCGGCCAGCGCATCCATGATGGCGTCCGGCGGCGCCTCGATCACAAGGTTGCGTGACGTTCGGACGGCCACAACCCAGATCTTCTAAGCGTATTTCTCATTCACCTGCTTGCGCAGGCGCTCGGTCGCGACGTCGAGCAAGATCTCCTTGGCCCGCTTGCGCAGGAACCTGGGGATCGGCGCCGCTAGATCGAGGATGATGTCGAAGCGCACCCGCGTCTTGTCTTCGCCTTCGGGGGTGAGGTTGTACTCGACGTGCTGACCCCGCTGGCTGAACGTGTCTTTCGCGTCCCACACCATCCACCGGGGACCCCAGTGATACTCGAGGTCCTCCTTGTCGGTGATGCCCATCATCTTGAACGTGGCCTTGACGCGGCGTGGCTTGCCGTCGGCGTGCCGGTCGACCACCTCGGCGTGTTTGTGGACCGGCGACCACGTCGGCACCGCGTCAATGTCGGCGAGCGCGTCCAGAATCGCTTCGGGCGGCGCGTCGAAAACGACCTCTCTCGATGCTCTTCGGACGGCCATACTGGCACAGTCTAGCTAACTCGAAGGCCTGACGCAGCCCCTTTCCCAGCTAATTTTTTTCCTACCAATCTATCTCTTCGATCGGCGTGGTGACCTTGGGCGGGGACCCGACCGGTACTGCGGGTGTGCGAGAAAACCGCGGAGCAGGTGCAGCCTGGTCGACGCCGTTGAAAGTCACCAACGTTGAGCGCGCTCGTAGATGTTCGTTCTGCGCCGCTTCACGCCAGGTGAGCACTGGTGTGACGCATGCGTCCGTGCCGGCGAAGATCTCGGTCCAGTCGTCGCGGGTCTTGCTCGCAAACTTCTCCTCGAACATCTTATGCACTTCGGGGAAAGTCGACGCGTCGAGTTGGTTCGGTACGTCGTCGCCCGACAAGCCGAGACCGGCGAGCAGTTGCGCGAAGAATTGCGGCTCGATCGCGCCGACCGCCATGTACTTCCCGTCGGCGGTCTCGTAGGTGCGGTAGAACGGTGCGCCACCGTCGAGCATGAACGATTCGCGCTCGTCCTTGAGCGTGCCGGTCGACTTCATCGTCCACGCCATCTGCGCCAGGATGGACACCCCGTCGACCATCGCGGCGTCGATCACCTGGCCTTTGCCCGAGCGTTCCCGCTCATAGAGCGCGGCGACGATGCCCAGCAGCACGAACATCGATCCGCCGCCGAAGTCGGCGACCAGATTCAGCGGCGCGACGGGCGGCCTGTCGCGGTAGCCGATCGCCGAGAGCGCCCCAGTCTGCGACAGGTAGTTGATGTCGTGACCGGCAACCTGCGCCAGCGGTCCGTCCTGGCCCCAGCCGGTGATCCGCGCGAAGATCAGCCGCGGGTTGACCGCGAGGCATTCGTCGGGCCCGATACCCAGCCGCTCGCAGGTGCCGGGCCGGAACCCGTCGATCACCACGTCAGCCTTGGCCACCAGGTCCAGCAGCGTGCCCGGCTCGCGCTTCACATCGAGGTCAACGATGCGTTTGCCGCGGTGCATCAGGTCGAGGTCTTCGGCCGGGATCTGCAGGCCACCGGGCCTGCGCACCCGAACCACGTCGGCGCCGAGGTCCGCAAGCACCATCGCGGCATGCGGACCAGGTCCGATGCCGCCGAGTTCGATTACTTTCACCCCGGCAAGGGGTCCGGTGTTGATCACCGGAGCAACGTAACTCAGCCGCCCTTAGTCACCTTGAGAACCCACCACCCCAGAATCAAATCGGACGCGCCTTCTCCAATCACGCCTCGTCCGGCTCGAGGATCTCGACCTTCTGGACTTCACGGGGCTCGGTGACGGCCATGCCGGAACGGTAGCTACGACGTGCCTCTTGCAAACTACTTGGTCGTTAGTGTCGCGAACGTCAATATCGCCACATTTGCCCGTCGCGGTGCGTGCGACGCCCTACGCTTGCCCAATCGAGCAGTCAGTGGGGGCCGCGGGATCAGCGGAAGATGCGGTGACGGCAGCGTCGGCCGTGTGCCGGTCGTGTGGGGCCGTGCCACGCGAGGGTGCCCGATTCTGCGACACATGCGGGTCACAGCTGGTGGCAGCGGTCGACGCGGCGGAGTACAAGCAGGTGACGGTGCTGTTCGCCGACGTGGTGCGGTCGACGGATATCGCGGCCGCGTTGGATATGGAGCGGTTGCGCGAAATCATGACCGAGCTCATCGAGCGCTCGGCAGTGGTGGTGCGTCGCTACGGCGGGACCGTGGAGTACAACGGCGACGGAGTGATGGCGCTGTTCGGCGCCCCAGTCGCACTGGAGGACCACGCTTTTCGCGGATGCCTTGCCGCGCTGGCCATCCAAGAGGAAGCAAACCGGCTGGCGGCCGAGGTGGCCCGCCGCGACGGTGTGGCACTGCGATTGCGGGTAGGCCTGAACTCGGGTCGAGTCATCGCCGGCGAGATCGGATCGGGGTTGCTGGGATACGCCGCGACCGGCGAGACAGTCGGGTTCGCCCAGCGGATGGAATCGGCAGCGCCCGCGGGCGAGGTGATGCTCTCAGAGGCAACTGCGCGGCTGGTCGAACACACCGTGAAGCTGGCTGAACCGGAGTGGGTGCACGTCAAGGGGGCCGACGAACCGGTGAGTGCGCACCGTCTGATGGCGATCAGCCCGCGCGATGGCCTGGTCGGGCGCTCAGAATCCAGGCTGGTCGGCCGGCGTTGGGAGATGGCCGCCCTCGACGCCATCGTCGACCGCGCGATCTGTCACCGCGGCGGCGTCGTGAACGTGGTGGGACCGCCTGGTATCGGCAAAAGCCGAGTCGCCCGAGAAGCCGCGGCGCTGGCGGCCGATCGCGGGCTCGAAGTCTTTTGGGCCTACTGCGAATCCCACACTGCCGACATCCCCTTCCAGGTGGTGGCCCGGATGCTGCGAGCGGCCATCGGCATCGTTGACCTCGACGGCGACGCCGCCCGCGAGCGGGTCCGCGAACGACTTCCGGATTCCGACGCGCAGGATCTGCTACTGCTGGATGACCTGTTGGGCATCGCCGATCCCGATGTGCCACTGCCCGAAATCGACCCGGATGCGCGGCGGCGCCGTTTGACCGCACTGATCAACACCGCGTCGCTCGCGCGCACCGACCCGGCGCTTTACATCATCGAGGATGCGCACTGGGTCGATGCGACCAGCGAGGCGATGCTGGCCGACCTGCTCACCGTGATCCCGCGCAGCAAGTTGATGGTGCTGATCACCGCCCGCCCCGAATACGAAGGGCCGCTGACGCGGGTGCACGGTGCCCAAACGATAGCGCTTGCCCCATTGGGTGATTCGGACACCGCAGCACTGCTGAATGAGTTGCTGGGTCCGGATCCCTCCGTAGCCGAGCTGGTAGCGATCATCACCGAGCGGGCTGCCGGGAACCCGTTTTTCGCCGAGGAGATGGTGCGCGAACTGGTCCAGCGCGGCGTGCTGACCGGCGAGCACGGAGGCTACCTCTGTCGCGCGGATGCCGTCGAAGTCACCGTGCCGGCCACCGTGCAGGCAGCCATCGAGGCGCGCATCGACCGACTGACCACCCCAGCCAAGCAGACCCTCAACGCGGCGTCGGTGACCGGAGCCCGCTTCGACACGGGGCTGCTGACCGCGCTGGGGATCGATCCGGTGTTGGACGAGTTGCTGGACGGGGAGCTGGTCGATCAGGTGCGCTTCACCCCAACCGCCGAATACGCCTTCCGCCACCCGCTGATCCGCGCGGCCGCCTACGAGTCACAGCTGAAATCCGATCGCGCCGAACTGCATCGCCGGCTCGCTGCAGCCATCGAATCGGGCAGCCCGGAATCGGCCGACCAAAACGCTTCGCTGATCGCCGAGCATCTGGAAGCAGCCGGAGACCGGCATGGCGCGTACGCCTGGCACATGCGCGCCGGCGCATGGGCGACCCACCGTGACATCGCCGCGGCACGGGTGGGTTGGGAGCGTGCCCGGCAGATCGCCGACGAGCTGCCCGACGACGACCCAGATGGTTCTGCGATGCGCATCGCGCCCCGCACCATGCTGTGCGTCAGCGCGTTCCGTGTCCGTGCCAGCTCGTCGGGCCCGTTCGAGGAACTGCGGGAGTTGTGCAACGCGGCAGAAGACAAAGCCTCGCTGGCCATCGGCATGACGGGGCCGGCAGTCGAGCTTCTGGCGTCCGGGCGCGCGCACGCGGCGTCGCGGCTGGCCGCCGAACAGATGGCGCTGCTCAAGTCGATCGGCGATCCGGTCCTGACCGTCGGCCTCGCGCCCTGGGCGACCAGCGTCTGGTTCGACACTGGTGAGATCGCCACCATCTTGCGCTGGTCGCAGACCGTCATCGATCTGGCCGGGGGCGACCCCACCAAGGGCGCCAACTTCGGTCTCGGATCACCGCTGGCGGTGGCGTTGGGATCTCGCGGCGTCGCTCGATGGTGGCTGGGTCGTCCCGGATGGCGTGAGGACCTCGACGACGCCGTTGCGATGGCCCGGAATAGCGACCCCGTAACCCAAACCGCGGTCGTCAACTACAAGTACTCATGGACGGTCTTCTATGGGGTGCTGCGGGTGGACGACTCGGCGGTGCCCGAAATTGAGGCGGCGGTGCGCACCGCCGAGGGATCAAGCGACGACAACGCGCTGAGCGTGGTGAAGTTCACGTTGGGTATCGCTCTTGTGCACCGCGACGCCGCGGCGGACCGTCAGCGCGGGCTTGAGTTGCTGATGCAGGTCCGCGGTATGTGGCTGCGCGAGGGGTCTCTCCTCTATGGAATACCGCACCTCGATATTTGCGTCGCGCGGGAGTGCGCCAGGAGCGGCGACCGCGACGGCGCCATATCGGTGATGCGCAAAGCCGTGGATGACTTGCACCAGGCGGGACGGCTCGGATTTGGCGTATGGGGTGCCGGCGTTCTGGTAGAGACGCTGCTGGACCGTGGCACCGAGGGCGACGTGGCCGAGGCCCGGACCGCGATCGACCGCTTGGCGAACCTGCCGGCAGACGAAGGTTTGGCAGTGCGTGACATCTGGCTGCTGCGCCTGCGCGCGCTGCTAGCCCGGGCCGGCGGCGACGAAACGGCCTACCGCGGCTTGGCGGAGCGATATCGCGCCATGGCGGAATCGCTTGGCTTCGAAGGACACATCGCGATGGCGGAGGCGATGGTGTGACCGCGGCGGCCTTGATCTGCGCAGCCTGTTGCGCCGAATTGCGAGAGAACAACAAGTTCTGTCATCAGTGTGGCGCGCGAATCACCCTGTTGCCCGAACCCGCGGAGTACAAGCAGGTGACGGTGTTGTTCGCCGACGTGGAACGGTCGACGGATATCGCGGCCGCGTTGGATATGGAGCGGTTGCGCGACATCATGACCGAGCTCCTGGAACGGTCCGCTGCGGTGGTGCGCCGCTACGACGGGACCGTGGAGTACAACGGCGACGGCGTCATGGCGATCTTCGGCGCCCCAGTCGCATTGGAGGATCACGCTTTTCGCGCATGCCTCGCTGGGCTGGCCATCCAGGAGGAGGTAAACCGGCTGGCGGCCCAGGTGCAAAGCAGCGACGGCGTGGCGTTGCGATTGCGGGTGGGCCTGAATTCGGGTCGGGTGATCGCCGGTGAAATCGGTTCGGGGGCACTGGGATACGCCGCAACCGGCGAAACGGTCGGGCTTGCCCAGCGGATGGAATCGGTCGCGCCCCCGGGCGGCGTGATGCTCTCGGAGTCCACCGCGCGGCTGGTCGAGCACACCGTGGTGCTGGCCGAGCCGGAGTGGGTGCACATCAAGGGGACCCACGACCCAGTTTCCGCGCTTCGACTATTGGCAATCAACCCACGGGACGGCCTGGTCGGGCGCGCCGAGGCGAGCCTGGTCGGCCGGCGCTGGGAAATGGCCGCCCTCGACGCCATCGTGGACCGCGCGATCGGTGGGCGCGGCGGTGTCGTGAATGTGATCGGACCCCCGGGCATCGGCAAAAGCCGAGTCGCCCGAGAAGCCGCGGCGCTGGCAGCCGACCGTGGGCTCGAAGTCTTTTGGGCCTTCTGCGAATCCCACGCCCGTGACGTCCCCTTCCATACGGTGACGCGCCTGCTGCGGGCGGGCAGCGGCGTGGCCGACCTGGAGGGCCAAGCCGCCCGCGATCGCGCCAGGGAAGAGGTCCCAGACGCCGACCCGCAGGATCTTGCGCTGCTCAACGATCTGCTCGGCATCGCCGACCCCGAGGTGGCGCTGCCCGCCATCGACCCGGATGCGCGGCGGCGCCGGTTGACCGCGCTGATCAACACCGCGTCACTGGCACGCACCGAACCGGCGCTGTTCATCATCGAGGACGCACACTGGATCGACGAGGTCAGCGATTCGATGCTGGCCGACTTGCTCACGGTGATCCCGCAGACCAAGTTGATGGTGCTGATCACCTCACGGCCCGAATATGAGGGAGCGCTGGCGCGGGTGCAACGCGCCCAAACGATAGCCCTTGCCCCACTGGCCGATTCGGACACAAAGGCCCTTATCGGTGAGCTGCTGGGGCCGGATCCCTCGGTCGGCGAGCTGGCAGGGACCATCGCTGAGCGGGCCGCCGGGAACCCGTTTTTCGCCGAGGAGATGGTGCGCGAGTTGGTGCAGCGCGACGTATTGACCGGTGAGCACGGCGGTTACGTCTGCCGGGCGGATGTCGCCGAGGTCGCTGTGCCGGCGACGGTGCAGGCCGCCATCGAGGCCCGCATCGACCGGCTGACCGTTCCGGCCAAGCGGACGTTGAACGCGGCGTCGGTGATCGGCGCCCGCTTCGGAGCCGATCTGCTCGCCGCGCTGGGGATCGATGCGGTGGTCGATGAGCTGCTTAGTGCTGAACTCATCGATCAGGTGCGGTTCACCCCGAGCCCCGAGTACGCCTTCCGCCACCCGCTGATCCGGGCGGTGGCCTACGAATCACAGCTGAAATCCGATCGCGCCCAATGGCACCGGCGCCTGGCGACCGCGATCCAGGAGCGTGGGCCGGGGTCGGCGGAGGAGAACGCGGCGCTGATCGCCGAACACCTGCAGGCCGCCGGCGAGCTGCACGCCGCCTACGGCTGGCACATGCGCGCCGCCAGGTGGGCGACCAACCGCGACGTGACCGCGGCGCGACTGGGTTGGGAGCGTGCCCAAAAGATCGCCGACCAACTGCCGGACGACGACCCCGACCAGTTGTCGATGCGCATCGCCCCCCGCACCATGCTGTGTGCCACCGACTGGCAAGACCGAGCAGTCCAGGACAGCCGGGGCCGCTTCGCGGAGTTGCGGCAGTTGTGCAGCGCGGCCGGGGACAAGGTTTCGCTGGCCATCGGCATGACCGCGCTGGCCACCGAGCTGATGTATGCCGGGCGCGCGGGTGAGGCGTCGCGGCTGGCATCCCAACAGATGGCGCTGCTCGAGTCGATCGACGATCCCACCCCGACCATGGGATTGGCAGCCATAGCGTTCGTCAAATGGCTCGGCGTCGGTGAATTCGGCCAGATCCTGCGGTGGTCGCAGACCATCGTCGACCTGGCCGCCGGTGACCCCGCCAAGGGCGCCGGCTTCGGTATCGGATCACCGCTGGCGATCG
>Ga0070704_100000932_pt1 | contig 14771 bp, 16 predicted proteins | sample KBSK5252metaG_FD_65467 | JGI IMG/M metagenome (GOLD analysis project Ga0070704, IMG submission 65467) | Corn, switchgrass and miscanthus rhizosphere microbial communities from Kellogg Biological Station, Michigan, USA - KBS K5-25-2 metaG | ecosystem: Host-associated > Plants > Roots >...
GATTCTTCCGGATAGTCCGGACGAACCGGCATGATCTCGCTCCTCGATCCCGGATAGTCCGGACTATCCGGGATGGATCAACCCTAAGGGTCGAGCGGGCCGACGCTCGCAGCGAGCGGCGCCGGTCGACGGTAGTGGAATCTGGCCAGCCCGCCGTCGAAGTTGATCGCCTTGCCGCCGTGGTAGATTGCCGGCTTCGGACCGCGATGCGGCTTGTGTCCGAAGACCACACGACGGCTGTCCGTCAGCTCGAGCCAGCGCTGGAGCCGTGCGGGCTGGGACTCGAAGACGTTTGGGCCGCTGAGCAGGTCCCATAAGAGGCGCTCGCCCTCATTCGCAAGCAGATCTCGCGTTCGCTGGTTGATCGCCGCGACAAGCTCTGGTTCGACGCCTGGCAGGAGGTTGAGGTAGGCGTCGTTGCCGCAGTGCTGGACCAGCGTTCGGTCGCGCAGCTCGAGCAGCGCCGGCCTGGACCGCATCCAGTGCTGGAGGGCTTCGTCTCGACGCAGCTCCTCCAGGTCGTGACGCTGGCCGCCGATGCTGATCCAGAAGCCGATCCGGGTCGGGTCGCGCAGCGCCCAGAGCATCGCCACCTCGTGGTTGCCCAGCAGCGCCTCGGTGTTGGGGCGGTCCCGCGCGAAACGCATGACCCCCACGCCGAACATGCCGTAGTCGACCAGGTCGCCCAGGAAGATGGTCCGCCAGCGATCGGCGGGGTAGGGCTTGAGCGCGGCGAAGAGGCGCTCGATGTCGCCGTGGACGTCGCCCACGATGAGGATGGGGAGCTCATCCGCGGCCACTCATCCGATGCTAAAGGTGGGTCGTAGGGGGTTGGGTAGAATGCCGTAGGCGCATAGGGGCGTAGCTCAGTCTGGTCAGAGCATCGGTCTCCAAAACCGAGGGCCGAGGGTTCGAATCCTTCCGCCCCTGCTTTCGCCTCACAGCTCACCAAGTAGCCGCGCGCGCGGCCCCGTTCCCTGAGTAAGGGAATTGGGCCAAGCTCAGGAGGCGCGCGATGAGCAAAAGGATCACGACTCGTTGGTACATCGGTGCGTGGATCGTGGCGGTGCTTGCCGGCATCGTAGGGATCATGGCGCGAAACGGGCCAGGCACGAGTCCGCCGCCCTCCGTGGCGATCGCCTACTTCGTCGCGGCGGCGTGCGGCATCGTCATGTTGGTGATGTGGATCGGGGCGCTCGTGAAGGTTGCCCAGCAGCACGCGTGGGGATGGTTCATCGCCCTGCTGGTGCTGCAGCTGATCTTCCTCGGGATCATCGGCATGGTCGCCTACGCGATCGCCGGCCCCGACGACGGTCTTGAGGTGGTCACAAGGCCGACCGTCACTTAGAGATCGGGTCCTCATCCCTCCGGCGGCTGGCCGGCTCCAGGTGGGCCCGGCCAGCTTGTTTTCCGGCCTTTGTAAAATCAGGCGACCAACTAGACTCCCTGGTCTGGGGTGTCGGTTTCGGTCTTGGCCTGGGCCGCTAGCTCAACTGGCAGAGCGCCGTGCTGATAACGCGGAGGTAGGTGGTTCGAGTCCACCGCGGCCCACCACTCCTGATATAACGCGAACCGGCGGCGTGGGAAGCCGGTAGATCGGGAAGATCGCACTCCTGGATTCGACCCTGATCTCAGCTACCAGTTGCTGCATCAAGGCCTTGCGTTGCGAGTGTGTTCCGTTGCCCATCGCATCGTCGAGTGCTGTCAACACCGCGCCAATCTCGCTGGTCGTCGGTGTCACGATCGATTTGTCGGCAAGCTCCTCTTGAAGCGTCTCACGCTGTGCCCGCAGCTCAGCGAGACGACGCTCGAGCTCGTCCATCCGACCGGCCAATCTGCCGGCGGCAAGTGATCCGGACTCGAAGGCGTCAAAGTAACGCTGCAGCGCCTGCTCGGCCTTCTCGATTCTTGCCTCGAGACTTCGCAGTTCAGATCGCTTGCTTGGGAGTGTGGCGTTCGCCTTCTTCATTGCAGCAGTCACGGCTCGCTCGATCAGGTCACTGTTCGAGTAAGTCGCTTGCATCGATGCGAGGACGGCGTGTTCGAAGGCGTCTGCGGGAAGTCGGTCGGCTTGGCACCCGTGCCGGCCGTAGCGGTTGCGCGAGAAGCACGTGTAGTACCGATATGGTCCCTTTCGTCCGTGCGCAACGGTGCCGAGGAAACGATTCCCGCATTTGCCGCACCGGACAACTCCGCTGAGCAAGTAGTCGCTGGCATTGCTGCGGCGCTTCCAGGCAGCCTCTTTACGAGCCGCGAGCATCTTCTGGGCTGCCTCGAAGGCGTCCTGGCTGACCAAGGCGACATGGGGCGCTGGATACGAGGCGCCCCGAAACTCGACGCGTCCTACAGGGACGGGATTGCAGAGGATGTCGAACACAGTGACCGCACTCCAGGGTCGACGGGCTCGCGTCTGATGGCCATGACTGTTCAGCCAGTTCGCGAGAGCTCGTGTTCCGAGTTTCTTGGTGACGTACAGGTCGAAGATGGTCCGTACTGTTGCCGCTTCAGCCTCATCGGGTTCCAGCTTGGCAACGGCTGGGTTGTAGCGATAGCCATAGGGATTGGGTCCGCCGAGCCACCCGCCCGCAGCCGCTTTCAGCTCCATGCCGGCGATAACGCGGTCAACCAGAGTGGCGCGTTCGAACTCGGCAAATACACCAAGCATCTGAACCATCATTCGGCCCGCAGGCGTCCCGGTGTCGAAGGGCTCAGTTGCCGAGCGGAAGACAACATGCGCGTGGTCGAGCTCTTCAAGAATTTGTGCCAGTCCACGCACCGAGCGTGAGAGTCGATCGACTCGATAGACGAGCATGAGGTCAAAGCGGCCAAGGCGGCCATCGGCTAGTGCTCGCTGCAGCTCAGGTCTCTCCAGAGTGCTACCGGTCATGCGGTCGCTATATCGGCGCGTCAGCTCCCGGCCCTCCTGGCTGGCGACGTAGGCGCGAAGGCGTGTGTCTTGGGCCTCGAGTGAGTAGGGCTGATGCTCCTCGTCGGTCGAGATTCGTGTGTAAGTCGCGACTCTCACGTCGATCCCTTCTCCTTCAACTTCCGAGGCTTACGCGGAAGGCGTAGGGCTGCGTACCGATCGTGGCGGTATTCGTCCACCCATTGCCGACTACTGCGCCAAGTACCGTCCTCGGCTCGAACTGCCTTAAGCCTGGAGCGCTGTGCGGCGTTACGAAGAGCCACGACCGACAGATCCTTGGTGGCCCACGATTCCAGTGGTACGAGCTTCGCAGGCCCTGCTACCGCAGGCAAGACGAAACGGCTGAGGTTGTCAAGGATTGCCCTCGCGAGGATTTCGCCTAAGGGTCCTGGATCGCTTCGATCGGCGCGATGCAGGGCGTCCAGGTAGCGGTCTCGAAGGCGCTTCTGGATGATCGCGGGCGGGTAGCCAAGCCGAACCAACAGGAGGTTCATGAGCAAACGGCCGACGCGGCCGTTGCCGTCGATGAAGGGGTGGATGCGTTCGAACGCCGCATGCCGCGCAGCGAGTGCCTCCGCGACGGGTGACGACTCGCGAGGCAAGCTGGCGACGCTATCTACCCAGTCGCGAACCAGCGCTGGTATCTCAGGGTGGCTCGGTGGTTTCATGCCGTGCTTGAAGGCGTGGATGTCATGCCGGCGCCAGTTGCCCGGACTTTCCTCTGCGGAGGCGTCTGGGTGCGGAGCGACTTCCCAGACGGGGGTCATTGCCAGCCGGTGAACGTGGCGGACTTCGGTGAGCGTGAGCAACTTGCCGCTGGTCCAGGGGCCAGAACTCAGTGCTTGGCTGTACACCCACTGAGCTGCGGCAGCGTAGCCGCTGACCTCCAGGTAGTCCTTGAGTTCCTTGCTGCCGACCGCCTTGCCTTCGCGGAGAAGCGCCTCAACTTCTCGCAAGACCAAGGTGTTGCCCTCCAGGGCGGTTGAGCTGTGGGCCTCGTGGTACCAAATGTCGGTCCATATGCCCTCTGCCTCGTCAGGGGATGGCAACCCGCCGAGGCGAGTTTTCAGCTCCTCGACCATGAAGGCAAGTCGTGCGTGTACCGCTTCCCGGGTGGGCCGGCCCCGCGCAGCGGTCGAGGCCGCCTTCTTAGCTAGGTTGCTCATGTAAGGGTTACTCAATTGTACAACTCAACCTAGTTAGGTTGCTATGCCACGACACAGCTAAATGATCAACGCAACCTATCTTGGTCACGCAGCCTTGCTGTCGTCCGGACACGCTCGAAGGGGGGTGCGAGAAGTTCAGCCAGCAGGTTGATGGCACTTTGCCACTGCGCGTCAGAGCAAACCTCGATGCGGGGCGGCGCCATGGGGAAGCCGGAACGTTGGGACGATGCTGTCCAAGCTCTCAACCTCTCGAGAAATCCCTTGACTTCGCTACACGCCTTGAATAGTGTACTAGTGTGCTGATACAGCGCTACAGAGAGGCTGGCGCACAATGGCTATAAGGCTGATCCCGCTCCTGGTTTTCCTGGTTGCCATTGCCGCGTTGGCGATTGCAGCCGCCGGAAGATTCCGGAGCGGGAAATCCATTCCACCCGCAGCAACAGACCCGAGCCGCGGCCGACGCCGAATCGTGCGTTGGGGCTTCGGGTTGATGGGAATCATCCTGGCCGTAGCGTCTGCTTTCAGCCTCGGTCAGCGGGCAATCTTCCTCATTGCGCCTCTAGCCGTTAGTGGTTATGTCGCTGGTCTATTGCTGGGCGAGTTGATGATGCCCAGCGCGCCGTCGGGGACGGTTCGTCGTGTATCGCTAGACCGGAGGAGCTTCGAACGATACGTCCAAACCCGCTGGATCTGGGTTTGGAGAGCGGCGGCTGGAGCGGCAGCAGTTGCTGTCGTGGCCGCGGGCCTGGCAGGTGGAACGGATGGCAGGTCGCTGACGCTGGCGTGTGCTGATGGGTCGATGAGTGGCGCCAGCCCGTGGCCAGGGTGGTCTTACGGAGGGCCGGCTCTCATCGCGCTAATGCTCGGAGCTTTACTGGTCGAGCTCTCTATGCGAAGGATTGTGGAGAGGCCGCGCCCTGATTCGGACCTGCTCAGTGCCACCGCCGATGAAGATAGCCGTCGGGCCTCGATGCGACGTGTGCTCGCTGCCGGCGTCGCGATTGGTCTGGTGCCACTTGCGGGCGTTTCCTTGTCGGCGGCGATCATATTTGGCTTCATCTGCTCGCCACCAGGCACCCTGGCCTGGACCGGACCTCTGGCAGTGACGCTTGCGGTCCTTGGGTTCGCGGCAGGCCTTGGTGCCATTGCGAGTCTGGCCAGCCTGATCAGGATTGCCGAAGTCGCCAGGTCAGTCCCACCCGGCGAGCAACGCGCCTAAGGCTCGAGACATGGAGCTCACCGTTGATATCGCCTCGCCCGTTCCCGTTTACGAACAGATACGAGCCCAGGTGACCGAGCTGGTCGAAAACGCAACTTTGCGGACCAACACCCCGTTGCCTTCCGTGCGCCAACTGGCTGCTGATATGCAGATTGCACCAGGCACCGTCGCGCGTGCGTATCGCGAACTTGAGGCAAGTGGGATCGTAGTTTGCAGCCGATGGGCCGGAACGCGTGTAGCCGAGGTCCCGTCTGTTCCTCGAACGGAGCGACGGCAGCGCTTAGACGAGGCGGTTGTTCGCATGGTGTCAGCGGCGCGGCGGCTCGGCGCGAAGGACGATGAGATCGAAGCGTCCGTCGGCCGAATCCTGGCGAGGCAGAGTCAAACCCGCCACTAACCGTCTGACGCTCGGCTGGGGTCAGTGATCAGCCTTGTCGATCGTGCGAGTTCGGCCACCACGGCGGCTGTGGAGGTTGCCTTCATGCGTTCAAGTTCGTCAGTAGTGATGCCCAGCACCAGCAGCAAGTCAACCTTGCCGTTGGCGGTATCAATGGAACCAAGCTCGGGATCTAGCGTGAATGCAACGGCCGGTCAATTTGGTTGGAAGTCCGGCAAGGGGATGACCTGTCTGACTGTGAACAAAATGTTGCAATGCACGATAGTCGAGCACGAGCGGGCTGGGGCGCTGTGAAAGAGTGGTTGGAAGGACAGTTAACCCGGCGTCGACTCGTTAGGGTGATCCGTGACCCTATTACCGTCGGCTCGTGGTTTGCGTTGCGGAAACTACGGACCCACCAGGCGATTAATTTCGCCCAATAGTGCAGTCGAAGTACTAAACGACGCGCAAAAAACCAGCGAAGGAGGACTTGCGTGCGCAGGGTGGTTCTGATCATGAGCGTTTCGGTTGACGGGTTAGTCGCGGGACCCCACGGGCCCGCTGGCGGACTCGATGAGCCTGATCAGTTGAAGCGTTGGAAACTCGATCGCATCCGTCGGGCCGGCACGCACATCATGGGCCGGGTGACTTACGAGGAGATGGCGGCCCACTGGCCAACCTCAACGGACGACTACGCGGCCCCGATGAATGACATTCCAAAGGTTGTGTTCTCGAACACGCTCGCCGAGGCGAAATGGACGAAATCCTCGATCGCACGTGGCGATCTCGCAGCTGAGATCGCCACCCTCCGCGGTCAACCCGGGGGCGAGATCATCGCCTGGGGCGGCGCCAGCTTCGCTCAGGCGCTTTCCAGAGCCGGACTCATCGACGAATACGTGCTGGTGATTCACCCGGTGGCGTTCGGGAGCGGCCTGCCGATGTTTCGCGACCTACCCGAGGCGCTGGAACTAGAACTGATCGAGGCGCAGACATTCGAGACCGGCGCCGTGCTCCACGTCTACAGACGAAAGCATTAAGTCCGGAGCTGGATCGTCCCACCAACGACTGTAGGCCGCCGGTTCGCGTTACGGAAGCTCCGGCCCACCACCGCAGCTGGTAGGGCAACCTAGAATCGATTAGGTTCAGATCAGTACAGAAGTCAGTTCGTGCACGACTTCGATAGCCGGCACGACCTCACTCACATCATCCACCGAGAGGCCGGCGTAGCACGCCATCGTCAGCGGAGCCTCGGCCGTCGCGGTGGGAGGGGACGTGCTGCGGTTGCCGACACTGATCGCCCCCTCGAGCGACGAGCGCAAGACGCGCACGAGTGCCGGCCACTGCCCGTCGCCGTCGAAGTGGTCTGTGAGAACAGTGTCGTCCGCGCTTGCCGCGATGAGCGCCTGGACGTAGGCGGGATGCGTGTCGCATTCAGGGCAGGCGAGGAACCGAGTGCCGATACGCACGGCGTCCGCGCCGCCAGCGATCAAATGCGCCACGCGCTCGGCGTTTCCGATCCCTCCGGCTGCCACCACCGGTACCGAGACGGCACCCAGCACCTCGGCCACGAGCTCGTCAAGTGGCTGCGTGCCACGGACGTGGCCGCCTGCCTCGACGCCCTGGGCAACGACAATGTCGCAACCCGCATCCGCTGCCGCCCGCGCCTCCTCGGTTGAGCCGACCTGCCATGAGACTAGAGCCCCTGCAGAGTGTGCAGCGGCCACGATCACAGCTTGCGGCTCGCCCCAGAAGAACTCCGCCACGCGTAGGCCACGGATCTCCTCGATCACCTCTTCCAGCGCTGGTAGGTAGGGGATCAGGAACCCCTTGCCAAGTGCTGCCGAACCCGGCTCGGGCACCCCGACCCTACGCGGCACCATGCCCAGGCCACCCGCTTTCGCGACTGCGTTCGCCAGTGCCAGGGTGCCTACCCCGCCCAGCACGGCGAGCTGGAAAGGAAGCCTACAGCCGACCAGCTCCGTGAACCGCGTACGCACGGCACTATGGTGACGCAGGCACCATGTGGCTTCCGGCCGAAGCTAATCCTGGCGCCCGCCAATAGCGACCGGTACATCCTCAGCCACAGATTCCGGCCCCCGGGTGGCCGAACTCGACCGGGCTGCCGAGAGGCGCGATTTACACTGGGATGCGTGGACATGAAGCTCGAACTGGTGCCTGTTCCTGTCACCGACGTGGACCGCGCCAAGGCTTTCTATGTCGACCAGGTCGGCTTCCACGCGGACTACGATCATCAGGTCACCGACCAGCTACGTTTCGTGCAACTCACTCCACCTGGATCTGCATGTTCGATAGTGATCGGAACCGGGATCACCGAGATGGCACCTGGCTCTCAAAAGGGGCTGCAGGTGGTGGTCAGTGACGTCGAGGCGGTCCGCCAGGAGCTTGTCGGCCGCGGAGTCGACACAAGCGCAGTCGATAAGCAGCCGTGGGGATGGTTCATTTACTTCAGCGACCCCGACGGCAACACGTGGTCGGTGCAGCAAATCGTTCCCCGTTGAGTAGTTCAGGCCGAAGATGGGACCCCGTCGTGGCCGATGCCGCAGGCAGTTGACGAGGTCAGCCGCCCCAACGCGAAGCCTCACCGCAGTCGACAGAAGGCTATCGCCGGCCCAACCACTCTCACGCCGTGGTTCGCGTTGCGGAATGTAGGGCCCACCACAGACCGGGGTCAGAGTGGCGGTTCGACCGCGTACAGCTCGAGAATCGTCAAATCGGCACTCTTGGGAGGCGGAAACCCGACCGACGTCAAGACTTTCTCTAACTCATCACTCGACCAGCGGCTTCGCGCGTGCTCCTCGGAATCCCACACGCCCACGATGTAAAGGGCGCCATCGCCGACCGCGCAGTGATGGCGCAGCTCGCCGAATGATGTCGCCCCTCCTCGGCTCATGATCAGCGCGTGTCCGCGGTCGTACGAGCGTGTCAACTCGTCCACGTCGCCGTCAAACCGTGCAATCAACAGTGCTGCCATTCCTTCCCTCCTGGGCTCGATGCACTGCATCAGCCGCGATGGCACCCGGGCGCGTGGTCGGATGATATAGCTCATCTCGCAGTCTGCAACCCACGAAGGAGCCACGGTCGACGACGAACGCGTTCAGAAGGACCAGCCGGTGGACGCGTCTCCTTTGAACAGCACGTCGAGGCATGCATGCGTCGACAGCGAGCACGCTTTCGGCGCGACGTCGTAGATGATGCTGATCGTCGTTACGCGGTATGCGTAGCCTCGTTCCTGCACCGCCGGCCCGTATGAGATCGCATACAGCACGGCTTCGCGATTGTCCCGCGTTAGCTCGACCGCATTTGCCGGTCGACCCAAGAGCTGCGTCATTTCAGAGCTGATTGGGACGAAGCCGGCAAACTCCAAACCCGACGGCAACGAGCTTGCGAGCCCTCCGAAATGGACGATGTCGTGGAGCGAGGGTGCGTCGTATTCCGCTGTCTGCAGCGTGATCGCGTGGTAGGCGGACATCGCCGGAGCAAGCTGCTCCGGCGAGGAAACGTTCACCAGGATGACGGGGACGCCGCAGCATCCCCCGTGTGGCCAGTTCGGCCACCCATGCCGGGCGCCTTCTGCCTCCGCGGTGCCGTCACGGGGGTCGGTTATCGAAGCTCCCACAGCCTCTAGCCCGACCTGGCGCTGCTCGACCGCCGCCCGCGAAACCGGATCGGCCAAGGGCGGGGCCGGCGGATACGAAAGATTGAACCTGGCCGAGAGAATGTCGTACTGCACGTCGCACCACAGATCACGTGAATTGCTCTGGTGTCCACAGCTCACCTCGAACTGCTCGTTGGTCCCCCGGTCCCACGAGCGCGAGCCGTCCCCTTGCGTGACAACGTCCTGCCAGCCGTGCGCGCTCAACCACTGTTCGTACCACGCGACAACCCTATCCACGGAGTCAGCCGTGTAGAACTGGGTCTCGGCGAGCGCAGGCTTGGGGTCTGTGTTCTCGAACCGGAACCAGCCATTGGCATCGTCTTCATCGCTCTGTGCCGACGAGGCTCGATAGGAATTCGGGTAGGTAAGGCTCGATTCAGGGTGCAGCCGCAGCTGCCAGGCGGTGACTTTGCCGGTCCCGCCAAACGTGTAGAAGAGGCCAAAAGCGGCGACCGCGACAACGAGAACCGGCACCACCACCCGGGCGCGCTTGACCACGGCTCAGATATTGAGCTTGGAGTCCGAGACTCAACCCTTCTTATCCAAGAAGCTGCTCGACCTGCGCATTGACGGGGGTTTTGGTGGGGGCCTCGGGCGGAGCGGATTCGACCTCTGTGCTGGTCGGGCTGGACGAAGCCCGGCATCTATCCACGATGCCTGTGATGAAGGAGCGAAGCCTCGGTGAACTGAACCAGGATCGCCCACGAATCAGAGGATCGTCGTTCGTTGAATCCGACCTCGAGCGTTCGCCTGCGGGTCAAGGACGAAGACGTCCCTACGTTGAGCTCAGATCGCCATCCGCTCACCGACGATCGTAAATCCCTGCGGCCGGCGACATCACCGAGGTGGTCACCCGGAAGGCGGCAACCGGCCCCTGGAATCCCTTCAATTGAAGCTTGATCGGCTCGACATGGATTCGCTGCGCTTCAAGCCAGTCCTTCACCCGCCGGTGGGCCTCGTCCGAGAGTGTCACCTGGCCGGCGCCGGACTGGGCCTGGAGCCTGGCCGCGAGGTTGGTGGCCTCCCCGAGCACGCTAACGTTGGCCGCCTCGGAGAGTGTGCCGACCACGGCCGGTCCGACGGCCAGGCCCGCGCCAACCGGCAGGCCGGCGAGAGCGGCCTTGTCGATGATCGCAAGGGCCGACCGGAGCGCCTGGAGGGCATGGTCGACGCTCTGCCCTGAGACGTTGAACGTCGCCATGATCGCGTCGCCAGCGAACTTGTCGACCATGCCGTGTCGCCGTGTGACTTCCTGGGCCGCCCAGCGATGAAGCGTGGCGATCTGATCGCTCAAGGCGGCCGGCGCCGCCTGCCCGCTCATCTCCGTGTAGCCACGCACGTCGGCAAAGAGCACTGACACCATCCGCTCGCCCGGCGCGATGCGTCGCGTGCCAGGCGTCGTTTCGGCGGCTCGCGGCGCCTCCTCGATCTCAAAGCCGAGACCGGTGGCAGTTTCTCGTGCCAACCGCGCAGCCAGCCGGGCGCCGGCAGCTTCTGCCTCGGAAGCGATCGCGGCAAGATGCTTGCGTGCGCTCGCCTTATCGCCCGAGCGAGCCTCAGCTTCCGCCAGCGATCGACCAGCATTCCATGCATCGAGACGCAAGCCGCCCTCCTCGAAAGCATCCACCGCCTGTTTCAGATCGCGAACCGCCTCCTCCAGCCGCCCCTCGTAAAGGGCCAGCCGTCCGCGCGCGACGTTGAATCTCGGTGAGCCATCTAACTCGCCCATGATGGTCAGCGACTCCAGATACGAGCGTAAGAAGGCCGGATCGCTCTGCGCCACTGCGGATATCGCCTCCGCCGTCGACCCAAGGTCGCCGAGATCGCGCGGTGTCGCACGCGCGAGTGTGAGGGCTTCCTCGGGCTTTCCCTGCGCGAGCAGAACGCAGATGCGCGGCGCGGTGTCGTAGATGACGTCCTGACCTTCGATCCGGCTCGACACGGGTGGCATCAAAACGGCGGCTTCCTCACCCTGCTGGTTCTCGGCGAGGGCGTGAGCAAGCAGCACCAGGCTTCGCCAGCGCTGCTTCTCGTGGCCGGCGTCGCGGGCCTTCTGCACGGCAAGTCGAGCGAGCTCGATCGAGTCCTCGACCCGGCCCTGGCTCAGACTGACGAGGCCATTTAGGTAGGGCGACCAGACCAGGCCCGACGACTCGAGAGTGCGGGCCCTCTCAATCCAGCGCTGCGCGAGTGGGCCAATGCCGATGTGAAGCGCCGTCCAGGCTGCGTTGAACACGGCGTTGACCGCCTGGTATTGATAGCCGCCCTCGATCGAAGCTCGATAGCTCTCCTCGAGGTGTTCGAAGCTCTCCTCGACCTGGCCGAGGTGGACCTCCGCGATCGCCACAAAGTTCAAAGACCACGCGTAGGCCATCGCAGCGTCCGCAAGCAGCGCAATCTCGGCCGCGCGGCGGGCATATTCCAGACTCGTCTCAGTCACGCGGTCGAAGCTGATCAGCCCTGAGATCCGCAGGTAAGCGATGGCGAGCGCCTCACTCGGTCCCGCCTCCTCAAGGACAGCCCGGGCCTGCTCGAAGTGCTCGCGGGCGAGGTCGCTGCGCAGGAGCTCCCAATAGCAGCGGCCCAGCAACAAGCGATGCCGCGCGGCTTCGACAGAAAGACCGGCCGCCTCAAGGTTCGCGATTCCTTCCTCCAGCAAGCGCCGCGCCACCTCGGACTCGTTGTTCTGCCAGTACGCGTCGCCGGCCCGGCACAGAAGGCGAGCGCGGTCGACCGGGTCGCGCACATGGGGCGCAGCTCGCTCCAGAAGCTCGCCGGCATCGTGATAGGCGAGGGCTTCCATCGCACCGTCGGCCGCGGCGATGCACATCGCCACCGCCTCGTCGTAGCGGCCCGCCAGCAAGAGGTGATTCGCCAGGTCGACGGGCGCGGCGTCGGGCCTCGACTTGAGGACTTCGGCTACCCGCGCGTGAAGCTGCTGCCGGCGGGGCACCACCATGTCCTCGTACACCGCCTCGCGCGTCAGCGCGTGGCGGAATCGATACCTTCCCGTTGCCGGGTCGTCCTCTTCCAGGAGCTGAAAGGTCACGCACGTCTCGAGCGCCGGAAGCACGGTGGCCTTGTCGAGCCCGGTCACGTCCTCGAGCGTGGCTAAATCGGCCGATCGGCCAATCACCGCTGCGGCGGACAGCACGACCGACTCCTGCGGCTGCAGCCGGGTGAGCCGGTGAATGATCGCCGCGCGCACAGTCTCCGGTAGGCGAATCTCCGCGAGCGTCTTGCGGTCCCATCCGGCCGCTGTGTGAAAGATGTCGCCTCGGTCGAGCGCTTCGCGAAGCATCTCTTCGAGCACGAACGGGTTTCCCTCGCTGCGGTCACGCAGGAAATCACGAAACTCGGGGGTGATCTCCCTCTCGTCGAAGATGGCGCACACCATTTCCCCGACCGCCTCCTCGGACATAGGCTTGAGCTCGATGAACTCGGCCTGGCCGGATCGACGCCACCCCTGAATCGTGGGCACGAGCGGATGCTTCCTGTGCATCTCATCCAAGCGATAGGTGGCCAGGACCAGGACGTTGGTCGAGCGTATCCGGCGGGTCATGTAGTCGAGTAGCTCACGCGTTGCCGGATCCGCCCACTGGAGATCCTCGAGGACGAGGAGCAGCGCGCGATCCCGCGCTGCGTCGCGCAGGAGCAGGAGGATCGCCTCAAAGAGCCGCAGCTTGGCCTGCATCGGATCGCCGCCTGGCGCCGGCGCACGACCCAGCTGAGGGAACAGCTGCGCAAGCTCGTCTGCTACGGGACCGAGACGCTGACGAAGGCCGGCCAGGTCCTCCCCGGTCAGGCGGTTGCCGATCGCTTCGAGGAAGGGAAGGTAGGGCAGCGACAGCTCCGCTTCGCTGCACGCTCCCGCCATGACCGCGCAGCCGAGCCGATGTGCTCGACGGACCAGCTCGTTGACGAGCCTGGTCTTGCCCATCCCTGCTTCGCCACCGACGATGACCACGCCGCCATCGCCACGCAAAGCGAACAGCAACGCGTCCTCGAGGATCGAGAGCTCGGGCTCACGCCCGACCAGCGTGGGGCACAGTACGCGTGAAAGCGCCATGTGGCGGCCGATTCTACAACCGGATCTTTGCCCCCTCAGAAGAGGTTGATCAGGCGCCTGCGAAGTAGCGCTGACTCCCCCTTCGTGCTAACGCGCATGTGCCGGCACTCGCGGGTTTGCGGTCGCCGAATTTCCCGAACACCAGACGCGACACTCGACGTCGGAGACACGGCCGTGTCGACGCCACTGGGCCCGAAGCGGTCGTTCACGTGGTATGCCAGGGCGGCCAGGTACTCGAAGATGCCAATGCCGGCTCCCATCACGCCCGGCCAACTGGCGCTCGCTACGAACGACAAGACCGCGCCGGCGGCACTCGTCGAGGGCTTGCCCCGCTGTGAGCTTGAGGTCCAGCTCGAGCATGTGGGCTCTAACTCTTGGCCCTACACGCACAGGGCACTGACGATGTGTTCGATCTGCTTGACGTGCGTCCGCTCATGGCCGGCCAGCCATCGGCCATAGAACAGCACATCACGCTCCAGTGGCTTGCCTGCCCCCGTCACCGTCGCCACACGTGACCAGCCTTCGCGCGGCAGCTGATCGAGCGCAGCCATCAGATCGACGCGCTGCGCGGCAAAGGACCGCAACGAGCGGCTGAATTCCAGTTGGGGATAGTCCGTGTGGCGGATCCAGGTGAGCGGATTGAGAGCCCGCAGGGTGGGCTTGTCCTCGGCGATCAACCTCTGCATGCAACTGCCCCATACGTCGGCGCACGCCCGGAGATGGGCGAGCACATCGTTTGCCGACCACTCATCGCGGCTGGGGTTGGCACGCAATTGAGCTGGCGCCAGGCCAGCGGTAATCGTGGCGATGCGCCGGGGCGTTTCTCCAAGCAGGGTCACAACCTGCTCAATCGTCAGCGTCTTGTTGGGCACTGCTCGAGCTCCTGGATGATTTCGTCTACTAGCACGGCGGCGGGCGGAGTGATATCGATCCGGATGGCGGGCTCATCCGGCGCGGGTTCCTGAAGTTCCGCGAGCTGGCTCTCCAGCAGGCTCGGTGGCATGAAATGTCCGCCTCGTGTCGCCAACCGCTCCGCGATTGTCTCCCTGGACCCGGCGAGATAGACGAACAAGACGCCAGAGCCGCGGCGGTTGAGCATGTCCCGGTAGGAGCGCTTGAGCGCTGAACACGTGATGAGTCCATTTTCTGCCGCATCCAGGCGCTCATCGATCAAATCGGCGACCCGCGCCAGCCATGGCCACCGATCCTCGTCGCTCAGCGGACGTCCCGCCGCCATCTTTGCGATGTTCGCCTCGGGGTGCAGGGCGTCTCCTTCCTCGAACCGCCAATCGAGGCGGCCGGCGAGCAGCGCGGCGACGGTGGTCTTGCCGCTGCCTGC
>Ga0070704_100000935_pt1 | contig 14742 bp, 6 predicted proteins | sample KBSK5252metaG_FD_65467 | JGI IMG/M metagenome (GOLD analysis project Ga0070704, IMG submission 65467) | Corn, switchgrass and miscanthus rhizosphere microbial communities from Kellogg Biological Station, Michigan, USA - KBS K5-25-2 metaG | ecosystem: Host-associated > Plants > Roots >...
CGGCGGAGCCGACCAGAAGATCGGGAGGGACGCGATTTCGCGATATCAGGCGCTCAAACAGGAGCTCGACGCGATCGCTGCGGAGCTCGTGGGCGTCCTGGGCCCGGCCACGCCATGACGCGACCGAAAACCTTCTTCCAGTCGCTGGGACTCGCGGTCCTCGCCGTCCTGGCAGCGGCAGGCGCCAGCGCCCAGCAACCGACACCGGGACAAATCCGGCCCCGGCCGGCGGAGGGCCGCGAGCCGGAATTCCCTCTGCCCAACATTCGTGAATACAAGCCGCGCTCTACGCTGGTGGTTCCGGTGCACCCGGTGCCAAGGGCCAGGTTTCCGGCAATCGATTTTCATGGACACCCGCCGGCGCTCACCTCCCCGGAGATCATCGAGCGGGTCGGCGCGGCGATGGACTCGCTCAATCTGCGGGTGATGGTGAACGCGAGCGGCAGCTCCGGGGATCGTTTGAAGCAGCAGCTCGCCGCGGTCGCCGCCAGCCGCTACAAGGACCGCTTCGTGATGTTCACCACCTTGAACCTGCGGGACGTCGGGCCGGGCTCGGGGGTCAGGATCGCGGCCCAGCTCAGCGCGGACATCGCGGCGGGCGCGGCGGGCGTCGGCGAGATCAACAAGGGTTTCGGGCTGTACAACAGGAAGACCGACGGCACCCGGCTCAAGATGGACGATCCCGAGCTCGATCCGGTCTGGGAGACCGCCGCGCGCCTCAAGATCCCGGTCTTCATTCATGTGGGCGATCCGTCGGAGTTCTTCGAGCCGATCGATTATCAGAACGAACGGTGGCTCGAGCTGGCGCTCTATACCGACCGGCGCTACCAGGACCGCACCCGGTTTCCGACCTTCGAGGAGCTGATGGCAGAACGCGACCGGCTCCTGGCGAAGCACCCGAACACGATCTGGGTGCTGGCCCACCTCGGATGGCATGCGAACGACCTGGCCCGGCTGGGCCGGATGTTCGACCGGATGCCGAATCTCTACAGCGAGGTCGGTGCCATCCTCTACGATCTGGGTCGCCAGCCCCGGGCGGCGCGCGAGTTCATGATCAAGTACCAGGATCGCCTTTTGTTCGGCAAAGACAGCTTTCAGCCGGACGAGTACCCGTATTACTGGAGGGTGTTCGAGACGAACGACGAGTATTTCGACTACTATCGCGACTACCACGCCTTCTGGAAGCTGTACGGGCTGGGTCTCCCGGACTCGGTGCTCAAGAAGCTGTACTCTTCGAACGCCCTCAAGCTCACCCCGGCCATCCCTCGGTGACGGGCTGATCGGGGCCCGGGAGACGGGCGGAGTGCGCTTTCCCGCGGTATCTTCCGGGCCTTGTCTCTCCCTCAGTCCAGGAATCAGACTATCCCTGAGCCACTGCAGCGCCTGACCACCGCGCTCGCCGAGCGCTACCGCGTCGAGCACAAGATCGGCGAGGGTGGCATGGCCACGGTCTACCTCGCCCTCGACCTGAAGCATGGCCGCCGGGTGGCACTCAAGGTGCTGCACCCGGAACTGGCCGCCGTGTTAGGCGCGGACCGGTTCCTCGCCGAGATCAAGACCACCGCCCACCTGCAGCACCCCAACATCCTCCAGCTCTTCGATTCGGGAACGGCGGACGGCCTGCTCTACTACGTCATGCCGTTCGTGGAAGGGGAGTCGCTGCGGGGCCGGTTGTCCCGGGAAAAGCAGCTTCCCATCGATGACGCCGTGGGGATCGCGCGGGGCGTGGCCGCCGCGCTCGACTACGCCCATCGACACGGGGTGATCCACCGCGATATCAAACCGGAAAACATCCTGCTGCAGGACGGCCAGCCGCTGGTGGCGGACTTCGGCATCTCGCTGGCCGTGAAGCAGGCCGGCGGAGCCCGGCTGACCCAGACCGGTTTGTCCCTCGGCACTCCGCAATACATGAGTCCCGAACAGGCGACCGGCGAGCGGGAGCTCGACGCCCGCAGCGACGTGTACGCCCTCGGCGCGGTGAGCTACGAGATGCTGGGCGGCGAGCCTCCTTTCACCGGCACGTCGACTCAGGCGGTGATCGCGAAGCTGATGACCGAGGAGCCCCGCCGGCTCTCGGCGCTGCGCAAGACGGTGTCGCCCAACGTCGAGGCGGCGGTGCATCACGCCATGGAGAAGTTGCCGGCGGACCGGTTCGGCAGCGCGGCGGAATTCGCGGCGGCGCTGGCCGAGGGGGGTGTGGCGCGATACCAGACGACGCGCGCGATGGCTCAGGCTGTGCCCACGTCTCCACGCAGGACCGCGTCGCTGATTTTCGCTGCCGTGGCGCTCGCCGGCCTCGGCCTTCTCGCGGGGCGGTCGACCGTTCGTCCGAAAGCGCCCGTCCTCGCCCCCTCGCGGCTGGCCCTCCTTCCGCCGGGAACGGGGACGCTGGTGAACGCCGGGCTCGCCCGGGTCCTGGATATTTCTCGCGACGGTCAGGTCGTGGTCTTTGCCGCGAACGGACAGACCTCCGACATGGTCGCCCTCCGGCGGCTGGACGAGCGGGAGCCCTCCGCCCTCCCGAACAGCGGCGGTATCCGGAACCTGCACATCTCCCCGGATGGGCGCTTCATCTACTCACCGCGCAGCACCAGCGCGCTCCAGCGGGCGCCGATCGGTGGCGGCAGCTGGATCTCAGTGCCTGGAGTCCAGCCGACCGCCTTCCTGGCTTGGGCATCGGATGGAACCATCTGGTGGACCCCGATGCTCGCCGGCGGGATGTTCCGGACCCCCTCCGACGGCTCGACCTTCGAGCGCCCCTTCGCAGCGGACAGCGGGACTTTCGGGCCGGTCGTCCAGCAGATTCTTCCCGGCGACCGGAAGGCGCTGGTGGTGCAGAGCGCCAATTCGAATTCCGGTGCCGCCGGAGTGCGCGACCTGTCGAGCGGTGCCATCACGACGCTATTCGACTTTCCCGTGGTCGAGCTCCGCTATGCCGATGGCGTGCTGGTCTACGCCCGTCCCGATAACTCCCTCAGCGGGGTGCCGTTCGATCCCGAGCGTGGCGTGGTGACGGGAACTTCCGTTCCGCTGGCCGACGACGTCGCACTGACCGGGGCCGGCGTGGCGCAGTTCGCCCTCTCGGACAACGGGACGGTGGTGTATCTCCCCTCCTTCGGGCGGGAGCTGGTTCTGGTCGATCGGAGCGGCGCCTCGCGCCGACTCATCGAGGATCGGCTCAACTATCACAGCCCCCGCTTTTCTCCCGACGGCAGATTGATTGTGCTCGACAATACCGGCTCCGAGGGCCGCGATGTGTGGGTCTTCGACCGGGAGCAGAAGCAGCTCACCCGCAGCAGTTTCGACCGGGACGGCCACGATCCGGTCTGGAGCGCCGACGGCAGGCAGATCCATTACCTGTCCCAGCGATCCGGCGTCTTGGGCATTTACCGCGTCCGACCCGGCGGCGGCGGAAAATCAGATTCGCTCTTCGCGAGCCCGTACAACGGGTACACGGGCATCCCGATCGGTCGCGGCGATACCCTGGTCACCACTGCTACCGACTTGAACGGAGCCTCGGGAACCGACATCGCTCTCGTTTTCCTCGGTCCCCCGGCGAAGCTCGAGCCGCTCTTTGCCACCCCGTTCAGCGAGGGCTGGCCAGCGCCTTCCCCGGACGGTAAGTGGGTCGCGTTCAGCTCGGACGAGACCGGCCGGCAGGAGGTGTACGTCCATCCCCTTTCCCAGGAGGGGCTCAAGGTCCAGGTGTCTCTCGACGGGGGGAGCGAGCCGGTCTGGTCGCGCAACGGGAAGGAGCTGTTTTATCGCCGGCCCAGCGGAGGCGTCGCCTATCTCGTCGCCGCGGAGATCCAGCTCGGCAAGGAAGCCAGGGTGCTGCAACGAACCACCCTCTTCGAGGTTTCCGAGTATGAGCCGGCCCAGCCCCACGCCAACTATGACGTCACTCCCGACGGGAAATCGTTCGTCCTGCTCCGGCGCAGCCCTTCCACCCACATCGTGGTGATTCAGAACGTGCAGGAGCTGGTGCGCCGAGGACAGGCCCCTCGGCCGTGACGCGATGACCGATCCGCAGAGCCGCCTGGCCGCAGCGCTCACCGATCGCTACCGCATCGAGCGCGAGCTCGGCCAGGGCGGGATGGCTACAGTTTATCTCGCGCACGACCTCCGCCACGAGCGCGAGGTCGCCATCAAGGTGCTGCATCCCGACCTCGGTGCCGTGTTAGGCAGCGAGCGTTTCCTCTCCGAAATCAAGACCACCGCCCGGCTTCAGCACCCCCACATCCTCCCGCTGCTCGATTCCGGCGCCGCCGATGGGCTGCTGTATTACGTCATGCCGTACGTGCGGGGGGAAACGCTCCGCTCCTGCCTGGCCCGCGACCGGCAGCTTCCCATCGAGGACGCCCTCCGGATTGCGCGCGAAGTCGCCGACGCGCTGGGCGCGGCGCACGCGCTGGGCATCATCCACCGCGACATCAAGCCGGAGAACATCCTGCTCCAGGGCGGCCACGCGCTGGTGGCCGACTTCGGCATCGCGCTCGCGGTGCAGCATGCCGGCGGGGCGCGAATGACCCAGACCGGGCTCTCGCTGGGGACGCCGCAGTACATGAGTCCCGAGCAGGCGATGGGAGAACGGGCGGTGGACGCGCGGAGCGACATCTATGCGCTGGGCGCGGTGACCTACGAAATGCTCACCGGCGATCCGCCGTTCACGGGGACGACGGTGCAGGCCATCATCGCGAAGGCGCTGACCGAGCGGCCGGTGCCGCCGAGCACGGTGCGCGACACCGTGCCGCCGGGCGTGGAGCAGGCAGTGCTGCGCGCGCTGGCCAAGTTGCCGGCGGACCGGTTCGCCAATGCGGCGGAATTCGTCGCGGCGCTCCGGGCGGATGCGCCACTGACCGGCGCGATGACGCGAAGTCGCGGGGGCGCGGATCAATCCCGCGCCTTCGCGACTCCGCGCCTTCGCGCCGCCGTCGCCGGCCTCGTTGCCCTCGCGGCCGTCGGCGGCTGGCTGCTGGGCCGCTCCACCGGTCACGCCCCGGCCACCGCCATGAGCGCGACCCGGTTCGTCCTCGATCAAAAACCCGGCGAGCGAACGCCGGTGATCATCGGGAAGGTGTTCACGCTCTCACCCGACGGATCGACCATGGTCTATGTGGCGACTATGGGCGGGCGGGCCCAACAGCTCTACCGGCGCCGCTTCGACGAGCTCGAGTCGCTTGCGATCCCCGGCACTGCCGGCGCCACCGACCCGGCCTTTTCTCCCGACGGTAAATGGCTGGCATTCTTCACCGGTGCCCGTCTGGTGAAACTGCCTCTCGAGGGAGGGACCCCGATCGAGCTGGCATCGGTTCCCGGAGCCACCTCCCGGGGACTGGCCTGGGCGGGGAACGGACAAATCGTCTTCGCGACCAACGCCTCGACCACCCTGTTCGTCGTGAGCCAGGACGGCGGCCGAGTCCGTGAGCTCTTCAAGGCACGTGGCTCCTCGGGCCTCCGCTGGCCGGTGGCCCTGGTGGACCCCGACGCGGTGCTGTTCTCCTCTTTCTCCGCAGTTGGGGACTCGGTCTATGTCTTCGCGGGGTCACTGAAGGATGGCAGCGCCGTCCAGGTCAACGACGAGGCCTATCACCCGCTCGGCGTGCTGGACGGCAAGCTGGTCTACGTGGCCCGCAACGGTGACGTGATGGCGGCTCCATTCGATGCCCGCGCGAAGGTCACCACCGGTCCGGGGCTCCGGGTGGCCAGCGCGGTGCAGATGAGCATCGGCACCGGCCTGGCCATCGCGACCCTGTCACATGGCGGCGATCTCCTGTACCGGGATGGCGCGACCGCGTCGCAGCTGCTCTATGGCGACGCAAAGGGCAACACGCGGACCGCGGTGCCCGATACCATGGGCTTCCAGAGTCCGCGCTTTTCCCCCGACGGCCGTAAGGTGGTGGTGTCGGTCGAAAGCTCGAACCGGCGGACCATCTGGATGCTCGACCGGGGCAGCGGCATTCTCTCCAAGTTCGCCGGCGACGAGGTCGCGACCACCCGCGACCGGCCCGAGTGGTCGCCCGACGGGCGGCGGGTGTTCTATCGGCTGCAGGCACCGAGCGGGAATTCGGTGGCGGTGCGATCGGTGGACGGCGGCAGCGAGACCACCGTCCCCACCCCTCATACCGCGGTCAACGAGCTGGTGATGTCGCGGGACAACGCCACGGTCCTTGCCCGGGTCTCATCGGGGTTTGCGAGCAGCCAGGATCTCTGGTCCTGGAAGCTCCCCGACACCGTGCCGACCAGGGTGACCGACAATCTCGAGTTCGAAACCGGAGCGCGCTTTTCCCCCGACGGGAAATGGGTGGCGTACAGTTCGGAGACCAGCGGCGTGCGCGAAGTGTTCGTGGCGCCGTTCCCGGGCCCCGGGGGCCGGGTGCAGGTATCGACCGGCGGCGGCGGGCTCCCCATCTGGGGCCGGGACGGCAAAACGCTTTACTATCCGCAGGCCAACCGCATGATGGCCACGACCCTCTCGTTCGCGCCGGATCCTGCGGTCACCGGGCGGCGCACGCTATTCGAAGGCGATTACGCGCTCGACGACGCGCTCCACGCCCCGTACGACGTTGGACCGGACGGCACCTTCCTGCTGGTGCGGCCGGTGCGCGAAGTCCGTACCGTAGTTATTCGTGGCTTCAGGGCCGAAATGCAGACTCAGCTGGCCAAGCAGGGAGGGCGATAGGGTCGAAACCGCTCACCGTTCACCGTTCGCTGTTCACCGCTATTTCAGCCGCTCGCGCAGCCACTGCAGCGCCGTCGCCCGGGTCAATTCGGGCGGCAGGGTGTGTCCCTCCTCGTGCCAGACGAACTGCTTCGGGTCCTTGGCCAAACGATGCAGCGGCTCGACCGACAGCTTGCGATTGTAGTCGGCGTCCAGGTTGCCGTTGAGGGTGAGGAGCGGACGCGGACTGATCCGCCCGATGTAGTTGGCGGGACAGGCGGCGGGATGATGTCCGGTCTCGAACGCATCGAAGTGTCCGGCGATCAGCGCCAGCACCGTGGCAAACCGGTTGTCGGCGCCCCCGACGATCAGGCTCATCTGACCGCCGCGGCTCACCCCGATGAGCGCGATCCGTTTCGGGTCGACGCCACGCTCCACCAGCAGGTCATAGCCGCGTCCTGCATCCTTCACCGTCTGCGTGACCCACCCCAGATACGCGCTGGGCTGGTTGTAGAGCTTCTCGTGTTTCTCCGCCTCGCTGAACGTGGTGAGGAGATCGGTCCGGCGCTCCCCGAAGTATTGCAGGTCGAAGGCGAGCGTCGTGTATCCCGCCCGCGCCAGAAACTCCGCAAAACTGCGCAACGCCGGCGAATCCTTCCCCGGAGGTCCTCCGCCATGAATCAGCACGATGCCGGGTCCGCCGCGGCCTGCGGCCGGTCCCGAGGTGATCCGGGCCGTCACCCGCGCACCGGGGCCGCTCAGGTAGCTCACTGCTTCGGCCTTGATGCCATCGACGTCCTGGGTCGAAGCCACCTTGACGTCGAGCGGCTGCTGGTGATCGTAGGCGAAGAAGGTCAGAAAGGTCCGGAAGGTGCGATCGTCGACCGGCTTCTTCAGCCATTCGTCGCCCTCGGGGCGAACCTGGGCGGCGGCGGCAACCGGCACCGCGAGGCACAGCATGAGTGTGAACGGAGCGCGCATCGCTAGTTCCTTCCCGGGGTGGTCGTCCGAGCTACCCTGAATCCGATGGTGGCGCTCGCGTAGGACGGCGGAAAGCCTTCCATGTGGGCCAGGTCGGCCATGTAGACCGGATCCTGCCAGGAGCCTCCCGCAGCAAGGTATCGCGCGCCGCCGGGGACCGCATCGGCGAGCCACTCCCGCACGTTGCCGGCGAGGTCCATGGCGCCGAAGCGGCTCACGCCGAGCGGATAGCTGCCCGCGGCGGTCGTTTCTACCCCCTCGAGATTGGCGCGGTACTGCGCGTCCGCGGCATTGCTGCCCCAGGGATAGATGCTGAGAGAGTCCCCGTAGGCGGCCCGCCACCACTGGTGCCCGGACGGCAGGACTCCTCCGGCCCAACGGGAATAGGCGCTGGCTTCGTACCAGGTCACTCCGGTGACCGGGTGGTCGCCCCGTCCGGAGGGGAATTTTCCGCCCTCCCAGTTTCGGGGGCCCGGAAGGCCGGTACGATCCACGAACCGGCCAAGGGCATCGGCAACGGGTACCGACCGATCGGCCACGAGCATGGTGGACGGCCATAACGACGGATTGCGATAGCCCCCCGCCGCGACAAACCGCTGAAACTGCTCGTTGGTCACTTCAAACTGAGTGAGGGAGTATTCCGGAACACTCGAGCTATCGACCGGCGAAGGCCCGGCGCTGATGCGGACCATGGCGCCGAGCATGCTGTCGACCGGCTCCAGGATGACGGCCACCGTTTGTTCGGTCCCTGATCCGATGTGCGTCACGACATAGCGGGGTGGTGCGCCCGGGCGGGAGAAACGCAGCGAGTACTCGCCCGCCACAAGGGGCGTAGCGTCCGTCAGGCCGGGGTCGATGGTGCGAAAGGAGCGCGTGGCGAAGCTCGCCAGCGGGGTGGCGCGAGCGATCGCGACCTCGGCCCCCGGCGCATCGATCGAGATGCGCAGCGAGCCCGACACTCTGGGTGCCAGGTCGCTGAGGGATCGATGCGAGATGGGCACACCGGCGCTGTCGAGCAGTGCGGCGATGGCGTCGAGCCGCCCCGAATCGGCGGCGACCCGAATGTCGTTGAGTACCGATGCCGGAATCGCCGTACCCCGGGGGCGAAGCAGGCCCCATGCGACGGCGGCGAGGAGCAGGACACCGGCTCCGGCGAACAGCGCCGTGCGCCGGGACTTGGCCGCGGAAGGCAGAGCCGGGGCGTCCAGGCGCGGCCGCCCGAGCGCATCGGCGAATTCCTGCGCGGTGAGAAAGCGCTCTTCGGGCTGCTTCGAGAGCGCGCGGGCGATCGCGCGGCTCACATGCGCAGGGACTTCCGGCCGCAATTCGATGAGGGGGAGGGGAGGCGTGGTGAGGTGGGCGGTGAGAACCGCCTGTGCGGTCGGCCCCTTGAACGGCGGCTTGCCCGTCATCATTTCGTAGCCAACCACTGCCAGCGCGTAAATCTCGGCCCGCGCGTCGATGACGTCTCCCGCAATTTGCTCGGGCGACATGTAGCCGGGAGTTCCCACGGACGCGCCGGTTGCCGTGAGCCGGCCCCCCGTGCGCGCATCCACCAGTGCGCGAGCCACGCCGAAATCGGCGAGCACCGCGTGGCGTCCCTCGAGCAGAATGTTTTCCGGCTTGATGTCGCGGTGTAACACGCCGGCACCATGGGCGTACCCCAGGGCATCGGCGACTTCGGTGAGGATCCGGACGGCGTCGTCGACCGGAAGCGCCCCTTCGGTGCTCAGGCGGTGGCGGAGGGATTCTCCCGCCACGAACGGCATCACGTAATAGAGCAGCTCGGCGCGGGTTCCCGAGGTCAGAATCGGCAGAATGTGAGGGTGTTGCAGGCGGGCCAGCAATTCCATTTCCTGGCGGAACCGCGCCGAGCTGACCTCGCTCGTCATGTTGGGCGGCAGCACCTTCACCACGACCCGGCGGTTGAGCGACTGCTCAGTGGCCAGGAAGATCCGGCTCATCCCTCCGGCGGGCATCTCGGACTCGACGCGGAATGCGTCGCCCAGCGCCGCTTGTACCCGGCCGAGCAGATCGTCCAATTCGGGGTGCTCCTGAGAGGCTGCCAAGTCTATCTCGTGGCAGCGCGGGGGGGCAAGCGGAACCCCCTCTTACACGGGTTTGGAGTAGCTTTATGACGTCCCCTCAAACCCGGAGTTCCGTCTGAATCCCACGCTGGAGCGGCTGGGCGCTGCGCTGAGCCGCAGCTACCGCATCGAGCGCGAGCTGGGCCAGGGTGGGATGGCGACGGTGTACCTCGCCCACGATCTCCGGCATGAGCGCGAGGTCGCCATCAAGGTCCTGCATCCCGACCTGGGTGCCGCGTTGGGCGGCGACCGGTTCCTGAGCGAGATCAAGACCACCGCACGACTCCAGCATCCGCATATCCTGCCACTGCTGGACAGCGGTGAAGCAGACGGGCTGCTGTTCTATGTGATGCCGTACGTGCGGGGAGAAACCCTCCGCACCCGGCTGGAGCGCGAGCGGCAGCTGCCCATCGAATCGGCGTTGCAAATCGCCCGCGAGGTCGCGGACGCGCTGGGCGCCGCGCACGCACTCGGCATCATCCACCGCGACATCAAGCCGGAGAACATTCTCCTCCAGGGCGGACACGCACTGGTCGCCGACTTCGGAATCGCGCTCGCGGTCCAGAGTGCCGGCGGCGCGCGGATGACCCAGACCGGGCTCTCGCTCGGCACCCCGCAGTACATGAGTCCCGAGCAGGCGATGGGTGAGCGAACCATCGAAGCCCGGAGCGACATCTACGCGCTCGGTGCGGTGACCTACGAAATGCTGGCCGGCGATCCGCCGTTTACGGGTTCGAGCGTTCAGGCGATCGTCGCCAAGGTGTTGAGCGAGCGGCCCACTCCGCTCAGAACCCTCCGCGACACGGTGCCGGTCCAGGTGGAGCAGGCGGTCCTCACCGCGCTGGCCAAGCTCCCCGCCGATCGCTTTGCCAGCGCCACGGAATTCGCCCAGGCGCTCTCGGCCGAGCGGCTCTCCACGGCGAACACCGCCGCCGTTGTCCCGACCAGCGGGCCCGCGCTGGCCCGGGCGCGGCGCACCGCCAGGGTGCTCGCCGGCGTCGCTGGTGTAGCCGTGGCCGCTGCGATCTGGGGGTGGAGCCGTGGGGGCTCCGCCCCCGCGTCCGAGCCGCCAGTGCACCGGTTCGAATTCACCTCGGTCGGCGACCTGCCTTTCGCCTTCCCGATTCTGAGCAGTGTGACGACCCTGGGGATTTCCCCCGATGGGGAGAAAGTGGTCTACGCCGCGCGAAGGGCCGGCGGCTGGGTCCTCGCGATCCGCGGCATGGATCAGATCGCCGCCCGAGCGCTGCCGGGAACCGAGGGAGGCCTCTATCCGGAGTTCTCTCCCGACGGCCGCTGGATCGCCTTCGAGAGCGGTGGCTCCCTCAAGCGAATCGCCGTCGATGGGTCCGCCCTCACCACCATCACGGCGCTGGGTCCCGCCGGCTCGGGGGGGCTGACCTGGATCTCCAACGACGAAATCGTGTACGGGTTGCGCGCGATCAGCGCCGCACCGGGATTGTTCAAGGTTTCGGCCTCAGGCGGGGCCCCTATAGTCTTCTCACGATCGGACAGCTCGGTCGGCGAGCGGTTTCAACTCGCGCCTCGCGCGGCCGATGGCGGCCGCCTGATTTTCTACAGCAGCACCCGGGGGAGCAGTCTGGTCCTTACCATGGGAGTGGTCACCGCACGGGATGGCAAGTCGAAGGTCCTCACCGGTCTGAGCGGCACCCGCCCGGTCGGGATGATCGATGACAAACTGATCTACATCCGCGGGGACGGCGCCCTGATGGCGGTCCCCTTCGATACCCGAAACCTCACCTTCGGCGCTCCGGTCCAGGTGGGAGACAGCGTGGCGGTCCGCAACTGGGATGGCGCCGCGGCTCTCTCTGCCACCGGGACCCTGGTGTACCAGCAGGGCGGCGCCGCGGGCCAGCTATACCGGGTCGATCGAGCCGGGGTCGCCTCGGTGCTGGTGGACTCGGTTCGCCCGTATCAGCACCCCCGGTACTCCCCCGACGGCCGGCGCATCGCCTTCGGCGTCGCCGGGACGACAGGGTTCGATATCTGGACCGTCGACCTCGGCTCCGGTGCCCTGGAGCGGCTCACCAGCGAGGGGGGAAACGATCGCCCGGAATGGACCCCCGACGGGAGAATGGTGGGCTATTCCTCGGCGCGGGAGACTCCCTCGGGATTCTGGTGGCAGCCGGTAGACGGAAGTGCCCCCGCCACGAGGCTCCAAGGCGCTGCCCAACCGATCCGCGAGGGGGCCTTCACGCCGGACGGGAAGGGCCTGCTCTTCCGGACCGACCATCCCACCAACAGCAGGGACATCTGGCTCCGGCGGTTCACCGGAGATACCACTCCGGTGGGGATTCTCACCGGTCCGAACGACGACAAGGAGCCCCGGGCCTCCCCCGACGGCCGCTGGCTGGCGTATGTCTCAAATGAATCGGGGCGGGAAGAGGTTTACCTTCGGGCGCTGGCTCCCGGCGGCGGCCGGGTGCCGGTGTCGGCGGGGGGTGGGGGCGAGCCGCTCTGGGATCCCGACGGCAAGCGACTCTATTACCGGACCGGCGACCAGGTCATCGAAGCAGCCATCGCGACCGCGCCCACGCTCCAGGTGACGGGACGCAGGGTCCTGTTCTCGGGCTTGTATTCCACCGACATTTTTCATCCCAATTACGACGTCGCCCCCGATGGCAAGAGCTTCCTCATGATCAAGCCGGTGGACCTGAGCCGGGGACTTATCATGGTGGTGAACTGGGCACGTGAGCTGCGACGGCGGATCGGCGGCGTCGAGTGACGAACGCGTTGGACAGGCTGACGACGGCCCTCGCCGACCGCTACCGCATCGAGCGCGAGCTCGGCCAGGGCGGGATGGCGACTGTCTACCTGGCCCAGGACCTCAAGCACGACCGCAAGGTGGCGCTCAAGGTGCTGAAGCCCGAGCTCGCTGCCGTGTTAGGCGCCGAGCGGTTCGTGGTCGAGATCAAGACCACCGCCGCGCTTCAGCATCCGCACATCCTGCCGCTCTTCGATTCAGGGACCGCGGACGGGTTCCTGTTCTATGTCATGCCCTACATCCGGGGCGAGACGCTGCGCGACAAGCTGTCCCGGGAAACCCAGCTCGGCATCGAGGAAGCGGTGCGGATCACCTGCGAGGTGGCCGACGCGCTCGATTACGCCCACCGCCAGGGCGTGATCCACCGCGACATCAAGCCGGAGAACATCCTGCTCCACGACGGCCGGCCGATGGTGGCCGATTTCGGGATCGCGCTGGCGGTCAGTGCGGCGGCCGGTGGCCGGATGACCGAAACGGGGCTCAGTCTCGGCACGCCGCATTACATGAGCCCGGAGCAGGCCACCGCGGAAAAGGAGCTCACCGGCCGGTCGGACATTTATTCGCTGAGCTGCGTGCTCTACGAGATGCTGACTGGAAGTCCCCCGCATGTCGGCGCCTCGGCCCAGCAAATTGTGATGAAGATCGTGATGGACGTGGCCCGTCCGGTGACCGAGCTCCGGAAGTCGGTGCCGCCGAATGTCGCGGCAGCCGTGGCCAAAGCGCTGGAGAAGCTGCCCGCCGACCGGTTCGACAGCGCGGCGAAATTCGCCGAGGCGCTGGGCAATCCGACCTTCTCGATCGCCGGTACCACAATCGCGGGCGCCATCGCGGCTCCCGGCTGGCCGGCCCGGCGGCGGGTGCCGCTGTTGGCCGTCGCGGCTCTCCTCGGCATCGTCGCGGCGAGCCTCGGGTTCCTGCTTCTGCGCGCGGCTCCGGAGGCCCTCCCAGTGGTCCGGTTCCGCCTCGACCTGCCGTCCACCCAGCGGTTGCTCAACACCAACGATGAGGACGCCCCGTTCGCCATCTCGCCGAATGGCGCCCGCATCGTCTACGCCGCCATCGATTCGGGGACCGCCGGCACGAGGTTGTTCATCCGAACCCTCGATCAACTCGACGGGACCCCGCTCCAGGGGACGGAGAATGCGAGATCACCGTTCTTCTCTCCGGATGGGCTCTGGGTGGGGTTCGTCACCGACGAAGATGACAAGCTCAAGAAGGTTCCGGTCAACGGCGGACCGGCCATCACGCTTGCGGAGAATGTGCGAGACGGTTTCGCCACCGGTTCGTGGGGTGATGACGGCTATATCGTCTACACCAACGCGGACTGGGGGCTGTCCCGCGTGCTCGGCACCGGCGGCGTGCCCGAAACACTTTTGAGCACGGACAGCACTCTGGCCGTTGACGCCTTCTTCTGGCCCTCGGCACTCCCAGGCGGGAAAGCGGTCCTGTTCCAGCACTGTATTGCGTCTTGTAACACGAAGAGTCTGGCGGTGCTTGATATCGCCACGCATTCCATATCCGACGTGGTTCCCGGCGCAACCCGTGGCTGGTACATCGGCACCGGGCATTTGATCTACAGCACCGACAACGGCGCGTTGTATGCCATCCCATTCGATCCGGTGCGACGAGAGGTCCGGGGCTCTCCGGTCCCGGTCCTCGACCAGGTTCAGGCTGGGCAGGCCAATGGATCGCGGCTCGCGATTTCTGCTGCCGGGGCCATGATCTACCTGTCAGGAGTCGCGGTGACCGGCAGGCAGGTCGTCGAGATCGACCGGGCGGGTCGCGAAACAGTTCTGATACCCGCCCTGGCACAGTATTCCCACCCTCGCTGGTCACCGACCAGTGATCGCATTGCCATGACCATCGACAATCACATCTGGATTTATGATATGGGCTCGAAGACGCTTTCCCAGCTCACCTCGTCTGGCGTCAATCAGCGTCCCACCTGGTCCCCCGATGGCCGGATGATCGCGTTCCAGTCCCAGTTTGGCGACACAACGCGCATCCACTGGATGCCTGCCGATGGCTCCGGACCGTCGGAGCCGGTCTCGCCCGCGGAACGGACCGAGGGCACCACCTTCTGGACCCGCGACGGCGCCTGGATCGTCTTCGACGGCGACGTGACGAATGGGAAGGACGATGAAGACATTTACGCGGTCGGCACCGGGACCGACCGAACTCGCAAGCCGGTGGTGGCGACCGCAGCGGAGGAGGAAACCGGCGCCGTG
>Ga0070704_100000936_pt1 | contig 14740 bp, 16 predicted proteins | sample KBSK5252metaG_FD_65467 | JGI IMG/M metagenome (GOLD analysis project Ga0070704, IMG submission 65467) | Corn, switchgrass and miscanthus rhizosphere microbial communities from Kellogg Biological Station, Michigan, USA - KBS K5-25-2 metaG | ecosystem: Host-associated > Plants > Roots >...
GAACATCGCGCGCGGTTTCGGTCTGCGCGGAGCGGAGCTCCGTGACATCTCGGCGATCCCGAAGCTGTTCGCGGACTTTTGCGCGCAGGGCGAAAGCGAAGTCTGGAACATCCAGATATCTGACAAGGTCACGGCCCCAGCAATCCGCCAGACCATAAAGCGCGGACACGGCAAGATGTGAGCGCCGGACAATCCTCGGCGGCGTGGGTATACAACACACGAAGTCGCTTCGCGACGGCCCGCTGCGCGGGAAGGAAGACAGAGGTGGCAGCGCCAGGCGGCTCGCTAACGGGTTGAGGTGACGGGTCGGAGCCCCGGCCTTGAGGATCGAGGTTGTCAACGACCTCGCTCAAGGAGCAAGCTCCGATGACCTTCGACCCCGGTTCCGCTCTGCGCCAGCGCATGATCGACATGGTTGCCCGCAAGCTCGTGCCCAACACGCAGCGCGGCCGCATCTTCGCGTGCAAGCAGTTCGCGGCCTACCTCGGCCGTTCGCCCGCGACGGCGAGCCGCCGCCCCCGCTGAACAGAAACACGGCGTGACCACGGCGGTCGCGGGCAAGCTCAAGCGCCGCTCGACCGTCGAGCCCGTCATCGGCCACATGAAGAGCGAGCACCGCATGGACCGCAACCAAACTCCGGTCTTCAGCTATGGCCGACGAGAACGATGACGGTTAAGACTAGTCCCGCAGTGGCGAAGGGCCGAGTTGCACGATGTCAGCGAAGAACGATCGCAGATCCGATAGAGACGACCGGCCTCGGCCAGGCCTTTATAGACTGCGACTTCCGGGACCGACAGCCGTGCCCGACCGCGTCCGGGCTGCCACGGCCGCGCCGATGGTCTCACATCGCGGGGCAGAGTTCCGCGAAATATTGGCCGCGACCGCACGGCAGCTGCAGCCAATCCTCGGAACGCAAAGCATACCGCTGCTATTCGGATGCACCGGCACCGGCGTGATGGAAGCTGCGCTCGTCAACGTCCTTGCGCCGGGCGAGAGGGCGTTGGTCGTCAGCAATGGACAGTGGGGCGAGCGCTTCGCCATGATCGGCACCGCGATCGGCGCCCGCGTCGAGACCATCGATGTGCCGTGGGGTGAGGACGTCGATCCCGAAATCGTCGAGGCGCGGCTCAAGACAGGCGACTATCGGGCGTTGGTGCATGTCCACAACGAGAGCTCGACAGGAGTGCTCGGCAATCTCGCGGCCACTGGCCGTCTCGTCCGCAACCGGGACACATTGCTGATCACGGACACTGTCAGCGGTCTCGCGGGTGTCGACATGCAGCAGGACCGGTGGGGCGTCGATATCGCTGTTTCGGCCTCGCAGAAGTGCCTGATGTGCCCGCCAGGTATCGGGATCGCCAGTGTCAGCGAAAAGGCGTGGCCGATCATCCGGCGTACCGGCGGCACTGCCCGCTTCTACCTCGATTTTCGCCGTGCATCGGACGCCTGGGCCAAAGGTGAGACCGCCTTCACGCCTCCGGTAACACTGATTCGAGGTCTCAATGTTGCGTTGCAAATGATCCACGAGGAGGGCCTTGCCGACGTGCTAGCTCGGCATGCGCGGCTGGCCAACGCGCTCAGGGCGGGCGCCAACGCGCTGGGACTGGCGACGTTCGCGTCAGCCAAGCACCTGTCGAATACGCTCTCGGTTTTTCGCGTGCCGCAAGGACTGGACGGGAAGAGGATCGTCAAGCTCCTCGCTAACAAGCACGGCACGATCATTGGCGGCGCACGCAACAAGCTCGACGGCAAGGTCATTCGCATCGGCACCATGGGCTGGGTCGGCGAGGAAGACATTCTCACCGATCTGCACCATCTCGAGGACGTCTTGGCAGAGCTTGGCCGTCCGGTCGAGCGCGGGTCGGGCATTGCAGCCGCATCGGCTGCTCTAACCGATTGAGGCTTGCAGCTGCGTCCTTCATGATGTCCCATGGGGGACGGATCGGATGCACGTGTGGCGACCTTTGCTGAAATAGGGGGAGCGGTTCCGTGAAAATTGGACGATTTGGCGCGTTCGGCCTCGCGCTCCTGCTGGTGTTCGGGGGGCTGTGCCTCGGCTCGAGCGCCGAGGCCCAACAAAAGGTCGTCATCTACTCGTCGAATGACGATACGCTGCACAAGCTGGTGTTCGCCGCCTTCACCAAGGAGACCGGCATTGCGGTCGAGCCCGTATCAGCCGGCTCGGGCGTGGTCATCAAACGCATCCAGACCGAGAAGGACAGACCAGGCAGCGACATCGTCTGGGGCATCAGCCGGTCTCTGTTGGACACCAACAAGCAGCACTTCTCCCCGTATCTTTCGAAGAACCACGAGGCGACGCCGGCCGAATACCGGGAGCCAACCAACCTTTGGATCGGCAACAATCTGCACCTGCTCGTGATCTTGCAAAACACCAAAGCGCTGCCCGAGGATCAGGGGCCTAAGACGTGGACCGATCTGCTGGACCCCAAGTGGAAGGGAAAGATCGCCTTCACCGACCCAGCCAACTCGGGCTCTGCGTATTCGACCGTCACCATGCTCGTCGACCAGTTCGGCGGAGGCGATGCGGGCTGGTCCAAGGTCAAGCAGCTGCTGGCCAACACCAAGGTGCTCAATCGGTCATCGCTTGTGTTCCAAGGCGTCGGCAACGGCGAGTATCCGCTCGGCATCTCGCTCGAATACGCTGGCCATGTCTGGGCTGCCGGCGGAGCGCCCGTGAAAACGATCTACCCCGCCGAGGGCACGATCGCGCAGATGGAAGGGGTCGCCATCATCAAGGGCGGTCCGAACCCGGACGCTGCCAAGGTTTTCGTCGACTACGTCAATCGCAGGGATGTGCGCGAGATGATCATCAAGGGCACGTTCCGTCGTCCCGCGCGCCAGGATCTCGATCTCTCCAAGCTGCCCGGCAATATGCCGGCACTGTCCAGCGTCAAGCTGCTGCCCTACAAGGAGACGGCCTGGACCGAAGCGCGAAGCGCCACGCTTGAGAAGATAAAAGACCTCGTGCAGGAAACCCGCTAGCTCGCGGGGCCGGGCGTGAGCAGGATATCGATCGAAGGCGTCTGCCGATCCTTCGGATCGGTCCAAGCCGTCCGCGACATCACGCTCGAGATCGAGGACGGCGAGTTTTTTACGCTGCTGGGACCTTCCGGCTGCGGCAAGACCACGCTGCTGCGCATGATTGCCGGCTTCACCGAGCTGAACGCCGGCGAGATCCGCATAGGAGGCAAACGCATCGACACCCTGCCGCCGCATCGGCGCAACATCGGCATGGTGTTCCAAAACTACGCGATCTTTCCCAACCTGACGGTCGAAGGCAACGTCGCCTACGGCCTCAAGGCCCGCAAGGTCGCACGTGCCGAGATCGCCGGGCGAGTCGTCGAGGCGCTCGCCCTGGTTCGGCTGCAAGAGTATGGCGAGCGTTGGCCACACCAGCTTTCGGGAGGCCAGCTGCAGCGCGTCGCCATTGCCCGCGCCCTGGTGATACGCCCGCAGGTGCTGCTGCTCGATGAGCCGCTGTCCAACCTGGACGCGCGATTGCGGATCGATATGCGCGGCGAGATCCGAGAATTGCAGCAGCGCCTGAACATCACGACCGTCTACGTCACGCATGACCAGGAGGAGGCGCTGGCAGTATCCCGCCGCATTGCCGTTATGCAGGCCGGGCGAATCGAGCAGCTCGACTCCCCGGAGGCGATCTATCGGCGGCCGACAAGCCTGTTCGTCGCGCGGTTCATGGGGACCACCAATGTGCTGAAGGGGATCGTGGGGCCGCGCGAGAGCGGACCTGTGCGTGTTCGCATCGGACCCGCCGAGGTAGAGATCGCCGATCCCGACGTGCGCGAGGGCGAAAGCGTCAGCGTATGCATCCGCCCCGAGGCCCTGCAGATTGTCGGCGCTGGCCAGGCGGCACCCGCCGGAACGGCGCAGCTCCGCGGGACGCTCGTGAATGTCGAGTTTATCGGCGCGCTCAGCCGTCTCGATGTCGGGCTACCCGACGGCACGCTGCTCAAGATCGCAGTGCTCGACGAAGCGGCCGTCTTGGCACGACCGGGCAGCGCCATCGTCCTTGCCTACGACCCTGCCCGCGTCAGCGTGTTCCGACAGGAACCGGCATGAGACCGCTGAGCATCGGGCCGCTCGCGCGACTGCCGGTCACCCTGGGTGTGGCGGCTTTTGTCTTCCTTGGCTTGTTCCTGCTCTATCCGCTGTGGGGGGTATTCAGCGCCAGTATCCTTACGCCGGACGGGACGGCCTTTACCTTGGAGAATTATGGCCGGGTGCTGTCGCGGAGTTTCTATCGCGCCAGCGTCGCCAATACGCTCATCATCGGCCTTCTCGCCACCATCACCACCCCGCTGATTGCGGTGCCGCTCGCCTTCGTCATTGCGAGACTGGACATCCCCGGCAAGCTTCTGCTCGTTGGTCTGGCGGCGCTTCCACTCGTGCTGCCGTCCTTCGTCGGCGCTTACGCGCTGCTTTTGCTGTTTGGTCGCGCGGGGATCGTCACGCAGTTCCTCAACGCCCTGGGTATACCGTTCGGCTCCATCTACGGCATGCCCGGCATCGTCGCCGTCTATACGCTGACGCTCTACCCCTATGTGCTGCTGCCCACGGTGGCCGCGCTGAAGGCGGTCGACATGTCGGTCGAGGAGGCGGCGGAGAGCCTCGGCTCGTCGCCCGCGAGGACGTTCCGGACAGTCACGCTGCCGATCGTGATTCCCTCCGTGCTTTCCGGCGCGCTGCTGGTTCTCATCGAGACGTTCGAGAACTTCGGCGTGCCAGCGGTGCTTGCCGAGGATATGCCGATCCTGTCGGTTGAGGCCTACAAGCTCTTCATCGGCGAAACCGCGGCCAACCCCGCCGCCGCCGGCGTGCTGGGGGTTCTGCTGATCGTCCTGACCGCGTCGGTTCTGCTCATCCAGCGGCGCTATCTGACCAGCCGGCGCTTTGCGACCGGCGCGCGCGTGGCCCCGCCGCTGATCAGGATAGGCACCGGCTGGCGCATCGTGGCTACGACCTACGCGTGGGCAGTCGTCCTGCTGGCGCTCGTGCCGTTCTTCGCCATTGTTGCCCTGTCGTTCATGGAGTTCCGCGGCCCGGTTCTGCACGCGGCCTTCAGCCTGAGAAACTATGCGGAGCTGTTCGCAACTGCCGGGCGGCCGCTCGCCAATACGCTCCTGTTTGCCACGCTTGCCGCCTGCGTAGCGGCTTTCATAGGCGTACCGGTCGGCTGGGTGCTGGCGCGCACGCGCTCAGCCTGGACCAGCGTGCTCGACGTCACGGCTACTTTGCCTTTCGCCGTGGCCGGAACCATTCTCGCCATCGGTCTGGTGATCGCTTTCAACGCAGGCGGCCTGGTGCTGACGGGCGGTTGGCTCATCATGGTGCTGGCCTACACGGTACGCAAGCTGCCCTTCACGGTGCGGGCATCGAGCGCGATCGTGCACCAGATCGACCCTTCCCTCGAAGAGGCGTCCATCAGCCTGGGTGTTTCGCCGCTGCGCACCGTGCTCCGTCTCGTCATCCCGCTCATGCTTGGTGGCATCGTCGCCGGTATGGTGCTCACATGGGTCACCGTTGCCTCTGAGCTGTCCTCGACCGTCGTGCTCTACTCGGGTCCATGGCGTACGCTCACGATCGTGATGTTCCAGGCCCTGGAAGGCACAGGCGCGGGCACAGCCGTTGCTGCAGCCTCAGTGCTGATTGCAATCACCCTGGTCCCGGTTTTGGCAGCGTACCAATTGCTAAAGCGTTATGAGCTGTCCATGCTCTAGCCGCGCACAACATATGAGCAAGGCGCGGCGTCACCGGCGTCCTACGTCATTTGGCCGGCCCCCGCAGCGGCCTTAGCCCGTGAGCGCCAGCGTCATGGCCTGTGCTGCGACTTCCATATCATCACGCGTGACGTCGAGGTGCGTAACGGCGCGGATCATGCCGCCATAGGAAGCGCCCATCCGCACGCCGTGCTCGATCATGCGGGCGATAATGTCCCTGGGCTTTCTGCCGCTTTGGGATGGATCAATGAACACGATGTTGGTCTCGATCTCGGGGTTCATGATCCGTATGCCCGGCACGCTGCCGAGCTTATTTGCCAGTAGCCGGGCATTGGCATGATCTTCTGCCAGACGCTCAACGTTGTGTTCAAGGGCATAGATACCGGCTGCGGCAAGCATGCCCGATTGGCGCAAGGCTCCGCCCAAGCGATGCTTCCATCGCCAAGCCGCGTCAATGAATGACCGTGAGCCTGCGAGCACTCCGCCGACTGGGCAACCCAGCCCCTTCGACAGATCGAGCCAGACGCTATCGCATGGCGCCGCCATGCGATGGGCTGCGATACCGCTTGCGACCGCAGCATTGAGAATACGCGCGCCGTCCATGTGAACCGCGAGACCGTGGCGGTGGGCAACGCACGCCACATCCTCAATGGCGTCGAGCGGCCACACGGTACCGCCGCCACGATTCACGGTCTGCTCGATGCAGACAAGAGACGAACGCGGGGTGTGGCGGCCACCTGGATCGCGCAGCGCCGCCTCGAATTCGGCCGCGCCAAAAATCCCACGCTTGGTCGCCAGCGGCCAAGTCTGCACGCCGGCGAGCGCCGAGCCGCCACCGGCCTCGGACGTGAAGATGTGCGCCATATCGGCGGCAATCACCTCATCGCCCGGCCGACAGTGCACGAGGAGCGCGATCTGGTTGCACATCGTGCCGGAGGGGAGGAACACGGCGGTTTCCTTGGTCAAGAGAGTCGCGACACGTTCTTGCAAGGCATTAGTCGTGGGGTCTTCGGACTTTTGCTCGTCTCCAACCTCGGCCTCCGCCATGGCCTTACGCATGCCAGGCGAGGGGCGTGTTGAGGTGTCACTCGACAAATCAATTAGCCCATGTCGAGCCATATGGCGTGCCCCTGATCATTGCCGACTTCGCACCGAACGCAAGCTAGCCCGCTTTGCTTACCGTAATCTCGGATGCGACTCGAAGGACGGTGACGAAGCCGTCGCTTAACGGTCCGGTGTCTAAGCGGGGCATGCCCGTCTTCCGCCGGAATCGCCACCCTCATGACCGAGGCTACGCGGTTTCTGCCAGGGCTGTCACCCTGGAGGCGCAAGCCTCTCACAGCCGCACAGGAAAGCCGGCAATCTCACCGCCAACAGTAGCCTGATCGTGCTACGCAGGAGCGCGCTGCGCTCCGGTGCGGCTGCGGTGGTGTCCGACCGGTGCCCGCGTGCAGCGCCTTGCTTGGATTTGGCAGCTATGGGAAGCCTCTGGCGGGAGCGAACGTGCTCGTGGTGGAAGACACTCTTCCCGCCTTCAGCCGTCACCGGCTTACGCTTCTGAGCGAACAGCGGAAATGGCACCGCCCGTTGGCCTTGACATCGGCACTGTCCTTCCAGAGGTCTGCTTTCTCTGCTTCGCGCAGCTACGGCGAGACATATATCGGGCTGTCGACATGACGGCTTCGGTCGATTTCCCCTTCCAAAGCGCTCCCAGGCAACGGGGGAAGACCCATTGGCTCCGGAACGTTCTGGCCGATTCAATCCGAATTGGCCTATCGTCAACCCAGTCCCGGCAACCCGCGGCCCCGCCCATGACGGCGCGCCCCTTGAACGGCTCGAGAGCCGGCCTCCACGGGGCCAGCGTAAAGGTGTCCTGGTGGCGGATGACGGCGAGCCTGCCGGTCGGCGTGGCGATGGAGCGGTCGTACACACCGACGATCTGCCGGCCTGGCTCGGCGGGCACATAGGAGGCGTTGAGACGGCGCGCGAGATCGCCCGTCAGGCGCTCGCTCTCCGCCTGTCTCAGGCGGCGCATCATGTCGGGCTTCGGCGCGATGTCGCTGACGGGCGTGGCCTCTGCGAGCTGGCGCGCAACCAGCCATCGGCTGCGCGCGGCAATGGCATTGTCGACCTCGGCTGCAAATCCCCGCGCTGACCCATCCGGTCTCCACTTGGAGAGGATTGCCTGGTCGAGCCAGGTCGGCCCGTCGTAGGCGGTCTGTCGCTCCAGCTCGACGGGCGAGAGGACCTGTACCCTGGGATGAACCGACGGCTTGACCTGGAGACCGTCGCCGCCGAGCGCCACGAGCATGCCGCGGGCGGGGACCTCGCCGGCCTGGAGCCGGCCAAGCTCGGCATAGTGTACGCGCCCGTCGGCGGCATCGACCACGACCCAGGTTCGGTCGGTGATCTCGTCGACCAGCCCGACGCCGACCACCTTGCCGATCAGCGGTGCCTTGCGCGGGCCGCGCTCGAACAGTGCCATGCTTGCGGCGGCACGCTCGATGCCGGCCTCCCTCAGGGCGCGCTGCATCATCTTGAACTTGTCGGCCCGCTCGCCGAGCTGCCGCAGCTTGCGCTCCGCTGCGGTATCGAGAGCCCATACCCCCTGCTGCCGTTCCTTGGCGAGGCCGAGGCGTTCCAGGGTCTTGAGGCGCCCAACGCGCAGCGTCTGCTGTACGGGGTCCGCCTCCTCGGCTGCGGAGACAACTAGGATGCCATCCTTAGCTCGGGCGATGAGGGAGCGGTCGAGCCGGGTCAAACGCTCCTGCCCGACCTCGTTGAAGAGCTTCTGGACCCGCTCCACCTCCGTTTCGGGACTCAGCTCGAGGGTGATGAGGGCCTGGGCGCGAGCGCGGACGCCATGGGAGATGTAGTCCCGTGCCATGACGAGATCCTCACCGTTCCGGTCGCGCCCCCGGATGACGATGTGCGTATGCGGGTGGCTCGTGTTGAAATGGTCCACGTCTACCCAGTCGAGCTTGGTGTCGAGGTCGCGCTCCATCTGGGCGAGCAGGTCGCGAATGAAGGGCTTGAGGTCGGCGAGGCGCGCACCCTCATCGGTGGAGACGACGAAGCGGAACTTGTGCGGGTCCTTCTCGGACCGGTCCAGGAAGGCGCTGCCATCGGCGTCGTCCCCGTTGACATCGTACAGCCGGCCGAGGGCACCTTCGCGCGTGACGCCGTCGCGAACGATGTATTTCATGTGCGCCCGCGCCGCGCGGAGGTCGCCGCCGACAATGCGCGTGTAGCGCGCCTTGACGATGACGCGCCGGCTCCCGGGGGCGATGAGGCCGGCGGCGGCCCGGACACCGGCGCCCATGCCGCGCTTAGGGGTGGCCGACGAGATGTGGCCGCGCTGCCGCAGCGCCCGGGCGCCGTGCTTGCCGGCTTGCCGGAACACGAGCGCGGCGTGACGTTGGGCGCGGGCTCGCCTGGCATCGCGGATGCGCCCGAGCCGGGGATTGACGTCGTCCTGTGCCATTGCACGTCCTCGCCTTTTCACGTTGGCGAGACGAGATATGGCGAACGCGGTGGAATTCAAGACGGTGGCAAGCAGTGGTCGGATCTTGAAGGCGAATTTCTGCCGTTGACGGCATGACCGTCTCGAAGGCGTCACCCAACACGTTGCCCTACCAAGGCTTGGCGTTCGACTGACGCCAATCCTTTATCCTGATGTCCAAAACCAGGCCCTGAAACTTCCCGCCAGCTCCTGTTCGATCTGATGTTTGAATCGACCTGGATGACGAGCTCACGAGGTCTGCAGCGAGCGTGAGAGTGCTCGCCAGGTCGAGATGGGCCAGCAGGCAGAGCTTCTCCTGACCGGAATTCAGAAAGGCCGTCAGAGATCGCTCAAGGAGAGTCCGATCAGCCACATCGGGGTGAGGCCTCAGATCAACAGCCGGCAGACTGACGTCAGGCCCGCGTTGCCAGACGAGACCGGCGGGAGCGCGTAGCTGCGGAGCAGCATGCGCGACGGGGTACAGGCGGGCGGGGGATGGCGGCGGAACGCCGCCAGAGCCTCCGCGCCGTTGCCGGCGCGGAGGCGAGGACGAGCAGCGCTTACTCGCGCGGGTTCCAGATCAGAGCGTAGACGTTCGGATCGCTCTCACCCGCGGCCCGGCCGAGGTTCGCATAGAGCGTCTTCGAGCCGAGCTCGGGAGCCGAGATCGACAGCGACACGTACTCCTTCCCCGACATCTGGCCCAGGCGCAGCCAGCCAGCACCGATCTCGACGCCCTTGGAGAGCACCCGGAAATCGGGTTGGTTGTAGGAGGCCTTGTCGGTGACCGGCATGATGGTGATGTCGGCCCGGATGGAGAGGGTCCTGAGCTCGCCCTCGTAGTGGCCGCTGTCGTGCTTGGTCACGGATCCGATGGTAGCCATGTGCTCACTCCTTCGCTATCCGGCGGAGACCCATTTCCCCGCCGTCATGCGCCCCTTCGCGGCAGCCGTTCGCCCGTGGCACCCAAGCGAGCTTGCTCGCTTGGGCCGGAACGCAGTGGAGGACCCGGCTTTAGCCGGGTTGCTTTGGGCGGACGGCTGCCGCACCCTTGGCGCATCAATAGGCGGGGGAATGGGTCTCCGCATGCGTGGGGCAGGGGGACGTGGCGATTGCCGTCGTCGGACCATCCGGCAGGCTGAGGCCGCGGGGCTCGCACAGGGCTCCGCCGGCGTGCTCGCAGCGCGCACCATGGCTGGACATGAGTTGACGCCCTTGCCGCTTGCTCCGCGTGAGGGATCGTCACCCGAAGGGCCGAGACGCCGCAGGCGGCTTGGTCACGCGGCCGTCTTTGGCCGCGTGATAGAGCCCGACCCGACCGAAGGTCGGGGCACGCCCAAATGCACCTTCGCGGAGATGCATCGGTTGCCTCGGTGAAGACCGTCGTTGACGCCAGAGAGAGGCAAGGGCGCGTTCCGATTTTGGCGTCATCGCGGGCGATCGTTTATCTTGATCCGAGACATAGCTGGAGTCAGAGGCGAGAGATGCGCGCCCGACAAACGCGACGAACGGTGTGTCAGACGGCGGGCCGGTGAGACCAGAGGAGAACGGCGCGTCCGATGATCGACGCGGTATCGAGCGGACCGAAGTAGCGGCTGTCGAAGCTCGCGGGGTGATCGGCCAGGACGAACACCTCTCCCATTTGTAGAACGCGGCAACCTTGCCAGGTGGGCATCGCGTTCCCATCGGAGTCCGCATCCTCCGCAATGCCAGCGAGCACGCCACGCACGAGGATGCGCTCTCCGAACCGGCAGACGAGATCGCCCGTAACGGCGGCTATCGGCTTGAGCAGGTAAGCGGACGTGAGGAGGTAGCCCCGACGAGCGGCAAAGGCGGCGATGACGGGCGGCAGCCGGAGAACGGCCAGATCGCCGATATGCGGTGACGCTTGGGTGACCAGGTACAATCCGACCGGAACGCTCGGCGACGCGTTCCAGATGACGAGCAACGGCGGCCGTTGAGCGACCGTCGGCGCAACGATCACGGCAACAGCGATGGTCATGCCCAGGAGAGGTCCCACCTTCACGGCTTCTCTCCCCGAGAAGATCGCCGGCGCGATTCCCTGAGCCACGTCTTGAGGTCGGCGCGATGGTAGAAGACGCGACCGCCGAGCTTCATGAAGATCGGGCCCTTGCCGTCCGAGCGCATGTTCTCGAGGGTGTGCGGCTTGAGCCGCAAGAACTCGGCGGCTTCTTTCGTTGTGAGGAGCTGGGACTTGCGTCGGTTCGCCATGTGATCCTCCCATGCGGAGCTGCAGGGAAGATCCAGGAAATCTGCGCCGACAGGCATGTCGGACTATGAGCCCGTCGAACGACACGCCTGCTCGACCAGCTTCCAGTGTTCACCATGGCAGAGCGCCTGGCCCTTGGCGAGGTCGCGGCGCATGCGCTCCTTCATCGAGCAGCCTCTCCCGGACCATTCCTCGCGCACGCGCTTCTGGCCGTGTACTGCCTCGGCCATCTCACGGTAGCTGGCGCCGGCAGCGTGGCCGTCGTCGCGCGTCAGCATCTGCTCGCTGGTCTTCTTCACCCAGCGGGACCGCATGGTCAGGAGATCAGGGTAGGAGGCCAGGATCGCCGCCGCCTCTTTCACCCTCGACTCGGCCGGGATGACGAACTTGAGGTGCACGGGACCCCGGCTGGCATGATGACCTGCGATCCGGACCGTCAGGGACCGCTCGGATGTGCGGATGAGAAGGTGCTCGATGTCGCCTGGGCCGATGACGACGTGCCGGATGCAGGTTTGGTCGGCCAATACGAAGCTCGCCGGTGTCCCTGGAGGGGGACGCCTCGCGACCGCTTCGAGCACTGCCGTCCCGGGATCGGTGATCCATTGGATGGGCCTCCGGCGCGTTCAGGTCGGGATCGACGAAAGCAATGCAGGCCCCAGCGTTCGCTCCCGGAGCAAGGCCCGGCCGCCCGCCAGATGCACCGGCCAGAGCGCTGTCGGCGAGCTTTGCTGTGACGGGCAGCGCTGAGGCGATAATCGCGTTGATAATGGGGATTGCGGCGCAGACCCTCCCCAGGCGACCTCCTCGTCGTTCAGCGTCAAGACGTAGTCGTAGGCACCGGAGCGCGGTGACCAGGTTTGACTGAGAAGCGAAACTGCCGCTGCCATGATTCGTCAAATGCATTCGGTCCCGGCCCGCTGGCCGATTGTTCGGACGCGTCCGGATGCATCCGCTGCCTCCACGGCGGGGGCACGGTTGAAGCGGGGCGCGTATATGATTTACTCGGACGAACATCTCGACTGTTTTCCCAGCCTGAGAGATGTGCGATGCACGATAGTCAATGCCAGACCAAGGTTAACGCGATATTCCGCCACCTGATAAAGGGGGCAATCGGAAGCGACAAATAGGCCCATGCGGATGGAATAGCGACGCGGGAGTGTCTGAAAATACACAGCACCAAGATGGAAATGCTCATAAGTTGGGCATGCTGTGCGGAAAGTGACCACTTTGGATCCATGCGCCCCTGCCAGCGGAACTTTCGGCGGCCGCGTCAGATCGCTCGTCGTCGGTACGGAGCCACCGAGGTGTGACTGCCCATGTCGCGGGCGCCGAGGCGACGATAGGCCCTGCCCTGCCGGCGTGACCCTCGTCGTGCTCTCCATTCCAGCCATCATCGTCGCCGTCATGATCGTCGGTATTCCCCTCAATTGGCTCCTTGGCGGGACACGGACCGCGGTTCAACGGATCGCGATAGCGCTCTTCACTGTGCCGGCCACCGTCGTGCTTGCTGTCGCGCGCTTCAGCATCAACGCGTCCCTGCCGGATGCGTACGCGGCTCTTCTGCGAGTCGCGGGCTGACAGTGGATGCGCCCTCACATTCCAGAAGCTGGGGCGCGCCCGCCGCCGCAGATTGCGGCTTGGTGAGGAAGCGCTGGATGTGGCGCGTCAGCTCCTTGGCCCTCACCGGCTTGTTCAGATGTACGCAGCCGTGGCCAGCGATCTCGCGCGAGGTGTCGGTCGATATCACCGGTCAGGACCATCGCCGGGATTTTCGTGCTGGAGTTGCTTTCTCAGGCTCGCGATGACCTCAAGCCCGTTGAAGCCGTTCGGCAGGTTGTAGTCGGCGATGACGAGGTTCGGAACGGACCCCTGCGCTGCCAGCTCGAATGCTTTGCGCCCCATCGGCGGCGACCAAGGTGCGATGACCCTCGTCATCAAGAAGCAGCTGCAGCAGCTCGCGTACTGCCCGATCGTCCTCGACGACCGGGGTGGTCCCGCGGGACAACGTGCACCCCTGCTCCTCGTACTGTCCGTGCTCCGGGACGTCCGCGACCTCGGCTCGCCCCAGCGGCACCTCGACGGTGAAGGCCGAGCTCGCACCCACACGAGAGCGGACATCGATGTTATGGCGGGGCCGTTTGCTGCGCGAGCTGCTTTGGCGGGCGAGCGGCCGGCATCGCCGGTCCCTCGCGGGAATTCGACCTCGCCTGGCCGACTGGCTGCAATATGCCGGTAGATCCGATGCTTCTTGCTGACCGGCTGCAAGTGAGCGAAACGCTGGCGTTTCCCTAGGGGATAGGCAACGCCTCCCAAAGGGCCCGAGCGGGAGGGTCATGGCTATGGGAGCATCAGAGTCAACTGCAAAACAGACTCGGAAAGTACTCGAGGGCCGACCCGTAAAGGCTGGCTGCCATTCCGGATCGTCCGTCCCCTGGAGTACTTGCCGTGTCCACCCTGTGCGATGCGAGACGACGAGGCGGAGGTCGAGCCCTCCGCTCGCCTCGCTGTGGAGACCTTGCGCGGACATTGCGTCTGGTGTCGATAGCGAACAGACGCATCGACAGCCGCAAAGACGCCGCTCCGTACCAATATCACCTGCCGACTCGGCGGAACTGTGCAGGCACGATTTGGAGAACGGGAGGGATGACCGTATTTCCACATAGCGCGCCAATTGATGAAGGAGGACGGGTGTCGGGCGAGCAATCCGCGCTCGCGCGAAGTAGGTAATTTCCGGGCCTGGACGGCACGAGATCTGTTGGGCGTACTCGGCTGCGCATGGACGGCGGCAACCGGCGACAATCCGGCATTGCCATTGTTCTGCTGCTGATCTCATCCGTGGACCCGCGCACAATGTTCCGCTTCTTTGGTGGTGTCACTCTCGCAGCTGCAGCTGCCGCGTTGATGTGGGCAACGCAATCCCAGTCACAGTCGACGCCCGCGGTCCGCAGGATCGACCCGGCAGCTCACATTCTGCATAGGACCGCCGGGGAGACGCCTGTCAACGCCAATTGGTTCGATCGGATCTTTGAAAGCGCGCGCCGACACAGCGAGCCAGAGTCGGAGCGGCCTCGCCGCCGTCGCGACGATCGGCGCGAAGGCGGGACGTACAGGACTCTCTGCGTCAGGCTTTGCGATGGGTTCTACTTTCCCATCAGCTACTCGACTCAGCGCGGGCGGTTCGCGGGTGATGCCAAGCAATGCGAGCAGAGCTGCCCCGCCGGGTCGCGGCTCTTCGTGCATCGCAACCC
>Ga0070704_100000937_pt1 | contig 14739 bp, 7 predicted proteins | sample KBSK5252metaG_FD_65467 | JGI IMG/M metagenome (GOLD analysis project Ga0070704, IMG submission 65467) | Corn, switchgrass and miscanthus rhizosphere microbial communities from Kellogg Biological Station, Michigan, USA - KBS K5-25-2 metaG | ecosystem: Host-associated > Plants > Roots >...
CGTTCCGCCATGAGCAGAACGCCGGCTACGCCGCGTCCATTGCCGGCTTTCTGACGCAGAAGCCGGGCATCTGCCTGACCGTGTCCGCGCCGGGCTTCCTGAACGGCCTTAACGCGCTTACCCACGCCACCACCAACTGCTTCCCGATGATCCTCATCAGCGGGTCGAGCGAGCGCGAGATCGTCGACCTGCAGCAGGGCGACTACGAAGAAATGGACCAGCTGGCGATCGCCAAGCCGCTCGCGAAGGCGGCGTTCCGTGTGCTGCAGGCCGAGGACATCGGCGTCGGCGTCGCGCGCGCGATCCGCGCCGCGGTATCGGGCCGCCCCGGCGGCGTCTACCTCGACATGCCGGCGAAGCTGTTCGCGCAAAGCATCGACGCCGTGGCGGGAAAGAATTCATTGATCAAGGTGGTGGATCCCGCGCCGCGCCAGATTCCGGCTGCAGATGCAGTCCAGCGCGCGCTCGAGTTGCTGCAGAGCGCGAAGAAGCCGCTGATCATCCTCGGCAAAGGCGCGGCCTACGCGCAGGCAGACGCGGACATTCGCGCGTTGATCGAAAAGAGCGGGATCCCGTATCTGCCGATGTCGATGGCCAAGGGCCTGCTGCCCGACACGCACCCGCAATGCGCGTCCGCTGCACGCTCCTACGTGCTGCCGGAGGCGGATGTCGTGATGCTGATCGGTGCGCGCCTGAACTGGCTGCTTTCCCACGGCAAGGGCAAGACCTGGGGCGGCAAGCACCACAAGGCGTGGGGCGGCCAGAAGTTCATCCAGGTCGACATCTCGCCGCAGGAGGCGGACAGCAACGTCCGCATCGACGCACCTGTGGTTGGCGACATCGGCTCCTGTGTTTCCGCGCTGCTCGCCGGACTCGGCTCGAGCTGGCCGAAGCCGCCGGCGGAATGGATCTCCGCCGTGACGGAGCGCAAGAGCACCAACATCGCCAAGATGGCGGAGACGCTCGCCAAGAATCCGTCGCCGATGAATTTTCACAGCGCGCTCGCCGTAGTGCGCGACATCGTGAAGGCAAATCCGGACGCGATGTTCGTCAACGAAGGCGCGAACGCGCTCGATTTCACGCGCAGCATCGTCGACATGTACAAGCCGAGGAAGCGCATCGACGTCGGCACGTGGGGAATCATGGGGATCGGCATGGGATACTGCGTCGCCGCTGCGGTAGTGAGCAAGCAGCGGGTGATCGCGATCGAGGGCGACAGCGCCTTCGGCTTCTCCGGCATGGAAGTCGAGACGATCTGCCGCTACAACCTGCCGGTGTGCGTCGTCATCCTCAACAATAACGGTGTGTACCGCGGCACCGACGTCAATCCCACGGGCGGCCCGGATGTCGCGCCCACGGTGTTCGTCAAGGGTGCCCGCTACGAGAAGCTGATGGAAGCGTTCGGCGGTATCGGCGTGCACGCGACGACGCCGGCCGAGCTGCGCAAGGGGATGGAAGAAGCCATCCGCTCCGGCAAGCCCACGCTCATCAATGCCGTGATCGATGAAACCGCGGGAACGGAAAGCGGCCGCATTACGAGCCTGAATCCCGCCAGCGCAAAGAAGAAGTAACCGATGGAAGCACTCAAGGACATACGTATCCTGGACATGACGCATGTCCAGGCGGGACCCACCTGCAGCCAGCTGCTGGCGTGGATGGGCGCCGACGTGATCAAGTTCGAGAATCCGCAGGGCGACGCGACGCGTGGCCAGCTGCGGGACGTGCCGAACGCCGACAGCCTGTACTTCACGATGCTCAACTGCAACAAGCGCTCGATCACCGTCAACATGAAGACGGCCGAGGGCAAGCAGGTGTTCGTCGACCTGCTGAAGAAATGTGACATCGTCATGGAGAACTTCGGTCCGGGCGTGCTCGAGCGGTTCGGCTTTCCCTGGGAGAAGATTCGCGAGATCAATCCGCGCATCGTCATGGGCTCGATCAAGGGTTTCGGCTCGAGCGGGCCGTACGCGGATTTCAAGGCGTACGAGAACGTCGCGCAGGCGATGGGCGGCGCGATGAGCACGACCGGCGTGCCCGACGGTCCGCCGTTCGTGACCGGCGCGCAGATCGGCGATTCCGGCACCGGGCTGCACCTTGCGATCGGGCTGCTCGCCGCGCTGCGCCAGCGCGATCGCACCGGCAAGGGACAGTATGTGGAAGTGGCGATGATGGACGGCGTGATGAACCTGTGCCGCGTCAAGTTCCGCGACCACCAGCGCCTCGAGCGTCAGGCGCTCGCGGAATATTCGGTGCCGACCTACAAGGGGATGGGCGATGTGCCGCGCGCCGGCAACGATTCCGGCGGCGGCCAGCTCGGCAACGCGGTGCACTGCAAGCCGCATGGCGCGAACGACTGGCTCTACGTCGTGGTGCAGGAAGCGGTGTGGGAAGGCCTCGCCAAGCGGATCGGGCCGGATGTCGGAGTGCCCGATCTCGCCACCGACCCGCGTGTGGCGACGATCCCGGAGCGGCGCAAGAACCAGCAGCTCGTCTGGACCCTGCTCAACAAGTTTGCCGAGAAGTACACCAAGCGCGAGCTGATGGCGATCCTCAATCCGCTCGACGTGCCGTGCGGGCCGATCATGAGCACCGCGGATCTCGCGAGCGACGAGCATGTGCGCGGCCGCGACATGTGGGTCGAGCTCGACCACCCGCAGCGCGGCAAGTGGTGGAACGTCGGGATGCCGATCAAGCTCTCGGATTCGCCGCCGCGGATCGAGCGCTCGCCGACGCTCGGTGAGCATACCGAGGAGATCCTGCGGTCGGTTCTCGACTATGACGATTCGAGGATCGCAACCCTGAAGCAGGCGGGAGCGTTGTCCGTTCCGCCGAAGAAGGCCGCATGAGGCTCGCGATCACCGGCCAGCAGGACTTCGGCAAGGCGGTGCTCGAAGCGTTCCTCGCGCGAGGCGACGAAGTCGCGGGCGTGTTCTGCGCGCCGGAGAAGCCCGGCGCGCGTCCCGACGCGCTCAAGGTCGCCGCGCAGGAAAAAGGCGTGCGCGTGTTCCAGTTCGCATCGCTGAAGAGCGACGAGGCGAAGCAGGCGCTGCGGGGTCTGGGCGCCGAGGTCGGCATCATGGCGTTCGTGCTGCAGTTCGCGCCGCAGGATTTCGTCACGATCCCGACGCACGGCACGATCCAGTACCATCCGTCGCTATTGCCGAAATACCGCGGGCCGTCGTCGATCAACTGGCCGATCGCGCGCGGCGAGACGCAGACCGGGTTGACGATCTTCCGCCCGACCGACGGGCTCGACGAAGGCCCGGTCGTGCTGCAGAAGACCACACCGATCGGCCCGGACGACACGCTCGGGACGGTGTACTTCGAGCGCCTGTTCCCGATGGGCGTGCAGGCGATGCTCGAAGCCGCCGACCTCGTGGTTGCCGGCAAGCAGCGCGAAACGGTGCAGGACGAATCCCAAGCGACCTACGAAGGCTGGTTTCGCAAGGCCGAGGCGCGCATCCACTGGGCGAGCCACGCCGATCACGTGTACAACATCATCCGCGGCTCCAATCCGGCGCCGGGCGCGTGGACCACGCTCGACGGCAGGGAATTGCAGATTTTCGACGCGCGAAAAATTCCCGTGCGTACGTTCGGCGCGGTGCGCGGCAAGATCGGCGAGATCGTGGAAGCCGCTGGGAGCGCGTTCCAGGTCACCGCGCAGGGCGGCCGCATCGAAGTCCTGCGCGCCAAGCTGGCGGACGGCAAGAAAGTGGCCGCCGCCGAGCTGATCGCTTCCGGATCCATCAAGGCAGGGCAGGTCCTCGGCGCCTAGCTGTCCGACTCTCGTCGGGAATTCTTGATCGATGTCAGCGTGCTGAAGGCTTCGGCGGATGCCGCACGCGATTCCCGACGGGCGTTATCATAGGCTTCCATTTTTCGGCATTTTCGGGACGCGACTTGGCAGACGCCAGCCAGCAAGCGAGTTCGTTCGAAAGTCTTCTCGACGAGAGCCAGCAGCTGGTCTGCGAGCGACTGAGCGCTGCGATCGCCGGGATGCTGGAAAAGGCCGACGAGTCGCTCGTCGATCTCACGACTGAAACGCATAACCGCGAGGCGCAGCAGCTCTTCCAGGACACGCGCAAGGTGCTCGCCGCGCAGCGGCAGGCGCTCGAGACCAAGTTCCTCGAGTCCTATATCAAGGAGTTCCAGAAGCGCACCAGCAAAGTCAGGGACGACGCGCAGAGCTTTGCCGAGATCGAGGTGTCGCTCGAGCTGGTTGGCGATGACGACCTCGCGGAGACCCTGAAGTACAAGGAATGCGCCACCAAGCTGCGCCGCTTCTGCGACGAGGAGCTGGCGGCGCTCGACCAGCGCATCGGCGTGCTGCTCGGCGACGCAAACCTCGCGGCCGAGGCCAACCCGTTCGGGCCGGAAGCGATCGGAGACGCGTACCAGAAGGCCTGCCGTGCACTCGATACCGAAGCCAAGGTGCGCGGCGTACTGCTGAAGCTGTTCGACGACCACGTCGTCGACGAAGTGCGCTCCATCTACAAGGCAGTCAACGCACTGCTGGTCAAGAACTCGATCCTGCCCAAGATCCGGTATGGCGTTTCCAAGAAGGCCGACGGCAAATCCGCGTCCAGGAGCGCGCACGACGAGCACGAGGAAAAGGAAGACGCCAAGCCATCCGGCGGCGCGCAGGCCGCCAGCGAAGAGAATATTTTCGCGATGCTGCAGAGCCTCGTAGCGAAGGCGGGCGGGGGAGGCGGCGGCGTGGCGCTGCCGCCCGGCGCAGTGATTCTGCAAGGGCCCGAGCTGCTCGGGTCGCTGACGAGGATCCAGCAGGGTCAGGCCGGCGCTCTGCCGGAAGGCGTCTCGGAGGCCGCGGCGTCCGGAACTGCGAATGTGCTCCGCGAGCTGAAGACGAGCAGCTTCGGCGCGGGTCTGCAGCAGATGGACGCGACGACGCTGGATGTCGTGTCGATGCTGTTCGACCAGTTGTTCGACGACCCCCAGATCCCGCCGGGCTTGAAGGGCCTGATCGGCCGGCTGCAGATCCCGATGCTGAAGGTCGCGATCGCCGACAAGTCGTTCTTCGCCAAGAAGACGCACCCGGCGCGACAGCTGCTCGATACGTTCGGCGAAGTCGCGGTGCGCCTGCCGGCCGAGTTCAGCGCCGACAGCACGACCTTCGTGCACCTGGAGGCGATCGTCCAGCACCTCGTGAATACGTTCGAGGACGACGTCGGCACCTTCGAGCGCGCGAGCGAGCAGGTCAGGCAGATCGTCGCCGACCACGACAAGCAGGTCGAGACCGAGACCCGCGGCGTGGCGGAGCGAATCGAGCAGGCCGAGAACCTGTCCGCTGCCAAGACTGCGGCCCAGGACGAGGTAAAAGTGCGAGTGCGGGCGCACAAGCTTCCCGAGCCGGTGTTCGAGTTCCTGGGCAAGCAGTGGGTGAAGTACCTCCTGGTGGTGCATGCAAAATCCGGACGCGACAGCGACGAGTGGAAGCACGCGATCGAAGCGATGGATCAGCTGGTCTGGAGCGTCGAGCCGATCAAGACGACCGAAGAGCGGCGCAAGCTCGCGGCCACCGTGCCCGGACTGGTCAGGCGCCTCGTGGCCGGGATGCAGACAATCGGCACCGAGGCGGAGGTGCGCGAGCGCTTCTTCGGCGAATTGATGAAGTACCACACGGTGGCGCTGGGCCACAAAGACAAGGGCAAGGACGCCGCGGCGCCAGCGCCGGAACCGGTAACCGATGCCAAGGCGGCGGCCGCGGCGCTCGACTTCACCGCGCCGGTCACGGTGAAGAATCCTTACGGCGAGGGCAACGTCGAGGTGGTCGACCTCGATTTCACCCCGCAGCCGGTGGACATGGACAAGCGCGCCAGCGCCAAGGCGTCCCTGGTGTCGTCGCTCTCGGTCGAGCCGCCGGCGAACATGGCCAAGGGCACCTGGGTCGAATTCCGTCCGAAGGAAGACGGCGTCGTCCCGCGTACCGCGAAGGTGCTCTTCGTCAGCCCGAAGAAGACGCGCTACCTGTTCTCGGACCGGCGCGGCAAGGACATCCTGGAGCTCAGCCGCGTCGAGATCGTGCGCCGCCTGCGCACCGGCGAGGCGGTGCGACTCGATGAGGAGCCGGCGGAATCCCTGTTTGATCGCTTCATGCACGGCACCATGGACAAGCTGCGCTCGCTCTCGAGCAGCGCGGCGTGAGCGCACAGCCTGCAGATCGACGGCTGCCAGCCAGCTGTCCGGCGGTAGCGGGATGGCGTAGAATTTTTCGCCTTTTCGCGCTTTCGCGCGTCGGTACTCCCCGGGGGGGCGCAGGATGAAAGCCTTGAGCAGCGGATTCTGGAAGACCGACTGGTTTCTCGGTGCGCTGGTCGTCGTGCTGGTGATCATCTTCAACCGGGCGAGCGATCTGATCCCCAGCCTGGAGCGCAAGGCGTACGACCTCGGCGTGCGCGCGACCTCCCGCGAGCCGGCGAAGAACATCACGATCATTGCGATCGACGAGGAAAGCCTGGAGAAGATCGGGCGCTGGCCGTGGTCGCGCGAGGTGCTGGCGAAGATGACCGATCAGCTTGCCGCCGCGAAGGCAAAGGTCATTGCGAACACGATCCTGCTCTCCGAGCCGCAGCTGGACCCCGGCTACCAGTACGTCGTCAAGCTGCTCGATGTGGCGCAGAAATCTGCTGCGCAGGCGCCTGCGACAGCGCCCGCGCCCGGCACCGATCCGGCCGCTGCCCCATCACCCCCAGCCCCGGATGCGCTCGCTCCGATCGTTGCGCTGCTGAAGGAAGCGGAAGTCGCGCTGAATACCGACCGCAAGCTCGCGGAAAGCTACGCCAAAGCCGCGAACGTGGTGCAGCCGATGCTGTTCACGATCGGTGACCCGCTCGGCCGGCCGGACAAGCCGCTGCCCCCGTTTGCGCTGAAAAACTCGATCACGATGCCGAAGGGGGGCGGCGACACGTTCGGCTACCTCACCTCCTCGGTGCGGCTGCCCATCGACGCGATCGGTACCGCGGCGGCGGGTCTCGGGCACCTGAATACCCTGCAGGACGTCGACGGCGGCGTGCGCCAGGAACCGCTGGTGCTGCAGTATTTCGACCAGCTGTTTCCGTCGATGTCGATGATGATCGCGGCGCGAAGTCTCAACCTGACCACGGCGGACATCAAGGTGCAGCGGGGCGAGAGCGTCTCGCTCGGCAGGCTGCGGATCGGCACCGACCCCGCGCTGCAGATGTACACGTACTTCTACAAGGATCGCGACAACCGGCCGGCGTTCAGCGTCGCATCGTTCTACGACGTCGCCAATGGCAAGATCCCGGCGGCGAACTATGCCGACCGCATCGTGCTGATCGGCGCGACCGCGCCCGGCCTCGGCGCGACCCAGGTGACCCCCATCTCTCCCTCGATGGCGCCGGTGCTGACGCTGGCGCACTCGGTGTCGTCGATCCTGCAGGAACACTTCTTCGTCGCGCCGACCTGGGGGCACTGGATCGAGATGCTGCTGTTCGTGCTGGTCGCGGCGTATCTCATCGTGCTGCTGCCGCGTCTTGCGGCAGGTCCCGCGCTCGCGATCTCGGGTGCAGCGTTCGTCGCGCTGATCGCGCTTCACTTCGGGTTGATGGTCGGCGGCGGGATGTGGCTGCAGCTGATGCTGCCGGCGACGCTGCTGCTGGTGGGCCACGGCGCGCTGGTGTCGAAGCGCTTCATCATCACCGAGCGCGCGAAGGTGAAATCCGACGAGACGTCCGCGGAATCGAACCGCATGCTGGGTCTCGCCTACCAGGGACAGGGCCAGCTCGACATGGCGTGGGACAAGTTCCGCCAGGTCACGCTCTCCGACGCGCTGATGGAGAACCTGTACAACCTCGGGCTCGATTTCGAGCGCAAGCGCCAGTTCAACAAGGCCGAGAGCGTGTTTCGCCACATGCACGGCTTCAATCCCAAGTTCCGCGACCTCGAGCAGAGGCTCTCGCGCGCCAAGCAGCTGTCCGAGACCGTGATGCTCGGCGGCGGTGCGGCCACGGGGCGCACCAACGTTTCCATCCTCGGCGAAGGCGGCACGCTGGAAAAGCCCATGCTCGGCCGCTACCAGGTGGAGAAGGAGCTCGGCAAGGGCGCGATGGGCGTCGTCTACCTGGGCAAGGATCCGAAGATCGGGCGCGTCGTGGCGATCAAGACAATGGCGCTTTCGCAGGAGTTCGAGGCCGACGAGCTCGTCGAGGTGAAAGAGCGGTTTTTCCGCGAAGCCGAGACGGCCGGACGGCTGTCGCACCCGAACATCGTGACGATCTACGATGCCGGCGAAGAGCACGACCTGTGCTACATCGCGATGGAACTGCTGAAGGGCGGCGATCTGGTCAGCTTTAGCAAGCCGGGGACCCTGCTGCAGCCCTCGAAGGTCGTCTCGATCATCGCGCGCGCCGCCGAGGCGCTCGGCTATGCGCACAAGCAGGGCGTGGTCCACCGGGACATCAAGCCGGCCAACCTGATGTATCACCCGGATACCGACACGCTCAAGGTCACCGATTTCGGCATTGCCCGGCTGACCGATTCGTCGAAGACCAAGACGGGCATGGTGCTCGGCACGCCTTCCTTCATGTCGCCCGAGCAGCTCGCGGGCAAGCGGATCGAGGGACGCTCGGACCTGTTTTCACTCGCCGTGAGCTTGTATCAGCTGCTCTCCGGCAGGCTGCCGTTCGAGGGCGAATCGATGGCGCAGCTGATGTTCAAGATCGCGAACGAGCCGCCGATCGACATTCGCAGCGTGAACCCCGCGATCGCGCCCGGGCTGGTGCAGTTCCTGGACAAGGCGATGGCGAAGAATCCCGACGACCGGTATCAGTCGGGCGAGGAGTTCGCGCAGGCGCTGCGCGTCGCGCCGGCTGCGGGCGCCGCGCCCGCAGCCGGCATCGCGCCTGCCGCTGCGCACCCTGCCGCAGCCGGAGCGGGCAAAGGCGTGGACATCGAGCTCTAGCGCGCCGCATGGATCTGACGCAGACCCTCCAGATCGCAAGTTGCACCGACCCGGGCATGGTCCGGTCGCATAACGAGGATTCGATCGCCTCCGACGCGGCGAGCGGCCTCGTCGTGCTCGCCGACGGGATGGGCGGATACAACGCCGGCGAAGTCGCGAGCGGAATCGCGACTACGGTCATCACCACGGAGCTGCGCAAGCTCTTCACCAAGGTGCGCCCGTTCGAGGTCGATCCCGAGACCAGCGCCCCGATCGCCTCGAAGCTGGTGCGCGAGCAGGTGAAGAAGGCCAACACCTCGATCTTCCAGGCGGCGCAGAGCCAGCCCCAGTACGCTGGCATGGGAACCACGCTCGTCGTGTGCCTCTTCTACGACAACAAGATCCTGGTCGCGCACCTCGGCGACTCCCGTCTCTATCGCCTGCGCGGCGAGGACTTCAGGCAGATCACGCGCGATCACTCGCTGCTGCAGGAGCAGATCGACTCGGGGCTCATCACCGCGGAGCAGGCGAAGCACGCGCATCACAAGAATCTCGTCACGCGGGCGCTCGGGATCGACCCGTCCGTCGATCCCGAGATCCACGAATACGACGCGGCGCCGCGCGACCTCTACCTGCTCTGCTCGGACGGCTTGTGCGACATGGTGAGCGACGACGACATCGCAAGCACGCTGCGCGATCTGGGCGCCAACCTCGAGCTCGCCGCCCAGCAGCTCGTGCAGATGGCCAACGACAACGGCGGGCGAGACAACGTATCGGTTATACTCGTTCGCGTTGTGCGGGAGTATCCCGGGCCGCGCGGCGTGGTTGGCAAGCTTTTCGCGTGGTTAAAATAGCCCTCAGGGTTCGGTCATGGCGAAACTGATACTCAGCATGGACGGGCAGGTGCTCAAGGAGATTCCGCTCTCCAAGGAGCGCATCACCATCGGCCGCAAGGCGCACAACGATGTGCAGATCGACAACCTGGCGGTGAGCGGCGAACACGCCGTGATCGTCAGCATCATGGACGACGCGTTTCTCGAGGACCTCGGCAGCACCAACGGCACGATGGTCAACGGGAAGACGGTGAAGAAGCACTTCCTGCAGGACAACGACGTCGTCGAGCTCGGCAAGTACAAGCTCAAGTACATGGCGGAGAAGGGCAAGCCGAAGGCGGCGGCGCCGGCCGCTCCCGCCGCAGCGGATTTCGAGAAGACGATGGTGCTGCGCCCCGGCGCGATGAAGGCCGCGGTGGAGCAGGCGAAGGCGATGGCCGCCGCAGGCGGGCAGCCGGGTGCCGCGCAGGCGATGCGGGCCGCGGCTGTGCAGCAGGCTGCGCAGAGCGCCGCGGTAAGCGGTGTCGCCGACAAGGATGCAAAGGCGCCACCCGCCCAGGCTCCGGCGCCCGCTGTGGCCGCTGCGCAACCCGCGCAATCCATTGCGGCGCAGCCGGCTCCTGCGGCCGCGCCCAAGCAGCCGGTCGGGATGATTCAGCTGCTTTCGGGTGCGAACGCCGGCAGGGAGCTCGAATTGCTGAAGCCTCTCACGACACTCGGCAAGCCAGGGATTCAGGTCGCCGTGTTCACGCGCCGGCCGCACGGCTACTTCATCACGCACGTCGAGGGCGCGCAGCAGCCCGCCGTGAACGGCCAGTCGATCGGCAACGCGCCGCACGCGCTGAAAGACCACGACGTGATCGAGCTAGCCGGCGTCAAGATGGAATTCTTCTTCAAGGGCTGATTCCGAACGAGTGAAACAGCACATCGTCCGGATCGCGCTCGGGATCGCGATCGCCCTTTTCTTCCTCGGACACACCTCGGACCGCTACCACCTCGGGTTCATCGACCAGCTCGACAACATCATCTACGACGCGCGCCTGGTGCTGACCATGCCGCGCGGCGTCGACGATCGCATCATCATCCTCGACATCGACGAGAAGAGCCTGCAGGAGCTGGGGCACTGGCCGTGGCCGCGCGACGTGCTGGCGAAATTCATCGACAAGCTGTTCGACCAGTACCAGATCGCGGTGGTCGGGTTCGACGTCGTATTCGCCGAAGCCGACTACTCTTCCGGAATCCGCGTGCTCGATGAATTCGCGCGCGGCGAGCTCAAGGAGACCCCGGGCTTCCAGCAGGCGTACCAGAAGCTCCGGCCGCAGCTCGACAACGACGGGCTGTTCGCAAAGGCGATGAAGGGGAGGCCGGTCGTGCTCGGCTATTACCTGAGCAACGAGCGCGGCTCGCGGCGGATCGCGTCGATCCCCGAGCCGGTGCTGCCGAAGGGCATGTTCACCGGCCGCAACATCTACTTCACTTCGTGGGTGGGCTACGGCGGGAATCTGGTCGAGTTCCAGAAGAGCGCTGCCAACGCCGGGCATTTCAATCCGTTCACCGACCCCGACGGGATCGTACGGCGCGTGCCTATGCTCGCCGAGCTCGACGGCGCCTACTACGAGGCGCTTTCGCTCGCGGTGGTGCGCACGCTGCTCGGTTTTCCCAAGGTCGAGCCGGGATATACGGAAGGCGGCGTCATGCAGGGAGGCTACTCGGGCCTGGAATGGCTGCGCACCGGGCCGCTGACGATTCCGGTGGATGAATCGGTCAGCGCGCTGGTGCCGTTCCGCGGCGACCGCTACAGCTTTCCCTACATCTCGATCTCGGACGTGCTCGCCGACCGCGTGCAGCCGGCGCAGCTGAAGGGCAGGATCGCGCTCGTCGGGGCCTCGGCCTCGGGACTGCTCGATCTGCGGGCGACTCCGGTGAACAGCGTTTATGCCGGAGTCGAAGTGCACGCCAACATGATCGCAGGGATTCTCGATCGCAAGATCCCGCAGAAGCCCCCCTACATGCTGGGCGCGGAGGTAATGCTGCTCGTCGGCATCGGCCTGCTGCTCGCGATCCTGATCCCGATGCTGTCCGCCGTCTGGGCGACGCTGTCTTCCTTCATCGCGCTCGCGGCGGTCTCGGCGCTGAGCATCCTCGCGTGGACGCAGGCGCACACCGTGCTGCCGCTCGCGACCTCGCTGCTGATGATCCTGTCGCTCTACGTGATGAACATGGCGTACGGCTACTTCGTCGAGTCGCGTTCCAAGCGCCAGTTCACCGAGCTCTTCGGCCAGTACGTGCCGCCCGAGCTGGTCGATCGGATGGCACAGGACCCGGAGAAGTACAGCATGGAGGGCAAGGAGGAGACGCTGACGGTGCTCTTTTCCGACGTGCGCGGGTTCACCAGCATCTCGGAGAGCCTTTCGGCCAAGGACCTGACGCTCTACATCAACGACTACCTGACCGCGATGTCGCTCGTGATCCGCGGCAACGGCGGCACGCTCGACAAGTACATCGGCGACGCGATCATGGCGTTCTGGGGCGCACCCGTAGAAGACGCCAAGCACGCGCGCAACGGCGTCGTCACGATGCTCAGCATGCAGAAGCGCGCGGCGGAGCTGAACGAGGAGTTCCGGGCGAAAGGCTGGCCGGAGTTCAAGATCGGGATCGGCGTCAACTCGGGGCGCATGCGCGTCGGCGACATGGGCTCGAAGCTGCGCAAGGCCTATACCGTCATGGGCGACCCGGTGAACCTCGGCTCGCGCCTCGAAGGTCTCACCAAGCAATACGATCTGGGCATGCTGGTCGGCGACGAGACGAGGAAGCTGGTCACGGACGTGGTGTTCCGCGAAGTCGACATGGTGCGGGTCAAGGGCAAGGACACGGCCGTGGCGATCTTCGAGCCGCTCGGCATGCAGGGCGAGCTCGGCAAGAATACGCTCGACGAGCTCAAGCTCTGGAACCAGTGCCTCAAGTACTACCGGGCGCAGGACTGGGACCAGGCAGAACTCGCGCTGCTCAACCTGCAGCGCATGAACCCCGAATGCGAGCTCTACGGGACGTACTCGGAATTCGTTGCGGAGCACCGCAAGAATCCCCCCGGGCCGGGGTGGGACGGCGTCCGAAAATTCGAGACCAAGTAGACCTTGCCAAACGAGCCGATTTGGGGCGCGCCGCGGTTGAATCTTGTGCCCTCAGGGACTAGGATAGGCGCGCCCGGACACGGCGCATCCTGCGGCCGTGCCGTGCGGCTCCCGGGGCAGTGCAGGATCGGAGGATCGGAATGAGCGCAGTACTCAGCCAGCAATCCGCGGCAGGCGCAGACGCCAACGCGAAGCTGCTGTTCCAGAAGCGGCTCCAGGCGGTCACCAACAAGATCCACTCGACGACGATCGTCGACGAGATCATGCTGGAGGTGAGCGCCGACATCTGCACGCTGTTCAACGCCGACCGGCTGACGATCTACTCGGTGGGCGAGGACAAGCAGACGATCGTCTCGAAGGTCAAGACCGGGCTCAATTCGTTCAAGGACCTGAAGCTGCCGATCGCCGAGCACTCGATCGCGGGCTACGTCGCGCTCGTGAAGAAGATGGTCAACGTCAAGGACGTGTACGACGACGTGGAGCTGAAGTCGGTCAACCCGAACCTGCGCTTCCTGCAGGAGGTCGACAAGCGCACCGGCTACCGCACCAAGCAGATGCTGGTCGCGCCGATCGTCGACGCGCAGAACCAGGAGCTGGTGGGTGTCATCCAGCTGATCAACAACAAGGCCGGGCTGCCGTTCGGCGCGCAGACCGAGGAGGGCGTCACCGAGCTCGCGCAGACGCTCGCGATCGCGCTGCGGCAGCGCCAGAAGACGCAGCTCGTAAAGACCAAGTACGACTTCCTGATCGCCGACGCTGTGCTTTCGCCGGGCGAGTTCGAGCTCGCTTCGCGCCAGGCGCGGAAAAAAGCGCTCGACATCGAGCAGGTGCTGATCGAGGAGTTCCAGGTCAAGATCCCGGCGATCGGCCAGGCGCTGGCGAAGTTCTTCGGCGTGCCGTACGAGGCCTTCAAGGCCGAGCGCATCAAGCCGATGGACCTGCTGAAGAACCTCAAGCGCGAGTACGTCGAAGCGAACCAGTGGCTGCCGATCGACGATACCAAGGAAGGCCTGATCGTGCTCTGCCTCGACCCGGAGCGCATCCGCAGTTCGCGCATCGCGTCGAACGTGTTTCCGAAATCGCGCATCGTCTACAAGGTCACGACCCAGAAGGAATTCAAGGACACCGTCAACCAGTTCTACGGCGCGGAGGCAATGGATACCGGCGACATCGGCGACCTTCTCTCCGAGATGAGCGACGATGGCGAGAGCATCGAAGCCGGCGCGACCGACGAGGTTTCGGCGGCCGCGGACAACGAGCTCGTCAAACTCGTCAACAAGATTGTCGTGGATGCGTACAACCAGGGCGCTTCGGACATCCACATCGAGCCGTACCCCGGCAAGTCGAAGACCGAGGTGCGGCTGCGCAAGGACGGCTCGCTCGTCCCTTACATCGAGGTGCCGGCGAGCTATCGCGCGGCGATCGTGGCGCGCATCAAGATCATGTGCGACCTCGACATCTCGGAAAAGAGAAAGCCCCAGGACGGCAAGATCAAGTTCAAGAAATTCGGGCCGCTCGACATCGAGCTGCGCGTCGCGACGATTCCGACGCAGGGCGGCGTCGAGGACATCGTGATGCGGATTCTGGCCGCGGGCGAGCCGATTCCGCTCGACAAGCTCGGCCTGACCAAGTTGACCGAAGAAAACCTGAAGAAGACGGTCGAGAAGCCGTACGGCCTGTTCTTCGTCTGCGGGCCGACGGGCTCGGGCAAGACCACCACGCTGCACTCGGTGCTGAAACACCTGAACACGCCCGACACGAAGATCTGGACCGCGGAGGATCCGGTCGAGATCACGCAGAAGGGCCTGCGCCAGGTGCAGGTGAACAAGAAGGCCGGCCTCGACTTCGCCGCGGT
>Ga0070704_100000940_pt1 | contig 14697 bp, 10 predicted proteins | sample KBSK5252metaG_FD_65467 | JGI IMG/M metagenome (GOLD analysis project Ga0070704, IMG submission 65467) | Corn, switchgrass and miscanthus rhizosphere microbial communities from Kellogg Biological Station, Michigan, USA - KBS K5-25-2 metaG | ecosystem: Host-associated > Plants > Roots >...
CGCCCGATAGAATTCGTTCATCCGCTGGAAGAGCGCCTCGCGCTCCGCCGCGGTCAGGAAGAAGCCGAACCGTCCGATCGATCGCTCGAACCCCATGAGGTCGATCAGGAAGTCATAGACCGCGTTGGCCGCGGACTCCTCCGCGGAGAGCGCGGCTTCCTGCGCGTCGAGCAGGGTGATGATCGACGTGGCGCCGCGCGAGTAAGCGTCGGTAACAAGGTCGAGGTTGCTCCGGCTCGACCGCGCGGCCTGCCGCGCCTGCTCGATGCCCAGCCACGATGCGGCCGCGTCCTGGAGCGCGCCTCGAATCCGCTGCGACACGGCGGCCTCGGTGGACCGGCGCTCCAGCTCGAGACGCTGGATCTCGAGGTTCGATCGCCCCAGCGTGGAAGTCCGGATGAATCCGTCGAAGATGGGGAGCGATCCCTGCACGCGCAGGCTCCACGTCGCGTCCGGCGCCTGCGGCAGATCCACGGGGCCGAGCGAGGGCGGGGAAGCGCCGGCGCCGCTGCGCGAGAACACGTCGCTCCACGCGCCGCTCAGGGAGACGTTCGGCAGCCAAAGAGAGCGACGCGCGGCGGTCGCGCCGCGCCGCTCCGCCGCGATCGCGGCGTCGATCGCCTGCAGCTGAGGGGAGGCCGCAATGCCCTCGGCCTCCATGAAGTCGCGGAATACCCGGAAGGTACGAGGAGTCGCAAAGTACTCGAGGACCCGCGGCTCGCTTGTGACCAGCGACGGATCCGTCACCGAGGCATCTTCGGTCCGGAACGATTCCTCGAGCGGGCGATTCAAGACCCGATTGAACTCCAGGGACGTGAGTTCAACGCGTGCGTTGGCGTCAAGAACCCGGCGCCGCCCTTGGGCGAGCTCGGCCTCCCAGCGAAATACGTCCGCTCGGCTCGCGGCGCCCGTGACCTCCCGAAGCTTCGCCAGCTCCAGGTTCGCGCGCGTGTTCTTCACGTTCTCGCGCTCGACGGTCGCGATCGCCTTGGCGCGTAGGACATTCAGGTACGCGGTCGTCGCGTCGTGGACGGCGTCGAGTTCCGCGTCGCGCCGGTCCGCTTCTCGTCCGGTCTGACGGTGCTTCTCGACCGCCAGATCCGCCCACTTCCGGTCCGCGATCAAGGGTAGCGAGAGGCCGAGCTGGCCCTCGGTCTGCCGCTCCGCCTGCTGGCCGAAGCTGGCGGCCGCGGTCTCTTCGCGGATCTGGGTTCCCGTCGCCTCCGCCTGAATCTGGGGGAAGAGAGCGCCACGAGCGATCGAGACGCTCTTCTTTCCGGAGGCCACCGAACGCGCCGACGCCTGGAGGGAGAGATTGGCGAGCAGCGCATTTTGCGCGACGCCGACGAGCGACCACGTCATGCCCGTGGGCGCCGCCTCGGCGTGGATCAGCTCCGCCTCGCTCAGGGTGACCCAGGTCGGCGAGTAGTCGATGGCGCGGGCGGTCGCCATGTTCAGCGTGAGCTGCGGGATCGACGCGAGGTTGACGGGAAGCGTGCCCGCGTCCTCACCGTTCAGGATGCGCTGGATGTTGCCGGCCACGCGCCGGGCGCGGCGCACGAGGTCGTCCTTCGGAGCGTAGGACGCGAGCGCCCCACGCTCGACCTCGCCCCGGCCGGTGAACGAGAACGTCGGCAGCCGGCGCGCGTTGAGCCCCGAGAGGAGCGAGTCGAGCCCGCTCTCCGGTAGCTGCTCGGTCGGTCCCAGATACGCCGCGTCCGCGTCGGGCGGAATCGCCAGGAGCACGCTTGCGGCCGAGGTCGTGACGGGAGTGAAGGTGATCGACACGCCCATCGACTCGGCCATGGCCTGGCCCCGGCGGTGGAGCTCGGGGATTTCCTCGAACGGACCGGGCCGAATGATGACGACGAGCTTCCGGAAGGGAACCAGCTCGTGGAAAAGCTGCAACGTGCGGAGCGCCGTGTACGACACGTTGACGTAGTTCAGGTTCTTGACGCCGCTCGTCCCGTTCTGGAGGGGGAGTCGCTGGAGCGAGGCGTCGACGACCAGCGCGGCGATCGCGGGCTTGGGGAGGGGGCGCCGATGCGCCAGAACGTTGGACCCGACGGGGCCCAGCGCCACGACGATGTCGACGTCCCGCCGCGCGAGAAGTTGATCGATCGCGGCCTCGGCGCCTTGGCGAGTCCAATCCGCCGCGATCGTGTGGCGTTCGGGGAAGTCGACGGTCCGCTGATTCCCGAAGTAGCCGATGATCTCGCGCTCGAAGGCGCTTCGTACGCTGTCGGAGAAGGCAGAGGCACCGTCCAGCACCAACCCGACGTGCGCCGGCTCGGCACTGGCGTTCCGCGGAGCCACGATGGCGACGCAGAGAACCGTGAGCACCACACAACGGCGGACGGCTGACGTCTTCATCGCCCTGCTCATGGGGCCGCGTCTCCCCCCAAGGATCGCGCTTGCCTGCATTGCGAAGGCGGAGGGTAGCACAAGGCGACAACGGGCAGGAGCGGTCTTCCAGAGGGGAGGAACGGAAACACAGAGACGGGCTAGTTCGTCGCGGCGACGTCCCAGACCCGAACCGGCAGGATGATGACCGGAATGCCGTGGAAGAGGAGCCGCCGCTGGATGGAATACGCCGTCTGGTCGTGCAGGGAACGCGTGGCCAGCAGCTCACGTTGGAACACGAGGCGTCCGGCGAAAACGGTGAGGCTCGGGAAGTCGGCGGCAAGCGCCGTGCAAATGGCCTCCAGTTCCTGCGTAACATCGGTCCCGAGCGCGTATCGGGACTCGGCGTAGAAGCCGAGGCGTCGAGCCAGGCGGACGTACTTCTCGAGGTCCCCGCGCACTCGAGTCTCGAGGGCGCCAAGCTCCTGGACCCCCTTGAACTGGGCGGAGTCCACGAGACCGACCGCGACGAACACGAAATCCTTGAATTGCTCTGGAAACAGCCGGTGGATCCAGAGAAACGTGTGCACCCCGAGCCCGCCGTACGATTCGACCAGCATGACGGCGGTCGGTCCGTTCGGCGACCGCGTCTTCGGGTCCGCCATCTCCGGGAGTGGAAGGTCGAGAAGGGCCTCGTCGATCGTCCGTAGGTGGCGCCGGACGTCGCGGTAGTGTTTTCGGACCGCGAAGCAGACCGCGATCAACCCTCCCGTTGCCAAGAGCGTGACCCAACCTCCCTCGAGAAACTTGAGCGCGATCATGACCGTAAGAATCGTTCCCGTGACGACGGCTCCGAGCACCGCCACGATCAGGCGCCTCCGCCAGTGGCGCTCTTGGTGCCGGGCCTTCAGCCAATGCAAGGCCATGCCCGTCTGGCTGAGCGTGAACGTCAGGAACACATTGATCGAATACATCACGACCAGCAGCCCGACCGCGCCGCCGGTGTACCAGAGGACGACGCCGGCGGCGATGCCCATGGCGAGGACGCCGTTTTGCGTGACGAGGCGGTCCGACAGGTTCTTGAACCGGCGAGGCACCCATTCGTCCGCGGCCATGGCCGCCAGCGTGCGCGGACCGTCCACGAAGCCGGTCTGGGCGGCGACGAAGAGGAGAGCGCCTTCCGAGAAGAGCGTCAGGCCGACGATCGCGACCCCGATTCCGAAGGGTCCGATTCGCCAGTGACCCGCGAGTTGCTCCCAAAGCGACGCGTTCAGGGTCTTGCCGGTCTCGAAGCGAACCTCGTTGAGGAGGTAGCAGAGAAGGATGCCTCCCGCCGTGAACGCGAGGGACGTCGCCATGTAGAGCATGGTGCGCTTCCCGTTCGCCACCTTAGGTTCGCGTAGGATGCCGACGCCGTTGCTCACGGCCTCGATTCCGGTGAACGTTCCGCCTCCCAGCGAGAACGCCTTGAGTAGGATCACGGCCAGGCCCGCCATTCCCATCTCCGAGGCGGCGCTTCGCGTTTCGGCGATCGTCGCGCCGATCATCGGGGCGAGCGAGCCCGCGTGGCGTGCGATCCCGAACACGAGAAGCCCGGCGTGGGTCGCGATGAACGCGAGGAATATGGGGGTGAGGACATACACCGACTCCTTGACGCCGCGCAGATTGAGCAGGATCAAGCACCCGAGGATGGTGAACTCCGCCGCGAGTTTCAGGATGGACGCCTCGGGAGGCAGGAACGAAAAGATCGCGTCGCATCCGGCCGCGACGGAGATCGCGACCGTGAGGACGTAGTCGGTCACGAGCGCCGAGCCGGAAACCACCCCAGGGTCGGATCCGAGCAGCTTCGTCGCGACGAGATACCCGCCGCCGCCCGACGGGAATTGCTCGATGATCTGGCTATAGGAAGCGGAAATGAGGAAGACGGTGCCCATCACCGCTGCCGCGAGATAGAGGGCGAGGTGCCGGTGGGCGCCGAGCTGCCGGAAGATCTCCTCCGGGCCGTAGGAAGACGAGGAAAGACCATCCGACCCCAATCCCACCCATGCGAAGAACGCCACCAGGGCGAGGTGCTGGTGAATTCGAGGATCGAATGGATTCTTGGGGCCGCCGATGACGAGGCGGCGAAGCGTCGTCCACATCTCGCGCGAATAGCCTCCCTGGGGTCGTACCGCCTCTAAGTAGAGCCCAGGACGCCGTCAACAGGGCGTATGGAGGTCCCTTCCCGTATCAAGATTTCATCAATTTCGGATAGGGTGGCGCCCACGTCGGCCATGCTTGGGGTAAGATTTCAATCCCATGACCCCCGGGGCGAACGGAAGAAGGTACGTCGGAGCGGCGTCGATCGTGGCCGGCCTGACCGCGCTTTCCGCCCTCCTCGAGCACCATGCCGAACCCGCCGATCTGACGATGCTCTACCTTCTCGGAGTCGTCGTCAGCGCGATAGCGTTCGGGCGCGGGCCGGCGATCGCGGCCGCGCTCCTGAGCGTCGCGGCATTCGATTTCCTCTTCGTGCCGCCCCGCTTCACCTTTCGCGTCTCCGAGGCACGATATCTCGTCACGTTCGCGGTAATGCTCGTGGTGGCAGCGATCACCGGGACGCTCACAGCGCGCCTTCGGGACCAGCGCGAGCGGGCGTTGATCCGGGAGCGACGCGTCGCTTCATTGCATCGGCTTAGTCACGATCTCGCCGTGAGGGGGAGCGCCGTCGACGTGCTCGAGGCCGCCGTCGCTCGAATCGGAGAGTTGCCGGGAATCGAAGCGGCGGCGAATCTGCCGAACGCGCAAGGCGCCATGGTCGTGGCGGCGGGGAACTCCAGCATTCTCGAACCCGAGGCCGAACGCGCAGCCGCCCTGGCCTCCCTGCGCCACGGCCGGCCGACCGGATTCCCCCCCGGCGCGAATCCAGGGATTCGTGGCGTGCACTTCCCGCTCATCGCTGGGACAAGGGTGAACGCCGTGCTTTCCCTGCGCGGTACCGAGCCCGGGGCGCTCGTCGATCCGGAACGGATGGAGATGGTCCGGGCGTACTCCAGCCTCACCGCGCTCGCCCTCGAGCGGTGTCGCCTTGCGGAGGAATCCCGGCGTGCGCAAACTCAGATCGACGCCGAGCGGACTCGAAGTGCGCTTCTGAGCAGCGTCTCGCACGACCTGCGAACGCCGCTCGCCGCGATCACGGGCGCGGCGAGCGCGCTTCGGGATCATTCGCCGAAGATCGGAGACGCAGCCCGCCGTGAATTGGTGGAGACGATCTCCGAGGAAGCGGACCGACTCAGTCGCCTCATTGGCAATCTGCTCGACATGACCCGACTGGAATCCGGCACCCTGCGAGTAACGAAAGAGTGGCATTCCCTCGAGGAAGTGGTCGGGGCGTCTTTGGCGAGGCTCGAGCCGGAACTGGGCGACCGGGAAATTCGTCTCTCCCTGCCGGCGGATCTCCCGCTGATCCCAATGGACGATGTGCTCTTCGAGCAGGTGATCCGAAACCTGGTCGAAAACGCGCACAAGTATTCGGGGAACGGTCACCCGATCGACATCCACGCGAGCGTTGACCCGATTGGGCTCCGCCTGGACGTCGCCGATCGGGGAGAGGGGTTCGATCCGGGTGATGTGGAACGCATCTTCGAGAAGTTCTATCGCGGCACAAAGAGCCGTGTCCGCCCCGGTGCCGGACTCGGGCTCGCGATTTGCCGTGGCATCGTGAAGGCGCATGGGGGGTCGATCGAGGCGGCCGCTCGGGACGGAGGCGGCGCTGTCTTCACGGTGCGGCTACCCCTGGACGGGTCACCGCCATCGGTCGACCCGGAGCGCGCGGGCGAGCAGACCGCGCAAGGATAGCCGTGTGACGAACCCAGCGACCGGAGGCTCCGTTTCGGAGGAAGTACCGGCGGTCCCCCCACTCATCCTCGTGATCGAGGATGAAAAGGCGATCCGGAGCTTTCTACGCGCAGGACTGGAGGGTCAGGGGTACCGACTCGTCGAGACCGACACGGGCTCGGATGGGATTACTCAAACCGCCACACGAAGCCCGGATCTCGTTCTCTTGGACCTCGGACTGCCCGACATGGACGGAATGTCCGTGGTGCGGCGGATTCGCGAATGGTCGCGCGTGCCGATCGTCGTCTTGACGGCACGAGGACAGGAGCGCGATAAGATCGACGCGCTCGACTCCGGGGCGGACGACTATGTGACGAAGCCGTTTTCCCTGCCGGAGCTCTTGGCACGTTTGAGGGCGGCCCTCCGTCGTCATACGACGTCCGAATCCGAGACGGCGGCCGGCACGATCGAGGTCGGGCGCCTCCGAATCGATTTCGATCGTCGGTCCGTCGCCCTAGGGGGCGCGCCCGTTTCCCTGACTCCGATCGAGTACCGCTTGCTGACCACGCTCGCGCGGCATGTCGGTCGGGTGCTGACACACGCGTTCCTGCTTCGCGAAGTTTGGGGCCCACCCTATACCAACCAACATCACTACCTGCGCGTCTATATGGCACAGCTACGGCACAAGCTCGAGGCGGATCCTGCGCGACCACGTCTCCTCATGACCGAAACGGGAGTCGGTTACCGAATGTCGGAAGGGCCCCCTCGGACCGAAGCACGTCGATCCTAGGGTAGGGTCGCGCCTAGGTATCACCTCAGCCGGCGGGGCAAACTCCATGCGTTCCTTGTCGTTCGAGCTTCAACGATTTGTCGCCGCTCTCCTCTGGCTGTTCCTCGTCGCCGTGCCTGCTTGGGCCGCGGGGCCGGACGACTCCGTTCTCACGCGAGAACGAAGCGTCGTCGAGGTGGGGAAGGGCATCTACGCCATCCGGCACAAGGACGGGCCCGACACGAATCCGCAGGGCAACACGGTCGTGATCGTCGGCGATCGGGACGTGCTGGTCATCGACTCCGGGTACCTTCCCTCGAGCGCACGGGAAGACATCGCGCAGATTCGGCAATGGACCGACAAGCCGGTGCGATATCTCGTAAACACCCACTGGCACCCCGACCACATTCGTGGGAACGCGGCCTACCGGGAGGCGTTCCCGGACATCGCCATCATCGCGCATCCGAAGACGCTCGAACTCGAGAGGGGATTCGACGAGCCGAACCTCGTTCGCTATCGCGCGCGCCTCGCCGCGCTGAAGACCCAGGTCGAGTCCGGGAAGGGGCCTGACGGCAAGCGGCTTACCGGCGTCGAACGCAAGGAAGCGACCACGATCCTCGAGCGGCGAACCGCGGTGGCTCGTGAGTTCGAGGGGTACGTCCCGGTGTATCCGACCCTTCTCGTAACGGACGGGATGAACCTGGATCTCGGCGGCAGGGTGGTGGAAGTCCGGAATCTCGGCACCGGCCACACGGTGGGCGACCTCGTCGTTTGGGTTCCCGAAGAAAAGGTCCTCGTGTCGGGAGACCTGATCGTCTATCCCGTGCCCTATTTCTTCGCGGGCCAGCCCTACGATCTCATTCGCGCGCTCGAGAGGATCGAGGCCATGAACGTGAGCACGATCGTGCCCGGCCACGGGCCCGTGCTCCACGACAAGGAGCATCTGGGGCGGATGCTGGTCCTGCTTCGAGACACTCGGGACAAGGTGGTCCAGGAAGTGCGCCGCCGGGGCTCGCTCTCCGCCAAGGAGGAAGAGGTTCGGAAGTCGATCGACTTCAGCGCGGCGGAGAAACAGTTCGCGGGCGATGACGCGGATAATTTGGAGTTCTTTCGGGAATCGGTGGACGGGCTCGTCCGCGGGCTTTTCTACCAGATCGATCTGTAATGCGTGGCACGCGCCGACCGCTGTCGCGCGACGGCGCGTGCCGCTGGGTCATCGGGTCGCCATCTGCTTCTTCATCCACTCCTGTGCGGCCTTCTCAATTTCCTGGGAGCTCAAGTCCCTCGTGTGGCTCGCGACGGACCATTGGTACCCGAACGGATCTTCGAAACCTCCCACACGGTCGCCCCAGAACTCGTCTCGAACCGAGTAGATCTCCTTCCCGCCTGCGGAGATCGCCCGTCGAAATGCTTCGTCGGCGTCTTCGACATAGAGGTAGAACGAGACCGGGGAGCCGCCGATGGTCTTGGGGGACCGCATGTTCATCACTTCGTCGCAGAGCATCACGATCGAACTCCCGATCTGGAGCTCGGCGTGCATGACTTTCCCTTCGGGGCCCTGCATGGACATTCGCTCGCGCGCGCCAAACGCCTTCTTGTAGAACTCGATCGCACGAGCGGCGTCGTTCAAGGTGAGCGACGCGGTGACCGTGGTGTAACCCTCAGGAATCGGTTTCACGTTTGCCATGGCTGAATCCTCTCTGATGGGTGGCAGGTGGTGTCTCCGCGAGGGGGCGGCCTCCTGCGAGTCCTCCTTCTTAACGGGTCTGGGGGCAAGAAAAATGCCATGGAGAGGATTGTTGTCGACAACCACGGGCGACGCCCCGTAACGAGGCATTCCCATAGGGCACGGTACATGCAAATTCGCTGAGATGCGTGGGACACGCACAGCGGAGGAAGCCATGCCATCGACGCGAACGATCAAGAAAGCCAAAGAGGACCTCCGTAAGGGAAAGAGCCCGTCCACGGCCGCTGGTGAGTTCGTGCGAGAAGAGATCCATCACGTCCGGCAGGGGAAGCATGGGGCGCGCTCGGCCAAGCAGGTAATCGCCATCGGACTGTCGAAGGCGCGTCGAGCGGGTGTTCCGCTCAAGCCTCCGCGGAGCCGGAGCGTCTCGGCAAAGACCCGGCGCTCGGCGGAGTTGGCGTACCAAAGCGGGCAAGGTGTGCGGACTGCGCGTGCACCTTCGGCCAAGAGGAGCAAGGCAATGCGCACCAAGCTCGAGCGAATGGGAAGGACCGCAGCGTCCAAGCAGGCGCTTTCGACTCAGGCGAAGCGCGTGGCCGCCCAGAGACGCACCCGGCGGATGCGGCCCAACCGTCGGACCGGATCGGCCTAAGGCGCTCCGAGGAACCCTTCGACCACCTTCACGAACTTCTCCGGCTCCTCGAAGTAGGGGAGGTGCCCGCTTTTCTCGAACACCTCCCACCGCGAGTTCGGGATCGCCTTGTGGATCTTCCACGCGGTGCTCGGCGCCACGTTGATGTCGTAGCGACCGGTCAAGACCAGCGTCGGCATCGTGAAGAGGGGGAGCGCCGGCCACATGTCGAGTCGGTTGAGTTCGTTGTTGAGCGTCTCGTTCACCGACCGCGTGTAGTGATAGTCGGCCGACCGCGAGAGGAACTCATCCCGCTTCTCATTCGAGACGAAGAGCATCGCCATGTACTCGTTCATGCTCTTCCCGGCGGCGAGGGTGTCCCCGAGGGCGTCGGCAAAGTCGAGCACCCCCTGCCGGTCGATTCCCTCGGGGAAGATCTGCTTGAAGATGAAATCGGTCTCGGTCCACTTGGGCGAAGCGGAGTCGGCGATGATGAGGTGCGCCACATGCTCGGGATGGCGTGCCGCGTACGCCATGACGAGGTAGCCGCCCCACGAGTGGCCAAGGAGGTCGATCTTGTCGGCCTTGAGCTCGGCGCGGAGCGCCTCGAGGTCGGCGACCTGGTCCGCTACCGTGCACGTCTGATCCTTGGAGAGGGCGCCCGAGCGCCCGTTCCCGCGCTGGTCGTAGAACACGACGCGCCGCCGCTTGGCCAACACGTCCCACGCCTCAGAGCAGAGAACGTAGTTGTGATCGAATCCCGGGCCCCCGTTCACCATGATCATCGGACGCCCGGAGGCCTTCCCGCGCACCTCGTACCAGATGGAAGCGCCGGGAGCCTGGAGGGTCTTGCCCGGCCCGCTGGGAGCGGCCCGCCTTGCCTCGGCCATCGAGGCCGGCGATAGGAATCCCACGAGAGTCAGCGCGAGGCCGGCGCGGATGGCGAATTTCATCGATCCCCCCCTTGAGAATGAGCGACCACGTACTCGGCGTCCTCGCCGACTCCAAACAAGAGCGAGGACTTTCGCTTGTAGAGCCAATGCAGACCGACGAAATAGAGCCCGGGGATCGAGGTGACGCCTCGACGCTGGACGGGCCATCCTTGCGAATCGACCTCGACTCCCTCGATCCAATGGTGATCCGGGCGGAATCCGTTGGCCCAGAGAACGGTGCCGATGCCGGCACCGCGAAGGTCCAGCTCCGCGATCTCCGGCAACGGCATGTCCGCGTCCAGCGGCTCGGGGTCCGCCACGTCGAGCTTTGCCTTCGAGACCAGTTCGTCGACGCGATTACGGAACGCGGCGAGAAACTCGTCGCCCGCGGCCAGGCTCTCTCGGAGGCCCGACCCGATTTGCAGTCTTCCGCCCTGGGCGGCTTCGACCCGCCCGACAAGAATGGCACCCCTGCGCGCCAGCCAACGCGGGTTGCAGTCGTGTCCGCCGTCGTTCCCCGAAACCGGCGCGTTGCATCCCAGGCGCGCGGCCGGGGGTATCGTGTCGACGGTCTGATCCGCGAGACCCGTCTCCACGAGCCAGTGGACGACCTCGCGGCCGCGATACCGGCGGGGGAGCCAGGGGCACCGCCCTACGGAGAGATAGACCTCCCGTCCCGCGGTCAGCAGCTCATCGGCGATTTGGCAACCCGACTGGCCGCTTCCGACGATCAGCACGGCGCCGGCGGCCAACTGCGTCGGGCGGCGATAGTCGCTTGTGTGGAGTTGGAGTATCTCGGATGGGAGCGCCTTCGAGAGCGGGGTTGGCGTCGGGCGCTGGTACGCGCCGGTCGCCACGATAACCGTGTCCGCCGTGAGGGGAGTTCCGTTCGTCTCGATGTGAAACCCGCGGCCGTTCCGCCGAACGCGCGTTACCTCGACGCCTTCCCGCACCGGAGCGCGGAAGCTTTGGGCATAGTCTTCAAGGTACGCGATGATCTCTTGGAGGGGAGCGAACGCGTCCGGTTCGGGGCCGGCGTAGTGGAACCCCGGAAGCTGGAGCGACCAGTTCGGCGTGTTGAGGTAAAACCCATCCCATCGCTGCGAGCGCCAGGATTCGCCTACGCGGCCGCGCTCCAGGACGGCGTGCTCACGCCCGCGGGCAGAGAGGTGGTAGCTTGCGGCAAGTCCGGCCTGCCCCGCCCCGATCACGAGGATCTCGACGTGTCCGTTTGCGGTCACGCCGGAATGCTATCGCGGGGAAGGCGGGCGAGTCTTCCGGTAAAAGGGAAAGCCCCCTCAGCGCCCCTTCCCATCCCGTTTCACATCTTCCCTCGAACGCGGTAGCTGCTTCTCCTTCTGCGGCTCCTGTGCTTTCTCATCCTCTCGGTCGGATCGCTGGCGCGCGCGGTACTCGCGCTCCAAATCGCCTGGCGTCTGTCGCTCCGGCTGAGGTGTGGGCCGCTCTGCCTGAGGTGTGGGCCGTTCCGGTGGGGGCGCGGGCTCCGGAGGCGGAATGGGTCGCTCCGAACGAGGCGTGGACCGCTCCGAACGAGGCGCGGGCTCTTCCTGCCGGGTCCGGCGTTCCGGTATCGGACGCTCGACGGCCGGGCGATCGCGCCGCGAAGCCACCTCGGGCCGCGCGCTCGATTCAGGTTGCCCACTCACATCCGGCCGGGTGGTCACATCGGGCTGAGGGAGTGCCTCGGGCCGCGAAGGCGTGGACGGACGACTCGCCGGTTCTCGGCGTCTCTTGGTTTCGGTCGGAGGAACCGGGAGACTCGTCGGTTTCCACTTCGTCCCGGTCCTGACCTGCCACGACCCCTTCGTGTCGCGCCGGTAGACCTTGCCATCCCGGCCGGCAAATACATCGTCCGGGACACGGGCCGGGCGCACGATGGGGCGCGCGATCGACCGCGGGGTCCGGTCGACGGTCAAGTTCACGCGCGCGACGTTCTCCGTGCGGTTGTACACGTTCGCCGGCTGGCCGTCGGCCGGGCGCGTCCGCATGCGCGCCGGGTCGCGGGTGCGCAGGAGCGTCATGTCGGGCGCCACCAAGGGGCGACGATAGCCCCCGGCGCCAAACCACTTCGAGCGTTGACTCCTCCGGCCGGCCAGCACGTCCGAGCGCCAGCGCGTGCCGACGCGCAGGAAGCCCGAGCTGTAGCTGAAACCGAAGCTCCATCGGCTCAGCCAGGGGTTGTACCGCGCGTGAAAGCCCCAGGTGAAGCGGCGCGGGTAGTAGTGGTGGCGGCTTCTCGTCGAACCGTAATGGTATCCGGTGCCATACACGACCGTGCCGTAGTAGGGATAGCAGCCCAGGTACCCAGGAAGGTAACCGACGTACACCACGTCCGGCGTGGAGTCGTAGATGTAGACGTACCGAACGTCGTACACGGGACAACTCGGCGGAATGTCCTCCACACCAACAGGACGTGTGTCGCTGACGCTCCACGGGCCGTCGGGGTCGTCGGAGATGTACCAAACGCCCTGATCGCACGCGTAGTAGCGCCCGTCGGCCAGAATCACCTCCGCATCGGTATTCACCGCGTATTCGAGGTCCGTTCCGTCGATCGCCTCGAATTGCGGATCCCCGTCGTACGTCACCTGGAAGCTCTGGTCGTCGCGGCGGATCGCGCTCGTCTGCGGAATCTCCGCGTCCGCGACGGCATCGTCCGCCTGATCGGTGCCCGCGACGCTCGCCAGGATGTTGCCTTTGGGCGAGTCGAGCGGCACGTTCTTGAAGCTCTCGGGGAGATCGTCCCCCCGGATGAAGGTCCAAGGCCCGTCCATCGAGGGAGCCCGGAACCAACGGCCGGAGAGCAGCACGTAGAGGTATTGAGTGCTGACCTCGAGAACGACGTCGCTCTCGGTGTTGGACACATAGAGCAGCTCGTCGCCGACGAGGGGCGCGTATCGCGGCGGGCCATTCGTGGCGATCAGTTCGGTGGGCTCGGTCGCGGTCAATACCTCGGGCGGCGTGCCCTCGACCTGGTCGAAGGAGGACGTGTCCGGCGGAACGATGTCACGAACCGCCGACGGCGGGTTGGAAATGGTGGTCCAGGGGCCCAGGGGATCTCTTGCCTGGTACCAGAGATTGGCGCCGTTCAGGTAATAACGCTGGTTCCGTGAGTCGAAAACGATCGCGAAGGGCGTGTTCGCGACGCGCTGGAGGCTCGATCCGTCGATCGGCTTGAGGGAGGGCGCGCCGTCGTAGACCACCAGGATCGCGCGACGCGTTTCGAACAGGATCTTCGGCGGGGTGTTGTCGAGACCCGCGACGCTCGCCCGTTCCTTCTCCGCGGCGGCAAGGCCGGCACGCAATTCTTCGAGCGATCCTGACAGATCCCATCTGGCCGCCTCTTCCTCCACCAGGCTCTCGTAGCGAGCGGCCTCGTCCGACGTGATCCCCGGCAACCGCACCTTGGTGACGTCGAGGTTCCGCGCGACCACCGTGCTCGAGTCCCGGTCGATCTCGACCTGTTCCGTGTACCACAGCACCCCGAACGTCCGGATCGCATCGTCGCTCTTCTTGAGCGAGAAGGCGGCGCGCCCCTCGAGGGTGTTGCCGTAGAGATCCTCGGGCTGAGGCTGGTAGATCACGAAGGAGCCGCTGGGGGAATCGAACTGTCGCGGCCAGCCGGAATCGTCCGCTCGAACCGGAGCGGGAACCGTGAGGGCAGCCGTCGCCGGGATCAGGACGAGGCCGCAGAGCCGGGCGAACGCGCTGGCCAATCGCCGCGATGACATGATGTGCCTTTCGGATAGGGTTGGCGGGCCGGGCGAGGGTCGTGCGCCTTCCACCGCCCGTCTCAATAGGAAGGTACACCCGAAGTGTGGCGAAGTTGTGGCGGCAATGCGGCGAATTCTGGCGGTGGGGAGGAATCGTGAAGCGGGTGCGGCCAAAGCAATGGGCCCCGGCGTCTCCGCCGAGGCCCTGGGGTTTCCCTTCTTTCGCGAGGGCGTTACATGGCGGCTTGCCGATCGCGTCCGTAGGGATCCCCAATGATGGACTCGGTGTGGAGGGCGCAGAGCCAGCGGCCACCGCGGCGCACCCAGGTCGACGAATCCGCGGCCTCGAACGTCACCGGCTCACCGTCGACCGTCAACTCCTCGTGGACCTTGTAGGCCACGACCGCGACGTCATCGGACACCATGCGAACTTCGGCATCGTCACCGATCCGGAAGCGATGCAACGTGTACGAGGGGGACTTCATCATCCCGTCCAGCGCGTCCCTACGAAGGCGCGCGAATCCCTGCGCCCCGGAGACGATGCATTCGTCGTCGGTCAACTCCTTCGCGGTCTCGACGTCCTGATCCTTGATCGCCTGCCAGTACTGCTTCTCCAGACTTACCAACTCCTTCTCGACGCTTTTGGTTGCCATGTCGCCCTCCGTTCGTTCGTCAAAGTTGAGTGAGGAACCGGAGCCATGAAGAGCATCACCTGTGCCGGAAGCGTAGGTGTCGCATCCGCTAGGAAGAGGGAAAGCGGGAGCGGTCCGGATGGCCTCTCGGGTACG
>Ga0070704_100000943_pt1 | contig 14692 bp, 13 predicted proteins | sample KBSK5252metaG_FD_65467 | JGI IMG/M metagenome (GOLD analysis project Ga0070704, IMG submission 65467) | Corn, switchgrass and miscanthus rhizosphere microbial communities from Kellogg Biological Station, Michigan, USA - KBS K5-25-2 metaG | ecosystem: Host-associated > Plants > Roots >...
GAACTTCGCCTACTGGCATTCGGCCACGTTCAACAACGACGGAACGAAAGTGCTGTTCACCGACGAGTGGGGCGGAGGCATGGCTCCCCGCTGCCGCGCGACCGACAAGATGACGTGGGGAGCGGACGCGATCTTCTACCGCGCCGGTAACAACCTCAATCCGGCCGGTTACTACAAGCTCCCAGTTGCTCAAACGGAAACCGAGAACTGCGTCGCCCACAACGGCTCGCTCATCCCGGTTCCGGGGCGCGACATCATGGCGCAGGCCTGGTATCAGGGCGGCGTCTCGGTTTTTGATTTCACCGACCCCGCGCACCCCAAGGAAATCGCGTTCTTCGATCGTGGTCCGATGGACTCGACCAAGCTGATGCTCGGCGGTGACTGGGCGGCATACTGGTACAATGGCCACCTCTACGCGTCGGAGATCGATCGGGGACTGGATGTGCTCGATCTAACCCCGAGCGATCAGCTCTCCCAGAACGAGATCGATGCGGCGAAGCTGGTTCGCTTCGATGTCTTCAATCCGCAGAATCAGCCGCAGCTGGTATGGCCGGCGAGCTTCGTCGTCGCGCGCGCGTATCTCGACCAGCTCGTGCGAGGCAACGGAGTTTCGACGGCTCGCTCGACGGCGATCGCCAGCGATCTCACTCGCGCCGAAAAGCTGAAGGGTGCCAGTCAGCGAACGGCCTTGAACCAGTTGGCGAGTCGACTCGATCAGGACGCGCGTACCGCATCCGATCCGACGAGAGTCGCGGCGATTGCTGCAACTGTGAGAGATCTGGCTAAGACCCGCTGACCGGACGGCGTCGGCTCAGCCGACCCGCCTGGCGTCGGGAACGAGGTCTTTGACGGCGCCGCGAAGATAATTCGCGGCGTCGTTTTCATTTGTGTTAGCCCACCCCGCTAGTCGGGCCTGTCAGTTCCGAGGATCTTGAGCGCGAGGCACGCCGCGCCAAAACCATTGTCGATGTTCACGACCGCCACGCCCGGGCTGCAGCTGGCCAGCATCGTGTTCAGCGCAACGACGCCGCCCTGGGCCACGCCCGTGCCGACGGACGTAGGAACGCCGATTACCGGGGCACGGAGCAAACCGGCGACGACTGCCGGCAGCGCGCCATCCATTCCGGCCGCGACGATGCAGACGCGCGCCGCTGTCAATTCCGGGAGAATCGACTGGAGACGATGGATGCCGGCGACGCCAACATCGAAATGCATGGCCGTCGGGACTCCCATCGCTTCGAGAGTGGTCGATGCTTCGAGCGCGACCGGAATGTCGGCAGTGCCGGCAGTGATAACCGGCACTGGGGGGATGTCACGCTTTGGCCGCGGATTGCGCACGGCCATCCGCGCTTCCGGATAGATCGTCGCCAGATCCTTCAGTACTTCCATCTGCTCGGCGCTCAATCGCGAGGCCATCCGCAGCTCCTCGGTGTTCTCGAAGACCTGCCGCAGATGCGCGCTGGTTTTGCCCGGACCGTAGATCACCTCCGGCACTCCGGTGCGCGCCTCGCGGTCGTGGTCCCATCGAACCTGCGTCACGATGTCACCAGAGGAAGCGAGACGCTGCCCGTCTGCAGCCCACCCAGATCCAGCGCGACAAATCGGAAGCCGGCCTTTCTGCACGCGCGCCGCAGCTCTCCACGGAGAGGATCGCTGGTGACTCGCTCGAACATCTCCGGCGCGACCTCGATGCGCACGACCGAGTCGTGCCAACGTGCGCGAGCGGGCCAGACATCGTGCTGGCGCAGAAATTCCTCCACCGCCTCGATCTGCGCGAGCCTCTCCGGGGTCACTTCGATTCCGACAGGCACTCTGCTCGCCAGACACGGCGCCGCCGGCTTCTCGGCGTTGGAGAGGTTCCAGCGTTGCGCCAGCGTCCGCACATCTTCCTTGTTGAACCCGGCGTCGACGAGCGGAGCGACCACGCCCCGTTCCATTGCCGCCTTGAGACCCGGACGATGCTCACCCAGGTCGTCCACGTGGGTGCCGACGAAGATTACTTCCGCCGCATTTCTCGTCGCCGCCAGCGCGAGCACCGTGTCGTACAACGCGCTCTTGCAGTAATAACAGCGGTCGCCGGCGTTGGCGCGGTACCCAGCCAGCTCCATCTCGTTCGTCTCCACCTCTTCCACCCGCGCGCCAATTTCTTCGGCGATGCGATGCGCTTCGGCGCGCTCAGATGCAGCCAACGATGCGCTCACGCCCAACAGCGCGATCGTCTCGATTCCAGCGCGCACCGATGCCGCGAGGACTACCGTTGAATCGACGCCTCCGGAATAGCAGACGTAGGCGACGCGGTTTCCCGCTGCGGCCGTGACTGCGGCGATAAGCTGATCCTCGAGCTCCACTTATTTTCCTCGCGCTTGGGTGTCGCCGAGCCCGCTCTCACTGAGCGCGCTCATCACTTCCGAGCGGATTTCCGCCACCGGACGCGAGGTTTCCTCGGCGACGCGGCGCAAATCGTCGAACTCGGGTTTCGCTCGCTGTGTGCCGTCGGGAAGCGTCGCGACCTTGACGCGAATGTCACGTCCGTCGAAGCGAACGAGCCGCGACTCGCGCACGAGAGCGTTGCGCACAACGTCGAACGTCTTCACACCCAGAGTCGTGAACTGGAGGAAGATCTTTTCCTCGAGGCGCGCGAGATCGGAGGTCTGGACCAGCGCTTCGACGCGCGTGCCCAGTCTGCCTTTTTTCATGGTGGTGTGCAGCAGCACTACATCGAGGGCACCCTCTGCCCGCAGCAAGTCGGCTGCACCAGCGAGCTCCTCCGGCGACATGTCGTCGATGTCGGCACTCAGCACGTGCAGATGCTCGGTGTGCACGTGCTCGTGATGGTGGTGATGATGATGATCGTGAGGCTCGACAGTCGATTCCCCCACGATTATCCGCAGCGCATTCAGCTGGCCAGGAATGTCGCGCGTGCCGGCGCCGTAGCCGCTGCGTCGCGGCGTGTACTCGTGCGGCGGAGCGCCCTTCGATAAGACGCGCAGCAGCGCTGCTCCTGTCGGAGTGGTGAGCTCGCCCGATCCCGCCGGGCCGTGTCGGACGTTGAATCCTTCCAGCAACCTGATGGTGGCGGGGGCCGGCACCGGTAACAGGCCATGTGCCGTTTTTACGGTTCCATCTCCGAGTGCGACTTTTGTGTTGTAGATGCGCTCGATGCCGAGCAGCTCGACACCCCAGATCGAGCCGACGATATCGAGTATCGCATCCACTGCCCCGACTTCATGAAGATGCAAGTCGTCCGGCGCCACCCCATGGATTTCGCTCTCGATGGCAGCGATCGCTTCGAACGCCGCGTGCGCCGAGCGCGCCACTTTCTCTGGAATCTTCACCGCATCGATCAGTCGGTGGATTTCGGAGACTGCCCGGCCGTGGGGTTGAGGCGGAATGTCGAAATCGACTTTGACGCAGCGAACTGCTGAGCGCTGAACGTCGGCAATGCGAACTCCGACTCCGTCGAGTCCGAGAGTGGAGGGCAGACGCTCGAGCCAGGCCTTGTCGAGACCATTGTCGACCAAGGCGCCAATGAACATGTCGCCGGCAATTCCACTGGCTGGGTCCAGAACTGCAATCTTCATTGTCGTCGAATATGAGACTGAAAGGGCAGGCTCGGAATCGCTACTGCCTGCCTCAATAACCTAGCGGTTGGAGCGTCCACCGTGTATCGAGGGCTCGTTCACGAGGAACTGGCGCAGAAAACGCAGCCCTGACTTGACAATCTGCCAGGATTCGGCGAGACATTAGTCATCGACGAGAAACAAAATTCGGAGGTTGTATGGTGCCCAGAACCCGGCACTTCGTCGATCGCGCCTGGAAGCTTTCCCGACTATCCCACCTCGTCGCGGCGCTTCTGACGATTGCGTGTACAACTCGACCGCCGTCGAGCGAAACGCCGACTGGCGCGTCACCAGCGACGGACGATTTTTCAGCGGCGACACTGACCGCCGGCCAAAGAGTGTTCCGCTTCGATACCTTCGGCGACGAGCAGTTCTGGACCGACACGGCCCGGATGCACGAGGTCGTCCAGCGATCTGTGAGCCCATCAACTGCTCTTTCAGTGGGCCTCAAGGTTGACGCGGACGCTATTCCGGCCGATGTCGCGGCCGCGATCAAGGCGGGCAAGGTCGATCTGAACGACCCCGCCACAACCGTCACGCTCCTCAAGCTCAACGCCGTGGTAGGCCTTCAAGGAACAGTGACCACCGTCAACGGCAAGGACAATCTTACCCGACTTGGCATCACCTGCGCGCTGTGTCATTCGACCGTCGACGATTCTTTCTCGAAGGGCATCGGACACAGGAAAGACGGTTGGCCGAACAGAGATCTCAACGTCGGCGCCATCATCGCTCTCTCGCCCGCCATCACACCGGCCCAAAAGGCTGTCTACAACTCCTGGGGGCCGGGGAAGTACGATCCGCGATTCAACCTCGATGGCAAGAGCACCCCACTCGTGCTTCCTCCAGCGTACGGCTTGGCTTCGACCAGGAACGAGACGTATACGGCGGAAGGACCGATCTCATACTGGAACGCATATGTCGCTGTCACCCAGATGCATGGCCACGGCAACTTCTCCGATCCGCGACTCGGCATCAACATCCGCCAGTCGCCGGACATGGTCGGACCCAAACTCGCGTCGCTGCGCGCCTACCAGCACAGCATTGCCGCTCCGCCGCCGGCGGCGGCGAGCTTCGATGCCGATGCAGCCGCACGTGGCAGAGCGATCTTCAGCCAGAATTGTGTGACGTGTCACATCGGCGTCAACGGCACCGATAACAACTCAGGCGTCATGCACTCACCATCCGAAGTCGGACAGGATGGCGCCTACGCGATGCGCACCGCGAACAAGGCGTACCGCACCACACCGCTTCGCGCGCTGTGGCAGCACGCACCGTATTTCCATGATGGAAGCGCCGCCACGCTCGAAGCAGTGGTCACACACTACAACGATTTCAGACACCTCAATCTTTCCGCCGCACAGCAGCAGGATCTGGTTCAATATCTGAAATCACTCTGACAGCGCGCTGATTCAGCTCGGCGGCCCCCCCGACGCGGGGCAAGCTAGAACTTCCGCTCCAGCCCCGCGTAGACCCGCCGACCTGCTCCGGGAAGAATTCCCGGACCGGGATACTCACCGGTTCTCTTCGTGAAGTAGTGCGTATTCGCCAGATTGTTGACCCCGAACGTCGCCTCGACGCCACCGCCTAGTCGAGCAACGCCGGACAAGTCGAGGATGGTGTAACTGGGGACAAATCCAGCGACGGCGTCGTCCACAGGCAGCACGCTGTTGTTCGCGTCGCCGAACGAGCTCGAGGTATGACTCACCTGGAATGTCGAGCTCACCGGACCAACGCCGTACGTGAGACCAACTCTGGCGAGAACACGCGGTGCCTGTTCAACTCTGTTTCCCTTGAACTGGCCTGAGACATAGCGGGCGTCGATGTAGGCAAGCGAAGTGAAAATGTCGAATGCTGTCTTCGTCGAGGTTCCGGCGCGAGCGAGCGGGTCGAGCTCGACGTACGCCTCTGCCCCGCGGTGCACGCTGTTCCCGATATTGGCCGTCTCCGAAAAGGACCCTGATGGGTCCGACACGGTGCGCGTCCCGATGCGATCGCGGTAGGAGAGATAGAACCCGCTGACATCAAACTTGATCACGTCCTGAACGATTCCGCGCCAACCGAGGTCGGCATTGTAGCCCTGAGCAGCGCGCAGACTCGGATCGATGCGGACTATGCTGCCGAATGGAACGATCGAGCCGTAAAGAATCGGACGGTACGCGCCGGAGACATTCGCATAGAGCTGTGTCGAGGTGGTGGCAGCGTACTGGGCTCCGACTCCGAGCAGGGGATACGAATAGCTGCGCGGAGTGAATACCGAATCGACGTCAGTATAGCCCTTCGAGGTCGATCGAACATATTCGAATCGGATGCCAGGTGTGACGGACAAGCGATCCGACAGGCGCAGCAGATCTTCCGCGAACGCCGCGACATTGGTCGTGCCGAACCTCAGCGCGCGTTCCCATGTGCCGCCATAAAGTTTCATGTCGAAGTCAGTCCCGGTGGATCCCGGGCCGCCCTCGAACCTGTCGAGCGTTCCTTTGAACAAGCGAACACCGGTAGCAAGTGTGCTCGACATCCCGAAAAGGTTTTGATCGACGCTGAGTCGAGTTTCGAGCGTGCCGTTTATGAATCTCTCCCTTTCCACTTCGCGCTGAACGAAGGTGCCAGTCTGCGGATCGATTTCATCCAGCTCCTGCGGTCCACCATCTTCATTGCGCCACACGAGATACCGCTGGCTGTTCATGTACGACAGGACCGTTTCCACCCGTGCGCTGGGTGAGAACGCGTAGGTTGCTCGCGCTGCGGCCAGGTTCCACGGACTCGCCAGCCAGTTTCTGGCACGAAATGATGCACGTGGGTTCGCCGTGAACTGCTCATCGGAGAGTCCACCCGGCATGTGAATTCGATTTCTGAAAGCGGTGTATTCGATGCCGATCGTCAGACGATCAGAGGCGGTGTAGGCGGTGCTCGCGTACAGAGCAGCTTGACGAGACTCGTTGTTGGGTCTCCAGCCGTCGTCGGTGCGCAAGTGCGCGAACCCATAATACTTCCATCGAGAGGACGTGCCGCCGAGCGAGTTGAATGAGTTGAACAGTCCTTCGCTGCCGGCGGTTTGCGCGGAGAATAGTGTTGGCCTGGGAAAGGCCGAGCCGTCTCTCACTACGTAGTTGACCGACCCGCCGAACTGCGGACCGAATGATAGCGACGAAGCCCCGCGGACTACCTCGATGCGCGAGAGCGCCTCGGAGGGCGGCGTATAGTACGTCTCCGGGTAGCCATAGAGATCAGCGGCGATTCCGACGCCATTCTGTCGCGTGTTGATCTCAACCGACTGCGTCGGATCGAGACCGCGAAATCCAACGCCATTCGACGGGAAGCCGGCTCCTTCTGTTTCGGAAAAGTTCGCTCCGGGAACGCGTCCGAGGATCTGTCGCTCGATGTCCTGCGAAACGTTCGCACGCAGACTATCCATCAACAGCACTTCCGTTTTTTTCCCGGCATAGATAACAGACCCATGCACATCCGGCAGGTGTCCGATCACATGTAGCGGCTTGCTGGCGTTGATGACGACCACACCAACATCGGTTGCTTTGCGCGTCGTGTCCCTGCTAGAGGTGTCCTTACCCAGGGTATCAATGGTCGACTGACGGGGAGTGGGCACGGGAGCAGACGGTTCCTGAGCGGCCAGAGCAAACGATGTGGGCGAGGCAAGAACGGCAAATGCCAGGACGAAGACGAAAAACCGATTGGACAGGATTTGGCTCGGCATCACTCTAAAGGGAGGTGAAAAATCGACAAAAACGAAGCGATTTCTAATCCCGAGAATTGTAGTCCCCATTCAGCCAACGTCAAGTGAGCCGGAAACTTCCACGATTGCATTCGGTTCGTGTGGGGAATCGATCTTGCACCCGCGCAGCGCATGCCCTCACAACGATATGATGTCACTGTTGTAGGCGGCGGTCCTGCCGGTCTCAGCGCCGCGCTCTGGTTGGCGAGATATCTCCACAAAGTAGTTGTCATCGACTCCGGTGATCCGCGAAACTGGGAGACGCGCGGCATCAACGGATTCCTCGGCCACCAGGGCATTCGCTCGCCCGAGCTGCGCGCCATCGGTCGCAAGGAAGGCACAGAGTATGGCGTCGAGTTCCTGTCCGGCATCGTCGACACCGCCGACAATGAGACGGGCGAGCTGTTCTCGATCCAGCTGCGCGACGAGACGGTAATCGAGTCACGCCGCATTTTGTTGGCAATCGGCATCAAGGATGTCTGGCCGGCCATCCCCGGCCTCGGCGATTGCTACGGGGAGACTGTCCACGTTTGCCCCGACTGCGACGGTTACGAAACGCGCGACAAAAACACCGTCGTCATCGGCCGGGGCCGAAAGGCAGTGGGAATGGCGCTCGCCTTGACGACGTGGACTAGACAGATCGTCATCTGCAGCGACGGCCAGCCGCCGGACATCCCGCAAAAGCTGCTGGATCAGCTGAAGGCGCTAAACATTCCTGTTCTCGATCAGTCGATCACCTGCGTCTTGTCGAAGGACAAGGAGATTCGCGGTCTCGAGCTGGAGGGCGGGATGTCGCTCGATTGTGAGCGTCTCTACTTCGCCATCGGACAGTTCCCAGCTGATGATCTCGGGGCGCAGCTCGGATGCAAGCGCGACGAGCTCGGGCGGCTCGTCATCGACTCTCGCAATCATACGTCAGTGAAGAACGTGTACGCTGCAGGGGACGTCGCGGGTGGCGTACAGCTAGCTATCGTCGCAGCGGCGAGTGGCGCCGTGGCAGCGAGTGCGATTCACCACTCGCTGCTCCCGGAGTCGAGAAGACTTCCCGACTGAGTTACCAGCGCAGCGTGAGCGCCTGCGGCCTGTGCTTCCTCATGATCTGCAGGACGATGGTGCGATCGGATTCATCGGCACCTCTGATAGCCTGAACCAGGTCGATCGGACTCGAGACCTTGATGTTGTCCGCTTTCAAAATGATGTCTCCACCGCGGAGTCCGGCGTTTCTGGCTGGAGAGCCATCCACGACATTCGTTACGAACACACCTTCGGGTTTCACTCCCAGCGCGTCGCACAAATCGGGATTGAGCTGGGTGAATTCCGCTCCGGCAAACGGATAGACGCCGCTACCGTAACCCAAAGCGGGTGTGAGAACCGCAGGCAGTGGTTCGGGCGCAGGCATCCGCTCGCGCACTCGCATCATCTGCACTCGTTCAGCGGGTACGCGACTCAGTGATCCGCTTTGACGCTCCATGATTTCGGGGACCGTGAGCTCGAAGGCCACCTTCTGGTCCCAATTCTCGGGGCGCCTGGCCAGCCTTCCCCTCAAGACTCGCTTGACGTCGTTACGTCGAATTGTCACGACGAAGGGAGCACCAACCTTGAGCCACTTGGCGAGCTCCACCGTGCCGCCTCGCATGTCGTGCGAGTTGAAGGTCAGAAGGAGATCACCCGGCCTCACCCCGGCCTTCGCGGCGGGAGATCCGGAATCGACTGCGGTAATTACCGGATAGGAGTCAAAGAATGCGTTCCCCTGTTCATCCATTAGCAACTGATCGGAAAGTCTAACGCCCAGCCATCCGGTGTCCTTCACGACTCTCGGCTGACTTTCCTGCGCATGCGCGACGACGGACGCGCCTCCGAAGGCGATCAGTCCCAGCGCAAACATCCCGATTCTCAGCTCGAGCATTTCCCTTCTCGCCAGCATCAGCCTAGAACCCCCTCGAGCCAACTGCCACCATCTGACGGGTAGCGACACGGGCGCCCATCGTTGCCAGATAATACTGGTTGATGACCGGATCGTGGGGCGCCGTCTGTAAAGCGCTCTCAGTCGCGTTTACGATTTTGTCGAGCGCTGCGGCGCGAGCGCTATAGTACTCGGCGCTGTCCGTAGTTCTGGTCGTAGTGTTGCTGGCGGCGATGTATTGCGACGCGCGCTGATACTCGAGAACGGCCCGATTGAGAGCGTCAGCTGCCTCATCGACAGAGGCGAAGCTGGCAGTGCCGGCTGTTGCTGCGGCGCGGTTTGCGGCGGGGCTGATTGGCGGCGCTGAAGGAGTCGGAGCTGCCGCGGTGTTGGTGGCTGAACTTTCCAATGCGCTAGGCAAGGCAATCGTCGTACGGCCGATGGCGATTCCGCCAATGAGAAGGAGTATTGCTGCGGCGGCCTGCAGCCAGGGCTGACTGGATGACCACGGTCGCGACGACTGCGATTCGCGAATGAGTCCTTCCTCTCGCGCTCGAGCGGCGATCGTTCGCCACTCATTGAGCGGCTCCTGTTCGCGAGACCGCTCCACGGCGATGATCTGATCCAGCTGCTCTTCAGACAGATGCGACATGTCCTTTCCCCTTTCCTGCGACGGTTGGTGATTCATCCACTAGGTGCGCGAGCAGTTTCCGTAATTTTGCGCGCGCCTTGAACAATTGCGATTTCGATCCACCAGGCGTGATTCCGAGCTCCTCTCCGATCTCGCCATGCGTATACCCTTCTATGTCGTGAAGCACAAATACCGCTCTGGCCCCCGGCGACAGCTTTCCCATCGCCTGCTCGATCGATTCAGCCATGAACGTCCGGTCGGAATCGTTCTCCGTGATCGCCGAGTCGTCCTCAATTTCTATTTCCAATTTTGCGATGCGTCTTATTTTGCGTAGTGCGTTCAGAGTGCGGTTCACCGCGATCCGGTGAGCCCACGTTCCGAACTGTGAGTCGCCCCGGTAACTCGGAAGGGCTCGGAAGATCTGCATCCAGACCTCCTGCGAGATGTCAGCGGCCAGCTCGGGATCGCCACAAAGCCTGCGAACAACGGCGTCGATATGGGGCGCATGCTGCGACCAAAGCCGCCGCATCGCCCTCTCGTCGCCCAGTATTGCACGCTTGAGGTCGAGCTGATCGAATGGCATCTCGGACGTCTGATTAGTCACATGAACTAGAGCTGAAGTTTCCTCGAAAAACCGGTGACTTTCCCTCTCGGGAATCGTTTGCAACTGTACGCCTAGTCATTCCGTAGAGTTGCAAGGTTGACGTCCGGCTGCCGGGAACCTAAGCTCTTGCGGTGAGTATAAATTAAAGTAGTCCAAGGAGTTAGCGTTGCTTAGAGTCATTCTCACCGCCCTGACGGTAACCCGAGCTGGTGATGGCCTGCCGGTCAAGTCTCCGACTGAAGTCGGCATGTCCAGCAGCAGGCTCGCCGCAATCCAGCGAGTAGTCGAGCGCGGAATCAAGGCTGGTGGGTACCCGGGTGCCGCCGTCGTCGTTGGCAGAAAGGGCGCAGCGGTATTCGAGAGAGGATTCGGCAAGCTCTCCTGGAACGAGAGCAGCACCCCCGTAGATGCCCAGCACACCATCTACGACGTGGCTTCGCTCAGCAAGGTCGTCGGCACTACGACGGCCATCATGATCCTATACGACGAAAAGAAGATCGGGCTCGATGACCCGGTCGTGAACTACATCCCCACCTTTGGCGGCGGCGACAAGGACAGAGTCACCATTCGCCAGCTCCTGACCCACACCTCCGGACTTCCAGCAGGCAGGGACATCTGGCGTATCGCCCAGACCCCGCTCGAGGCGCGGGCACTGGTCCTGAGCACGCCGCTCGAGGGACGCCCCGGTGCCCAGTACATCTACTCCGATCTGGGAGCTGACATCCTCGGCCTCCTGGTCGAAGTCGTCTCCGGAGAGCCTCTCGACAAGTTCCTCGACCGCCGTGTCTTTGCGCCGTTGGGGATGAACGAGACGATGTACCGGCCGGCCGATTCCCTGAAGTACCGTATCGCCCCAACAGAGGTCACCCCACCCCGCGGCTATCCGCTGAGGGGAGAGGTCCACGACGAGAACGCGTATGCCCTGGGTGGCGTAGCCGGTCACGCCGGCCTTTTCAGCACCGCCGCCGACCTCTCGGTGTTCGCGCAGATGATGCTCAATGGCGGCGAGTACAACGGCGTCCAGATCATCAGCAAGCCGACCGTCGAGCTCTTTACCTCGAGATCGTTCGGTCACCGCGCTCTTGGCTGGGACACCGCCGAGGGTGATTACGGCTCCGGCCGCTTCCTCGGACCGACGGCTTACGGGCACACCGGCTTCACCGGGACCTCGATGTGGATCGATCCGGAGCGGGAGATGTTCGTCATCCTGCTCACCAATCGCGTCCACGCCGCTCGCGCGCTGCGTCCGGCGAAGGTGATCTCGGACGTCCGGGCCGATCTGTCCGATGCCGCCGTTCTCTCCGTTCTCGACGGACCGAAAGTCTCTGGGTCGCGGAGCTTCCGCGCCGACCGCGAAGTGGGTTGGAACCCGCCGCCGCGTCGCGCCTCCAGACGGCGTCACAGCTCGTCACGGCACCACACGATCGCCAGCGCCACCTCCAGAAGCCGGGCGTCCTCGGCCAAGAAGAGCAGCTCCAGCAAGAAGGCCACAGTCAAGAAAAGCACGAAGAAGCACTAAAGGTCTGCTGCCGACATACTGAGGGGCGCCCAAAAGGCGCCCTTCTCTTATTATTCGGTAGTATGAGCGACGAATCACCAGACACCCCCACGCCCACTGAGACTTCCGGCACGACTGGCATCGTCTCGGAGGACCAGGTCAAGCTCGCGCTCCGTCGGGTCAAGGATCCCGACCTGCAGCTCAACATCATGGACCTCGGTCTCGTCTACAACATCGCCGTCGACGGCACGACGGTGAAGATCGACATGACGCTTACGTCTCCGGCGTGCCCGTCCGGCCCCGAGCTGATGACGAACGCCGAAAGGGAAGTGATGACGCTCCCAGGAGTCGAGAAAGTCGAGGTGAACCTCGTGTGGATGCCTTTCTGGACGCCCGAGAAGATGGAGCCGCGGGTGAGGGCCTACCTCGGCTTCTAGTGACACCAACGCCAGGCCAACGCAAATTGTGCCTGTGCGTTTCCGCTCCGGAGCGGCAGCCCTCGCCGCCGTCTTACTGGTCGCCTGCGCGACAAATCCATCGAAACCGAGACCCGCGCGGGCTCTTGCCGGACCCGGCTGCCTCGACACACTCAGGGCGACGGATTCGATCCCTGCCGTCATAAAGATGTCGGTGGCGGCCCAGGACACGGCGGTGACGCTGCCGCCCGACTTCGAGGGCATGTTCGTCGAAGAGTTTCGCTCGCATTTCAAGCTTCCCGCACGCCTGCCGTTGAGTGTGATGTCGGGCTCGCCACCCTGCGATTCTCTGGGATCACGGTGCGCCAGCGCCTCGCTCAACCTCGGGGCGAGCGTGTACGCGACCGCCCACGACGACGGGAAATTGTCCGACATCCAGGTTGTCGACGGTTCGCTGATACCGGCTCTGGCTGACAGTATCGGCGCGGCGCTACGAGTGATGTCCAAGGCTGGAACGGCGCCATCTACGGGCGACCAAGAGTCAATCGCGCTGGTGATGCAGCTGACATCGGAGGAGAATCCCGACAGCATTCCTGCCGAGCGCAGGGTCTTCAAGGCGAAAATCCCGCACTACGACATCCCCTTCAGGTACGCGACAATGCCCGCGGCCGGCGTCGACGCGAAATTCCCTTTTCCGGCGCGATTGGCCGGACTCGGTGACAGCGTGACGATCGCGTTCACTGTCGATTCTTACGGGATAATCGCGCCGGAATCCCTCGAGCTCGTGCGCGCCAGTTACCGCGATTTCGTCGCCAGTGTGCTCGAGGCGCTAGGCAAGACACGTTATCACCCGGCCTACCTCGGAGACTGCGCAGTAGCCACGCGGATGACCCAACGCTTCCTCTTCAAGGTGCCGGAATGAGAATGGAAAGACTGGCGGTGCCCGGTTTTCTCCTGATGTCCCTCGTCACGGCGGGTACGACGCACTCCGATCAACAATCCTTGCCCAAGCCTGGCTCACACGCCGTCGCGGACACTGTCGGATGCCTGGATACGTTGCAGGCAACGGATTCCATCTCCGCCGTTGTGACGATGAGCGTCGCACCTCAGGATCGCCGGGTTAAGCTACCGCCCGATTTCGAGGGACTCTTCGTTCAGGAATTTCGATCACGCCTGAAGATTCCGAAGCATCTGGCACTAAGTGTGGTGACTGGCTGGCCTCCCTGCGACTCAGCGAGTCATTCGTGCGCCGGGGGTGCGTTGATGTTGGGCAGCAAAGCGCGCGCGACTGCTCATGTTGGCGGTACGCTTTCCCGAATCATAGTCGTTGATGTTGCATTGGTACCCGATTTAACGGACTCGGTGCGAGCGCTGCTCCAGAAGCTCAGTGACGAAAAACTTGTCCCGTTCTTCACAGCACCTGATTCGATACCTCTCGACATTTCCATTCATGTTGAGGCAAACCCGGACACGGTCCCCCCGTTTCGACATCTCGTTCGCGCAACGGTTCCGCACTACAGCCTCCGATTCAAGGAGGCGGATTGGCCAAAAGGCACGCGAGGACCGAGGTATCCTAGCGTCGCGGAAAGGGCGGGGGTTGAGGACAGCGTCGACCTGAGTTTTACGATCCTTTCGGATGGGACTGTGGCTCCGCAATCCGTGGCCGTGAACGCCGGCGTCTACCGGGATTTCATTCGAGCCGTGTTCGACAGGCTCGCAACGATCCACTACGTGGCCGCACGAATTGGCAGTTGTCCGGTTCCTACCTCTACGAGGCAGAGGTTCCTCTTCAGGGTGCCCAACTGAACTCCGGCCCCTAAGATCCCTGCAGCGCCTCGAGAAAGCCGCCGCCCATTTCCTCGACTTGCCAGCGCCGGAGATCGGGGACTTTGACCAGATCCTCGATCGTTTTGGCACCGCTCCGCGCCACGTTCTCCAGCTTCTCGCGCGAGCACAGCACGCCGGGGTCGAGCTCGAGTCGCGTCGCTGCTTCGTCGCGCACGGCTTTGAGGCGGTTCACCCGATCGTCGAAATCACGGTCCTTGTTCCAGCGCTGACCGCGCGGGAACTTCGGCAGCTCTGCCTCGGGCGCCTCCATTCCGCGACGGACTGAAGCCACGATGTCGGCGCCGCCGCGCTCGATCATCCCCTTGGGCATTCCCTTGATCGCACTCAGCTCCGACACGCTGCGCGGTGCGCGTCGAGCGAGCTCGAGCAGCACTTCATTCCCCATTACGCGGAACGTGGCTCGGTCGAGCTGCGCCGCAACAGTGTCGCGCCAGTTCGCGACCTC
>Ga0070704_100000950_pt1 | contig 14672 bp, 12 predicted proteins | sample KBSK5252metaG_FD_65467 | JGI IMG/M metagenome (GOLD analysis project Ga0070704, IMG submission 65467) | Corn, switchgrass and miscanthus rhizosphere microbial communities from Kellogg Biological Station, Michigan, USA - KBS K5-25-2 metaG | ecosystem: Host-associated > Plants > Roots >...
AATCTAGACATATGCAGGATCCTCAATGGGATGTGGCAGGTTGCAGGGAGCCACGGCCGCATTAATCCGCAAGCGGCCGTAGAAGAAATGATGAATTATCACAACACCGGCTATACTACTTGGGATCTGGCAGACATTTATGGACCAGCGGAGGACTTTATCGGCGACTTTTATCGCAGACTGCCAGAACAAGAACGACAAAAGGTTAATGCGCTGACAAAGTGGGTGCCCGAGCCCCAAAAGATCACTCGCCAAAGCGCCCAGGGAAGCATTGACAGGTCACTTCGACGGATGGGTCTTCATTCTCTAGACCTCATCCAGTTTCACTGGTGGGACTACAACAATCCTTACTACATCGACGCCCTCAAGTATCTGTCTGACTTGCGTGATGAGGGCAAGATCAAAAACATTGGTCTTACCAATTTTGATACTGAGAGGATGAAGTTAGTGAAGGAAGCCGGTCTGAAGATAGTTTCAAACCAAATACAATACTCCATCATTGATCGCAGACCCGAAGTTCATATGACAAAGTTTTGCCGCGACAATAATATGAGCATGCTTGCTTATGGCACGATATGTGGCGGTCTATTGTCAGAACGCTACCATGGCAAACCAGAGCCATATGATCTTGATACTGCTAGCCTGCGAAAGTACAAGCAAATGGTAGACGCCTGGGGTGGATGGGAATTGTTTCAGGATTTGCTTTCTGTACTCAATGCAATAGCCCGAAGACATGAAGTCAGCATCGCCAATATTGCGACGCGATATATTCTTGATAAGCCAGCATTGGCGGGTGTAATTATTGGTGTTCGGCTTGGGATAGCAAACCATAGGGATGACAATGCGCATGTATTTGGATTTAGGTTAGATGCCGATGACAACCGCCGCATAGAAGAGATCTGCAAGAAGTCAAATGACCTCTTTGGCCTAATCGGAGACTGTGGAGATGAGTATAGAAGATAATAGTCGTGGATCTCACATCGACGCTTAGTGCTCCAGCAGAGATATCAAATATGTCATTCTTACGTCCACATGTGGTTTAATTAATTTTCGAGAATAGTTCTGGTAAGGTTGCCGGAATAACTATTATCGTGTCATAGCGGGATTTGCCATCCTCAAAACATTTGGTTGATTTCTTGACTATTCTCTAAAAATAGTGTAGTAGAAAAGACATACTCTAGGCTAAAAGGTTCTTTGGGACCAATAGCTATCAGCCGGAAAATGACACGCCAGCTTTGTTGCGGTATCTGCAAGAAAGAGATAACAGCATCTTCACCTGATTTTCCACAACTATGTATCGTCTGCGGGCGTGAATTCTTGGAGATGATTAGAGCAGTGGCAGAGTTGTCCATTGAAATGGCAGCTGCATATGGTATTAATCCTCTTAAAGAAGGTCGACACAACCTGCCTGGCGTTCCAATCGAAGAAATAGAGATGAGAATGGAGCTAAACCGGTTGAAGAAAAACGTAATTAATACAATTTAAGAGTTTTGGATTGCAGCCATTTTACAACCTTAAGTGTAACAAGATAGATTCTCTTTAGCGTGGCTTTTCACGCTCACGAATGTTTGTCACAATATGAACTTAAACAAGATTAATTAATACTATGAATGCTAACCTTCTGATGCTTAGACTGATGGAATCCGGCAATTCAGATAGAATACGGGAGCTAAAGCTCACGGCAAAATGGTCAGCTAACAGCAATGAGAAGAAAAAGGCCATTCTGCAGCTGACACAATATGGCGATGAAGCGCGGCCCGCGATTGAAGAGGTACTTGGCATCACAGCTTATGATGATGTAAAGCAGGCTTGTCTCAACGCCATCAGATCATTAGGTAGGGAGCAGGAATATAGGACACTCTACAAGAATAACATTTCGAAAACAAAAAGAGCTCCTAAAGTGAAAAAACAAAATAAGAAAAAGAAACGAGCAAAGTAGCTTAATATTTCTAAAAGGCATTACTGCAAAGAATGAGTATGTCAGCACTGTGTCACTAACATGTAACTTGCAAGGCTTAAATTTCGTCTAGAATTCAATAGCAGAAAAAGTTGCCGCCTCTTGATCAGATTGGGGGCTGGTTCAATTGTTAACGAGAAAAGCCGGCAGTGAATGGGTAAGCAATTGGGTGGACATCGGCAAGCTGATGGATTAGCTCTTCGCTTGGATTGCCACACACCTCGAAGCGAGTCACCTTGGCAAGTTTCAGGATCTGGGGGAATAGCCTCTTTATAGCTTCTCCGTTCACATGAGCGACCCCTGAGATTGAGGAATCATAAGATTCAATCACAATACACTTGTTTTCTCTCCTGTTAAGAAACCATTCGTACTTTTTGGTACCAGGTTCAGAACGCCTCACGATATCACTGATCTCTTTAGCCAGTCTTTCAAATTCCACTTGCTTTCCTCGCTTGATGCTAAACTCAACAATCCACTGCAGCTGATCTGGGTTCATAATAGAGCTTCAGTGGTAATGAATTATAGCGCTTATTATCTTGTATCATGACACAGCATGAGTTTTGACGAGCGAGGTGATTTCTCGTCATATTGCATAAGGCAAATCATACACTGACTAGAGATCTATTTGGTTTAGGAACCTATCCTTTATTGACATTGAGCTTTAGAGTTTCTTTTCATAAACGTTAAAAGCGATTACTATTTTCGTTTTGAATGTCAATCAAGGGGCTAGGCTGAGCTGGGTGACGCAGGCGGTGTGGAGGGAACGCTCCCCTAGCCCTTTTTCTTACAAAAACCAAAGCCTGTAGATGAAAAAATCACACAGTAACTAACAACGATGGCTTTGCGAATGGCTGTTGCAGCTTGGCGTTTTCGCGCCGAGAGATATCAAATAAATGCTAGAAAGAATCACAGTGGCACTAAGGAGTTTAATTGAGCCTTCCGTGTAATCCCGAAAGTAATTGAAAGCTATATAATGAACATCGGCGTTTGCTAGCAGTGGTAAAACCTTATCAAACTAGACCCGCAACAATAAGCACAAAGAAAGAACCGGGATTTTGCGTTGAATGTTCGGCTGTAGCGACGACAGAAGCATTGTTTAGAGTAGACGGAGTGATCATGCTCCGTAGGTATTGTAACAAATGCGCGGCTGGCGCTGACTATGAAATAGCGAAGTACTAGAAACCAAGCATATTCCCGTGCTGAAGGTGGACGAAGTTAAGGTGTATCACATGTGGTAAAAGCTACGCTATTGTGAAGACTCGGACGACATTATTCAGAGCTATGGCAAGAATCGGGGTGGAAACTGGCATGCGAAATGTGGTCCACCCTACTATGGGCCGCCAAAATGACCCGGAAGTTTATTGAGGAGGCAAAAGCTTTGACTATAGCCCATAGAATTCTCGAAGACTCGAGTCTATCTTGTCTTCTGGCACACCAAAAAACTCGAACGCTTCCTTGTGGCTTGAAACGCGTAGTTTGGCATTGGATCTAACCTTTACATAAACTTCAGAGGTCTCGTCCAATAATAATCGAGCGTATCTATTCCACTTCTCAAGATCATCCTGCCGCATAGCTAGGAGAATGTCGACCATCCTTGCAAATGCCGCAACTATGCCCACACGGTATTTTTGCAGCTCTAATTTTGACGGGTCGGAATCAGGAAGTGAGCGGATGAGCGAACACAGCAGGAATTGGTATTCATCAAGGTTCTTGGCGATGCTTGCAGTGTGTGCTACCTGGGGTACAACTTTTCTGACATCTACAGACGCTGCTCCAAATACGCCCTGCAAGCCTTTTATCCTGAGCTCGGGCGATGTTATACCATCGTTCGTAAGCAATCTGTCACAACCTGGCGCGGCAAGGAGCCTTGATATCATTGTGTTGAGCGGCAGCATCTGTCTTAGTTTGTTGTTCGCGTTAATATGCAAATTGGAGGAGAAGAGGGACGACCGCTAGCTCTGCTTATTTCTTAATCTTTTTACAGTCAGCTAGGCGGCACAAGAACACGCTCAGAACGGGAGGAGACTATTCTTACTGAGGCTCTATTGTAGATGGGGGCTTGCTTGACACTGCATATGTGATCCATGTAGCTCCATCTACTTCATTCGTTATCCTGTTGCTTATGCGTTCAATGACCTCGTATGGCAATCGCGACCAGTCAGCGGTCATTGCATCTACCGACTCTACGACTCTTACAGTTACAACATGGCCATAAACGCGCTCGTCGCCCAGCACGCCAACGGCTCTGTCGTCGCCGACCGCGGCAAAAGCTTGCCATACCCTATCGTACCATCCTGCCACCTTCAATTCATCTTCAACTATCTTGCTCGCGTGTTTGCATATCCTGATTTTTTCCGGCGTAATGTCGCCAATTATTCTGACAGCTAATCCCGGTCCAGGGAAAGGATGCCTCTTTAACAATTCGTCTGGAACTCCCAGAAGTCGCGCTGCCCTCTTCACTTCATCTTTATAAAGATAACGCAGAGGCTCAATCACTTTGAGTTTAAGCCACTTTGGCAGACCGCCCACGTTGTGGTGCGTCTTGATAACTGCCGCCGGCCCCTTTGAAACCCCACTTTCAATGACGTCTGGATACAGTGTGCCCTGTGCAAGCCACTGGAACGGTCCACTCTTCTTAACAACATCAACAAACACGTTGGCAAATTCTTCACCAATTATCTTGCGCTTTTTCTCAGGGTCTGTGATGCCTTTCAGCTTGCCCAAGAATTGCTTTTCCGCATTAACGTAAATAATATCAATTCCAATGTGGTCCTTGAAGAGCTTGACCACTTCTTTTTCTTCATCCTGCCGCAAAAGTCCGTGGTTGATGAATACGCAACGCAATTGGTCGCCAATGGCTTTGTGCATCAATGCAGCGACTGTGGTCGAATCAATACCGCCGCTCACTGCCGCTAGTACTTTCTCCTTGCCTACCTGCTTGCGTATGTCCTGAATCGTTGTCTCGATAAAGCTCTCCATGTCCCACTCGGGCTTTGCGCCGCTTATCTCCTGAGCAAAGTTCTTCAGGATCTGTGTGCCCCGCTCTGTGTGCACCACTTCTGGGTGGAACTGGATCCCATAGAATCTCTTTTCCTTGTTGCCGATGGCTGCTGAATGAGAATTTTCAGTGTGTGCAAGGACCTTAAAGCCTTCTGGCACTTTTTCTGCCGCGTCGCCGTGGCTCATCCAGCAGTTGATGCTCTGACCGAGACTTTTGAACAAATCTGACTTGTCGTCTACGACAAGACTTGCTCGCCCGTATTCTCGGCTGTTCGCTCTCTTCACCCTGCCTCCAAAATTATCAACCAATATCTGATGGCCGTAGCAAATTCCAAGAATTGGCTTGCCCATCTTGTAGAGATCCCTATCAGGTTTTGGCGCGCCCTTTGCATAGACGCTCGCCGGTCCCCCTGAAAAAATTATCCCCTTTGGGTCTATTTCTTTGATTACATTGGCCGGGGTATTGTAAGGTAAAAGCTCACAATACACATTTGCTTCGCGTATTCGTCTGCAGATAAGGTGGCTGTACTGCGATCCGAAATCCAGAACCACTATCTTGTCCATCGACTATCAGCTCTTTTCTAGCATCCTTGTAAATACCCAGGAAGATGTGTTGAATATCTCCTGCAAGCGATCCTTGTCGCGGTAATTATTTATCACGATTCGCTTGATAATGCCGTTTTCATCTTCAACCCTGTAGTTGAACGTGTCAGGCTCCTTTATGCTCTGGCCGGCGTCTTTATTCTTCATCCCGTCAAGTATTCTGTTCAGGAAAAACGACTTGAATGGAGGTGTGTTGACGTTCAGGCTCAGGCCGGGGGCCGGAATGATTAAGACAGAGTTTGGCAACACTTCTGCGCTGGCGAGCCAAAAGTCGTCCTTGGCGCGCTTGAGAGGCCTGATATCCTTGTTGTCGTTAGCCTTCATTGTCGGCGCAGTCTGCGGCCGCGCGCTTGCAGCCTGGTGTGTCTCCTGCACCTGTGCAGTAAATGCACTTCCCGCAGCCGCAAAGCCAATGCTAGCCGCCGCCTTAAAGCTGCCCTGCTTTAGCAGATCGTCAATAATCGATAGAATTGTGCGGAACCTTTCCACTTCCTCCTGTTTGTCTGATATCTGCTTTATCAGCCACTCCCGTGCTTCGGCAGCGCGCCTGATGTCGTCCTCAGAATAGCCTGACATTAAGGATCTGTTAACTTCTCGGATCAAGCCGCCTAATTAACTTGCTTGAATCTACTCTGAGGATTATTGGATCAAGCTCCTAGTGAGCTGGGCACATAGATTAGGTTGAAGAAATCCAAGGAAGCTGCAAAATAAGGATGACAAAAACTGGAAGGGCTTGATAAAAGACGGTCAACTAAAAAAGGAGAGAGAAGAGTTCAGTCATAATCAATTATCAAATAGCCCCCATGCCCAAAAGTCATAGAATGGCCACGAAAATTGTCGTCCAACACTTGGCGGTTGGCACCTGAAATTTCAAATTTGCAGTTGTTACAGACTCCTTTCATGATAGGTCAAAACCCTATGGGAATGATATACATTCGTCTGTCATTATTCTTGATTACATTCCGGGTTTGCACACCGTAAGCCCAAAAAAGGTACTATTCATCTACTCCTGAAAATGATTGAAAACTATATAGTCAACATCGCGGTATGCCAGTGGTGGAAAAACCTTATCAAACGAGACCTGCGTTATCAAGCACAAAGAAGGCTCCAGGCTTTTGCATAGTATGTGGTGCAGCTGCTACAACCGAAGCATTGTTCAGGGTGCAAGGGGCGATAATAATTCAACGATATTGTGACAAATGTTTGTCGGGTGCAAAGTACTAAGTAGCTTTACCTCCCTCTCTCCCAAAGACGCTGGCTAGATTATAGCATGCGTCTACGAACTAGCTGAACGTCATGGAATGACTTAGTGTGCATACCTTCTTTTCCTCCGCCCTTGCAAGATGGAACGAAGCAGGATGAAAGGCAATGGCGTAATTCTGTTGACAAAGGCTTTTCTTTTATGGGGATTTCATAGCATATTTGCATATTCGAGAAGTAAACCTTGAATCTCTATCGAATGTCCCCCGAGCCGGGCTTGCAAACTATTCAACTGCAGACGTTCCTTAAATAGAAAAGCCGTGTTAGTTGTATCCTTTATGCCGAAATGAGCCATGATTGCAAATCGAAGGAACCAGTTATACCACGAACGGGTATAATCGAGGTTTTTCGAAAATTACTGCCATTTTTAAAATTGTAAAGGTTCCGAGACTAGGCTAAACCCTAATAGCGTAATTCCATGGGTGAGTGACTCTTGCTTGTGTGAATCTACTTGAAACAAAAAGCCAGAGGTAACAAAGTTAAGGCAGGTCTATAATGAGCTGACTTTGTGATCTTGTAGGGAAAAGGCTAATGTCTGCCGCGATGTCATTCTTTAAACAGAGGATAAGGAAAAGATGGAAAATACTATCAATCGTCGCTGGTTTGTGGCTATGGGTTCTGTTTCCTATCCCATTCCTGCCTTTCTTTAATGCTCCATACGATCCCACATCTATTCGAGTTTCTCTAATCATTATAAGCATAGCATCCATACCTTTCACCCTCCTTGCGTTGTTCATGAATAGCGGAAGAACACAAGACGAGCGGCCATGAGAGGAACGGATGCCCTGCTTGAATGCGGGGCGGATATGACCTGGCTCATGCGCCGATTGTCGAACTTTTCAGCCATTTTCTAGCAGAACGTATCTGAAGGTTTATCTTACTGGTGCCACAGCCATTTGCTAGGAACAGTCTTCTGATTGAACCCGCTCCATAAGCTATTTCATAGAACCAAGAAAACTGTAATTTGCCCGTTCTGCAAGGCTCTATTTGCTGAAAAAATAGAGCTTGTCATCCACATAAGAGAACGCCACTGATTAGGGAATAAAACTTAGATTCTCTGCAAACTATCTATAATCTTGACACATTTTCATGAATGATGACAACGGAAATATCTCCGAAAGAGATTTTCTTCGAAGTATCGACAATCAAACGATGTGAGCTCATGGAGTATTTCCAATTCGAAGACTACAACGCTTTTGTGCGGTACATCAAAAAATTAGGGATTAGCCGGGAACAGCGATAAGAGGAAGCATTACCCTGTCCGGTGCCATCCCAAGGTGAACCGAGTAAAAGCTGTTGGGTTTCGGCTCAGCTGTTTCTATTAGGCATAGTCCAAGAGGGCTTCTAGTTATCTAATTATCACTTTGAGTCCTTTGAAAATTTAGCATATTGGCTTTGTGTCATTGAATTTACAACCTGAAGTCCAAGATCATGTCATGGTGGATGACAGGTAATTTTTGAAATATCCGTTGACTATACTGATATCGACTGAGGGGAGGCCCTTCATCCAATGTCGGCTGTAACTGGGATCACGAGTCGCATGTTGGTGGGTAGCCATATCTTGGGCCTATCCCTCATCTTCTCTAAAAGTCCATATCATTGCCGACATTCTAACTAATTCTCCGATCTGCTAGCAAGTCCATAATAACTCAGGTTTTGCCCCTTCGTTTATTCAAGCTGAGGATAACGAGCACTGCGCCCCCCCAAAGCACGAAAGCTGGGACGAATAGTTGATAGAACCATGCTACGCCGCCTAGGACCGCCAATGACATTCCTGCAATGCCCTTTAGCTTTCTTCGCGCAATAATCATGCCTTGATGGCAAGAGGTGAAAATCCTCTGATGGGTCTCTTGGCCGTGTCTGCAAGATGGGATCGGGACTGCTTCGCAAGCATCTCCAGCAGACGCCTTCCCGCTTCCAACTTTTGTCTCTTCAGCTGCGCGTCCTTCACCTTTTTCTTTGAATACTTGCCGATCTTCTTGCCAAGGTCCATTCCAACCAGCACTATTTTCCTGGCCCCAAATTCCTCCGCCAAGAACACACTCCTGTCACCGTCAGTGAACCCGCCAAAGTTGTGGACATTTTCAATTGGCATCACTTGTGTAGAGCCAACCAGCTTTCTGAATTTCGGTACGAGCTTTTTGAGCATGGAAATGTTGTCGCCATGCGCGTGCACGACCATCACCGCGCCGTTTCTTTCGGCCTTCTTTAAGGCCTTCGGGTTACCGTCGAGGTCAGTCACGACAATGTCAGGCTTTATCTTGTTGTCAATCAAAAACTGGACTGCGCCGTCAGCCGCTATCTTGACAAACTTCCTGTTCTTCTTGACATATTTTAATGCCTTTCCGTCTTCAAGGCTCTGACCAGCTCCAACAACAATGACATTCTTGCCCTTGATCTTTTTCTGGAGGACCTTTGGATCAAGTGCTTTTTTCTTTATCATATCTGATAGAATTTTTGTGGCCTCCTGATCCTTTTCGCTGTTGTATCCAAATTCTGAACGGATGCCCTGATAATACGGGAACCAGTCGGCGAACTTCACAAGAAAAGGGTTCGTTGAGGTTGCTATTAATATCTTCTGCCATATTGAAGTGACTTTGCGGCACCCTTAATCCTTAATTACGCGACAAGGCTATCACGGAACATGGAGTGCGTACGGGCGCAAATCCGAAGGGAATCTTTCTTTGAAGACTTATGAGCATGTTGAGCTCCAGCATAAGGCCCTTCTTCTTACCGCAAGCGTCATCGTAAAAACGTTCTTGATGGCGATAGCTTCGAGCTATGTCTTTTGCGGAAGCATCGAGCCAAACACGCTCTTTCTGAGTTGTGGCACTTCCAACATCATGTACGTGGGTGGCAGCGTGGCTGCCGTCGCGATAATGGGCGCGCTTTTCGGCTATTATGTGATCAGGCTCAAGTCGTTTGAACCTATATTTGCCAGGATGATGAAAGCAGACTTTATCATAACTGCCATGTATTTCGGCGTAGCATTTTCTGCGCCAGAGGTTATCGCAGGAAAGGTCATGATCTGGCTTTTTGGAATTTGGATACTTGGCATGCTTCTGGCCCCGTTCAACAGGGAGATGACTCTTTTGAAAAAGGTGACAGAGTATGGATCGCTGGTAGCCCTTGGGGCACTTTTGACGGCACACTTTATCCCGGCTTTCCAGGAGTACGACTCTTCCTACACGCTTGGCATGATGGTCAGCAGCGTGCTCGGCATGTTTGGTGCCGGCAGGGCCAAGTAACGTCGCGTTAACGTTAATAACGGTAGACCAGCTAGACATGACGAAAGTAGCACAATGGAGCCCAAGATCCAAGCGACGTCGTGGAACCCGGAGATAGAGAAGGCGATCCTAAAAAAGTGGGAAAGGGAGGACATCTATCGCTTTGCAATAAACGACAAGCCTGCGTTTGTAATTGACACGCCGCCTCCTTACCCTTCGGGCCGCCCTTGGCACATTGGCGCGGCCGCGCATTATGCGCAGATCGACATGATAGCGCGCACGGCGAGGATGAACGGCAAGAATGTGCTATTCCCGATAGGAATCGATAGGAACGGCCTCCCAGTCGAGATCTACACAGAGAAAAAGTATAAGGTGCGCATGCGCCAGATGGACAGGGAAAAGTTCCTAGAGCTCTGCAAGGTTGCACTTGACGACCTCGAAGCCGAAATGATTCAGATAATGAAGGGCATGGGATTGTCGGGCAATTTCCGTGAATACTACAGGACTGATGCTGATGATTACAGGGCGTTGACACAGAGCACTTTTATCGAGCTTTGGAAGCGGGGACTTGTGTACCTTGCAAATAGGCCCAACAACTATTGCCCTGACTGCGGAACCACGATAGCAGACGCTGAGATAATCTATGAGGAGATCCCGACAAAGCTCATTTATATGAAATTCAAGATAAAAGAAACCGGTCAAGATTTCATTATTGCGTCTACAAGGCCGGAGCTACTGTTTGCTTGCCAGGCTGTAATCGTAAATCCAGAAGATAATAGATACAAGAGCCTGCAGGGTTCCAATGCCGTCTTGCCATTGTTCAATCGTGAAGTACAGATAAAGCCTCACCATTCGGCAAAACCGGAGTTTGGCTCTGGCGCCGTCATGGTATGCAGCTATGGCGACCAGAACGACGTGCAGGTCTTCCGAGAACTGGGTCTCAAGGAAATAGTTGCACTTAACGAGAACGGCGTTACAACAGAAGCAGCAGGACGGTATTCCGGTCTCCGGATAAACCAGGCAAGGACAAAGGTGATCGAGGACCTGATGAATTCAGGCTTGATGGAAAAAGAAGAGAGCATCATGCACAGGACACCACTTTGCGAGCGGAGCAAGACTCCCATCGAGATAATCCCACTCCACGATTATTACGTGAAGCAGCTTGACTTTGTGCCGCAATTAAGGGAGCTTGCGCACAAGCTAAAGTTCCACCCCGATATGCACCGGCAAATATTGCTAAATTGGCTAGACTCGATCGCTATCGACTGGCCGGTGTCAAGGCGCAGATTCTACGGCACGGAGATTCCAATATGGTATTGCAACAAGTGCAAGGCTCCTAATCTGCCTGCCCCCGGCAGATACTATCGCCCTTGGAAGGAAAGGCCCCCCTTTGAAAAGTGCGAAAAATGCGGTGGTTCTGAATTCACCGGCGAAGATCGCACCTTTGACACGTGGATGGACTCGAGCATCAGCCCGTTATACGTGACCAAGTTCGGCAAGGACAAGAAAATGTTTGATTACGCCTACCCTACAGCAGTCCGGCCGCAGGCAAAGGACATCATTCGCACCTGGCTCCACTACACGATGCTCCGGTGCGTCCAGCTGACAGGTGAAATGCCGTGGAACGAAGCGTGGATAATGGGCTACGGCGTCGACGAAAAGGGAGAAAAGATGAGCAAGAGCAGGGGGAACGTTATAGACCCATTCCCCGTGATCCAAAGGTACGGCGGTGACACCTTTAGGTTCTGGTCTGCAAGCGAGGCCAATCTTGGTTACGATTTTAGGTGCTCTGAACAAAGGATAGCCGGCTCGCAAAAGTTTCTCTCAAAGCTTTGGAATTTGGGAAGGTTCTTGTCGTCGTTTGAAGTGATAGAGGACCGGCCAGAGCTAGAAGCATCTGATAAATGGATGCTGGCGGAGCTTGCCCGGCTTGTTAACGAATGCAAGAGAGGCTATGACGAGTACAATTTTTTCGTGCCGGCAAACGCAATCCGGGATTACACGTGGAACCTCTTTGCATCCCACTATGTCGAGATGGTCAAGGGGCGCGCCTATGCCGCAGGCAATGACTCTGCCAAGAGGTCGGCGCTTTACACGCTCCACCGGTGCCTTTCGACGATCTTGCTCCTAATAGCTCCGATAACACCCTTCATAGCCGAAGAGCTTTGGACAAAGATCTACTCTTCTAGCAGCATCCACCTCCAGCGAATATTCCGTGAAGAAAGGGCAGACGCTAAGATGTTGAAATACACGAAGCAGATAATCGACTTTAACTCGATGGTGTGGAACAAAAAGAAAGAAACGATCAAGGACGGCAAGCCTCTCTCGCTCAAGGACCCGATAAGCGTGACAGTGCCGTCCGAGCTGGCGCAGTTTAGCAGAGACCTAAAGGAAATGCACAACTTGATATGAAGGCCGTCCCGTTTTTCGAGCACGGGTCTGTAGATGTTCTTCAGTACTGCGAGTTCCCAGATCCGATTGCGGGCAAAGATCAAGTCATTGTTGACGTTGACTACTGCGGCGTGAACCACATTGACATATGGACAAGGATGGGCATAGCTGGCAAGAAAATTAAGCTTCCACACATCTGCGGCTGTGACATTGTCGGCACTGTTAAAGGTCAAAGAGTAATGGTTTATCCGGGGGTTTCATGCGGCAAGTGCTCCCAATGCAAGAGCGGGCATGAGAACCTATGCAGCCAGTTTGCCATGATTGGCGGAGTAAGCGATTGGAACGGCGGCTATGCGGAAAAGGCGGTGGTGCCTGCGAAGAACGTCATCAAGATACCAAAAGCGTTGAAGAGCGAAACAGCTGCCACACTTGCGGTTTCTTACTTGGTCGCGTGGAACATGCTCAAAGCGAATGGTGTCGGCAAGGGAAAAACGATCCTTGTTTATGGTGCGACAAGCGGAGTCGGGATGGCAACGATCCAGCTTGCAAAAGCGTTTGGAGCTAAAGTAATAACTACACTCTCAGGTGATGACAAGCAAGACTATGCAAAAACACTTGGGGCGCACTACGTCATTAATAGATCAAGTCAGAGCATCGTTGAAGAGGTTCGAAAGGTACATCCTGATGGCATAGATATCGTTATTGATCATGTTGGAGCCGCTACTTGGCCGACTAGCATCTCAGTTCTCAAGCATGGCGGCAGGATGGCTGTGTGCGGAATGACGTCCGGCAACGAGGCAACTGTATCCGTCAGGATGTTTTATAGCAAGCAGATAACGATGACTGGGGCGCTTTTGGGAACTAGGGCGCAGATGCAAGAGCTAATGAATTTCATGGTCAAGGAAAAAATCAAACCTGTTATTGATTCTGTTTTGTCATTGGAGCAAGCAAAGGAAGCACAGAAGAAAATGGAAGCCGGCTTACACGCAGGCAAGATCCTGCTTCAATGTTAGTGCCCGTCAACAAGAAGCACATCAATAGTATCAAGAATTTCTTTTAGCTTGCTTCCAGCCCCTTTCTGACAAATTGTTGTAATATCAAGCTCATCGTCTACTAGGTAACTGTTTCTCTGAACGAAGTGCTTCCATTCTCAGGCGTCAGCCCTCTGCAATGGGCCAACTTGTTTATTTCCCTTTATTCATAGGGCCCAGACGATTTTTTGCGTCATTTTGGTATTTTGGTGTATATGTCCATCCCTAGTATTATTTGGCCTCCAAATTTGCCCATTGGGTGGAAGGTTTAATTTTATATAAGTGAACGTGTATACGATTCTGGTCCACAGTTTAGAGGCGGTGGTTGTCATGAGCAACAAGATGATCTATTTATCTCCGGTCGATCGAAATCTATTGAAAACACTACTTGCTCCCGATGGCAAACACTCTTCAAAAACTTTGGCAAAGAAGCTTGGCATTCCGGCAACCACCGTTCAGCGGAGACGAAAGCGGCTGGAAAAAGAATTCCTGACATTAACATATACACTTGACCTCGCAAAATTTGGCTGGCACAAAGTTGATTTTCTTATTGCAACAGAGAGCGGCAAGACTGGACTTATTGGAAAGATACTTTTGAAACGTGATGAAGTGATCTATGTTGGCAAGAGTATAGGGCAGCATACCATAGACCTAAGAGTAGAGACAATTCTAAGGGACAATGCAGAGATACTTCGAATGATGGAACTTTTGAAATCAATGGAGGGCGTTAAGGATGTAGTGTGGACAGAGATCGTAGAAGTTGTTGGAAGGAAGACATCAATACCGAGTCAGATTATCGACCAACTGTAATGCTTTTGCTAATAAGGGGACAGTATCGAACAAGCTATAAGCCTTAGGCTGGTGGAAGCGCCCTAGCAACTTCGTAAAAGCATTTCCACCGCACACCTATTGGCTTACTAAGTACATGATCTTCGCGCATTTACTATATACGGTTTTCGGCCAATGCACGAAAGTCGCCAAATCGACTAATATGTTCACTATAAAAAAGAAGAAAGCGTCCTTTACTGTGGCGCGCTATTTAGTTTACCTTGGATGTCTGTTGATAAGCTCTCGAACTGAACCTTTGCCAGCTCTGATATCTTTCCTTCTTCGACCCGTGCAGCTCGTAACTGGATAGTTCTTCCGTCTGCATTAGCATTGTTGTATTTCGTTGCTTGTACAGTTGATGTTTGTGACATGAAT
>Ga0070704_100000960_pt1 | contig 14632 bp, 18 predicted proteins | sample KBSK5252metaG_FD_65467 | JGI IMG/M metagenome (GOLD analysis project Ga0070704, IMG submission 65467) | Corn, switchgrass and miscanthus rhizosphere microbial communities from Kellogg Biological Station, Michigan, USA - KBS K5-25-2 metaG | ecosystem: Host-associated > Plants > Roots >...
TCGCCCGACAAGACCGTGATCTGCGCCGTCGGCGACGGCGCGTACATGTTCGGCAATCCCACGGCGACGCACTACGTCTCGGAGGCGATGCGCCTGCCCGTGCTGTTCGTCATCGCGAACAACGCGCGCTGGGCCGCCGTGCACCGCTCGACGCTCGCCACTTACCCGAAAGGGCACGCCTCGGAAACCAGGCAGCCGCCGTTCGCCACGCTCGAGCCCTCCCCGCGCTTCGAGCACGTGGTGCAGGCGAGCGGCGGCTACGGCGAGCGCGTCACCGAGCCGGCGAAGCTCATGCCCGCGTTGGAGCGGGCGCTAAAGGCGGTGAAGGAAGAGAAACGCCAGGCGGTGCTCAACGTCTGCCTGGAAGCGAGCTACGTAAAAACGAGCTAGGGGTTCGCTGGCTGCTCGGCGGCCATCGCCGCCTGGATCCGCGGGCTGCCGATGCGCCCCACCATCGGCAGCTTCACGCCCGAAGAGCTGACGCCGAAGTTGAGGCCCAGGAGGTTCACCTCGACGCCATCGACGCCGCTCGCGGCAAAGCCGAACACGCCGCGCAGGGAAAACTGGAAGCCCCTGCCGCTCGGCGCGGTGGAGGTCATCGCCTCGCCGATGTAGTCCTTGCCGATCGCGGTCGCCGGCAGGTCGACCTCGAGCTCGGGCACGGCGCGCGCGATCCACGCGGTGAAGGTGTTGGAATTCGGTCCCGGCCAGAGCGTGTAGCGCTTGGCGTAGGGATAGTCCTGCGCCGCCTTGTCGATGCGCCGGATGAGCTCGTCGACGCCCTCGCCGCGCTTCTCGGCGTAGAGCTCGCCCTTCGAGTGGAACCAGTGCTCGGGCGCGCGGTTGCGGATCACGAGCGCGCTGTCGGTCCAGCGCAGGCGCCAGCCGATAACCTCGTAGACGGTCCAGTCCATGGTATTGCGCGGCTTGACCGCCACCCAGGTGTGGACGCCGAAGAGGCCCTTGACCCCCATGGTGCGGGCGCCGTAGACCCGCACGGCGGGCTCATGCAAGCCCAACTCCTGCGCCATTGCCGGCAGGCCGGCAAGGGCCAGGATTCCTAGGACGGCGATCCGGAGGGGCGTCATGGTTTCTTGATACTCCAACGCATTCTAGCCACGGCCGGATGACAGAACCGACCAGCGCAGGGGCGTCCGGCATAGGACGCTTGGTCCGCGCTACTTCAAATTCGTGAAATCAAACAGCTTGCGGTCGAGGAGGTGCGAGGGCCGCACCTCGGTGAGCGCACGAACGATCGATTCGATGCGCCCCGGGCTGCGCCGCTCCCAGTCGCGCAGCATCTCGCCGATCTGCTTGCGCTCCAGGTTTTCCTGCGAGCCGCACAGCGTGCACGGGATGATCGGGAAGCGCTTCGCCTCGGCGTACGCGGCGAGCTCGGCCTCGGCCACGTAGGCGAGCGGCCGGATCACCACGTGCCGACCGTCGTCCGACACGAGCTTGGCGGGCATCGCCTTGAGCTGCCCGCCGTGGAACAGATTCAGGAAAAAAGTCGCCAGGATGTCGTCGCGATGGTGGCCGAGCGCGATCTTCGTCGCGCCAACCTCGCTCGCCACCCGGTAGAGCACCCCGCGGCGCAGGCGCGAGCAGAGCGAGCACATCGTTTTGCCTTCCGGGATCACGCGCTTCACCACCGAGTAGGTGTCCTGCTCCGCGATGCGGAACGGCACGCCGCGCGATTCGAGATACTCCGGCAGCACGTGCGCCGGGAACCCGGGCTGCTTCTGGTCCAGGTTTACCGCGATGAGGTCGAAGCGGAGCGGGGCTTTTTCTTTCAACCCCAGGAGAATGTCCAGAAGCCCGTGGCTGTCCTTGCCGCCGGACAGGCACACCATGACCTTGTCGCCTTCCTCGATCATCTGGAAGTCCGCGATCGCCTCGCCGACCTGGCGCCGCAGGCGCTTGGCGAGCTTGCCGAGCTCGTAGTCGGCCTTGCGCGGATCGCGGTGGAGACGGACGGGCTGGCTGGTCATGCCGGGGTCACGAGCTTGAGGCCGGCGATGCCGGCGACGATGAGCAGGATCGAAAGGATGCGAAGGAGCGTTCTCGGTTCGTCGAACAGTACCATGCCGAGGATCGCGACGCCGACGGCGCCGATGCCGGTCCAGACGGCGTAGCCGGTGCCGATCGGGATCGTGCGCACGGCGAGCGCGAGGAAGTAGACGCTCGCGATCATCGCCGCGAGCGTGATCGCCGAGGGAACGAGGCGCGTGAAGCCGTCGGTGTATTTCAAGCCGATCGCCCAGACGACTTCGAGCAAGCCGGCGAGCGTGAGCCAGAGCCAGGCCATGGAGGGCTTCCTAGATGAAGATGGAGCGCCCGCCGTCCACCGCGAGGATCTGGCCGGTGACGTAGGGCGCGCTGGCGAAGAAGTGCACGGCGCGGGCGATGTCTTCCGGCGCGCCGGTGCGGCCGAGCGGCGTGGTGGCGAGGATGCGGCTGCGCTCGGCGTCCGGGAACTGCCCGTCGTCGGGCCAGGCGATGGCGCCGGGCGCGACGCCGTTCACGCGCACGCGCGGCGCGAGCTCGAGCGCGAGCGCGCGCGTGAGCGCGGCGAGGCCGGCCTTGGCGATGCTGTAGAGCGCGTAGCCCTTGAGCGGCCGCTCGGCGTGGATGTCGACGATGTTCACGATCGATCCTTCGTTCTTCGCGAGCTCGGGGGCGGCCTGCTGCGAGATGAAGAGGGGCGCGCGCAGGTTCGAGCCGATGAGCTCCTCCCAGTGCGAGGATTCCATCGCGCCCACGGCGACCGGGAAGAACGACGAGGCGTTGTTCACCAGGATGTCGAGCCGCCCGAACGCCTCGATCGCCCCGGCCACGAGCGCACGCGGCGCGACCGGCGCGAGGAGCTCGGCCTTGACCTTCGCGGCGCTGCGCGCGCGCAGCGCATTCAGCTCCGATTCCAGCCTGGCGGCGTCGGCCTCCGAGTCGCGGTAATGCAGCAGGACCTTCGCCCCCGCGGCGTGCAGCCGGCGCGCGATCGCCGCGCCGACGCGCCGCGCGCCGCCGGTCACGAGCGCCGTCTTGCCGTCCAGCGAGTCGTCCATGCCGCGGATTCTAGGGTAGATTTTCCGGATGCTTGAGCGCCTCCGCGCCGAGGTGGCCGCCGCCGGCGGCTGGATCCCGTTCGCGCGCTATATGGAGCTCGCGCTGCAGGCCTATTACGGCCGCAGCGACCGGCAATTCGGCGCGCACGGCGACTTTGTCACCGCTCCCGAGCTCGGCAGCCTGTTTGGCCGGACCCTGGCAAATCAAATCAGGCAGGTTCCTTTTCGAACGGTATTGGAAGTCGGCGCCGGCAGCGGCGCGCTCGCCGAGACGCTGCTGAAGGAGCTCGACGGCGAGTATTGGATTCTCGAGACGAGCGCCGCGCTGCGCGCGCGCCAGGCGGCGCGGCTCGGCAACCGGGTGCGGTTCCTCGATGCCCCGCCGAGCGCTTTCCGCGGCGTGGTGATCGCGAACGAAGTCATCGATGCGATGCCGGTGCATCTGGTGCGCTGGCAGGAGGGGGGCATTTTCGAGCGCGGGGTGACGCTTGCCGAGAATCTCGCCTGGGCCGACCGGCCGGCGAGCGGCGTGTTGCTCGAAGAAGCGCAGGCGATCGATGTCCCCGTGCCCTACGAAAGCGAGATCGGCCTCGCCGCGCGCGCCTGGATGCGCACGCTCGGCGAGCGGCTCGAGGAGGGCGCGATGTTCGTGATCGATTACGGCTTCTCGCGCGCCGAGTACTACCATCCGCAGCGCGCGATGGGCACGCTCATGTGCCACACGCGCCACCGCGCCCACGGCGATCCGCTGGTGCAGCCGGGCGAGCAGGACATCACTGCGCACGTCGACTTCAGCGCGCTGGCGGCGGCGGCGAGCGAGGCCGGGCTCGACGTGCTCGGCTATGCCACCCAGGCGCAGTTCCTCGTCAACTGCGGCATCACCGACGTGCTGGCGCAGGCGAACGTAGAGAACGCGCTGCGCTACGCGCCAATTGCCGCCGAGGCGCAGAAGCTGCTGTCGCCCGCCGAGATGGGCGAGCTCTTCAAGGTGCTGGCGCTCGGCCGCGGCGTGGAACAGCCGCTCGCGGGCTTCTCGCGCGGCGATCGTTCACATACCCTCTAGCAGGTGAGAATCGTCGCCTGGTTGCTTCTGTTTTTCGTCACGCCCCTTTTGGGTGATGAGGTTGCCGAGGCGAGGAAGCGCTGGCAGGCGAGCCCGCACGGGCCGATGCTCGAGCGCATCCTGCCGCCGACCTTCGACGCGGCGCAGTTGCCGCAGCGCAAGTCGCAGGGCGCGCGGCTGGTGGTGGCGTACTGCGTGCAGTGCCACAACCTCCCCAACCCGGCGATGCACCACGCGGCGAAGTGGCCGGGGATCGTGCAGCGGATGGTGGTGCGCATGGAAGGCAAGGGGAACATGGGCGCGCTGATGAGCGAGATGATGGCCGGCGTGAAGGCGCCGAGCGCGGAAGACACCAAGATCCTCGTCGCCTACCTGCGGCGCCATTCCCAGAAGCCGCTCGACCCGCAGCTTTTTCCGGAGGTGAACCGGCCGTCGGGCGAGGCGTTCCGCATCGCCTGCAACCAGTGCCACGTGCTGCCCGATCCGAAGCGCCACACGGCGGCGGAGTGGCCGCGGGTGGTGGCGCGGATGCAGGAGAACATGGAGTGGATGAACCGCGTGGTGGGCTCGAAGCCGGACCCCGCCGAGCCGCTCCTGCGGGTCGAGGAGATCAACGCCTTTCTCGCGCGCCATGCGCGCAAGCCCGAAGGCTGAGCTAGCGCCCCCCGAGGAGCGTGATGCTCGGCAGCGAGATCACCTCGAGCAGCACATCGAGGAAGTAGTACTGCCCGACGGCGAACACCAGCAGCGTGACCAGTGCCCAGCGCTTCGCGCGCGTCCATCGCCGCACGCTCGGCAGGTCCTCGGCCTTGGTCATCTTCAGCTGCTCGATGTAGAGCTGGAGCTCCGCGCGCGAGCGCACGTCCTGGACCGTCCTCACGTTCTGGCCGCGCGTGAGCCGGATCAGGTTGCGGATGACCTGGAGCGCGACCTCGGGATGCCTGAGGAGGAAGGTCTTGAAATCGTCGCGTTTCACCACCGCGAACTCGGACGCCTCGACCGTTCGCACCGAGGCTGAGCGCGGCTTGTCGTCGAGGATCATTTCGCCCACGTACTGCCCGGCGTAGCGCACGTCGACGACGAGCTTCTTGCCCGCGGGGTCCTTGAGGTACACCTTGACCTTGCCCTTGAGGATGAGGAACAGCGAATCCGCGCGCTCGCCCTCGCGGATGATGGTGGTCTCGGGGGGAACGGCGCGCACCTCTGCGCGGCTGGTGAGCTCGCGCAGGTCGGCCTCCTGCAGGCCCTGGAACAGCGTGATCTTGGAGAGGTCGGCGGCCATGCCGAGCGCTAGTTTAGCTGGGAACCGCCATTCCTTTCTGGACGGCCGGCCGGGCGCCCACGGCGTCGTACCAGCGCTTCACGTTCGGGAATGCCGCCAGCTCCACGCGGTGCCACTCGTAGCGCGCCACCCACGGGTAGATGGCGATGTCGGCGATCGAGTATTCGCGGGCGAAGAAATCGCGCGCCGCGAGGTGGCGGTCCATCACGCCGTAGAGCCGCTTCGCCTCGTTGCCGTAGCGCTCGCTGCCGTACGGGATCTCGTCCTTCTTCGCGCGCATGAAATGGTGCGCCTGGCCGAACATCGGCCCGACGCCGCCCATCTGGAACATGAGCCACTGCAGCGCCTCGTACTTGCCGCGCGCCGCTCGCGGCAGGAACTTGCCGGTCTTGCCGGACAAGTAAACCAGGATTGCGCCCGACTCCATCATCGCGATCGGCTTGCCCTCCGGGCCGTCCGGATCGACGATCGACGGGATCTTGCCGTTCGGATTGATCTTCAAGTACTCGGGGGCGAACTGCTCGGTATTGGTCCCGATGTTGATCTTGTGGACGTGGTAAGGCAGGCCGCATTCCTCGAGCATGATGGAAACCTTGCGGCCGTTCGGGGTGCTCCAGGTATAGAGTTCGATCATGGTGAAGTGGCTGGTGACGGTCCTGTTGGTGTTGGTCGTCCTGGCGGTCGTTGCGCCGCGCTTCGGCGCCTGGCGCCTGCCCGGGGACTTCAGCGTCCCGGTGCGCGGCCGAATCTACTACATCCCGCTCGCGAGCACGCTCGTCTTTTCACTGCTGGTCTGGCTGGTGAGCAAAGTGATTTAGGCGCTCGGCGATCGCCGCGCCCACGGCGATCTGCGGCAGCGACGGGGTCAGCCGCTCGGCGGCCTCTTCCCGCGCCACGATCTCCCTGGCCATGTCGAAAGCCTGGGTGAACGAGCGTGTCTTCGTAAGCGCGTCGCGAAAGAACGCCTGGCCGAAGTACGTGAAGTCGCGTCCCGCCTCGCAGCCGAAGGAGGAGCGGTCCGGCGCGGCGGCGGTGATGACCAGGGTGTTCGCGTCGCGCAGCGGCTCGACATAGCCGCCGGAAAAGCACGCCGACACGACGATCACGCGCCACTTCACCCCCGAGTCCTGCAGCATGCGGCCGAGCGCGGTCGGGGTCAGCGAGGCGAGATCGAGCGGCGGCTGGCGCGCGGAAAGCCGGTGCTGCGGATCGCCGTGGGCGGAGAGGAAGAGGAACAGCACGTCCTCTTCCGCGTTCATCGCCTCGCCGACGCGGTGGAGCGCGCGCGCGAGGTTGGTCACGCTGGCGATCGGGAACTCCTCGAGGGCGTCCGTGCTGCTCGCGAGCGCGATCGAGCGCCCGGCCGTGCCGAAGCGCCGGTCGAAGAGCTTCTTCACGTAGCGCATCTCTCGCACGAACACGTCCTCGCTCGCGTCGGGCGCGAAGCCGACGAAATAGAGCTCGGGCACGCCGGGGCGGCCCGCCTGCACCCCGGCGAGCGCGCGCGCGATCAGCTCGCCCTGGGCATGGAACAGCCGTTCGTCCGCCAGCGCCGGCACGGCCGCGCTCTCCCCATCGTCGGCCGGCTTCCACGGCTCCACCTCCGGCAGTACCGCGAAATCGATCGCGATCATCGCGCTCACTGCCGCGGCGGCGAGCGCGAACTCGCGCCGCCGCGTCCCCGCGCAGACCGCCACGGCGCGCAGCGCCACCAGCCAGATCCAGATGAGGAAACCGAAGAGGGCGACCTGGCCGAGCGGCGGACCGAGCCCCATCGCCAGCAAGACGAACGCCACCACGTGGAACGCCGGCTGGCTCGCGTTCAGCGCGACCGCAATGAGGAGGAGCCGACCCGGCTCGCCGAAGACGAGCGCCACCACCAGCGCGGCGCCGAGAACGAGGACCACGCCTGACAGGTACGAGGGAATCGACAGCGGATCGAATTCGCCCTCGAAGCCGAGGCGTGCCGCCGCGGCGAGCACCCAGAGGACGAAGCTGAGCAGCACGACGAGCGTGAAGTCGAGCGCCGAGGCACGGTAGTCGTGCGCACGCACCGGCAGGAAGCAGGCGAGCCTTGCCCCGGCGACCAGGTTCCGACCGAGCGACGACAGGTAGAACGCGAGCGGCCCGCGCTCGCTCATAGCGCCTGGCCGATGGCCTTCGCCCTCGCTTCGTCGATCAGGCGCGCGATGTCCGCGGCCTGGGCCGACTTGGCGATGCTGCCGGCGTCGACTGCCGCCGCCGCGCGCAGCGCGCGCTCGACGCGCGCGGCGTCGATGCCGGGCTCGGCGAGCTTCGCCGCCTGCAGGAGCTCCGCGAAGCGCGCCGGGCGGCGGAATGCGTCCGCGCTTTTCAGCAATCCCAGCAGGACCTGCGCCGAGGCGCTGCCGGCATTCCTCAGCGCGCTGCGATTCTTGGCCGCCGTCACGGCGAGTTCGCGCACTTCGCCCGGCGCGCGCAGGCGCTCGGACAGCGCGCCGATCCCGGATTCGCCCAGCGGCCAAGTCAGGAGCGCAAAGCGCACGGGAACCGAGCCGGAGAACGCCTTGGGCCACGCTTTCAGCTCCGGGAATACCTTCGCGCGGAAGCCGCACTGCTCGAGCACTTCGAACATGCGTTCGGGGTGCGCCTCGGCGAGGCCGCGCGAGAATTCCTGCCACACGCGCTCGGCCACGAGATGGTCGGCTTCGCCCGACTCGACCATTCCCCGCATGAGCCCAGCGGTTTTTTCATCGACCTTGAAACCGAATCGGGCGGCAAAGCGCGCAACACGGAGGATGCGGACCGGATCCTCGGCGAAAGCCTCGCTCACGTGCCGCAGCACGCCTTTTTCCAGGTCCTGCTTTCCGCCGAAGGGGTCGATCAGCGTTCCGTCCTCGGCCTTCGCCATCGCGTTGATCGTGAGGTCGCGGCGCCGGAGATCCTCTTCGAGCGTCACTTCGGGCGATGCGTGGACCTGGAAGCCCTTGTAGCCGCGGCCGCTCTTGCGCTCGGTCCTCGCCAGCGCGTACTCCTCGTGGGTCTTGGGATGCAGAAAGACGGGGAAGTCCTTGCCGACCGGCTGGAAGCCGAGCTTGACCATTTCTTCCGGGGTCGAGCCCACCACGACATGGTCCCGGTCCTTCACCGGCAGGCCGAGCAGCTCGTCCCGCACGGCGCCGCCGACGACATAGACCTTCACGGGGCGGTTTTACTTATTGGCGTAGGGCTCGTCTTCGGCGACGAACTCGGACTCGCGCCGCGCGGCATCGCGCCATTCCCGCACCGCGCCGAGGGCCTGCACCGCCTCGCAATACTCCTGCGCGACCCGCGGCAATTCGACCGCGTAGGCATGGAAGCGCATCACGACCGGGGCGAAGAACGCATCGGCGACCGAGAAGCGCCCGAAGAGCAGGCTGCCGCCGCCGCCGAAGCGCTCGCGGCATTCGCTCCACAGCGCGACGACACGCTCGATGTCCCTGCGCGACTCCGGCGTCATGCCCTTGCCGGGATAGCGGTTGCGGATGTTCATCGGCATCTTGCTGCGCAGCGCCTGGAAGCCCGAATGCATTTCCGCGCAGGCCGAGCGCGCGATCCGGCGCGCTTCCGGGCTTTCGGGCCACAGGCGCTTGTCCGGAAACATCTCGGCCGCGGTCTCGCAGATCGCCAGCGAATCCCACACCGGCTGCCCGTCGATGAGCAGGACCGGGACCTTTTTCGCCGCCGAGTACTGCTCGATGCCCGCAACCCGCAGGCCGCCCGTGCTCTCGTCGAACTTGAGCTGGATTTCCTCGAACGCGATCTGCGCCTGGCGCAGGAGCACCCAGGGGCGCATGGACCAGGATGAATAGTTCTTGTTGCCGATGACGAGCTGGAGCTTCATGGAAGGGAAAGTTTAGCGCGGCAGCGCGAGCTCGGCGACGAGGCCGGGCGCGGCGTTGCTCAAGGTGACGTCGCCGCCGTGCCAGCGGGCGATGTTGCGCGCGATGCTCAGGCCGAGGCCGGTGCCGCCGCTGTCCATGTTGCGCGAATTGTCGAGCCGGTAGAAGGGCTCGAACACGCGCTCGAGCTCCGCCTCGGGGATCCCCGGGCCGCGGTCGCGAATCGCAATGCGCAGCCGCTCGGGCGAGTCGCTGATCTCGATGTCGGCCGACTCGCCATAGCGGATCGCGTTCTCGACCAGGTTCTCGAGGCAGCGGCGCAGCGCCTGCGGGTCGGCGCGGTACGGGCGGCTCGCCGCGCCGCGCACGCTGAGCGCCTGGCCCGACTCGCGGCGGTCCTCGCACATGCTGTCGATCAGCGCGCCGATGTCCACCGGCCGGCGCTCGGCGTCCTTGCCGAGCGTGCTGAAGAAGTTGAGCGTCGTGCCGACCATGGTCTGCATCTCGTCCAGGTCGCGCAGCAGCTTCGCGCGCAGCTCGGCGTCGGGCAGCATCTCGGCGCGCAGCCGCAGGCGCGTGATGGGCGTCTTGAGATCGTGCGAGATGGCCGACAGCAGCCGGCTGCGCTCCACGAGGTAGCGGCGCACGCGCTCCTGCATGCGGTTGAAAGCGGCGATCACGCGCCGGATCTCGCTCGGCCCCTCGGCCTGCAGCGGCGCCTCGGGCTCCTCGCCGATCGCGTCGGCGGCGCGCGCCAGGCGGTCGAGCGAGCGCGTGATCATGCGCACCAGGAGCGCGGCGAGCGCGAAGCACAGGAGCAGCAGCAGCGTGAGCAGCGGCACGAGCGATTCGAGCTGCGACAGCGGCTCGTGCGGCACGTTGACGTTGAACACCGCGATGGTGCCGTCCTCGAGCCCGACCTGCGCGATGATCGCGAACGGCTCGGGCAGCAGGAAATAGAAATGCCGCGCCATCCAGAACTCGAAGGTGCCCGGCTCGGCCGGATAGGCGCGCGGCTGCGGGTTGATGTCGACCCGGATCGGCCAGCGCGCGCCGATCTGGCGCTGCACCGACTCGGTGAACTCGGCCTCGTAGGGATCGTGCTCGGTGAAGCCGCTCTCTACCGCGACCGGCAGCTCGGAAAGCGCGACCCGCAGGTGCGGGCCGCTCACCTCCTCGACCACCTTGCCGCGCTCGGCCGGCGGCAGGCGGTTCAGGATGCGCGCGGTCTGCGCGATGTTCGCCGCGATCTGCAGCGAGGCGAGGCGGTAGACCGAGCTGCCGCGGTCGAAAAGATGGATCGCCATGCTGCCGAGCTGCGCGACCAACAGGCCCGCGGCGAGCACCAGCAGCGTGCGCCCGAAGAGCGACGCCGGCAGGAAGCGCATCAGTCGATGCGCTCGACCGCCGCGGCGAGCACGTACCCTTCGCTGCGCACCGTCTTGATGATGCGCGGCTCGCGCGCATCGTCGCGCAGCCGCACGCGCAGCCGGCTCACCTGCACGTCGATCGAGCGGTCGAACGGCGTGCCGTCGCGGCCCACCGTGAGATCCATGAGCTGGTTGCGGTCGAGCACGCGGTTCGGATGCTCGACGAACACCTGCAGCAGGCGGAACTCGGCGCCGCTCAGCGCCACCACCACGCCGTCGGGCGCGACCAGCTGGCGCGCCGCGAGGTCGAAGGTCCAGCCGGCGAAGCGCAGCCGGTGGGGCTCGCCGCGCACCGGCGCCTGGCCGCGCGTGCGGCGCAGGATGCTCTTGATGCGCGCGAGGAGCTCGCGCGGGCTGAACGGCTTCGCCAGATAGTCGTCGGCGCCCATCTCGAGGCCGACGATGCGGTCGACCTCGTCGGCGCGCGCGGTCAGCATGATCACCGGAAGGTTGGCGTTCGCGCTCGCGCGCAGATCGCGGCACAGCGTGAGCCCGCTGTCGCCGGGGAGCATGAGGTCGAGCACGACGATGTCGGGACGGCCGGCTTCGAGCGCGTGGCGCATCTCGCGACCGTCGGTCGCGAGCGTGACGCGATAGCCGTTGCGCTGCAGGTACTCGCCGAGCAGCTTGCGAATCTCGGCATCGTCGTCGACGACCAGGATGTGATCGGCGCGATCCATCGCGCGGTAGTTCTGCATGGCGGCGCGGCGCGCGTCAAGCATGTAACACAGTGTAACAAGCGCGCGTCACGTGCAATTCCCCGGTTACATGCCGCTGCTCCAATAAGTGCGGAAAAGGAGCTCGCCACCGATGAAGTACACCGAGATGTCGCGTCGCCAGAAGATCGTGTGGATCCTGAAGCTCGCCGTATGCATCATCTCGTTCGGCATGATCTATCCGAACGTGATGCAGGACTGACGGTTTTTCCTCCCTGTAGTTAGTTCGTTCCCGCCCCGGCCCGCCGGGGCGCTTTTTTACGGTCCGCCGGCGGCGCGGCCGCCGTCCTTGATCGGCGTCGCGAAGCGGTACTCGATGTCCCAGGGGAAATGGATCCACTTGTCCTGCTTGAACTCCTTGACGAAGGTGTCGACGATCGCGCGCCCGGCGGGCTTGGCGTAGAGGCAGGCAAAGTGCGCCTTGGGGAGAAGCTGGCGCACCGTCTGCGCGGTCTTGCCGGTATCGACGAGATCGTCGATCAGCAGATAGCCTTCGCCCGCGCCGCTCACTGCCTTCAGCACCTGCACCTGTCCGCGCTGCTGGGCCGCGGCGCCGGCGGCCGCCGAGTCGTAGCTGGTGACGCAGATCGTGTCGACCAGCCGGATGTCGAGCTCGCGCGCCACGAGCGCCGCGGGCACGAGCCCGCCGCGCGTCACGGCGATGATTCCCTTCCACGGACCTTTCTGGTGCAGAACCTCGGAAAGATAGCGCGCGTCGCGGTGCAGCTCGACCCACGAGATGATGATCTCGTCTTCGTACGGCGTGCGCGCCATATCCGATTTTATCCAAATCCGAATCAGGGACAGACCACGGTTATCGATTCGATTGGCCGCGGAACGCCCAGCCGGTGAAGCGCGCCTCGATCGCCGCGGTGGCGGCGTAGAGCAGGATGCCGAGCACCGCGAGGACGAGAAGACCGGCGAACACGATCGGCACCTGGAACGCCGCCTGGGCGTCGAGCATGAGCTTGCCGATGCCCTTGTTCGCGCCCACCGTCTCCGACACCACCGCGCCGACGAAGGCGAGCGTGATCGCGACCTTGAGCGAGCCGAAGAAGTAAGGCAGCGAGCGCGGGATGCCCACCTTGCGCATGACGTCGAGCTTGGAGGCGCCGAGCGCACGCAGCACGTCCTCGAGCTCGGGCTCGGTCGTCGCCAGTCCGGTCGCCACGTTCACCACGATCGGGAAGAACGAGATCAGGAACGCGGTCAGCACGGCGGGGATCTCGCCCAGGCCGAACCAGAGGATCAGCACCGGCACGACCGCCACCTTCGGGATCGAGTTGAAGCCGATCAGCACGGGATAGATGCCCGCGTAGAGCGCGCGGTGCCAGCCGACCGCGATGCCGAGCGCGAGCCCGAACACGGTCGCGATCAGGAACCCGGCGAGCGTGGTCCACAGCGTGACGAAGGCGTTGTCCCAGATCGGCTTGCGGTAGCGCCACAGCGCGCCAAACACGTCCGACGGCGCGGGCAGGATCGTCAGCGGGACGTCGAGTGCCTGGCACACGATTTCCCACAGCACGAACATCGCGACGACGAACGCCGTAGGCGAAAAAACCCGGATGGCGAGCTCGCGCTTATCCACGGATCAGCGCTCTCAGGTCGTGAACCACGTCCTGGAACTCGGGCGTGTAGGTCACCTCGAGGTCGCGCGGGCGCGCAATCGGCACCTCGCAGCGCCGCACGATGCGCCCGGGACGGCTCGACATCACGTAGACCGTGTCGGCGAGGAATACCGCCTCGCGCAGGTCGTGCGTCACGAGCATCACGGTGACCTTGCGCGCCGCCTGCAGGTCGCGCAGCGCGACCCACAGCTCCTCGCGCGTGAAGGCGTCGAGCGCACCGAACGGCTCGTCGAGCAGCAGGATCTCCGGCTCGTGGATCAGCGCGCGGCAGATCGAGGCGCGCTGCTGCATCCCGCCCGAGAGCTCCCAGGGATGCTTATCCGCGAACCCCTGCAGCCCTACGGACTCCAGCAGCGCCCGCGCCTTTGCGGAAAACTTCGCCTTCGAAAAGTCCCGGCGATACGGTTCCACGATCTCCAGGGGCAGGAGCACGTTCTCGAGCGCGGTGCGCCACGGCAGGAGGTTCGAGTTCTGGAACGCCATGCCGACGGACTTGAGCGGGCCGGACACCGGCGCGCCCTCGACGAGCAACGTGCCCGACGCCGGCGGATGCAGGCCGGAGATGAGCCGCAGGAGCGAGCTCTTGCCGCAGCCCGAGGGCCCGACCACGGCGATGAACTCGCCGGGCGCGATCTCCAGGGTCACCTCGTCGATGGCGCGGACCGCGGCCGCGCCGCGGCCGTACGCCATCGAGACGCGGTCGAGCTCGACTAGGGACAGCTTACGTGACGCGGCACTTCACCTCACCAAGCGCTGCTCCCGCGGCGGCAGGTACTGCGCGGTGAAGATATCGGCGGCCTTGGGCTTGTTGGTGTACTGGAAAGTGAGGCCGATCTGGTCGATCGAGCGCTCGAGGCGCTTCATGTCGACCGCGCCGAGGCCGTTTTTCTGCACGTCGGGCGTGACGAAGTTCTTCTGCAGCGAGAGCTTCAGGCGCTCGAGCTCGACTTCGCGCTTGGCGATCGGGTTGCGCTTCATGAGCGAGTCGATCGCGCCTTCCGGGTCCTTGATCGTGTCCTGGATGCCGCGGATCGTGGCGCGCACGAATCCCTGCACCGCCTTCGGCGAGAAGCGCATGAAGTCGGGGTTGGCGACGATCACGTTGCCGTACAGGTCGACGCCGTGGTCGCGCATGTGCAGCACCACGATCTCGTCGTCCTTCACCCCGTTCGCCTTCAGGTTCATGTAGGAGGAAAACCAGAAGCCGGTGATCGCGTCGACCTTGCCCTGGGCGAGCATCGGCTCGCGCACCGGGAAGCCGATGTTCTCGATCTTCACCTTGGCGGCATCGATCTTGTTCGCCTGCACGAAGATCGGCCACTGCGCGTAGGCGCCGTCGGGCGCGGGTGCGCCGAGCACCTTGCCCTCGAGATCCTTGGGCTTGGCGATGCCGTTCTTCTTCAGCGTGACGATCGAGAAGGCGGGCGTGTCGTACACCATCATCACCGCCTTCACCGGCAGGTTGCGAGGGTTGTCGCGGTACTTGATGAGCGAGTTGATGTCGGCGAAGCCCATCTCGTACGCGCCCGAGGCCACGCGGTTGATGCCCTCGACCGAGCCCGAGCCGGGATCGATGCTGACGTTGAGG
>Ga0070704_100000961_pt1 | contig 14622 bp, 10 predicted proteins | sample KBSK5252metaG_FD_65467 | JGI IMG/M metagenome (GOLD analysis project Ga0070704, IMG submission 65467) | Corn, switchgrass and miscanthus rhizosphere microbial communities from Kellogg Biological Station, Michigan, USA - KBS K5-25-2 metaG | ecosystem: Host-associated > Plants > Roots >...
CCGTGCCGACGACGGTGCAACTCGGCGTGCGCTACGAGTTCTGAGCGCGAAATCCAACTGTCACGGGCGCGACGTGCGTCGCGCCCGTGCAGCACCGACCCTGGACGCCTGATCGCTGCAGCCCGAGGAGTTACCGCCGCGCGGCGCCCGGCGGCGCCGCGGGTTGAAATCCTGCCGGGATCGACGTGTCGCCTGTGCCGTCTTCGCCCGCCGGCGCGACCGTGAATCTCCAACTGACGGACGTGCTCGTGCAGTTCTTCGAGTCGCCGCATATCCCTGACGCGATGCGTGCGGTGTACGTCTCACCGGGTGTCAGGAATACGCGGTCGGGGAACAGGCCCCAGGTGCCGTCGCCAATCTGCTGAACGGAGGCCGGCACGGGGGCGCCGCGGCTGTCGACGAGGGTGAAGGTGTCCGCGTCGAGCGCCGTCACGGGCGCCGAGAACGAGGCTTTCGGCACGACATCGGGATAGACCTGCGTCGCTCCCGCGGCCGGATAGGTGGCGGCCACGGCCGGCGCGGCGGCCTCGCGCGGCTCGCCGTCCACGTGGATCACGAAGTTGCGAACCTCCATCGGCACCGGCGGCGCGCCCTCGACCACCGCAGGCTCGCTCGCCGGTCGACGGCCGTCGCAGCGTCCGCCGAGCACGCATGGTTCGAGCACGAAGTCCGTGTCCGTGTCGGCGAGGTTGCCGAGGAACTTCTTCGCGACGATGGCTTCGAGCGACTGGTAATACACCGCCGCGGACACCGCGACGGGGCCGTGGGTGCCCGGCGGAATGACGATCGAATATCGATCCAGCCTCACCGTGGCGCCCGCGTTCGGCAGCGGACGAAGCCGCGTGTCGCGCAGATAGGCGTCGTCGTAGAGATCGCCGTTGCGGTTCAGGTCGCGGAAGATCGGCATGCCGAGCGGATTGTGCTTGTCGATCACGTTGCCGGCGGCGTCCACCGGAAGACCGTCGCCGTTGGTCACCAGGTTGCGCGGCGTCGCGTACACCAGCTCCAGCGTCGGACACTCGTCGCCGAGCGTGGCGACCGCCTTGAACTGGAACGCATACGGATCGGGTGAGCCGGCCGGGATTTTCCAGCCACACCGCGCGAAGTTCGGGTCGACCATGTCGGCCGTCGTGAGCTGTCCGATACCTGTCGACGTGCGGTTCCAGAACGCGTCGTGGATGGGCAGTTCCTTTCCGGTCGCGAGGTCGAAGGCGGACAGGGCGAGCCACGCGATGCGGCCTTCCGGGAAGCCGGTCGGAAAGTTGTGACCGCTGCCGCTGTTGGTCACGGAGACGGCGATGGGGACGTTCGTGCCGGCCGGGGCCGTCGCCGGTCCCGACACGCCGAGATCGAGGACGTTGCGAAGGCGATCCCACGCCAGGCGCGCCTGCTGGCTGGCGGCGCCGCGGCGCTCGGGGTGCATCCAGTACGCGTTCGAGTAGACGCTCGTGTCGTCGGCGGAAGAGAAGCTGAAGGCGGACAGCTCGGGATACGGCTCCACGTTCCCGGAGTCGCCGATGCTGGCGCCGACCAGTCTCGGGACGTACGCGTTGCCGCCGATGAAGTGGTGGCTGAAGTACGTCCGCGTCGGTCCGTCGGTGGTGACGGGCCTGGCGAGCGCCGGTACCGGCTTGCCGTCCACGTAGAGCGTCTGAGCCGTGCCCGGGCGGCCGTAGTCCTGCTGCATATGACAGGTCTGGCAGTCGCGCTTGAACGCGGGGTCGAAGTTGCGATTGCCCGGGCGGTCCGCGTACCGGCTGCTCGACCATTCGGCGTACGTGCGCTCGATCGGGAACCCTCCCACCCACTTGCCAAGATGGTTCTTGATCGTCAGCGTGTTCGTGACGTCATGGCAGGTGCTGCAGAACTCCGCGCGCGTAGACAGGACTTGGCGGTAGCCGTCGTGCTTGGGCGCCGCCATCGGTTCGGCGAGCGACGGCTGCTTGAACACGCCGCTCAGGTACGCGTCGCGTTCGGGCGCGCGGCCGGCCGATGACAGTGGCCCCAGGCGTTCCGGAAACGCAATGGCGTGGGGCGACAGCCTGTAGGATCCGCTGCCCGTGCTGTACCCGAGGCTGGCAGCGGTCTGGTCGGGCACGTCGAAGGTGTCGCGATGGGCAGGCGCGATTAGCTGGGCCCTCGAGCGCGACCCGAGCGCGGGCGTGTACCCGGCCCCGGCGTGGGCGGCGGCAAAGTTGTGGTACGGCGTGTTTCGCGTCTCCGCCATGCTGTGGCACACCATGCACACGACGCCGCTCTTGCCGGAGTCGGTGTTGCGCAGTTGCGCGTCGAGCGTGGCAAAGGCGAGCCCCGTCCCGTTGTGCGACGTGGGGTTGAAGTTGACGTCGAGGGCGCCGTGCTCGATGCCGGTCTCGGGATCGACCTTGACGTTCTGCAGCGGCACGTTGTCGATGTAATTGGTCGGCATGTGGCAGCGCGAGCAGAAGCCGTCCACGAGCGAGCCGGAGCGGGCGAACGTCTGTCGCGCGGTGCCGAGGTCGAATCTCGACGCGCACTCGTCTCCCATCGCGAACGGGTTGAGACTGGACTTCGTCGTGCCGTCGGGCGGCGGCGGCGTGTCGCAGTTGCCGTGGGTCGAGAGCTGGCGCGCCAGCAGCAGGAACGCCGCGCGCCACACGGGATCGCGCCAGGCATTGGCCATCATGGAACCCTTCCACTCGTCGAAGATCGACTTGTGGCAGTTCTGGCACTGCGCCGGGTGATTGGATCCCTGCCAGTACTCTTCGAACGGCGGTGCGACGAACGCAGCTTCGGACGTCACGTACGGCGCAGGCTCGGGAATCCGGTTCGCGAGCTCTCCGTTCGGCTGCGCAGCCGGATAGACCAGCGCGGCGGTGGCCAGCGCGGTGCCGAGGGCGATGGCAATCGCGAGCGCGGGTGCGGATGTGCGGGCGGAGTCAGGCACGGCGTGGCGCCTCCGTCACGGCGTGCAGCGTTCTGGCGGAACCGTGACCGTTCAACGGGACGAGCGGCGCGCTTGCCAGCGCGCGCGTGACGATGAGGAAGAGCGTCGCCGCATAGCCTCCGACCATCAGCACGTCGGCCGCGCGGAGGTCCGGCCGCGGGAGCATCTCGGGCATGACGGCGAGGTAGAGGTCGAGCCAGCGTCCCGCGAGGATCAGCATCGCGACCCACTTCAGCGTCGTGGCGCTGCGCTTCGTCGCGCGCGGCAACAGGACCAGGAACGGCACGACCCAGTTCACGGCGAGGTTGAGCAGGAACAGCGTGATCCACGGCTGGCTCGTACGGCGCATGTAGTACGTCGTCTCCTCCGGCAGGTTCCCGTACCAGATGAGGAGGTATTGCGCGAACCAGAGATAGGCCCAGAACGTGCTGAACGCCAGCAGCAGCTTGCCAAGGTCGTGCAGCTGGTCGTCGCTGACGGCATCGGCCAGGTATCCGCGCTCGAGGAGCAGCACCGTGCACATCGTGACCGCGGCAATGCCGCCGACGAGCACGCCGGCGAAGTTGTAAAAGGCGAAGATCGTGCTGCTCCAGTCCGGCGTCAGCGTCATGAGCCAGTCGAAGCTCGCGAGCGAGAACGACACGGCGAACACGACGACGAACCCTGCCGAGGCACGAACGAGGTGCGCTCGAAGGCGCGGCGCGGCATCGCTGTCCTGCCGCAGGGACGTGCGCCGCAGCACGCGCGCGAACGCCGTCCAGGCGATCACGAAGACGGCCATCCGCCCGAAGAAGAACGGTGCGGAGAGGTACAGCGCTTTGGCGGATTCCGCGGCCCGCGGGCTCACCCGGGTGGCCGGGTACAGCCACTCGCGTCCGAACACGAGCACGAGCATCAGTACGGCCGCGACCGGCATCGCCGCCATCAGCGCTTCGGGAACCCGCCGGATCGTCGCGCTCCACGCCGCCCCCGACAGGTAGTGCAGCGCGACGAACACCGTGCCGCCCAGCGCGATGGCGATCGTGTAGTACCCGTTCAGCAGGAGATCCGGCCATGTCCGCTGCGGCGTCGAGGCCAGGCCGATGCCGGCGGTGAGGATGCCGACGGCCACGAGGATCCACGCGCCGTTTCGCGCCGCCGCGCCGGGCACGAAGCGCTCGCCCTGCGTCATCGCGACCCTTCCTGGTTCTGCAGCGACTGGACGTGCGCCACGATCAACCAGCGGTCGTGCGGCGACAGCTGCGAGGCGTAGGACGGCATGCGTCCCGAACCGAAGGTGATCACGTGGAAGATCTGGCCGGCGAGCATGCTGCGTACGCGCGTGGACGTGTAGGCCGGCGGGTTCGGGATCCTCGGGACCAGCGGCCCGTCGCCCGCTCCCTGCTTCCCGTGACACACGGCGCAGTAGGTCTCGAACAGCGCCCGTCCCTCGGTTGCCGACCGCGCGGTCGGCGTCACCGGGTTCTGCAGTTCGCGCCCTGCGCGCTCGGCGTCTTCCGGCGTGGCGCGATAGTGCAGCGGCAGGTGACCGCGCGCGATCGTGCCGCGCACCGGCCGCTGGAGCGTCAGCCCGTCGCGGGTCACCGGGTTCGGCGCGAAGCTGTCGTAGGCGAGCGAGTACACCATGTTGGGCATGTACTCGTAGCCGCGCTTCTCAGCCGAGCCGCAGCCGATCAACGCGACGCACACCAGGGGTCCTGCCCAGAATCGCCACGCCTTCATAAATCCACCACCGTCTGCCGGACATCGATCGCGCCGGCCTCGTGAAGGAGACGGCGTGCTTCGCCGGCGTCGAACACGCTCGATCGCCAGCGGAGCGCGATGGCGAACTCGTCGTCGGTGACGCGCGGCCCGGCCAGCCTCGGGCGCGCGCCCGGGAAGAGCCCGCTGCGAAGGAAAAAAGCGGCGGCCGTGGCCAGTCCGCCGACCAGCACCGTGATCTCGAAGGTAATGGGCACGAACGCGAGCGTCGAGTTGTCCGGCTTGCCGCCGACGTTCAGCGTCCAGTCGAACACCGCCGCGTAGAACTGAAACGCGATGGCGGAGACGAGCCCGAGCACGCCGCCGGCGAGCGTGACGTAGCCGAGGCGCGAACGGCGCAGCCCCATCGCCTCGTCGATCCCGTGCACCGGACACGGCGCGTAGACGTCGTAGATCTTGAAGCCGTGTGCGCGGAGCGCCCTGACCGCTGTCATCAGCGCCCCGGGCCCGGCGTAGGTGGCGATGAGGTACTCGCTACGCATGGGCGAGGTCTCCTTCTTCCGCCTCCACCGACGCATCCGCCTTGATTTCCCACATCGCGATCATCGGCAGCAGCCGGAGGAAGAGCAGGAAACAGGTGAAGAACAGGCCAAAGCTGCCGATCAGCGTTCCGACTTCGATGATGGTCGGCCGATACATGACCCACGTCGACGGCAGGTAACTGTGGTGCAGGGAGGTCACGATGATCACGAACCGCTCCAGCCACATGCCGATGTTGACCAGAATCGAGAGGACGAACAGGGCAGCGACGCTCGTTCGCACGCGGCGCAGCCACAACACCTGCGGCGCGACCGCATTGCAAGTGACCATCGTCCAGAAGCACCACGCGTACGGGCCCGTCGCGCGGCCGTAGAAGGTGGCCTGCTCGTACAGGTTCCCGCTGAACCACGCGGTGAAGAACTCGGTCGCGTACGACAACCCCACAATCGATCCGGTGAGCAGCGTGACCTTCGCCATCGCCTCCAGGTGCCGAATCGTGATGTAGGTCTCCAGGTGCATCAGCGATCGGGTGAGGATCAGCAGCGTCAGCACCATGCCGAACCCCGAGTAGACCGCGCCGGCGACGAAGTAGGGCGGAAACAGCGTCGTGTGCCACCCTGGCAGGATCGAGACCGCGAAGTCCATGCTGACGATCGAATGGACCGAAATCACGAGCGGCGTCGCCAGCGCGGCGAGAATCGTGCTGAGCGTCTCGTATCGCGCCCACGTTCGCTGCGAACCATTCCACCCCAGGCTGACAATGCCGTAGAGCGCCTTCCTGATGCCGGTGGCCCGGTCGCGCAGCGTCGCGAAGTCGGGGATCATCCCGACGTACCAGAAGACGAGTGAAATGGTCAGGTACGTGTTGATCGCGAACACGTCCCACAGCAGCGGAGATCGGAAGTTCACCCACAACGGTCCGCGGAAGTTGGGATACGGGGCCACGAAGAAGAAGAGCCACGGACGCCCCATGTGGATCAGCGGGAAGAGCGCGGCGCAGATCACCGCGAAGATCGTCATTGCCTCGGCCGACCGGTTGATCGAGGTCCGCCACCGCTGCCGGAACAGGAGGAGGATGGCCGAGATGAGCGTGCCCGCGTGGCCGATCCCGATCCAGAAGACGAAATTCGTGATGTCGAAGGCCCACCCGACGGTCTTGTTCAGCCCCCACGTGCCGATGCCGGTCGCGACTTCGTACGACACGCACACCACGCCTGTCGCGAGCGCCGCCAACGCCGTCGCGAAACAGAGCCACCACCCGAGGCCCGGCGCGACGTTCAGCGGGCGCGCGACGTGGTCCGTGACCTCGGTCAGCGACGGGTCGCCATCCAGCCATCGATGCGGCCGAACGTGGCGGGCGCTGTCACGGATGGTCGCGTGAAGGGGCGTCATGCGTTCCGGACCTTTGCCAGGTAGCTCACGTTCGGCCGGGTGCCGAGCTCCTCGAGTACCCGATATCGCCGCTCGCTGCGGTTCAACCTGCTGACATGGCTCTCCGGATCGCTCAAGTCGCCGAAGACGATGGCGTCGGCGGGGCACACCTGCTGGCAGGCCGTCTTGATGTCGCCGTCGGCGACGGGACGGCCGTCCTGTTCCGCCGCGAGCTTGCCCGCCTGGATGCGCTGCACGCAGAGGCTGCACTTTTCCATGACGCCACGCGAGCGAACCGCGACGTCAGGGTTGAGCGTCATCGCGCCGAGCGCGCTGTTCATGTTGAAGTCGAACGAGCTGTTGCGGGCGTACTCGAACCAGTTGAACCGGCGGACCTTGTACGGGCAGTTGTTCTCGCAGTAGCGGGTGCCGATGCAGCGGTTGTATACCTGCTGATTCAGGCCGTCGGAGCTGTGCACGGTCGCGAGCACCGGGCACACCGGTTCGCACGGCGCGTTGTTGCAGTGCTGGCACATCATCGGCTGCACCAGCGTGCCCGGGTCGTCCTCGGACCCGGTGTAATACCGATCGATGCGCATCCAGTGCATCTCGCGGCCGCGCCGCACCTCGTCCTTGCCGACGACCGGCACGTTGTTCTCGGCCTGACAGGCCGTGACGCAGGCGGAGCAGCCGTTGCACGAGTTGAGATCGATCGCCATCCCCCACGCGTGAGCGCCGGACGGACGCTCGGCCCACAGCGACGGGACCTCCGCGTGCGGCGCCTGTCCGGGGTGTGCGGCCGAAGACGTTGCAAGCCACGCGGCCAGCGTCGTTTCCTCGACGATCGTTCGCCCTTCCATCGAGTGATGGGTCTGCGTCGCCGCGAGCGGGTCCACGCGGCCGGTCCGCGCGATCGTGACGCCGGTGCGCGAATACCGCCGCATGCCGGCGACGAGGCGGACGAGCGCGTACGCGTTCGCGCCGACGCCGCCGCCGACGCGGCCGGCCCGCCGCCGCCCGTACCCGAGCGCGACGGAAATCGCGCGAGGAGATTGTCCGGGCTGCACGCAGACCGGCAGCTCGATCCGGCCGGTGCCGGTGTCCAACGCCACGACATCTCCGCTGCTGACGCCGAGGCGGGACGCGACCGACGGCGCGACCGCGGCGTAGTTGCCCCACGTGACCTTGGAGACCGGGTCCGGCAGCTCCTGCAGCCACGGGTTGTTGGCGTGCGCGCCATCCCGCTGGCCGACGGCCTCATAGAGATGCACTTCGTAGCCGTCCGGGTGATGCTCGGCGGCCGACCGGTTCTGGTCTCGACCGATGGCGGCCGCCGCGGCCCCGACATCGCCGCCGAAGCGTTTCTCCGCCGCCGCCTGCGCCGGCAGCGTAAAGACGCCGTCGTGCAGGCTGTGATCCCAGAACTCGTCGAAGGTCGCGTACTGCGACTGGAGCGGATAGAGCGTCTCGCGCCAGAAGGCGCGCAGGTACTCGTAGAAGTCCGGCGTGCGTCCCAGCCACTTCAGCAGGCTGTCCTGGGCGGCGCGCGTGTCGAACAGCGGCGCTATCGTGGGCTGCGCGAGGCTGAAGAACGACGCGACCGGCTCGGCGTCGCCCCACGCCTCCAGGAAGTGGTGATCGGGACAGACCGCGTGCGCCAGCGCCGCCGTCTCGTCGACCCGATCCGAGCACGAGATCGTCAGCGGCACGTCGCGCATCGCGGCGACGAACCGATCGGGCTGCGGGTAGTCGTAGGCGGGATTGACCCCGTAGACAATCAGCACGTCGACGTGTCCACGCGCCATGTCGTCGATCAGCCGGGCGACGGCCACGTCGTCTCCCTGCCGCTGCAGCGACGGCCGATCGAGGTCGACGGTCGTGCCGATGCCGCCGAGCAGCGCATTGGTCGCGTGGACGATCACCTGCGTCGCCACCTCGTCAGCGCCGGAGACGACGAGCGATTCGCCACGCGTCCGCCAGAGATCGTCGGCGGCCGCGTCGAGCGCATGTGGATCCATGGAGCGGTCCGCCACGTCCGGGATGTCGGCGAGGCCGAGCTTTCGCGCGATCCGGGAGTAGAGACCGAGCGCCACCAGCCCGCGCTCGGAAGGCGCGATCGCCACGCGCGTGTCGGCGTTGCAGCCCGTCAGCGAGACGCCGGATTCGAACTGGATGTGCCGCGACATGGCGCGCGTGCTCTCGAGGCGGCGGCCGGCGGCGTAGTCGCGCGCGAATTCCACGGGCGACAGCCACGTCCCCAGAAAATCGGCTTCGATCCCGACGATGGTCCGTGCGCGGGCGAAGCGGTAGTGGGGAAGGCCGTCGACGCCGAACGACGCGGCGGTGGCTTCACGCAGCGCCGTGAACGAGATCGGATCGTAGGTGACGTGTTCGAAACCGGGACGGCTCGTCCACTCCCCAATCAGGCGGCGGGTCGTCGGACCGAGGATCGTGCGCGACAGCAGCACGACGCGCTTGCGCGCGGCGATCGCCTCGCGGAGATGCGCCTCGATGCGCGCGTCCACGTCCTCCCACGAGGCGGGCTTGCCCCGCCAGAGCGGGTGCTTCAGCCGCTCGTCGTCGTACAGCGAGAGGACGGTCGCCTGTCCTACCGCGCACGTGCTGCCGCCGAACAGCGGAGACACGTCGTTCCCCTCGATCTTGATCGGCCGCCCGTCGCGCGTCTTCACGACCAGGCCGCAGCCGGCCGAACACCCGCCGCATGTCGACGCATACAAGGTCGGGACGCCGGGAGTCAGCTCCTCGGGCTTGTTCAGGAACGGGATGGCCTTCTGCACGCGCCCGCGCGAGCAGGCGGTCAGCGCCGCGGCCGCCACACTGAAGCCGGCGAGCGTGAGGAAATCGCGGCGCGACGGCGCGGGCGGCGGGCCGGTTCGCGCCCGCTGGCCGGCGAAGCAGTCGCGCCCGGACTCGTCCGGCGAGGCCGAATGCCGCTGCAGCTCCTCGATGCTCTTCCAGAACTTGAGTTCAGTGCTCACGAGCGCCTCAGTAATGACACTTGCCGCAATCCAATCCCGGATACGGCGCGTTGGGACCTTCGTGGCTTCCTGCCGCACGGCGTGCGAGCGCCAGCCCGGGTCCGCGCTGCCTGTGACAATCGAGGCACCACCCCATCGTGAGCGGCATCTCCTGGCGCACGCGCGCCATCGTCTCCACCGCGCCGTGGCACGCCGAGCAGTTGACGCCGCCGATGACGTGCTGAGAGTGGTTGAAGTAGACGAAGTCCGGAAGGTTGTGGACCTTGGTCCAGGCAATCGGCTGCTGCCGCTGGACCGCCTCCTTCAGCTTCTCGATCTCGATCGTCTGCGCGGTCAGGAGCGAGTGGCAGTTCATGCAGACGTTGAGCGGCGGGATGCCCGCGTGCCGGCTCGTCCGCGCGCCGAAATGGCAGTACAGGCACGGAACCTGAAAGTCACCGGCGTGGAGCTTGTGTGAGAACGCGATGGGCTGTTCCGGCGCATAACCCTGGTGGACGCCGACGCGCGAGAGCTGATACGCCACGGCGCCGCTTGCTGCGACGCCAAACACCAACGCCAGCACGATGAAGACAACGCGTGCGCGCATACGGCGGCTCAGTTCTCCTCGTGATCGCTTCGCCACAGCGAGGCGCACGCGGCCTGGACGTGCGGCGTGCTCCAGCCCGCGATCGCACGACAGGGCCGGCGAACGAACGAGGACGCAAGCGCGAACGTCCACTCCAACCGATCGGCGGCCGCCATGGCGACGAAGCGGACGATCGGGCTCCACGGCGCGGCCGCCAGCAGCGCGAATGACGCGAAGATGTGCAGCTTGACGAGGAATGGCAGATGCGCCACGAGCTCCGTCGCGGGCCGGAGCGCCAGCAGCGAGCGCACGTACGGAAAGACCGTCACCTCGGACCACGAGGACGCCCATTGATACATCCACGCCAGGGCAACGCCGGACGCGGTAACCATGAGCCCGAGTGTTCCTGCGACCACGTCGGCAGGAGGCCGGGTGGTAGAGCGATCCGACGAGCGCAGGTGGCGCATCTGCGTCGTCAGAAGGCCCGTCAGGGCGAGGCCGCCTGCGACCAGACCAATCGCCTCGACGAAGAGCAGCCGTGGAAGCTGGCGGTTCCACAGCAACACGGCGCCGGGCGCCGCGAGGGCGACGAGATGCTGGAGCGCGATCACCACGAACGCCCAACGTGTCGCCGTGATGACGAGGCCGGGGCCGCGTCCGTGTGCCGATTGCGTGGCGCCTCGGTCGGGCCGGCGCCACCATCGCATGCCGCGCAGGGTGCACACCAGCACGAAGAGCGACGCCGCCACGTACGGGGCCACGACGAACACCGCGTGGTCGCTCACCGGGCCACCTTCATCGCGTGGAGGAGAAAGGCTCTGACCGCAAAGGACTCCTCGTCGGTGACCATCGCGCCCTCGGCTGCGGAGAGCGCGCGAGGGAAGCATCCGCGCGCCAGGAGCGCCGCCAGTCCCTTGTCCTCGTAGCGCGCGTAGGCCGTCAACAAGTCGGGCCCCAGCGTTCCACCCGCCGCGACCGTGTCGCCGAGGCGATGGCAGGACATGCACGCCCCGCCGCCCTTGAGCAGCGCACGCTCGCCCGTGAACAGCGCGCGGCCGGAAGCGATCTCCTCAGCGGTCGCGGTCTTGGCGCGCCGCTGTTGCTTCAGCGCGTCGGCTTCGGGCCCTCCCGAGGCCAGGTAGTCCAGAAGCGCGCCGATGTCGCCCGGAGAAAGACTCTGGTCGGGCATCCGCTGCTTGAACTTGGCGAACAGCGCGGTGGCCTGTTGATCGCCGGACTTGATCAGCGACTCGGACGAGGTGATCCACGAGATCAGCCATTCGCGCTTGTGCCGATCGGTGGCGCCTTTGAGATCGGGACCGACCAGGACGCCTTTTCCAAACGTGTGACAGCTGCTGCACTTCCTGCTGAACGTCGTGGCAGGATCCGCCGCGGCGGACGCGACGGGGACAAGAATCCACAGAATGAGGCCGCACAGGATCAGGGGCTTCATCGGATCACCTTAAGCAGAGCCCGTCCGCGCGCCGTGCACGTGCCCCGCGGGCACGGCGCGAACGTCTCCACACTTCGGCCGCCGTATGACGTTTATTTGATGAAATGGAACGGCAGCGCGCCGATACTACGGTGTAGCTCCCGCACCGGCCAAGATGGTGAAACCCCTAAGCTGGGGCGGAACTTCCTGACATTAGATGGGTCTGGACGTCGGTGCCGTCAGCGAGGACGTCCCTGCGCCGGCCGCGTACTGACGTCGACGTCTGGCGGGAGATGCTCGAAGAGATACCGCGTGATGGTGCGCCACCGATGCAGCGTGGTCCCGGGTCCCTCGTTCAAGGCGTGTGTCCGGTTCGGATAGAACATCTCATCGAAGTCCTTCCCAAGTTCTATTAGGCGGTTGGCAAGGCGCTCCGTGTTCTGAAAATGCACATTGTCATCTCCCGTGCCGTGCATCAGCAGCAGGTTTCCACGCAGCCCTTCCGCGAAATTGATGGAGGAGCCGCGACGGAACCCCTCGGGGTTGTCCTCCGGTAATGCCATGTAGCGTTCCTGGTAGATGGTGTCGTACAGCCGCTGGTCCGGGACGGGCGCGCTCGCGATGCCGACGCGGTAGACGTCGGGAAACTTGAACATCGCCTGCAGGGTGGCCGAGCCGCCGCCGCTGTGGCCGTAGATCGCCACGCGCGACGCATCGACATAGGAGTGCTCCTTCGCGAACTGCGTGACGGCGGCCGCCTGCTCCCGCGCGTTCAGGTCTCCGATAGCGCGATAGATGGCCTTGCGCCACGCGGCTCCCTTCGGCGCCGGCGTTCCGCGGTTGTCGAACATCAGGACGACGTAGCCTTCGTCCGCGATCGCGCGGAACGTCAGGAGAGTCGTCGCCCACTGGTCGTCGACCAGCGTGTCCGCCGGTTCGCTGTAGACGTAGACGATCGCGGGGTACTTGCGCGAGGCGTCGAAGCCGGCCGGCTTCAGGACCATCGTATCGATCGTCACGCCGCCGTCGATGGTGACGGTGGTGAACTCCGCCGGCTGTGTCAGGAGCGGAGCGGCCTTGCGGGCGAGCGCGTCGTTGGTGACGAGCGTCCGGACCGCCTTGTGATCCGGAAGCGCGACCAGCTCCGTGCGGGGCGGGACGTCGACGCGCGAGTACGTGTCGAACGCCCAGCGGCCATCCGGCGAGATGTCGTAGGCGTGCGTGCCGGGCAGGCTGGCGGGCGTGATCCGCGTGACCGCGCCGTCCTTCACGCTGGCGGCGTACAAATAGCGCTGCGTCGCGTTGTTCGGCGACGCGATGAAGTAGAGCACGTCGCGCGATCGATCGGCCTCGAGGAGGCTTATCGCGTCGCCCTCGAACCGCGTTGCGAGCGTCTCCCGGTGCGTCTCGCGCGACACGAGGTAGATGTGCCGCCACCCGTCCTTGTCGCTGAACCACGTGAACAGGCTGTTGTCGTGGAGCCACAGCGCGGCACCGACCGGATCCAGCACGAACGGGTCCGACGCCTCGAGCCATGTCTTCGATGTTTCGCTGTATGCCGTCGTCACGGCACCCGTGCGGCTGCTGGCCAGCAGGAGCTCGCCCGCGTTCTGGCGGCGCGTCACGTGCTGGAGCGCGAGGGTGGCCGCATCGATCCACTCGAAGCGCGGGATGTAGTGCTCGCGCGGATCGCCCGGTACGGCCATCCAGCGGGTGGCGCCGCCTCCCGCCTGCACGACGCCGAGTCGAACGGCGGAGTTCTTCGTGCCGACCTTGGGATACGGGAACTCTCTGAGCGTCGGATAGAGCGCGTCGGTGTCGTTGATCAGCGTGAAGCGGCCGACGCCCGACGTGTCGAACTGCAGGTACGCGATCTGCCGGCTATCGGGGCTCCACTTGAACGCGTCGCGGATGAACAGCTCCTCTTCGTTCACCCAGTCGGACGTCCCGTTGACGATGTCACGGCCGGTGCCCGTGGTCAGCGGGGTCACGCGGCCGCTGGCGAGGTCTTCGACGTACAGGTTCTGCTCGCGCACGTACGCGACGCGGCTGCCGTCGGGCGAGAACTTCGCGAACATGAGAGAGGAGGAGGGCGCGTCGCGTCCGACCTGCCGAAGGCGGTGCGTGCGCAGATCCAGCGCCCAGTAGTCGCCGCGCGTGTTCAGCCGCCATACCTTGCGGGTGTTGGTGAACAGCAGCACCTGCGATGCATCGCTCGAGAACGCCGCCGCCGCGATCGCCCCGGCTGGTCTCAGCTCCGCCGCCGTTGCCAGCGGCGTCGTGGCGCCCGACGCCGTGTCGTGCGCCGTGAGACCCGCCTGATCGATCGTGACGTAGCGGCTGCCGTTGTCGATCCAGACGGCAGGCCCGAATCCCTCGGGCGCGTACTCGCTGCGGCCGTAAATCGCGGTGAGCGCGCGGTCGAGCCGTTCCGGGATTTGCGCGCCGGCTGACGCGGCGAACGCGAGCAACCCGGCGAGCGCGGCAAGCATCCTCTTCATGGCCCCAATTCTCTCGCACAACCCCCTGGCGTAAGATGCATCTGGCATGAAGATTCGCTCGCTGCTGACCGGCGTGTTCGTCCTGGCCGTCTTCGCGTTTCGAGGCGCGGCGCAGGCGCCGCCAAGCGTGCCGTACGACCACATTCACCTCGCGGCCCCCGATCCGGACAAGGCCTCCGACTGGTACCTGCGCCACCTGGATGGACAGGCGGGCGAAAACCCGGGCCGCGTCATATTCGAGGGGTTCAACGGCAAGCGGCCGCTGCCGGTTCAGCTGATATTCCTGCGTGCGCCGGACGCGAAGCCGAGCGAGGGGAGCGTCCTCGAGAGCATCGGCTTCTCGGTTCCCGACGTCGCCGGCAAGACGAAGGAGCTCGAAGCCGCCGGGGCCCGCCTCGTGTCGCCCGGCCTCGTCGTCGATCCGTGGGGGACGAAGATCGAGCTCGTCAACGACGTGCCGGGCCGCGGTTTTCACCACGTGACGCTTCGAGTGGGGGATCCGGACGCCACGCTGCGCTGGTTTGCCTCGAGTTTCGGCGGCGCGCGGACGAAGATGGGCGGCCGCGATGCGCTGCGCTACGGCCGCA